>Ga0073899_10004919_pt1 | contig 11682 bp, 8 predicted proteins | sample KloWWTmetaKNB5Ph_FD_88975 | JGI IMG/M metagenome (GOLD analysis project Ga0073899, IMG submission 88975) | Active sludge microbial communities from Klosterneuburg, Austria, studying microevolution and ecology of nitrifiers - Klosterneuburg... | ecosystem: Engineered > WWTP > Aerobic digester >...
GCGGGCAGCACGTAGAGGTTGTCGCAGTGCTTGTCCTTGATCAGGCCCTGGGTCAGCGTCGCTTCGCCGTTGATGACGTTGATCAGGTCATAAACGACGCGGCGTTCGCAGCCCATGATCAGGTCGAGGTTGCGCAGGCCGACGTCGAAGTCGATGACGGCGGTCTTGAAACCGCGCATCGCGAGGCCGGTGGAGAAGCTGGCACTGGTCGTGGTCTTGCCGACCCCGCCTTTGCCTGAAGTTACAACAACGATTCTGGTCACGGTGATTTCTCTTTGGGTAAGTTATGAAAAAGGGTCGCGTCGGGGCGCGCGATTAACGGACGGCCAGGGGAGCAACGGTCAGGCGCAGCTCGCCGTTCTCTTCCTGCAGGCTGATGGTGGTCGGCTGGCGAGCCAGTTCAGCCGGAACGCCGGCATCGAAAGTTCGGTACAGGCCAGCCACCGAAACCAGTTCAGCTTCCATGCTGGTCGTGAAGATGCGGGCATCCTTGTCGCCGCTGGCGCCAGCCAAAGCGCGGCCACGCAGTGGCGCATAAACGTGGATGTTGCCGTCGGCAATCACCTCGGCGCCGGCGCTGATCATCGCGGTGACGATCAGGTCGCTGCCGCGGGCGTAGAAGCGCTGGCCGGAGCGCAAGGGTTTGTCGAGAATTACCGTGCGTGGCACTGGCTCGGCGGCAACTGGCGGGGATGGGGCGATTTCGAGAACGACTGGGCGTGCCGGGGCCGGTTCGGGTGCCTCTTCGACTTTGGGCCGCGAACGGCCCAGTGCATCGGCGCTTACCGTCGGCAGGCCGGCATCGGCCGCCGAGTTTGCCAAGGCATCCGGCAGGCCGCGCGTTGCAATCGGATGCAGGCCAGAATGGCGCAACAACTTGACGATGCTGACCCAGTCTGCCGTTGCTGGCAGCGTTTCTGCAGTGCTGAAATCGAGCACGGCAAGTTCGTTCTCGAAAAAGTCCGGGCTGTTGCCCGTCAACTCGGCCAGTGCAGCATGCAGCGTGACGGGGTCAGTCGAGCGGAGTTGCGTCTGGATAATCTTGAGCGTTGTGCCCTTGAACTGGATCGGTGAATCTTTTGCCATGCCTGCCGGATAAATTGCGAAGAGGCCCGGATTATCCCATACGCCATCCGGTGGATTTGAAATTTGGCCCTTTTTTGCCGTCGACCGCGGGGCCAGCATTTGTTTTTATGGTCGTCGGCGTGGGGGGTGAAGCGGCTGATACAAATACTTAGGATTAAATCCTAAGCAATTCAAGGAGGCCGCCATGCACACAACCCAGCAATTCAGCATCACCCTGCCCAATGAAATGGCCGGACTGGTCAAGGCTATGGTGGCGAGCGGCACATATGCGACCGAAAGCGAGGTATTCCGGGACGGCCTGTGCGCGCTGATGGCGCGCGACCGTGCCATGGAGTGCTGGCTGCATGAGCAGGTGGCGCCGGCCTACGGCGCCTTGCAGGCCGAACCCACCCGCGCCGTTAGTCCAGAGCGCGTGCGTGGGTGGATCGCCGCCGAACACGAGAAAGTTTCCGGCAGTCCGAAATGACATTCCGCGTGCTCTTCACGCCGGAGGCGGAGGATCAGCTTGCCGCGCTGTGTCTCTACATCGCCCAGGCCGCGTCGCCCGTGCCTGCCGGAAAAACAGCGAACCGCCCCGGTTAGCGCAAAAGCCATCCGAAACACGAAATTTTGCCGTTTTTTGCCGTTGACCGTCGGAGTGCGGGTGGTGGCTTGTTTTTGATCGGGATTGGCGAATTGCTGGGTCATTTCTGCTATTGGCCAATGCAGCCGTTCGATGTTTCCAGAAAGCGGCCAGCCGACTGATCGCGTTACATCTGAAAGCAGCTAGACAGTCCTTGCGTGCAGGTTGGTCAATGTGGCTTCCCGGCCCGTAAGGGACAATGGTGCCGCTGGCAGGCAATTTGCCCAACGTGAGCGCCGATTTTGCCCGCTCCCCCGCCAGGTACTTCCATCCCGGGGTCCGATGCCTAGAATCCGGAATGACAGGACGCAACCCCATTCATCATTCCGGAGAAATCGTATGACATGTTCCACCCGCCGCCATTTCTGCCTGGCATTTGCCGCTTTGATGTTCACCTGCCTTTTCCCGGCACAGGCGGACGAGCAGATGGACACCATTCGCAAGCGTGGCCGACTGAAGGTCGCCGTCTACAACAATTTCCCTCCCTATTCTGATGCCGGGAAAGGCATTGACGTCGCACTCGGCCAGGCACTGGCCGCCAAACTTGGGCTGCAGGCCGAGATCGTCGGCTTCATGGCTGGCGAGGAGATGAGCGACGACCTGCGCAACATGGTCTGGAAAGGCCACTACCTGCGCGGCGACCCGGCCGACGTGATGATGCGCGTGCCGGTCGATCCGATATTCGCCAAGGCCAACGACAAAGCGCGCATTTTCGCCTCCTATCATCACGAAGTGATGGGCATGGCGCGGACCGCCAAACGCATTCCTCCCCCCAGCGGTTCGGCGGCCATCGCGCTCGAAGTGTTCACTCGCGAGAAGATCGGCGTCGAAGGCGACACGCTGGCCGCTTCCTTTCTGGGGGGCGTGCTGAATGGCAGGCTGCGCTCGAATGTCGTGCATTTCCGTTCCGTTGGCGAGGCTGCCAAGGCACTCGGCGAAGACAGCATTTCGGCCATCATGGCGCCGCTCGGCGAACTCGAGGGTGCCCTCTCTGGTAACAACCGCTTTGTCATCGAGGAGGCCAAGCTCGGCGAACTGAACCCGAAGAGCTGGCCGGTTGGCATGGCCGTGAAAGCCGAAGCGGATGAGCTCGCCGACGCACTGAGCGGCGCCCTTGCGGAATTGCAGCAGGATGGCACGGTGGCGGCGATTTTCGCGCGTCACGGCGTAACATTGCATACACGCTGATGCTGTCCGCTCGGCGGAACGCGAAGAATGGCTGCAAGACTTCGTTGCAGCCATTGCGAAGATTAACAATAAAGGGCTGAAAAATGCGCTTCTATAAACAGCTGCTATTGATGGTTGGCGCCATCGTTCTCACACCTGTCTTTGCCGGCGATATCGACTGGCCAACCTATGGTTTGGATCACAGCAACCAGAGATATTCCGCGATGGACCAGATCGATACCGGGAACGTGAACAAGCTGAGCCAGGCCTGGGCCTACCGAAGCGGTATCAAGGCGACGTTTCAGGCGACGCCGATAATGGTAGATCGCACCATATTCCTGTCGCTGCCCTTCAATCATGTCGTCGCGCTGGACGCCATTAGCGGAAAACAGTTGTGGCGCTATGAGCATCAGCGCAAGAAGGATTATCCGATGTGCTGCGGTCCGGCGAATCGCGGCGTTGCGGTTGCCGATGGCAAGGTCTTCATTGGCACCGTGGATGCTCGCTTGATTGCACTGGATGCCAAATCCGGGAAAGTTCTGTGGGATATCGAGGTGGCCGATAGCGGTAGTGCCCGGAGTGAGTCCGTCGCTTCGCTGAAGGACTCGGATCCTCTCAGGAAGGCCGGCATCGCGGGAACAAGCGGTGTCGGGATCAACATGGCTCCGGTGGTGTACCAAGGCAAGGTGCTGATCGGAGTGACCGGCGTCGGTTATGGCCTGCATCTGGATTCCAACCGGGATGGCGCGCCGCTGGGCGCCGTCGTCGGCTTTGCCGGCAATTACGGCCGCTCAGGATTCCTGGCAGCCTTTGACGTGAATACCGGGAAGCCCCTCTGGCAGTTCGATACTATCGCTCCAGTCAATTGGCACGGTGAATTCAGCCAAACGACGCCCGATGGCATCGCCCTGCATCGGGATATTGGAAGGGAACGGGCCGATCTGTCCAAGTATCCCGAAGCGGCGAAGTATGGCGGCGGCTCAGCGTGGTCGACGCCAGCGATCGATGCCCAGCATGGACTGCTGTACTTCGGTACCGGGAATCCGTCCCCCCAGATGGATGGCACATCAAGGCCCGGGGATAACCTCTATACGGTGTCCCTGGTGTGTCTGGAGGTCGACACCGGAAAAATCCGCTGGCATTACCAGCAGGTGCCGCACGACCAGTGGGGCTATGACGTGGCCAGCCCGGCAGTCTTGTTCGATTACCCGCATCAGGGGCAACTGGTGCCTGCCGTGGGCCAGGCCGCAAAGATCGGCTGGTACTACATCCATAACCGCTTGACCGGCGAACTGCTGCGCAAATCGGACGAGTTCGTGGCTCACCAGAACACCTTTGCCAACCCGACCCCGGAAGGCCAGGTGATCCTGCCCGGCGTGCTCGGGGGTATCAATTGGTCGCCGATCTCTCTGGACGAGAAGCGGTTGGTTGCGTACGTGCCGGCAATCCACTGGCCGGTCAAATACACCAAGCGGGTAATTCCAGGCACGCCAGGCAAGCCTGCCGTTGAATACACCACCCTTGAGCCACTGATGGATGTTCCCCGTTGGGGCGTGTTGTCGGCGATCGATCTGGCATCGGGGAGGATCAAGTGGCAACGCCAGACGGAGCAGCCGCTGGTGGGCGGTTTGTTGGCCACGGCAGGCAATCTGGTCTTCATGGGAGAGGGCAGCGGCCGTTTCAATGCCTATGACGCCACGACGGGCCAGCTGCTGTGGAGCGATCAATTGGATGCCGGGGTAAATGCCCCACCGATTACTTACCGGATCGATGGTGTGCAGTATGTGGCGGTCGCCGCCGGCGGCAATCAGATTTTTGGCTACAAGGCTGGAGATACCCTCCAGGTCTATAAGCTCAACAACTAACGGGGATGGACAAATCGGAGCGATCGCAATGGAAATGAAGTTGATCGGAATGCCTAACAAACTCGTTTGCACCGTCCTGCTCGCCTTGAATTTCGCATCCGCCGCGCCGGCCCAGACTGCCGGGGTAGCGTATATCTCGAACCAGAATAACGGCATCAACGTCCTTGATCTGGCAACGCTAGAGCCGGCCGGCTCGTTTGGGGTCGGTGCCAAAGGAACGCGCGGTATCGGCGTGACGGCAGACGGCAAATACCTGGTCACCGCCAACAAGGACGATGCCAACGTGTCGATCATAGACCTGGCGAACCGCCAGGTCGTCTACCACGTCAAGATCGGCAAGAACCCGGAGTTCGTGCGCGTGCTCGGCGAGCGGGCGTTCGTCACTTACGAACCCAGTTCCAAGGGCGGCCCGCCGCCCAAACCCGGCACCGTCACCACCCACGACGATGACGACGACGATATAGTCCCGGCCCGCATCGCCATCATCGACATTCGCAAGGGTAAGTTGCTCAAGGAAATCACCAGTGGCCCGGAAACCGAAGGCATCGAATTCACGCCCGACGGCAAACGCATGATCGTCACAAACGAGGCCGACAGCACCATTACGGTGCATGACATCGCCAGCGGCAAACTGCTGAAAACCATCCCCACCAGCAAGTACGGCGACCGTCCGCGCGGCATCAAGGTGGCGCCGGACGGCAAACGCTATGTCGCGACGCTCGAGTTTGGCGACAAGTTTCTCGTTCTCGATGACAAGCTCAATCCCGTCCGCACCGTGAAAACTGGCAAGACACCCTACGGCATCGCTTTCGACCGCTCCGGCCAGCGCATCTTCGTCGCGGCGTCGCGGGAGAAAACGCTGCAAGTCTTCGATGCCAAGTCGCTCGCGAAGATCAAGGACATTCCGAGCGGCGAGCGTTGCTGGCACTTCACCTTCACCCCCGACGATAGGCAGTTGCTGCTGAGCTGCGGCCGCTCTGAGGAGGTGATCGTGATCGATACGGCCAAGCTCGAAGTCACCAAACGCATCGCCAACAAAGGCATGCCCTGGGGCATCGTCACCTATCCGAAGGCCTTCGGCAGCCTCGATCAGCCTTGAGGCCAAAGCCCCTCGCCCGCATTCGGCAGTCGGGCTAATCGATCAGTTTAAGCTTCATCGCCAGGCGGGCAAGTTCGATATCCGTCTTGACGCCCAGCTTGGCCTTGATCTGGTAGTGGACGTTCTGTACGGTCTTGGGACTGATATTGAGAATGTTGCCGATTTCCTCGACGGCAATGCCATCGAGCAACAGCCGTAGAATTTCGAATTCCCGCGGATTCAGCTCTTTCGCCGGATTGCTCTCCCCGTGCAGCAGAATCAAGGCCATCTCCGGTGCGATGTCCGGGCTCAGCACTTCTTCCTTGCGGGCGACCTTGTACACGGCCTGGATCAGCACATCGGGACTGCTGCTCTTGGTTACGTAGCCGAGGGCACCGGCGCGGATGGCCTGGGCCGCAAAAAGCGGGTCGCGGTGCATGCTGAAGGCCAGGATACGGGCATCGGGCTGGCGCTGGAGTATCCGGCGGGTGAGTTCGATGCCGCCCATGTTGGGCAGCGACAAGTCGAGAATTATCAGGTCGGGCACGAATTCCCGCAGACGCTGCAGAGCCTCTTCGGCGGAGCCGGCTTCGGCCTCGATGCGAAGGTCGGCGCGGCGTTCGAGAAGCCGGCGATAGCCTTCGCGGACGACGGCATGGTCATCGACCAAGAGAATGCGGATCATGACGGTTCCATCCTGGAGGTTTCCTCAGCACCGGCCAAGGGCAGACGGACGCTGACAACGGTTCCCTGCTGCGGTGCCGGCAGGATATTCAGGGTGCCGCCCAGGGCCAGGACCCGTTCTTCCATGCCTAGTCGCCCGAAGCCGCCCAGCTTTCCAGCCTTGCTGGCGGCATCCCTGGTCGCACCGCCTTGGCCGTCGTCGCGGATTTCCAGCACCAGGCTTGCCGGCAGGCGCTGCAAGGCCACCTCGACCCGGCCAGGCTGGCCATGGCGCACGGCATTGGTGAGGCTCTCCTGGATAATTCGGTAGAGGCTGACGTTGATGTTGTCCGGCAAGTCGTCAAGCTCGCCGTCGACGGCGAGCGTGAAACGGGAATCCCGGCAGCGCTGGTTCCACCCCGCGATCAACTGTTCCAGGCTGGGCAACAGTCCAAATTCCTCAAGGCCGATGGGCCGCAGGCGATGGAGAATCTGCTGCAGGGCTTCCATCATGTGCTCGACGGTCTTGGCAATGGAATCCACGCAGGGGCGCAAGGCCGGTACGCCCTCCTCGGCAAGTTCCCGGGCAAAGGCCGCTTCGGCATTGAGGGAGGCGAGATACTGGCCAAATTCATCGTGGAGTTCCCGGGACAGGTACTGGCGCTCCTCCTCCCGCGCCGACAGCAACCGGTGCGCCAAGCGCTGTTGGCTATGGATGGTGCTCTCCAGGCGGTCGGCCAGATGGTTGAAGCCCTCGCCGATGCGGTTCAATTCAATGAGAGCGAAGTTCGGCATGCGGGCCTGCAGATCGCCTTGCTCCATCCGACTGAGGGTGCCCAGAATGGCTTCCGAAGGTGCCAGAGCGTTGCGCACCGGACGATAGACGAAAAAGCTGAGAAACAGGATCATCACGCTGACCGCCAGCAGCTTGCCGAGCTTCCGGGCCAATTCCCGCACTTCGCTGCCGAAATTGGGCGTGACTACCAGCCGCCCGGCGGTGATGCCTGGATATTGGCCGATGCTGCCTCGATATTCCATATCTCCGCCGATTACCCAGCGCATGAAGTCGTCCACCGGTGCAGGTAGTTCGGTTGCTTCGGCGAAACATTGACGGTGCATGGCACGTGTATGGAAATCGGTCATCTCGATGCAGAAATTAAGCACTTGGCCGATAGCCTTCAAGGCTGCAAGATCAAGGTTGAGCTCGGTCAGGGGGGCGTTGTAGGCCGAGTAATTGTGATTGATCTCATCGGTGATGAGTTGGCGAATGGCGATACCCGTGCGCTGAATGTCGCCGCGGATCCGATAGCGGGCTTCGAGCAGCGTTACCGCGGCCCCCAGAAGAAGCACAATGAGTGCAAAAAGGCTAACCCGGAAAAGGAGATGGCGCTTGAGGTCGAGCGGACGCAAGTGGGGAGCGGCGAGCATGGTCGGGGCGGTAATCATCGATGTAGACATAGCATGCCGCAAAACTGTCGGGTAAATTGCCCGACGTGACCCCGGACAGAGCCGCGTAATTTTCCACTTTGTGGAGCGCGCCAGACGGTTCTTCCATACAGTTCGATCGGCAAACCGGAGAAACAGCGCCCCTTGAGCAAAGGACCGACTGGGATGGTATCTGATGAGTCGCCCACAGGGCCGCAGGTGCTGCAGCTTTGGTCACTATAGACCGATGTGACGCTACAGCCTGGATATCGGATCCACCTTCAACACCGGACATATTCCACCAGCAAGCGGAATGTCTCTTCAGGGTTGGGAGTTCGCGTTTATCGAACAGCGTAGCGGTCATTGACTGCCATCAGCGGCCGAGCGGCAGGTAACCGGCACATTCTAGACCGAGTCGTTCCTGCATCCGAATGGCCGGATTGGCCGATCACCAGTCCGACAGCTGTGCCTGATTGAATTCCCACTTTCGGCTTATTGCCGCCGGTCATGCCTGTCGAGTCAGTTTCATTACGAGGCACCGTACGCAGCCCTAAGGCCGAAAAATCGCCCCTCGGTTCGCGCAGAAACGAGCCAGCCGAAATGGCCGACTTGCTCCAACATTCCATGATGCCCGTCCGGCGACTCCCTCACCCCAGCCCGCGCAGTTCCCGCAAGGCCACCGAAAGCATCGCCATGTCCGGTGCCGATGAGGCCCGGATTTCGGCAAACAGCAGGCGGCAGCGTTCCAGCTGGAAGCCGCGTTTGGCCTGCCAGGCGGCGACCAGTGCGGCAACGTCCTCCTCGCCCGGGTTTTCGCGCAGAGCGTCGGCGCAGAGGGTATGGGCCTGGGTGGATAGGTCATCCTGCAAGGCGGTGCGGGCCAGGCCCTGCCAGTGGGTGTCGGTCGGCAGAATGGCGATTTGCTGCCCCATCCAGTGCAGATCGAGCAGGCCGCCGAGGGCGAAGTAGACCTTGGCGACCAGGTCGACCGGGCGGTTGAGGGCGCCGGCAACTTCGACGATGTCCAGTGCCGAGTACAGTTCGTCGAGACAGGCAACGCGCCGGACCAGCGTTTCCGGCACGCCCAGTTCGAGGTAGCGCGCCGTCACGCTGTCGAGTTCGCTGCGATAGGCCGGCGCCACCACCGTGTACAGGCTGCCGGCCAGTTGTTCGACGCTGGCCGAAAAGTGGGCCAGCGTTTCCGCCAGATCGCGCAGGTGGCTGCGGTGGCGCAGGAACCACAGCGTGCCGCGCTGGACGAGACGCAGGCCTTCGAGAATCATCGAAGTCTGGGTCGAGTCGGCGACGACGTTGTCCAGAGCCTCGATGGTCTGCCACAGCGGCACCATGCCGAAGACCTCGCGGGTGGCGAGGTAGGCGCGGACGATGTCGGGCAAGGCGGCGCCGGTTTCCTCCTGCAGACGGAACGCGAAGGTCGGGCCGACCCGGTTGACCATGCTGTTCACGACATGGGTGGCGATGATTTCGCGGCGCAGCGGATGGCGCTGGATGGGCTCGGCAAAGCGTTGGCGCAGCGGCTGCGGGAAGTAGCGCTCCAGTGCGGTCCGGATGTAGGGGTCTTCCGGCACGTCCGAAGTGAGCAGCGCCTCGAACAACTCCATCTTGTGGTAAGCCAGGATGACCGCCAGTTCCGGGCTGGTCAGGCCGAGCCCGGCCGCCTTGCGTTCGGCAATCTGTTCGTCGAAGGGCAGGTATTCGATCTTGCGATTGAGCCGGCCGGCGTTCGACAGGTGGCGGATGTAGCGCGTCTGCTCGTCGAGCAGTTGGTTGCCGCGGGCGTGCGTCACTGACAGCACCTGGGTCTGGAAATAATTGTCGCGCAGGACCAGACGGGCGACCTCGTCGGTCATTTCGGTGAGCAGCTTGTTGCGTTGCTTCTCGGTCAGTTCGCCCTCGGCCATGGCGAAATTGAGCAGAATTTTGATGTTGACCTCGTGATCCGAACAATCAACGCCAGCCGAGTTGTCGATCGCGTCGGTGCATAGCCGGCCGCCCTGCAGGGCGTATTCGATGCGCCCGAGCTGGGTCATGCCGAGGTTGCCGCCTTCGCCGACCACCTTGCAGCGCAGCTCGCAGCCATCGACCCGCACCGCGTCGTTGGCGCGGTCGCCAACCGCGGCGTGGGTTTCCTGGCTGCCCTTGACGTAGGTACCGATGCCGCCGTTGTAGAGCAGATCGACCGGGGCCAGCAACAAGGCGCGGACGAGCTCCTGCGGAGTCAGCGTTTCCGCCGCGATGCCGAGGCTGGCGCGGGCTTCGGCCGACAGCGTGATCGACTTGGCGCTGCGCGGATAAACGCCGCCGCCGGCCGAAATCAGCGTTGCCTCGTAGTCCGCCCACGACGAGCGCGGCAGGTTGAACAGGCGCTGGCGCTCGGCGAAGCTCGGCTCGCCATCCGGCGTCGGGTCGATGAAGATATGGCGATGATCGACGGCGGCCAGCAACTTGATATGCCGGGAGAGCAGCATGCCGTTGCCGAAGACATCGCCCGACATGTCGCCGATGCCGACCACCGTGAAATCCTGCGCCTGGGTATTGATCCCCAGCTCGCGGAAATGGCGTTGCACCGACTCCCAGGCGCCGCGCGCCGTGATGCCCATCTTCTTGTGGTCGTAACCGACCGAGCCGCCGGAAGCAAAGGCGTCGCCGAGCCAGAAGCCGTACTCTATGGAAACGCCGTTGGCGTAGTCGGAAAAGCTGGCGGTTCCCTTGTCGGCCGCCACCACCAGATAAGGATCGTCTTCATCGTGGCGAACCAGGTCCGGTGGCGGCACGACCTGGCCGGCCTGCAGGTTGTCGGTGAGGTCGAGCAGGCCGCGCAGGAAGATGTGATAGCAGGCGATGCCTTCCTGCAGCAGGGCATCACGGTCGCCGCCGGGCGGTGGGTTTTTCACCACGAAGCCGCCTTTCGAACCGACCGGCACGATGACTGCATTCTTGACCATCTGCGCCTTCATCAGGCCGAGCACCTCGGTGCGGAAATCTTCCATCCGGTCCGACCAGCGCAGACCGCCGCGGGCTACCTTGCCGCCGCGTAAATGGATGCCTTCGACGCGCGGCGAATAGACAAAGACCTCCCACATCGGCTTCGGCTCGGGCAACCCGGGGATGCGCTGCGAATCCAGCTTGAACGAGTGATAAGGCTTCGCGGCGCCGTCCTTGCTCTGAAAGTAATTGCTCCGCACGGTGGCCAGGATGGCGGCGAGAAACTGGCGCAGGATGCGGTCGTCGTCGAGATTGGCGACGCCGTCGAGGGCGCTCTTGATCTGCGCTTCCATGGCCAGCGTCTGCGCCTGACAGTCGTGTTCGGCGTGGGGGTCGAAACGGGCCAGGAAAAGCTCGAGCAACTGGCGGGCAATCGCCGGATGGGCGGCCAGCGTCTGCTCGATATACGGCTGGCTGAAGGTGAAGCCGGCCTGGCGCAGGTACTTGGCGTAGGCGCGCAGTACGGCCACTTCGCGCCAGGTCAGCCGGGCGGCCAGGACCAGACGGTTGAAGTCGTCACTTTCGGCGGCGCCGGACAGTACTTGGCGGAAGGCGTCCTGGAAAACGCTGCGGACGCGTTCGATGTCCATCTCCTCGGCGCCCTGATAGCTCAGGCCGAAGTCGTGCAGCCAGACGGTCGGCCGGTCGGCCCGCTCGATTTCGTAAGGCCGTTCCTCGATCACCCGGACACCCATGTGTTCGAGCATCGGCAGCGAGGCGGAGAGCGGGACTGGCGCCGTGTCGCGCAGAATCTTGAAGCGCAGGCTGCC
>Ga0073899_10004921_pt1 | contig 11680 bp, 8 predicted proteins | sample KloWWTmetaKNB5Ph_FD_88975 | JGI IMG/M metagenome (GOLD analysis project Ga0073899, IMG submission 88975) | Active sludge microbial communities from Klosterneuburg, Austria, studying microevolution and ecology of nitrifiers - Klosterneuburg... | ecosystem: Engineered > WWTP > Aerobic digester >...
CAGTAATTCCCCCGCCTCAGTCAGAGAATTCGTGAGACTGGAAATTTCGCCAACGATTTTCTCCAGCAGCGCGCGCTCGCGACCCAGCTCCTGCGCACGCGCCGGATTTTCCCAGATGCTCGGCAACTCCAGTTCGCGACTCACTTCCTCCAAGCGCTCGCTTTTGACGTCGAAGTCAAAGATACCCCCTGAGCGACGTGACGCGCTCCAATAGGTCAGCGATGCGGGCGGCAACAGGATTGGTTTCGATCATGGCGATATTTCGCGGAAAAACGGCCGGCAAGAATACCAGAGCGACGCTGGAGCCTGTGCACGAAGCGCGCGTCAAGCTGGGCAGAAATGCCTTACCAGCAGCTTCACCCGACGCTCGCCACGCCACTCATCCACGATCGGTTGGAACACAACGACAACGCGCCCGGCCGGCAGCGTGCCGGTATAGGCACCGAAGGCGATTGCCTCATGTTCGACCCCGGCACGATCGGCCAGCCGCATTGCGACATGACGCTCGCCGACGACACGCGCCGCGACGACAACGAACTCGCCATCGAACTGCGGCTCTGGGAATGCTTGCCCCCACGGCCCGCCATCACACAGTGATTCAGCCAACGACAGATCGATATCGCAGTTGTTCAACTCGCCGTCGCTCCAGATTTCGGCTGCGAGCACGGCGGGATCGACACGCTCCGCCGCCAGTGCCGCAATCGCCGCTCGGAATCGATCGAACTGCGCGATGTCGAGACTGAGCCCCGCAGCCATCGCGTGACCGCCGAAACGCAGGATCAAACCGGGTTCGCGCATATCGAGTTCGGCGATCAAATCACGCAAGTGCACGCCTGGCACCGAACGTGCCGAAGCCTTGAGCTCGCTACTGCCCTCGCCTGCCGCCGCGAAGGCAAACACCGGACGATGCACGCGCTCCTTGATCTTCGATGCGACCAAACCGATCACGCCAGCGTGCCAATCTGGTTCATGCAGGCAAAGCACCGGTGGCAAATCACCGTCAAGTTGCAAGTGCGCGACCGCCGCTTCAGCTTGATCAACCATGTCCTGCTGCACGCCACGGCGCTCGACATTGATGGCATCCAGCCGCGTTGCCAATGCGTGCGCTGCCAGCGGATCGTCACTGCATAGACATTCGACACCGACACGCATGTCCTCAAGTCGACCTGCGGCGTTCACGCGCGGGCCGATACTGAAGCCGAGGTCAGTGGCCGTCAGCGCGGCGGCACGCCGCTTCGATACATCGATCAATGCGGCAATTCCAGCATTCGCATGGCCGCCACGAATACGCTTCAATCCGGCTGCCACCAAGACGCGATTATTGTGATCAAGCGGCACCAGATCGGCGACCGTGCCGAGCGCCACCAGGTCAAGCAGGGTCGACAGATCGGGTTCGCTGCGGCCAACGTAAGCGCCGGCTTCGCGCAAACATGCGCGCAAGGCCAAAAGCAAATAAAACATCACTCCGACACCCGCCAACATCTTGCTCGGAAAGCCATCACCACGCAGGTTTGGATTCACGATGGCGTCCGCTGCCGGCAACACGTCCGGCGGCAAATGATGATCAGTGACCAGCACACGACATCCTGCCTGCTTCGCCGCAAGTACGCCCGGCAGGCAGGCGATGCCACTGTCGACGGTAACCAATAGATCCGGCGCACCCGCGGCGACAATATCCGCCACCAGCGTCGTGGTCAGACCATAACCGTGGATCGCCCGGTTCGGCACTCGCACATCGACATGACGCGCACCAAGCATGCGTAATCCGCGATAGGCGACGGCGGCACCCGTCGCGCCATCACAGTCAAAATCTCCGACGATCAGAATGCGTGCATCGCGCTCGATTGCATCGCGCAGCAGCGCACAGGCGGCATCGAGACCACCGAGCTGCGCGGGTGCAAGCATGCGTGCCAGACGCAAATCGAGCTGATCGCGCGACACCACGCCGCGCGCGGCATAGATGCGTGCGAGCACCGGATGCAGCGAAGACTCCGCAAGCAGCGGCACATTGGGCACTTCACGACGACGAAGGCGCGGATTCATGTCGGGTCGTTGCGCCAAAACCGCAGGCGATGCCAAGGCCGCCACACGAAGCGTTCACCGCTTTCCAACGCCGCATCGATCGAAATGAATCGTTCCAGCAGTTGCGACACTGCGTGCAAAATCGCTGGGTCATCATCGCGTGCGTCATATACGGCGGATGTCGGCGCATCGGCGATGTCGCGCAGCGTTGGCAACCCGGCGAGATCAGCACAGCCCAAGGCAAGTGGATCGCGCGACATCACCGCGGTAACGCGTGTCGACCACGGCGCCGGCGCAACCCCGTCGCCATGTAGCCACAAGCTGTTGATCTCCAGCAGGCCACGCGCACGGCGCGCAGAATTCAGCGGATGTTCGTGCAACGCCATCTGCAGTTCATTGAGCCAGCGACGGGTCACGCGACCGCCATCGCCAGGTGGCAAGGCATCGTCGATGTAGGCCCCGAGCACCCGCTCCGGCGCGTCGCCACCCACCGCTGGATGGCGCGCATCCGGCTGTGCATACCAGCGATCTGGATGGGACGCCTGAAAACGCCAGCCGGCGTCATCGAACAACGGGCGTAGCGCCGTTTCGAACGCCGATAATTCGTCCTCTGCCAGTTGCATTCCAGCGCAAGCGAGCATGCGCACGCCGGCGATTTCGACACGCAGATGGCAGGGATCAACGCGCAGCCAGCGCCCATCATGATCCTCCGGCGCATCGATCCGTCGCGTCAGCGCCGCCGTGGCGAAAGTCGCAGCCATATCCGGAAATGCCGTGGCCAGCAGGCTGTTCACACCCGCGGCGGCATCCGGCAACCGCGTCGCCTTGGACAACACCCGTCGCAACGCCGGCACCTGTTCGACCAGTGCGCCCAAATGGCGTCGCGGCGGCAACCACAGCAACTGTGGCATCGGACTACTCGTAACGAACCGCCATGACTTCGTACTCGCGCGTGCCATTCGCAGCATGCAGTTCGACGGTATCGCCTTCGCTCTTGCCAACCAATGCACGTGCCATCGGCGATGTCACCGAAATCAGCCCTTGTTTGATGTCGGCTTCGAGCTCGCCGACGATCTGGTAGGTGACTTCGTTGTTGTTGTGCAGCTCCAGCAGATCGACGGTTGCACCGAAGACGATCCGGGTACCGGCGTTGAGCTGACTGATGTCGATCACTTCCGCGAACGACAGCGCGGCCTCGAGCGCATTGATGCGGCCTTCGGTAAAACCCTGCTGCTCGCGTGCAGCGTGGTATTCGGCATTTTCTTTGAGATCGCCGTGGGCACGCGCTTCGGCGATCGCCAAAATGATGCGTGGGCGCTCGACCGACTTGAGGCGCTCCAATTCATTGCGCAGTCGTTCAACGCCACGCTTGGTCAGGGGAGGTCTTCTCATGCCTGCAGTTCCCGATGGAGTTCCTGAAGCGCACTAACGCGCTCGGAGTTGCGATAGTCCAGCGAATGCAGCAGTGCACGCGCGCCGGCAACTGTCGTCGAATAGGTCACGCGATGCTGTAACGCGTCGCGGCGGATCGAGAACGAGTCGGCGATTGCCTGCTTGCCTTCGGTGGTGTTGATGATGAATACGATCTCGCCATTCTTGATCGCGTCGCCGATGTGCGGTCGGCCTTCGAGCACCTTGTTGACGCGCTCGCAGGGAAACCCGCGACCACGAAGATAATCGCAGGTACCGGCGGTCGCGACCATCGAATAGCCGCGCCGCAACAGTTCCTCCGCGACGACTTCGACGCGCGGCTTGTCGGCATCGCGCACACTGACGAACACCTTGCCGAGTGGCGGCGCCTGGATGTTCGCCGCCTCGTGCGCTTTCGCAAAGGCCTCACCAAAATTACGGCCAACACCCATTACTTCACCGGTCGAGCGCATCTCGGGGCCAAGAATGGGGTCGACGCCCTGAAACTTCAGGAACGGGAAGATCGCTTCCTTGACCGAGTAGTAGTTGGGGATGATCTCGCGTGTTGCGCCCTGTGCGATGAGCGTCTGACCGGCCATGCAGCGTGCGGCAATCTTGGCCAGCGGCAAGCCAGTCACCTTCGACACAAACGGTACCGTGCGTGAGGCGCGGGGATTCACTTCGAGTACGAAGATCTTTTCACCCTGGATCGCAAACTGCGTGTTCATCAAGCCAATGACGTTCAGTGCTTTCGCCATCGCCTGCACTTGTTCGCGCAATCGGTTCTGAATCGGTGCCGACAGTGAATACGGCGGTAGCGAACAGGAGCTGTCACCGGAATGGACGCCGGCCTCTTCGATGTGTTCCATGATGCCGCCGATCAGCGTGTTGCCTTCGGCATCGGCAATCAAATCGACATCAACTTCAACGGCGTTGTCGAGAAAACGATCCAGCAACACTGGTGATTCATTCGATACGCGCACGGCATCGGTGATGTACCGCTTCAGATCAGCATCCGAATAAACGATTTCCATTGCGCGACCACCGAGCACGTAACTCGGACGTACAACCAGCGGGTAACCGATTTCGCGCGCCAGCGCCAACGCCTCGTCGGGGTTGCGCGCGGTGCGATTCGGCGGCTGCAGCAAACCCAATTCGCTCACCAGCTTCTGGAAGCGTTCGCGGTCTTCGGCCAAATCGATCGAGTCCGGCGAGGTGCCGATCACTGGTACGCCGTTCGCTTCCAACGCCCGTGCAAGCTTGAGCGGCGTCTGGCCACCGTATTGCACGATGACACCCTTGGGTTTTTCCTTGTCGACGATTTCAAGCACGTCTTCCAGCGTCAACGGCTCGAAGTAGAGACGATCCGAAATATCGTAATCCGTTGAAACGGTTTCCGGATTGCAGTTGACCATGATGGTTTCGTAACCATCGTCGCGCAATGCCAGCGCCGCATGCACGCAGCAATAGTCGAATTCGATGCCCTGGCCGATGCGGTTCGGGCCACCGCCGAGCACGATGATCTTGTCGCGATCAGTCGGCGCGGCCTCGCATTCTTCCTCGTAGGTCGAATACAGATAAGCGGTGCTGGTCGCGAATTCGGCGGCGCAGGAATCGACACGCTTGTAGACCGGGCGCACATTTAGCGCTCGGCGTAAATGGCGAACTGCGTCTTCATTGGTGCCGACCAGTTGTGCCAGCCGCGCATCGGAGAAGCCAACGCGCTTCAGTTCGCGCAGTCGTTGCGCGTCCAGTGCCGGCAAACCGCGCTGCGCGACGTCGCGCTCCATCTGCATCAACTCTTCGATCTGGCGCAGGAACCAGTGATCAATGAAGCTGAGGTCGTAGATCTGCTGCAGCGTCAATCCGGCACGGAAGGCGTCGGCGACATAGAACACGCGCTCCGGACCGGCTTCGCGAACCTGACGCTTGAGTTCGATCAGCGCATCCTCGCTCTCGAATTCGCTGCGCGTTGGATCGAGTCCAACCTTGCCGGTTTCAAGTCCACGCAGTGCTTTCTGCAACGACTCCTAGAAGTTGCGACCCATCGCCATGACTTCACCGACCGACTTCATCTGCGTGGTCAGGCGCGAATCAGCCGCTGGGAATTTCTCGAAGGCGAAGCGCGGAATCTTGGTCACCACATAATCGATCGCCGGTTCGAACGACGCCGGTGTGAGGCCGCCGGTAATATCATTGCGCAGCTCGTCGAGGGTGTAGCCGACGGCGAGCTTGGCGGCGATCTTGGCGATCGGGAAGCCCGTCGCCTTCGACGCCAGCGCTGACGAACGCGAGACGCGTGGATTCATTTCGATGACGACGACGCGACCATCACGCGCATTCACTCCAAACTGCACGTTCGAGCCGCCGGTGTCGACACCGATCTTGCGCAGTACTGCGATCGAAGCATCGCGCAGGCGTTGGTATTCCTTGTCGGTGAGCGTCTGCGCCGGAGCGACGGTGATCGAGTCGCCGGTATGCACGCCCATCGGATCGAAGTTCTCGATCGAACACACGATGATGCAGTTATCGGCTTTGTCGCGCACCACTTCCATCTCGAATTCTTTCCAGCCCAGCACCGACTCCTCGACCAGCACTTCACTGGTCGGCGAAAGTTCGAGGCCACGGTTGACGATCTCGATGAATTCTTCGCGGTTGTAGGCGATACCGCCACCGGAACCACCCAGCGTGAAGCTCGGCCGGATAATGGTCGGGTAGCCGACGCGGGTCTGGATATCGAGCGCCTGATCGAGTGTGCGCGCCACTTCTGCCTTCGGGCATTCGAGGCCGATGTCGAGCATGGCGCGGCGGAACAACTCGCGATCTTCGGCCATGCGGATGGCATCGCGCGACGCGCCAATCATCTCGACGCCGTACTTCTCGAGCACGCCGTGGTCAGCGAGATCGAGCGCCGTATTGAGTGCGGTCTGGCCACCCATGGTCGGCAACAATGCATCGGGACGTTCCTTGGCAATGATGCGTTCGATCGTGCGCCAGTTAATTGGTTCGATGTAGACCGCATCGGCCATCTCGGGGTCGGTCATGATCGTCGCCGGATTCGAGTTGACCAACACCACCCGGTAGCCTTCAGCCTTTAGCGCCTTGCACGCTTGCGCACCGGAATAGTCGAACTCGCAGGCCTGACCGATGACGATCGGGCCGGCGCCGATGATCAAGATGGTCTTCAGGTCGGAACGCTTGGGCATAAGCACCTCGGCCCCACACGCACGCGCGGGACAATTCGATGGATGTGGAATGCGGCGAATTCTACCCGGATCGTCGCGTCGATTCCCGGCGCCAACGCGACTGCCCGCGCGCGGCCCGGAACATCGGGTCGATTCAGTTCAATACCGTGACTTCGGCGACGGTATCGCGTGGAATTTCGATGTCCATGGCAAAGCCGCGACTCATGTCCTGAATCACCAGCACCGCACGATTGAAGCGCTTCAATGTGCCCTTGCGCGTGGTGTGCAGGTGGGTCTTGACGGTGATGGTTTTGCCGACCTCGGCTTCGAGGTCGTCGAACGACACCACCCGAGGCCCGGCGAGCACAACCGGAGCGGCGGGCTCAGGCGTCGGCGTCACCACCATCGGCGCCGCAGTATCGGCCTTGGTCGCCGCCTTGACGCCAGACTTCGGTTCAGTCTTGGCTTCGGCGCCCGGATCGGCACGCGCAGTTTCCGGAGGATTCATCGGGTCGAACACCGGCGCTTTCTGCTGCGCCACGGCACTTGTTGCACAGCAGATCAGCGCGAAAACAACGATTCCAGCCTTCATCGGTGTGCACTCAAGCAACGGCCACTTGAACAGAAGCAGGATTCACGCCACGACGGGCATGCATCTCGCGCACGAACGGATTGAACACGTGGGCGACGTCATGCGGGCCGGGACTGGCCTCCGGATGTCCTTGAAAACTGTAGGCGGGCGCATCGTTCAGAGCGATACCCTGCAGCGAACCATCGAACAGCGAGCGATGGGTTGCACGCACATTGGCTGGCAGCGTCGTTTCATCGACTGCGAAGCCGTGATTTTGCGAGGAAATCATGACCCGACCGGTAGCGATGTCGATCACCGGATGATTGGCACCGTGGTGCCCGAACTTCATCTTCACTGTCTTCGCACCGACAGCCAAGCCGAGCAGTTGATGGCCGAGGCAAATACCGAATGTCGGCAAGCGCGCGGCGATGAAGGCCTTGATTGCGCGAATGGCGTAATCGCAAGGCTCAGGATCACCCGGACCGTTCGACAGGAACACGCCGTCCGGCTGCAATGCGAATACGTCGGCTGCAGACGTCTGCGCCGGCACCACGGTGATCCGGCAACCGCGATCGACGAGCATGCGCAGGATGTTGTGCTTGATGCCGAAATCGTAGGCGACCACATGCAATTCGCCGGTTTCGCGCGGTGCGCTGCCGCGATCGAGATCGAAACTGCCTTGGTCCCAGACGTAGGGCGCCGAAGTCGTCACAACCTTCGCGAGATCGACGCCCTTCAGCCCCGAAAAGGCGCGCGCCGCAGCAAGCGCCGCGTCGCTGTCCGAAGCCGCTGCACCGGCGACGATACAGCCGCCCTGCGCCCCGCTTTCGCGCAGAATACGGGTGAGACGGCGCGTGTCGATTTCGGCGATGCCGACGATGCCGTGCTGGCGCAGGTAATCTGGCAGCGACACTTGGCTGCGCCAATGGTCACTATGCCGGGTGACGCTGCGCACGATCAATCCGGCGACATGCACGCCATCGGATTCGGCGTCATCGTCGTTGCAACCGGTATTGCCGATGTGCGGATAGGTCAGCGTCACGATTTGTCGGCTGTACGACGGATCGGTGAGAATTTCCTGGTAACCGGTCATCGCGGTGTTGAACACCACTTCGCCGGTGGTCAGGCCGTCAGCACCGATTGAGGTGCCATGGAACAGGCTGCCGTCCGCGAGGGCCAGCAGAGCAGGAAGGGTTGGCATGAAACGCTCCGGGGGCGGCGGAGGCCGCGAGCGGGTGCAGATGCTAGCGCAGGAGCACGCTTGCGGCGATCAAAACATCACTCGATTTTTTGCAGCGCGGCGTCGATGGCTTGGTCGAGCGAGTATCTGCCCGCAGATCGCCCTGCCATCCAGCGTGCCGCAAGCAGTGCGCCGCGCGCGAACACTGCCCGCGTGCTGGCGCGATGCGTGAATTCGAGCCGCTCGCCTTCGCCCGCGAACAGGATGGTGTGGTCGCCAACGATGTCACCACCGCGCACGGTCGCGAAGCCGATCTCACCGCGAGCGCGTTCAGCCATCTGGCCGTGGCGCGCAAATACACCGACTTCCTCCAGCGTGTGCCCGCGCGCGGTGGCAACGGCCTGACCGAGTGCCAAAGCGGTTCCGGACGGGGCATCACGTTTGTGGCGGTGATGCGCATCGATGATCTCGACGTCGAAGTCGTCGCCAAGAACACGCGCTGCCTCAACTGCCATATGTCGCAACAGGGCAACGCCAATGCTGAAATTGGCCGACCACAGCACCGGAATCCGGGCAGCAGCGGCATCGAGTTCGGCGGCCTGCATGTCGCTCAGTCCGGTGGTCCCGCTGACGAAGGCCATTTCGCGTTGGACCGCCAACGCCAGCGCCGCGTCGAAGCTGGCGGCATTCGAGAAATCGATCAGTACTTCGGCCGGCAACTCCGGTTCCAGTGTGCTGCCGTAAGTCAATGCAGCCGCCCTATCCGGCCACACCGGTTCACCCACCCAACGCGAACCCGGCCGCACCAGCGCTGCGACGAGGTCGATGTCGCGTCGCTGCGGCACCAGCGCCAACAGTTCCTGACCCATGCGCCCGGAAGCGCCAAACAGAATGACGGGGGTGGCTCGGTTCATCGCCTGATCCTAGTCGCTGAACCGCGCCGCGGGAAGCAAATACCTCGACGCATGGGCGGTTTGGCACTAGTGTCTCGTCTCTCTGCGGCGGCCCGGGGCGATGGTGTGCATCTCCTGCCCCGTCACAGATGTCTTGGGGAAGACAATGAAGCTCAATGCGGGAATATTTGCCTTGGTGGCGATGCTGCCCTGCGTCCTACCTGGCTACGCTGCCGCGCAATCTTCCGCGCCGATTGCATTCGAGGTACTTGAAATAGCCAACGCCGCACAGGAGCAGGAAGATGCTTCACGGCCGATCAACTCCCAACTGCCGGCGAACGCACGCTCTCCTCAAGGCATTCCGGCGAACTTCGATGAAGTCGAACCGAATAACACTGCGGCGCAAGCAACGCCGTTGCCCGGCAATGCTGCTCGGGTGACCGCGAATATTTTCGTCAATGGCGATGTCGATTTCTGGTCGTTCAGTGGAACAGCCGGCGATAGGATCTATGCGGCCACGATGACCAGCCGAAGCAGCAACGGCAGCGTCGACTCCACACTCGACTTGATCGCAAGCGATGGCTCGACCGTCATTGAAACCGACCTGAACGATGGCACGTTCGGTAGCACGTCTTCCAGCATCGCCGGCGCCACGCTGCCTGCGACAGGAAACTACTATCTGCGCGTGACCCACGCCTCGGCGACGAACCAACTGCGGCCTTATGACCTATATTTCCAGTTGCGTAGCGGTGCCCCGGCGGCAGAAACGGAGCCCAATGACACGTTTCCTGGCGAGGCACTGCCTGCCGGCGGCTGGGTTAGTGGTTCCACCTCGGCGACCACCGACGCCGACTTATATTCGCTGAACCTGAATGCCGGAGACACCGTCTTCATCAGCGTCGACCTCGACCCCGAACGCGACACCGTCGAATGGAATGCCCAGACCGGTCTCGGTGCGTTCGGCGCTCCGCCACTGTTTCTCGTCGCCAACGACGCCGGTGCAGCGACGCCCGACTCAGAGGCATTCTTCACGACGGTCGAAACTGCAGGCACCTATGGCGCGCTCATCGGCATTCCGGCCGCCGGCACCACCTTCGGCACCTATCACGCCAGCATCAGCGTATTTCCCAGGGTCGCTGAGGGCGTCAACTGCACGACGTACACGTCGACCAATGTCCCCGTGGTGATTGCCTCGGGCGCTGCTGGCATCGTCACTTCGACCTTGACCATCCCCGGCAATCCACGCATCGCCGACGTTGATGTGAGTGTGAACCTGACGCACAACTTCATGGTCGACCTGGACGTGCAGTTGACCGCGCCAGGTGGAAATACGGTCGGTCTGTTCAGCGACATCGGCTCCGCGACGGCGGGCGTCCAGACGACGATGAACACGACCTTCGACGACGAGGCTGCCATCCCGCCGCTGTTCACGGTGATCAACGGCAATCGCGTCGCACCCGAATTCAACTACCGGCTGTCCTGGTTCGACGGTCAAGCGGCGGGCGGCACCTGGACGCTCACGGTGCGCGACGATGCTGCCGGCGACGGCGGTAATTTGAACGCCTGGAGCATGATGGTCTGCGAGCCACCGCCACCGCCGACCTGCGCACCGGGCTTCGTGGCGCAAACCGTGTACAGCACCGATTTCGAGGCCGATGATGGCGGTTTCACCCATAGCGGAATGGCCGACGAATGGGCACTCGGCCTGCCAGCGACCGTGGCGACGACCACCACCAATCCGGTGGCCGGATTTACCACCTGTAACAGCGGCACCAATTGCTGGAAGACCGATCTGACTGGCACTTACAACGCCAGCAGCACACAGGACCTGTTGTCGCCGAACATTAATCTTGCCGGCCTGAGTGCGCCGGTGATCGTGACCTGGGCGCAGCGCTACCAAATGGAATCCGCGTCCTACGACCACCTGTTCATCGACTATCAGCAAGCCGGCGGCGCCACCCCGGTGCGTTTGTTCGAATGGCTGGATGCGACCATGACCGACGGGCCGGGCAATCCAGTCGTCAACATACCGGCCAGTTCTGGCTGGAGCTCGCGCAGTGCGCGGGTGGATTCGTTGGCCGGGCTGAACACCGAGCTGCTTTTCCATGTCGACAGTGACTCGTCGGTCAATTTCGGTGGCCTCGCCATCGACGACGTCACCATCACCGCTTGTCGTGCGTTGTCGGCCGATCTGCAGATCACCAAGACCGATGGCGTGACCTCGGCCATACCGGGTGGCTCGGTCACGTACACGATCACCGCATCGAACGCTGGCCCAGATCCGGTCACAGGCGCAACCGTGGCCGATACCTTCCCGGCCGCGCTGACCTGCACTTGGACTTGCGCGGGCGCTGGCGGCGGCACCTGCGCAGCGGGTCCGGTCTCCGGCAACATCAATGACACGGTCAATCTGCCAGCA
>Ga0073899_10004923_pt1 | contig 11675 bp, 9 predicted proteins | sample KloWWTmetaKNB5Ph_FD_88975 | JGI IMG/M metagenome (GOLD analysis project Ga0073899, IMG submission 88975) | Active sludge microbial communities from Klosterneuburg, Austria, studying microevolution and ecology of nitrifiers - Klosterneuburg... | ecosystem: Engineered > WWTP > Aerobic digester >...
GCGATGCAGCAGACGACGCGCACGCCGCTCGCCCCGGCGCTGGCTCGTGACGCGGCGGCGGCGGTGGGTCCGCTGCTGGCCATCGGCACGAGCAACCTCGCCGACGTCCTGACGGCGCCGATCCACTCGGCCGGATTCCGCCTGCGCGACAAGGATGGGCGCATCTGGGATGAGTTCACCCCCGATGCCTCGTATGCCACGATGCAGGGATGGACCGCCGAGGGGCGTGACATTCTCCTGCTGCACCACACGGGTGACAACGGCTTGCCGCTGCTGCAACTGCTCGACGAGACGCTGGCCCCCTATGGCTGGTTCGGGACGCGCGGCGACGTGGTGATCCGCGGCCTGGCCGGGCCGTCGCGCCCGCTCACGCTTGCCAATGGCGGATGGCGCCTCGAACCGCTGCCCGCCTCGTCGGGAAGCTGGCTGGCGCGCTACCGCACGCCCGCCTTCTTGCTCGCCGGTGCGCTGGTCCTGGCGCTGCTCTGGTTGCTCTACCCGCGAGTGGTGAGGCGTGAGCTCGACCCGGCTGGGTGATCATCTCGTCCAGCGTGGGCTGATCACCGAGATGCAGCTCGCCGTGGCGCTCCAGCAGCAGGAGCGCACCGGCGAGCGGCTGGGACGCCTGCTCCTGATCCTGGGGAGCATCCGGCGGCTCGACCTCGGCCGCGCCCTGGCCGAGCTGTGGAAGCTCCCGTTCATCATGATCACGCCCGAGGCGGTGACGCCGGCGGTCGCCCAGCGCTTTCCGCTCGAGGCGACGCTGCGCTTCCGCGCCGTCCCGATCCGCGATGACGGCACCACGCTCACCGTGGCGATTGCCGATCAACCGACGGACGACCTGCGCGACACGCTCCGCGTCGTGTATCCCGACCGCACGCTCGACATGCGGGTCACCACCGAATGGGACATCGACCAGGCGATCGCGATCGCCAACCGCCGCAAGGTGGTCGACACCTCGATCTACGGCCTCTACTTCCGCGACCAGTCCGAGAGCGCCTTCACGGTCTTCACGCTGCCGCAGTACCTGCTGCTCGGCGTGGCGCTGCTCGCGCTGCTCGTCGGCCTCTGGGCAGCGCCCACCACGACGCTCTTTGCGCTCAACGTCCCGATCACGCTCTTCTTCCTCACCGTCGTGGTCTTCCGCACCGTGGTGGGGATCAGTGGCGCCGCGGCCGAGACCACGGTGACCATCACCGACGAGGAACTGCAGTCGCTGCGCGACCGCGACCTGCCGACCTACAGCATCCTGGTGCCGGCCTATCGCGAGTCGGCGGTGATCGGGCGCCTGCTGCGCTCGTTGCGTGCCCTCGACTATCCGGCCGACAAGCTCGACATCCTGCTCCTCCTGGAGGAAGACGACACCGAGACGCTCGCCGCGGCCAAGGCGGCGGCCCCCGGGGCGAACGTGCGCCTGATGGTGGTGCCCAGCGGTCAGCCGCAGACCAAGCCGAAGGCCTGCAACGTCGGCCTGCTCTTCGCACAGGGCGAGTACCTCGTGATCTACGATGCTGAAGACCAGCCCGAGCCCGACCAGCTGAAGAAGGCGGTGCTCGCCTTCCGTCGCGGACCGAAGGAACTGGTCTGCCTGCAGGCCGCCCTCAACTACTACAACTGGAACGAGAACTTCCTCACGCGGATGTTCACGCTCGAATACTCCTTCTGGTTCGACTACTTGCTGCCGGGCCTCGACAAGCTGCGGCTGCCGATCCCGCTCGGCGGCACGAGCAACCACTTCAAGACACAGATCCTGCGCGAGCTCGGCGGCTGGGACCCCTTCAACGTCACCGAGGACGCCGACCTCGGCATCCGTGCCGCGATGCACGGCTACCGCGTCGGCATCGTGAACTCCACCACGTACGAGGAAGCGAACAAGAAGCTCGGCAACTGGATCCGCCAGCGTTCGCGCTGGATCAAGGGCTACATGCAGACCGCGCTGGTGTTCTCGCGCAACCCGGTGTCGCTGGTGCGCCGCGCGGGCCTGCGCCAGACGCTCGGCTTCGCGCTGCTGATCGGGGGCACGCCGCTGATCTTCCTCTTCCAGCCGATCTCGATCCTGCTCACCATCGGCTGGTTGATCACCCGGACGACGGCGCTCGATCCGCTCTTTCCGCCGGTCATTCTGTACCTGTCGCTCTTCAACCTGCTGATCGGCAACGCGCTGGCGATCTACATCAACATGTTTGCGGTGTTCAAGCGGCGCCTGCACCCGCTGGTGCTCTTCTCGCTGCTGAATCCGCTGTACTGGCTGCTGCACTCGATCGCGTCGTTCAAGGCGCTGGGCCAGCTGTTCACGCGACCCTACTACTGGGAGAAGACCACCCATGGTCTCACCCGGCACCCCGCCGCTACCCACTGAGCCGCGCGCGGCGCGGTGGGTCCGCGCGGTGCTGGCCGTGCTGGCCGCCGCCCCGCCGGCGGTCGCGGCGTGGTTGCTGATTGGCCAGGGATGGCGGAGCGACGCGCACGGCGCCTTCCTCCAGCGGGTGCTCTTCGCCGCCGACCGCGGCCGCCTCGAGCTGCTCGGCTTCGAGTATCCGCCGCTGCCGTTCCTGCTGCTGTTGCCGTCGCCGACCGATGGCTGGACCATCCTGCTCGGGGCGCTCGGGCTGGCAGGCCTCGCCTGGTGCGTGGTGGACGAGTGCACCTCGCGGCGGACCCTGCTCCCGTACCTGCTCCTCCTCTCGGTGCTCTGCACGCCGCTCGGCCTGCACTTCACCGCGGCCAATTTCAACGAGGCCCTCGGACTGGCCGCGCTCTTCGTCGGCTGGCGGCATTACCGTCGCTGGTGGGCCACGCGCAAGACGGTGCACGGCCTCTACACCGGATTGTGGCTCGGCCTCGCCTTCTACACCTCGCCCCTCGGACTCGGCCTCGCGCTGATCGCGGGGGCCGTGTTGCCCATCCTCTTCCCGCGACTGCAGATCCCGCCGTTTGCGTCGCAGATGGTGCTGCTCGTCTTCCCGGGCTTTGCCGCCACGGTGACGTGGGCGTACCTCTCGTGGGTCTTCACCGGTCGGGTGGCCTTCCCATTCACGCCGTGGGAGCGCGACTCGCCGACGGTGGTGCAGATCCTCCAGTGGACGGTGCCGTACCTCGTGGTCACGGCCATGGCCATCCTGCGCCCCAAGGTCACCACCGCGGGCATGTTGCTGCCGTTCCTGCTCCTCGCCGCGGCGACCTTCACCGGCTGGCACTTCTCGCTCGCCTTTGCCGCGACGATGCTGATGCTGGTCGCGATCGTGGCATTGCCCGCCGACATGAACCGTCCCCAGCGCTGGCTGCTGGCTTCGATCGCGATCCTCCAGGCCGTGGCAGCGTGGTGGCTGCTGCCGTGGCCGACGCCGAGCGACGCCGACCGGCGCGATCGCGCCGTGGCGCAGGCCCTGGCGGTGGCGCCCCCGCGGAGCATCCTGCTCGACGACCGCTGGGCGTCGGGGCTGCTCAAGTGGACGCCGTCGTTCGCGCCCTACCTCACGACCCGCGACACCGGTTTCGACATCGCCCTGGCGCTGCCGAGCATGGCCGTGCAGTACATCCTGGTCACCGCCAACGACGACGGCCTCAGCCTCGACATGGATCGCCGGCCGCCGGTCGGCTTCGTCGAGGAATGGAGCTGGAGCGGGTACACGCTCTACCGTCGCCCGGCCGCGCCGCGCTTGCCGGTGCGGTTCACCTCCACGCTCACGTCCGAGACGCGGGGTTCTGCCCAATGACGTATCGCCTCCTTGTCGCGTTGTGCGTCGCGCCGTGCCTGCTTCCCTCCGCAGCACTGCAGGCGCAATGGACCGTGAAGCCGGGGGGCTGGTTCATGTCGCACGGCTTCAATACCGGCCGCTTTCCCGACCGCTTCTCGAGCGGCCCGTTCGCGACCGAGAATGCGCTCGAGAAGCGCGACTGGGGGATGTACTTCATCTACGGGTGGAAAGAGGGATTGAGCGTCGGCCTGGGCCAAGGCTTTGCCCGCCTCGAAGACAAGCGCAACGGCCAGTCCACGACCACGACCGGCTTCGGGGCCACCGGCCTCTTCGTGATGAAGCGCCTGGCGCAAGGCAAGGGCGGCATCCTCTCCATCCAGCCGCGCGTGGACCTGCCGCTGCTCTACGACACCGAGGCGCGGCCGGTGCTCGGACCGGTGAGCACCGACGCCGAGATCCGGTTGCTGTACGGCAACGGCTTCGGCGCCCTGGGCACCCGCGGCTTTGTGAGTGCGTCCGCGGGAGCGGCCGCCTGGCGGCGCGGCGCCGATGAAATTCGCTACGACCTCACCGTGGGACTCAACGCCGGCCCCCGGTTGCTGCTGATGGCCCAGGCCTTCAACGTCGCCGCCTTCGAGGCCGGCGACCTCGCCTACAGCGCCACCAAGATCGGGGGCTCTGCGGTGTGGCGGGTCTCGAAGGGTGTCGGCATCCAGGCGGGCTATTTCGGCGGCGTGTCGGGCAAGAACACCGCCCGCGAGCGGACGGCGTCGGTCGGGATCTGGCTCAACCGCGAGGCCCCGGTGGGGGCCACGGCGGCGGGACCCCGCTAGCTTCCTGCTCCTCCGCCGCGCCGCGACCCCTTCGTCGGCGCCCGGATGCCCACCGGAGTTGGACGTAGCATGGCTTTGCTGGCACTGCAGGACCTGACAATCGCCTTTGGCTCGGCCCCCTTGCTCGACGGCGCCAATCTCGTCATCGAGCGGGGCGAGCGCGTCTGCTTGCTTGGCCGCAACGGCGCGGGCAAGAGCACCGTGATGAAGCTGCTCGACGGCTCGCTCGCCCCCGACAGGGGCGTGCTCGTCAAGCAGACCGGCGTGAGCGTGACGCGCCTCGAACAGGACGTCCCCGGCGAGGTGGCCGGGACCATGTTCGACATCGTGGCCGAAGGACTGGGTGAGGCCGGCCTTCTCCTTGCCAAGTACCAGCACGCCTCCCATCGCATTGCCACCGACCACAGCGAAGCCGCCCTCAACGAGCTCGACCGACTGCACCACGCCCTCGACGCCGCGAATGCGTGGCAGGTGAAGAGCCGCGTCGAGACCGTGCTCGAACATCTCGGCCTCGACCCCGAGGCCCTCTTCGCGGCCGCCTCCGGTGGGCGGAAGCGTCAAGCGCTCCTCGCCCGCGCGCTGGTGCGCGAGCCCGACGTGCTGCTGCTGGATGAGCCGACCAACCACCTCGACGTCGAAGCGGTCGAGTGGCTCGAGGAGTTCCTGATCGCCAAGGGGATCACGCTGGTCTTCGTGACCCACGATCGGACCTTCCTGCGTCGCGTTGCCACGCGCATCGTCGATCTCGATCGCGGCCAGTTGATTGACTGGGGCACCGACTACGACACCTACCTCGAGCGGAAGGAAGCAGCGCTCGAGGTGCAGGCCAAGGAGTGGAGCGAGTTCGACAAGAAGCTGGCTCGCGAGGAAGTGTGGATCCGCACCGGCATCCAGGCGCGCCGCACCCGGAATGAAGGACGCGTCCGCGCGCTCGAGGCGCTGCGGCTCGAACGCGGCGCCCGACGCGAACGCGTGGGCACGGTGCGCCTGCAGGCGCAGGAGGCCGAGCGCTCGGGGCGGCTGGTGATCGAGGCGAAGGGCGTCTCGTTCAGTTATGGCGAGCGGCCGATTGTCCGCGACCTCACCACCACCATCACCCGGGGTGACCGCATCGGCCTCATCGGCCCCAACGGCTCCGGCAAGACCACGCTCATTCGCCTCCTGCTCGGCCAGCTCGAACCGCAGGCCGGGACGGTGCGGCTCGGCACCAACCTCGAGATCGCCTACTTCGACCAGCTGCGCGAACAGCTCGATCCCGAGCAGACCGTGGTCAACAGCATTGGTGACGGCACCGAGTTCATCGAGATCAATGGCAACCGCAAGCACGTCCTCGGCTACCTGCAGGACTTCCTCTTCTCGCCCGAGCGCGCGCGGACTCCCGTCAAGGTGCTCTCCGGCGGTGAACGCAATCGATTGCTGCTGGCGCGACTCTTCACGCAGCGCTTCAACGTGCTGGTGCTCGACGAGCCGACGAACGACCTGGACATCGAAACGCTCGACCTGCTCGAAGACCTGCTGCTCAACCTCAACGCGACGTTGCTGGTGGTGAGCCACGACCGTGCCTTTCTCGACAACGTCGTCACCAGCACGCTGGTGATGGAGGGCGCGGGTCGGGTGGGCGAATACGTCGGAGGCTACTCCGACTGGCAGCGGCAACGTGCCGCTGCGGTGCGCGAGGCGGCCAAGCCCTCGACTCCCAAGGCGACGGCCCCGGCACCGTCGAAGAGCGGCAAGAAGAAGCGGCTCTCCCACAAGGAGGCGATGGAACTGGCTGGCCTCCCCGACCAGATCGACGCCGCCGAGCAGGAGCGGCAGCGGCTGCTCCTGTCGCTCGCGACGCCGGCGATGCTCCGGGACGGGGCCGCCATGGCCCGGGCCAAGGCGGAGCTGGTGGGCCTCGACGAGCGGATCCACGCCCTGACGGGGCGCTGGGAGGCCCTGGAACTGCTGGCCGCCGGGGAGGAGGGGTAACGTTTCGCGGTGAAACCTTCACTCCCACCCTCACGTAACTTCCGGGAACGCTCCATCGCGGAGCGCGGCATCACGGCGGCCCACAGGGGGCCGCCGGCATTTTCCCGGAGACGACATCATGCGATTCACCCCCGCTGCCCTTCTGCTGACGCTGCTCCCCACCGCCCCGATCGCCGCCCAGGCGCAGGAGCGGCATGAATTCCAGCTCCACGTCGAGCCAGTCGCCGTCGGCATCCGTTCCGCCACGCCAATCGGCAAGGGATGGCGCGTCGGTCCCACCCTGATCGTCGGCCCCTTCGAGGGCGTCGACCTCAACGAGTCCACCTCGGGCGACCTGCAGGAAGTCCTCAATGGCTTCCTCACCTTCGGGTATCGCTTCACGCCCGCTGCCGAGCTGGTGATCTCCCCCATTGGCGCCTCGCTCGGTACGGGCGATGACTACGCCGCCATCTACCCGAGTGCGCAGGCCGGCCTTCAGGTGAAGGTGGGTCGGGCGTGGATCGGATCGGATATCCGGGTCATCCGGATCGCCGAGGGGAACAACCAGGGCACCTACTGGACGCAGTGGATTCCGCTGCGCGTTGGGCTGACGCTCGGCAAGGGCCGCTGAGCCGTTGGTGCGCATCGTTCGCCGGGCAGCGTCTCCTTCACACTGACGCCGCCCGGCGTCCGATGGCCCAATCCCCGGAGTTGCCCGTGTTCACCTCGCCTGCTGCCCCACGATCGCGTCGCGCCCGTCTGTTCCTTGCCTCGCTCGCGACGCTCGTCCTGACCGCGTGCCCTGGCGCCACCGACATCAAGAAGCTGCTCGACGATCCCTCGCAGTATGAGGGCAAGACCGTCCGGATCGCGGGGGAAGTGACGGAGTCCGCAGGCGCGCTGGGCTACGGCGTCTACCAGGTGAAGGACGAGACTGGCACCCTGACGGTGGTGAACCAGACCGGCAGCGGCGGCGTGCCTCGCGTTGGCGCCAGGGTCGGGGTCGAGGGCACCTTCCGCTCTGCGTTCACCGTGGGGAGCCGAACGGTCGCCGTGGTGATGGAGAAGAAGCATCGAACCGAGTGAGAGGCCCCGCATCAATTCCTGCATCTCCCTGACCATCCAGACGAGCGCGCTTCTCCTCCTGCTTGGCTGCGGCCATTCCGCGCCGCCGAGCCGGGAGGAGATGCTCGCTGTTCCGAATGCGCAGCTATGGTACCGCGTCGTCGGAACGGGTGACGCCGTGCCGCTGCTCGTGATCCATGGCGGCCCCGGCGGACGGAGCTGTGACCTCGCCCAACTCGAGGCGCTTGCCACTGATCGTCCGGTGATCTTCTACGACCAACGCGGCAGCGGCCGATCTTCCCTGGCGACCGACACCGCCTCGTGGAACCTGCCCCGCTTCGTGGCCGACCTCGACACCTTGCGCCGCGCCCTCGGCCTGTCGCAACTCCACGTGTATGGCCACTCCTGGGGCGCCGCGCTCGCGGTGGAGTACCTCCTCACGCACGGCACCGAGGGCGTCCGATCGTTGACGCTGGCATCGCCCCTGGTGAGCGCACCGCGCTGGGCGGCCATCACCGACTCCCTGCTCGGCGCGTTGCCTACGGGCTCGCGCGACGCGGCTCGGCGCTACGAATCACTCGGCACCACCGATGCCGCGGAATACCGGCAGGTGGTGAGACGCTTCGATGCGCGATGGGGACGTCGCGGCGCGGAGCCGTACGAGGTGACCTCTGCGTGCGCCAAGGGCGGCGACCGCAACGATCAGCTTTACCAGCATATGTGGGGGCCGAGCGAATTCGCGGCGACCGGCACGCTCCGCGATTTCGATCGCTTCGAGGCGCTGCGCGGACTGCAGGTGCCGACGCTGGTGATGGTCGGCGAGCACGACGTCGTGGTGCCGCGCGAGGCGGAGCAGATTGCTGCGCAGATCCCGGGTGCCGAGCTCGTGGTGATTCCGGGGGCGGCGCATGTCGCGATGCAGGACGCGCCGGGGCCGTACGTGCAACGGCTCCGGCGCTTTCTGCAGCGGACGGGTGGGGGTTAGCCCCTACTGCAACCCGCCCGGCAACCGGGGCGATGACAAGAGCTCGCCGAATGCACGCCAGCGTGCGGCGGGGTCGGCGCCAGCGCGCTCCACATACGCAGCCACCAGGTCGCGGCCCAGGTTGTAGTTGATCACGTAGCTGCGGTAGGTCTGGATGAAGCGCAGGGTCTTGGCGGCCGCCTCCGGCGACTGCAGCCACCACCGTTCCATCAACGCCACGGCACCGGCCGAGTCCACCGCCCCATCGAGGTAGCGGCGCGCCACCGCGTTCCGCGCGTGGTTGAGTTGCTCCATGATCTGGCGCACCTCGGCGTTCTGTCCGGCCATCGCGGGGTCGAGCCCGGCGAGCGGAAAGAGCGAATCGCGCTCGAAGGCGGTGCGCGCCTCCCCCGGGAACGCCATCTCGATGCCGTAGTTGGCGCTGCCCTCGGCGATGAGCGATTGCGGCGAGAAGAGCGGATACACGGACATCTCGACCCACCCGCGACCGCGCACCAGCGCCTCCTCGAGGCGTGCGTTGTACACATGGTGCCCCGGGTATCCCTCGTGACAGGCCAGGTCCACCGCGCGATCCACCGGGATCGGAAAGTCGAGATTGACCTGGATCAGCGAGTGATACTCGCCCTTGTACCAGTTGTAGGCATTCCAGGAGGTCCCCTTCACATACTCCAGGTCGAAGCGCTCCTCGGCGGGGAGCGGCATGTGCTCGAGGGTGCGCGCCCGACACGCCGCGATGGCCACCTTGAACACCGTGTCCACCTTCGCGGCCGGGATCATCGCGCCATCCCGAAACTGCTGATAGCGAGCGGCAAGCGGGCCGGGCCCAGGGATCAGCATGTCGAGCCGACTCACCAGCGAATCGAAATGCGCATCGGGGAGCGTGGGCGGTGTCACGTCGTAGAGCGCCTTCGCCTCTTCATCGAACGTGAAGCGCTTGCCGCCGAGCATGGCGGCGCGTGCCGAGAGGGCGCCCAACTGGGTGCGGAGATATCGGTGGCGCCATTGCACCAGCGAGTCGGCGTAGGCCGGGACGCTGTCGCCGAGCACGGCAATGAGCGAGTCCGCGGTGGCGGCGATGGTGGCCACCGGCAGCGAATCCCGATCGGCCGCGGCCTTGAGCGAGTCGGGGCCGTAGTACGCGTCCACGTAGTTGGCGTCGTGGTGCCCGAGACGCAGCACCAGCCCGACGTAGCGGAAGGCGATCGCATCGAGTGCGGCGGGGTCGGGTGCCGCCGGCGTGCACGCCGTGGTGAGTGACGTGCAGAGGAGCAGCGTGCGAAGGTGGCGCATCGAATCACTCCATGGATGGAAAGCGGGTTCAGCCGGCGATGGTCGCTCCACGCGCCGCCAGTCGCGCAAGCACGTCGCCGCGTGCTTCGAGGCCGTGCACCGGCAGCACCAGCAGATCACCTGGCTGCGCCCATGCGAGCGCCGCCTCGACGGCCTCGACTTCATCGAGCACGGTGACCAGCTGCTCGGGTGATGCACCGAGGCGCAGCAGTTCCGCGCCCAGCAACGCCGGCACCTCTCCCTGCTCGCGCCCGCGACGGTAGCCCTCGAGCTCCTTCAGCACGATGCGATCGGGACGCGCACTCCATGCCGCCTCGGCCAGCGCGGCGAGGGCGTCGTCCTCGCGGTTCCCCGCCTGCCCGAGCAGGAGCAGGAGTCGGCGTGGCGCCAGACTTCGAGCCACCGCGAGCAGGCCCGTCAGACCGGTCGGGTTGTGGGCGTAATCGAGCAGGATCTCGAAGCCCGCGAGCCGGAAGTGACTCAGCCTGCCCGCGTTGTCCTCGGGTCGGGTGCCGAAGCGGTGGACGACTTCGGCGATGGTCCCTGCGGGCACCCCGAGCGACGACGCGGCGAGCGTGGCGGCCAGAATGTTGGCGATGTTGTAGGTCGCGCTCCCGCCGACGGTGAGTGGCATGGTCCGCACGTCGCCGAGGTCGTGGATCCCCTCGCCGTCGCGAAGCCAGAGGTGATCTCCCTCGCGCCACGCATCCAGCACGACGCCAATGTCCGCACCGCTCACCGCCCACCATCGCACCCGCACTCCCTCGGGGAGCGTGGCCGCACGCAGTGTGTCATCGTCCGCGTTCAGGACCAACACGCCGTTCGGGCCGAGCCCCTTCGCCGTCACCAGCTTGACGCGGGCGAGATCGGCGAGGTTTCGCACGCCATACTCGCCGAAGTGATCGGCCTCGACATTGGTGACCACGGCCACGTCGGCATCGAGCACGCCGAGTCCCCGGCGGAGGATGCCACCGCGGGCCGTCTCCAGCACGGCGGCCTCAACCACCGGGTCGGACACGACGCGTTGCGCGCCGCCAGGGCCCGACCAATCGCCGTGTTCCACGGCAACGCCCTCGATGAAGACGCCGTCGGTGCAGTTCCAGCCGCTTCGCCAACCGTGCGCCGTGGTCATCGCGGCGATGAGGCGGGTGGTGGTGGTCTTGCCGTTGGAGCCCGTGACGAGGGCCACGTGTTGGGCCGCCGCTGCCCGCACCGCGAGTTCGCTTGAGGGAGCGCGTTGCTCGATCTCCGCCAGGACGGCCAACTGCCCCACCGCCTCCGCTTCCGAGCGCGGGAGGTCGCCCGGCGAGAGGCGCGGGGGGTCGGTCGGGAGTCCGAGCGCTCGACCGGCCGCCTCCCACGCCCATTCGTTCACTTCGGTGGCGGTGAGGAGGCGGTCTCCCGGTGCGGTGAAGGCGAGCACCAGGTGGTCATCGTGCTGCTGGACCGCGATGGTGGGCACTGGCCACCCAAGCGATGCAGCCAGCCTCACGACCACTTCACGCCAGCGCGACGCCATCTCGGTGGCATGCTCCGCCGCGACGTGCCCCTCGAGGACGACGCCCGGGCTGTCGAGCCAGCGCGAGGGTCCGAGCAGGCGGCGCGAGTCGCTGAACTCCGGAACTGGCACGGCGGACGTGATGGCGGTCAGTCGTCGCTCTCACGGGCAAGGCGCACGCCCCGCTCGTCGCGAATCAACGTGGCACCGTCGAGGGCGAGTCCGGGCTCGCGTCGCGGTGTGGCGGTCACCACGGGGAACTCGCCGGTGGTCCGCTGGGCGGGCTCGCTGCCATCGGCACGGAAGTTGGTGATCTGCTCCCACGACCGCTGGAGCGCATCGGCGAAGATCAACAC
>Ga0073899_10004924_pt1 | contig 11675 bp, 10 predicted proteins | sample KloWWTmetaKNB5Ph_FD_88975 | JGI IMG/M metagenome (GOLD analysis project Ga0073899, IMG submission 88975) | Active sludge microbial communities from Klosterneuburg, Austria, studying microevolution and ecology of nitrifiers - Klosterneuburg... | ecosystem: Engineered > WWTP > Aerobic digester >...
AAAGTTTTTTGCGACTACTGTAACGGCAGTATGGGCTTTCAACGCTCACCAATCAAACGAGGCAAGAACGCAGGTAGTTGGCAAATATCTTACTACTGTCGCAACAAAGAGTGCATACGCCATAATGACGAAGAAGCTATACGGGTGTACGGCAAGAAGCTTCCAAAAAGCATCAGTGCTAGATTTGTCACGGCTCATATTGAGTGGACTATGCGTCATATGACGGCTAACGTTCTAGAGGCTCACAAGCAGTATATTGACCGTATCGAGAAGCAAGTAGCCATCGACAAGGATATAGCAAAACGCAAACTTACAGAGGCAAAAGCAGAGCTTAAACGCCAAAAGGATATGTACTCGAAGTATCAAACCTTTCAAGTTGAAGACCCTGAAACGTATAAGAAACACCACACTGGCAAGCTAGAGTTTCACCAAGCACAGATTAACGCTGTCAATGCTACGATAACTGCATCACAGAAAGAACTCGATGATTTACGCCAAGCATTGCCAACTCGTGAAGAGTTTGTCGAACTCGTCCACTCGTATCTTAAAACGATACTTGAAACGTCAGATTTGATTGAAGAAGGCGCAGTGTATCGTGAGGTTGTGTCGAACCTACGTGCTCGTGACAATTCTATCTCTGTTATAAAGCTAAATCCACCATACGATATGATGGTGGATTTTAGCGAAAATACTTCTTGGTCGGGGTGAAAGGACTCAAACCTTCGACCTCCCGGTCCCAAACCGGGCGCGCTATCAACTGCGCCACACCCCGATAGGTGTAATCTTGCAATAGTATAGCGTAGAATTCGCAAAATAACTAGCGTTGCTTGTCCAATATCATCCCGACAGCGTATGATGGGAGGATGAAAAGCATAACTCGCACCGATTTCGGTGTCATTGCGGGCATCGCTGCGCTGTATGGCCTGCTAACGTTTGGCGGTATAACCCGGTGGTCTATTTGGTTCGACGAAGCCTTTAGCGCCTACTTGATGCGATTTGACATGGGCGGAATCATGCACTATACGGCAGCCGACGTCCACCCCCCGTTCTATTATCTGGTGCTCAAACTTTGGACACTATTATTCGGCACATCAGACCTTGCGCTTCGTTCGTTGAGTGCTACTGCCATTCTGGCGGCAATCATCGCGGTGTATCTGTTTGTGAGGCATGTGTTTGGTCTGCGAGCTGCGCTGATGAGTGTGGCGCTGTTGGCGCTTTCCCCCCTGTTGATCCGGTTCGGGCAGGAAGCCAGGATGTATGGATTGGTCGTACTGATCACCACGCTTGCGACCTGGCTTTTTTGGGTGGTACATCAAAATCCGTCTAGAAGGAAGTGGGTCGCATACGGAGTACTCGTATCGATAGGCATGTGGACAAATTATTTCACCGCTTTTGTGTGGGCGGCCCACTGGTTGTGGCGGCTACTGTATATAGGCGAAGGCAAAAAGTTGTCCAAGCCCACCATGAAGCAGTTTTTTAGCCGAGAATTCATCATCGCACATGTTGTTGCTGTTGTTGGTTTCTTGGCATGGATACCGTTTCTGTTTATTCAGTTCAGCACTATACAGGCAGCAGGCTTCTGGATTCGCGCAGTCGATATCGATACGCTCACAAACCTACTGACTGACAACCTGCTTTATCTTGATCACTATGAAGTAATTGGCTGGTTGGCGGTGCTCGTGATGACAATTGTATCGATAGTGGTTTTTCTTTATGTAAAGAAACTACCGGAGTTTAGCAGCGAGAAGCGCTCAGCGTTGATGCTGTTTATCTTGACCGCTGTCGTTCCTATCGCCGCGTTGTTCGTGTTGTCACTATGGCCGCTACGTCCGCTGTTTATGGATCGGTATCTCTTGCCGTCGACAGTGTGGCTTATTGTGACGGCTGGGATTGTACTCAGTCTTGTGGTCAAAGATAAAGCGCTCAACAGACTATCACTTGTCGGATTTAGCCTGATGATTCTTGCATTTGGCATCGGCGCATACAACGTCTACACAATCGGTAATTTCAATCGTGCCTCATGGGAGACAATGGCAGTTAAACCTGTAATGGAGCAAATTCAAGCCTCGAAACCAGGTGTACCGATCCTCACCGATTCTCCCTGGAGGTTCTACGAAGCCATACAGTATGACACTCCGGAGCACCCAGTTTATTTTGTCAATGAAGACACGCCGTTTGGCTCGTATAATATGCTTCGCGATAGTGATTTTAGAAAGATATATGACCTTGAGGATTTTGTCAGTCAGCACGACAAGATATGGTACATCGGGCTATACCACGATGACAAGCCGCACATGCCTGCTGGTAATTGGCGCGTGCTCAAAACCATCAAGGGGCCGCAGACCCGAAAGAGTTCCGGGACTACGTACGCTTTCTTGCTTGAACGAGCCGACTAGCGCGGTATAATCTTCGCGACAAAAGGTATACGCAGCAGGCCATAGACTGCAAGCACAGTTCCGAGGCCTATGAGAGTGTTAAGTATAAATCCTTGGCTCAGACCCGACACGACGAGGAAATAATTCACAGCACATATCACGAAACCATGGATGATATATGCACTGAGGGAGTGAGTCCCCAAAAACTCGAGTACCCCGTATGACCAACGTCTGATAAACGGCGTGAAGTGGTGGAACAAAAACGCGAGCGCCCCAAACCATATCACCGCAAGTACAACTCTCGCTATCGAAAATAGCTCTATGTTGAACAATCGATTAAGCGATTCGACGAGTGCCGATGGAAGCGTTGCTGGGAAGTAGACGCAGACTACTGACAGGGCCAACGTCAGCAGCGCGGCGGCGTAAATAGCTATTTGAGTTTGCAATCGGCGCTGCTTGCCAATACTGCTCCACCAAACCCGAAGCGATTCAAAATAAAATCCGAAGAGCGCCATGACAAAGAACGGCAATTGCCACTTTATCCACTCGACGTCGTAGACTGCACCGAGCAGATAGACAGCGAGTGTTAGAGCTCCAACGAGCCATGATTTGTTGTTACGAAGAAGCCACACGACAGGCACGGAAAGAGCTAAGAATATTGTATAGAGTGACAAGAAGTGAATCCAGAGATTTGGATGCTTCATCGTGACGACGAGCCGGATTGCCTCCCCCCAGTCTCCTATTGCCGCTGGAAGTGACGGAATATTTGGAACGGCTGTGAGATACCAGTCTATGGCGGTGTAGGCGAAGCTGACGACAACCATCCAAACGTACAGCATGAGCGCTCGCCGTATGAGTGTTGATGCTATGGTTGCAAATGGCAGCTTCATGCCTTTGAGGCCGCGAATATATCCTATCAAGAATCCAGATATCATGATAAATCCTTCAGCTGCAGTGACCCACAGTCGAGCCTCGCCCGTAAAAACCGTCCACAGACTTGGGAATTTCCACACGTGGTCGATTATTATCACCGCGATGAAATACCCTCTCAGGTAATCAAAGGCGTAAATACGCTCCTTTTTGTGGGCTAGCTGGCTCGATTGCATAGTCACTAGTATAGCAAACTGACCCGGTGAAGCGGGTTAACGAGGGCGCTTCAGAGCTATGCGACGAGCATCATCTGCGAGCTGGTCGTCGAGCATTTCGATATCAATGCTGCCAAATTTACGAACTAGCGCATGATGGATGAGAAAGTCCGCAACTTTTGGGTTTTTCGGGAGCAGCGATCCGTGAAGGTACGTGCCGATAACGTTTTTGTATCGAGCGCCCTCCGACTCATCTTTGCCGTTATTCCCAGCGCCCTTGAGGATTTTTCCAAATGGCTTTGCGCCAGAGCCAAGCGTCGTGAGACCGCTGTGGTTTTCGTAACCTATGATTTCGCCGAATTCAGCACTTGTCGTTACTATGTTTCCGATTAATCGCTCATTGCCGCCCAATGTTGTCACGTCGAGGACGCCGATACCATCGATGCGTCTGCCCTCGCGCGTCTGGAAATAATGACCAAATAGCTGATAGAGGCCGCAAATGAGCAGCATCGGAACACTGTCTTCAGCCATCGCCTTAAGCTGAGGCGCTATTTTGTGAAGATCCTCCTCTATGCGAGCCTGCCCACTATCTTGACCTCCACCACCGACGATTAAGTCGATGTTAGCGGGAAATGTATCTCCAGGGTTGTACGACAGAAGTTCGACTGTATAGCCTCGTCGCTCAAGCCGCTTCATCACGACGAGGGTATTGCCCCAGTCGCCGTAAATATTCATATCATTCGGATACAGCTGTAGCAAGCGGATAGGTGCTATATCGGTCATCGAACCACCTCTACCGTCGTAAGCTTCGAAAGTCGCTTGCGTATATCGAGCATAGCGGTATAAGTGCAATAGATCCGCTTTGGCTTGCCCGCATGCGAGGCGATAAATGCGTCAAGCGCGGATTGAATCGATGTATCGACATGACCGATCGTGATGTCGTCATAATTGAGTCGGAGGGCCATATCATATGCTCGCATGCCAGTCACTGCGTCAACGCCACTTGCGGAAAGATTATCAAACTCGACGTCCCATAACCAGCTCATATCACGGCCATCGGCGTAATTGTCGTTGATCGCTATCATGGTCGCGAATCCCGCTGGGTCAAACGAACTCAGACTCAGCCGAAACCCGCTAGGATTTTTGACAAGCACCAAATCACACGGCTGGCCGTCGATGATCAACGTCTCGCCGCGTCCAAACGCGGGTGTAACGCGCTCTAATGCCTCGAGCATTTTATTCGTATCGAGTTTTTCACCTAATATTTGTCGAGTCAGCGCCACGGCACCAACCGAATTCAGGATATTGTAAACACCCTTTAGTTGTAGCGTGACATCATGCGCAGCACCGTCAAAAGAGAGTGTTGCATGGTTGCCGTTTACCGACACGAGCGCGACGTCGTCATTAAGCGGGTGGTCGGATTGAGCTCCGTCGCCACCTCTCAGCGTATCGTCAGAGGGGAAGAGGGAGAGTAACGACGAATCGACGCCGTACGTTTTTACTTCTGAGCCCAGGTCGCCGAGGAAATTTTCGCTCGTCAGTCGAGGGTCGTCACGATTGATGATGATGCCGCTGGTTGTGGCGCGGGCGACGGTGTGCAAGAAGTCTGCAGTAGTGTCGATCTCGCCGAACCGATCTAGCTGATCGCGCATCACGTTGAGAAATAGTGAATATCGCGGCGAGACTGTCTTTACAAAATGTACCGCATGAGCTTCATCGAGCTCGAGGACTGCTATGTCGGCAGTTAGTTTACCGCTCGCATCGATGTCTCCGAGAAGTGCCGCAGCGACTCCTCGTGTAAAGTTACTTCCAGTACGGTTCGTGAAGACCTTGAGGCCTTGGCTTTCGAGCAACTCAACGACCATCTTGGTTGTCGTAGTTTTGCCATTTGTCCCGCTGATGACTACGACGCCATGCGGTAGCGGTGCTAAGGAATCGCTTATGAAGCGTGGATCGATTTTCTCGACGAATAAACCAGGAAGTGCCGAGCCCGATCCGCCACGAAGCAAGGCGATTTTTCTGACACTTTTTCCAATTGCGGTGACGACGTATTTTGCCATTCGTTCCATTATAGCCTAATCGAGGTCTCCCTGATACAATGGGGTTATGTTTATAGTGGGGTTTTTCTCTTGGTGGTACGGTCCTGGGTGGCTACAGCGGTTTGGCATCGCGAAGCAACACATCTCATCGTTTTTCGACTATTTTTCAATAGATTTGCTGATAAAAACATATTTTAGCCCCTTTCGTCAGATATCGGCCGGAGGTGTGTCAGGGCCTATCGCAGTGCAGATGCGAGCTTTTTTTGATCAGTTGATTTCTCGTATCATCGGGGCGATTGTCCGGACATTCATGATTGTTGCCGGAATTATCACCATAGCCGTTACGGTGCTCGTCGAGATGATAAAAATAGCAGCATGGGGTCTGATTCCGCTCGCTCCCATTGTAGGATTTGTTTTGATGGCAATTGGCTGGATGCCGTGGTTAGTATGACGTTTGACTACCACAGTTTGCGCGCAGAAAAGGCCAGAATCGGCTGGATGCTTCGTAAGCCAACCGACATGTTTCTGGTCGTTGGCGCGGCGGCGCTGCTAGCGGGCGGGTTGGCACTGTTGTCACTCGGTGCCGCCGTAGGGTGGCTCATTGTGGGCCTCGCAGCTTTGCCGTATATGCTCTTTGTCTGGTATCGACATGATCTTCACCATCTTCCTACTGGTAAATCAGGATCGATTGACTCTGTTTTGTCTGGTGATATCCTCGGCCAGTTACCAAAAAGCCCTTCACCGTACGACATAGCTGTTGCTACCGGCAGGGTCTCTAGCGGCCTATTTATGGCTGCACGATTTGGCATCTCACCAAATATGCTCCAAGAAATAGCCTCGAAGGATCCAGCTGCTATGGAAGCCTTTTGGCAGCTTGCAGATGATATTCGCAAGAACGATAGCCTCAAGCATATTAGCGGAAGTGTATGTGCTGTTGCGCTCGTGAGGAGTTTTGCCGGTTACGAGGATATCTTGGCGCAAATTCACATCGAAGATGAGGACCTCGACGAAGGCATAAAGTGGCAGGATCACCTACGACAACTTATTGCAGAACATTCGTCTCCGAAACGAACTGGCGGAATCGCGAGAGACTGGTCGTTCGGCTATATACCACTCCTAACTCGATTTGGGCAAAACATCAGTGCCCAGTTTAGCGGTGGTGGCAGGCTACTGACTGTCGACGTTGCGTCTCATCGTGAAGCTATCGATCACCTGATTGAGACCTTTGGCACGGGCGGTCGGCAAAATGCAGCGCTTGTTGGCAAAGAAGGCGTCGGGAAAACGACGATTATCCATGGCTTTGCAGAGCGCTTGCTCGATGCAGGTACCGACTTGCCGTCAGACCTGAAGTTTCGCCAGGTCTTTATGCTCGACTCTTCGGCGCTCATCAGCGCTGCCCCAGGTCGTGGTGAACTAGAAAATCTTATCATGAGAGTGCTGAGCGAAGCATATAGTGCGAAAAACGTCATTATCTGCTTGGACAATGCTCAGCTATTTTTCGAAGAAGGTGTGGGATCGGTAGACCTGACAAATGTGTTACTACCGATACTAGAGGCTGGGCGATTGCGCCTAATTCTGTCGATGGATGAGCAGCGCTTCTTGCAGATCGGTCGCCGTAATCCTGGGCTAGTGAATGCGTTGAACCGAGTCAACGTCAGCCCTGCAGATCATAAGGAGACGATGGTCGTGATGCAGGAGCAACTGATCATGACTGAGATCCAACGCAACGTCACGTATATGTACCAGGCACTTAAAGAGGCGTACAGACTTAGCGAGCGATACGTTCACGATCTTGCCATGCCAGGTCGTGCGCTCAAGTTGCTTGAGTCCGCCGCAAGTTACAGTGAGTCCGGTCTCGTCACGATCAACTCCGTTCAACAGGCAATTGAAAAGACGCTAGATGTAAAGGTCAGCGTCGCAAGCAGTGCTCAAGATCGCGAAACACTGCTCAACATGGAAGACTTGATTCATAAACGTATGGTGAATCAGACACGAGCAGTCAGTGTCGTCAGTGACGCGCTCCGCCGCGCGAGGGCGGGAGTACGCAACGAGAATCGTCCCATCGGCACATTCTTGTTTCTTGGGCCTACGGGCGTCGGCAAGACGGAGCTGTCAAAAGCATTGGCTGACGTGTACTTCGGTGGTGAAAATAGGATGATTCGGATAGATCTCAACGAATTTGTCCGCCCAGAAGACGTATCGAGACTGATTGCCGACGGTGCGGATGATCCATCGAGTCTGACCTCTCAAGTCATGAAGCAACCCTTTAGCGTGATTTTGTTTGACGAGATAGAAAAAGCCGCTCCTGAAGTACTGTCAACGCTGCTTCAGCTGCTCGACGAAGGAATTCTCAGAGATGTAAAAAACCGTGAGGTTAGTTTCCGCGACGCAATCATTATCGCGACCAGTAACGCAGGGGCTGATAGAATACGAGAATACGTCGAGCGCGGCTACCAGGTCGAGCAATTCGAAGAACAGTTCGTTAACGAGTTGATTTCGACAAATCAGTTTCGCCCAGAGTTCCTCAATCGATTTGATGAGATTGTCGTGTTCCGTCCGTTCACCAAACCGGAGCTCGTTCAGGTGCTTGATCTTATCATCGCTGGCGTAAACAAGACACTCACTTTGCAGAAGATATCGGTCATTGTTGACGATGACGCCAAGCTCGCACTCGTCGATAAGGGTTATGACCCACGTCTCGGCGCGCGTCCGATGCGCCGCGTCGTGCAGCGCGCCGTAGAAAACACTGTCGCGAAGCTGATGCTTGGAGGCACGGTGAAACCAGGCTCAGAGATTCGTATCACCAAGGAACTGGTGGATAAAGCACTTGCAAGCCAGGCCGTCCCGATGACAGATACGCCCGCGCTACCGTAATATTCGGATGGTATAATTAGACGTAGCAATTATATCGGGAGATGCGCGCATGGCTCATTGGGATCAGATCGAAAGTTCAGGAAATGTTGAAGATCGACGAGGTATATCGGGTGCCGCATTGACGGGCGGTGGTGGCCTGATCGCTATACTGCTTGCTTTGGGACTCAACTATCTAGGGCTCAATATCTCCCCGTCAGATGTCCAGCAGGGAATCAACATTGTTGAGGAGCTTCAGGGCGGGCAAGCATCCAAAACCGAACAGCCAGCTGAGTTTCGAGGTGAAGATTCATACGAAATCTTTGCAAAAAAAGTGCTGGGATCGACAAATGAAGTCTGGACTGATATCTTCAGCCAAACCGGGAGGTCGTACGCTCCACCGACATTAGTATTGTTTCGCGACGCAACAGATTCTGCTTGCGGAGTTGCGCCATCATCGGTTGGTCCGTTCTACTGCCCCGAAGATCAGCGCATCTATATGGATGAGACATTTTTCGACGAACTCCGTACGCGTTTTGGTGCAAATACCGGCGAGGCAGCGCAGGCTTATGTGATTGCGCATGAGGTCGGCCATCACGTACAGGGGCAGCTCGGTCAATTGGCCGGCAACGGCAGCAGAGAGGCTGCAATTCAGACTGAGCTACAGGCAGATTGCTACGCCAGCGTATGGACGTTTACTCAGTCTGCAGATGGTGTGCTGGGTCCCGACGATATCTCTCAGGTGATGAGCGCGGCATCTGCGGTCGGGGATGACAATATCCAGCAGCGGACAGAAGGGCAAGTCACACCCGAGTCGTGGACGCACGGCTCGAGCGAGCAGCGAGTCGCTGCATTTACTCGCGGACATGAGTCTGGCCAACCCGAAAAATGTGTTAATTTCTAGAGAAGATATTATTCGTTGTTGTCGTCAAGATTGACTCTGATCGTGACATAGACTGGGCCATTCTCGGAAGCATCAGGCGATTGCGGCGCAGGTGTTTCGAGGCCGTATAGTATAGCGTCATGCCACGCTTTTGACTCGACACTCACTCTGATGTATTGACCGTCAGAATTCTTATAATGATCTTGTCTTGCGATAGGTCCGTAGTTCGGTCCTTCGATTTGCTCAAATCCGGCCAGCTGTATGCGGTTTTTGAGGTCGCTAAACGTTGCAGATACGCTCGCATTTTTACCGTATTCTACTGATGACGAAAAGCTCCGCGAGCTGTCCCAGCTGTATTCTCGCTTGTCTCCGAACACATCGCTTTTTGCTATTCGGTAAGACTCATCGAGATTGAGGGATGAATAAATACTACTGATTTCGTTTAGTCGAGTGTGACTGGTGCGGTATTCTGCAAGTTGCACAAATGTGTATGCAGACGCAGAGACGAGTACGAACGCTACAAATACTATCAGTGAATAGATGAAGAGACTCTTCCTCAAGAGGAAATGAGTGTCTGTGCTAGTAATATGTTTGCGTGAGTGAGTAGTTTTTTTCTTTGCCATACTGCTAGTGTATCATGACTATCACCAGACAATATGACGTTTGCGGCTCTAGCGTATTTTGTAGAGGTGCGAGTATACTAATACCAGAAGGAGTGGACTATAATATGAGCGATTCAAAAGACAATGTAAAACGACTGTATCTGTCGTCAGAAAATAAGCAACTATCGGGAGTTTGTGGCGGAATTAGCGAATACTTCAATCTCGATCCAACAATTGTACGGCTAGGCTGGGTATTGGTAACTCTCGTCACCGGTATCGTTCCCGGAATTGTAGCGTATATTATAGCTGCGGCGGTCATGCCGACAAAAGTTAATAAGTAGTTGCATTAACTGTTGTGGTAGCTATGGCCTGCCATTAGACTAACCGTGTCACTCCAAACTGTCGTATTGGTGCAATTCTCACTGTGATTTTCTCGACGTTGTCACTTGACGCTACTCGTACTCCTATTGACCAAATGAGGTTTTTGTGGTATATATTTAATATGTCAAAAAACTCACCACATGAGATGTCGCCTCCTGCAAGGGGCGATTCGTATCATACCCCGGAGCCCAGACTCCTCGGGCCTGACGAAAAGGTGGAAGTCGATCTGGAGCGCCCCTTCCTCGATGGCAGGGAAATGCTCCAGGATGTAGGCCTCACGGGTAGCCTCGTTGCTGACGTGAACGCAGCAAGCGCGCATTTCTTGATCATTGATGTGCGCGGTACAGCTAGCGGTATGGATTTTTATATAATCGATGATAGCTTTTCTCCGCACGAAAATAAGGGTTTCAAGGGCGTGCTTGCAAATACTCCTGTGGTTATCGGACGAGAGCATCATGCAGATCGATTTTCCTATCCAATTGCAGTCTCAAGAAAGCATTTCGAGGTTGCATATGACGGCCAGGGTCTTTACGTCCGAAATCTTCAGCCCTCCAACAGCACCATAGTTCTAGCTCACCTTCAAGCCGAGATTGCTCCTGAAGCTGCGGTACCAAGCTATCCGGTAAATGATCAGCGAACCGTTGGTGTCGTAGATCGCATACAACAACACCCGAGCTATGGTGAGACAGGTGTGGAGGCACCCTATGGGTATTATATGAATTATCCGATATTGGGCCGGGACTCAAAATCTGTTGACGGCGGAGTTTATCTGGGTGGCTCGGCGCGTGAAGCGATAGTCGTTGATGGTAGGTCAATTGCGATGAGGCGAGCATACGAGGGCATAGTGCTCGAATTGCAGCAATCGATTGATGAGCAAAAAACAGTGCTTACCGAAGTCGTGCTTTCAAATGTGATGAGAGTAGTTCAGGAGCTAATGCCGTATGACGGCCAAAGGACAAGGGAGATCAGCAGAATGCACCAAGGGGATTCTTTAGTTGGGCTAAGCACGTATCTCAAGGAGCGTGCGGGCGTCTGTAGGCATCAGGCTTTACTCGCTGCGTTTTTTATTGAGAATCTGATCGCAGATGGTTATCTGCGAGGGTCGGTAGCGGTTGAGCGCAATACAGTTGAAGATTTGGGAGGGACGCACGCGTGGGCTATCTACAAGCCTAGTAGTGATGAATCCGATGCGGTTCTCGTCGTCGATCCAGCTCAGTCATTTGTGGGAACAAAAACCCAGGCCCGCCGTGAAGGCAGGTGGGAATACTACCTGAGCACAGATCAGTATTATTAATCCCCGCACACTTGAGATAGCTTGGCATCGCTATCACGATTTAGCCAATGAAAGTGCCCGCATAGAAAGCGGGCATTTTCATTGGTACCCCGGGCAGGGTTCGAACCTGCGACCTTGAGCTTAGAAGTCTCCTGCTCTATCCAACTGAGCTACCGGGGCATGAGAT
>Ga0073899_10004925_pt1 | contig 11672 bp, 10 predicted proteins | sample KloWWTmetaKNB5Ph_FD_88975 | JGI IMG/M metagenome (GOLD analysis project Ga0073899, IMG submission 88975) | Active sludge microbial communities from Klosterneuburg, Austria, studying microevolution and ecology of nitrifiers - Klosterneuburg... | ecosystem: Engineered > WWTP > Aerobic digester >...
AAGATCATTGCGGTCGATAATCTGACCAAGGCCGACAAGTTCAAGAATCTGATCGACTGCGAAATTTCGGATTACCTCGACAAGCACGACTTCATCGAGCGCATCCAGGCCGGCCATTTCGAAGGTGAGATCGATGCCATTTTCCATGAAGGTGCCTGTTCCGACACCATGGAAACCGACGGCCGCTACATGATGGAGAACAACTACCGTTATTCGATGATTCTGCTTGACTGGTGTCAGGATCAGGATGTCCAGTTCCTCTATGCTTCAAGTGCGGCGACCTATGGCAGTACCAGCGTTTTCAAGGAAGAGCGGCAATACGAAGGGCCGCTCAACATCTACGGTTACTCCAAATTTTTGTTTGATCAGGTTGTCCGGCAGCGCCTGGCGAAGGATCCGTCATCGCAGATCGTCGGCTTCCGTTATTTCAACGTCTATGGCCCGAGAGAAACCCACAAGGGGCGCATGGCTTCGGTCGCTTTTCATAACTTCAACCAGTTCCGTGCCGATGGCAAGGTGAAGCTGTTTGAGGGGTCGCATGGTTACCCGAATGGCGGCCAGCAGCGTGATTTTGTCTATGTTGGTGATGTGGCCAAGGTCAATCTGTTCTTCCTTGATCATCCGGAAAAATCCGGTATCTTCAATCTCGGTTCTGGCCGGGCGCAGACTTTTAACGATGTCGCAGTGGCTGCGGTCAACGGCTGTCGCAAGGCAAAAAACGAAGCGTTGCTGACTGTGGAAGAACTGCGGGCACAGGGCTTGCTCGAGTACATCGCCTTCCCCGAGGCGCTGAAGGGCAAGTATCAGGCATTCACGCAGGGCGATCTGACCCGCCTGCGTGCCGCTGGTTACGATGCGCCGATGGCCACGGTTGAGGAGGGTGTCTCCCAATATATCGAGTGGCTCAATCGCAATGTATAAAACTCTGCAGGATTTTGTCGGAAACACGCCGCTGGTGCGCCTTGTCCGTATTCCCGGTGCTGACAATGACAAGCGTGGTAACGTCATTCTGGCCAAGCTGGAAGGTAACAACCCGGCCGGTTCGGTGAAGGACCGGCCAGCACTGTCGATGATCGTCCATGCCGAGGCACGCGGCGACATCAGGCCGGGTGATACGCTGATCGAGGCGACCTCCGGCAACACCGGCATCGCGCTCGCCATGGCGGCGGCGATGAAGGGTTACAAGATGATCCTCGTCATGCCGGAAAATCAGAGCATCGAACGCCGGCAGACGATGCGTGCCTTTGGCGCCGATCTGGTGCTGACGCCGAAGGATGGCGGCATGGAACTGGCGCGTGATGTGGCCGATAAAATGCGCGACGAGGGGAAGGGCATCATCCTCGACCAGTTCGGTAACCCGGATAATCCGCTGTCTCACTTTGAAGGTACCGGCCCGGAAATCTGGCACGATACCGATGGCAAGATCACGCATTTCGTCTCCAGCATGGGAACGACCGGCACCATCATGGGGGTCTCCAAATTTCTCAAGGCGCAGAACCCGGCGATCCAGATCGTCGGTTGCCAGCCGGAAGATGGTAGTCAGATTCCCGGTATCCGCAAATGGCCGGAAGCCTATCTGCCCAAAATTTACGATAAAACCAATGTCGACCGTATCGAATACGTTGGTCAGGCCGATGCCGAGGCAATGACCCGGCGACTGGCCATGGAAGAGGGTATCTTCGCCGGTATTTCCTCCGGCGGCGGTGTTGCCGTAGCCCTGCGACTATCGCAACAACTGGAAAATGCCGTGATTGTCAGCATCATTTGCGATCGCGGTGACCGTTATCTGTCGACGGGTGTCTTTCCGGCGTGAAACCAGTCCTTGTTTTTGACATCGAGACCATTCCCGATGTCGCCGGCCTGCGTCGGTTGAATGATCTGCCGGCTGCACTTTCCGATGATGAAGTCGCCGAACTTGCCTTTCAGCAGCGCCGGGCCAAAACCGGGCATGATTTCCTGCAACTGCACTTGCAGCGCATCGTTACCATTTCCTGCGTTCTGCGGACCAGTGACGGGCTGAAAGTCTGGTCGCTGGCCGAACCGGCGCATGGCGAAGGTGAAATCATCCAGCGTTTCTTCGACGGCATCGAGAAATTCACGCCGCAGATTGTTTCCTGGAATGGCAGTGGTTTTGACCTGCCGGTATTGCATTATCGCGGCATGCTGCATGGCGTCAGCGCGCCACGTTATTGGGATCTCGGTGACGGCAACTATGCCGATAGCCGCGATTTCAAATGGAATAACTACATCAGCCGTTACCACACCCGGCACCTCGATTTGATGGATCTGCTGGCGCTTTACAATGCCCGCGCCAATGCGCCACTCGACGATCTGGCCAAGCTCTTCGGCTTTCCCGGCAAGCTCGGTATGGATGGCGGCAAGGTGTGGGAAGCCTGGCAGGCCGGCAAGAGCGCCGATATTCGCGACTATTGCGAAACCGATGTGATCAATACCTATCTGGTCTATAACCGCTTCCGCCGCCTGCGCGGCGAACTGAGCGCCGCCGAGGAAATTGCCGAGTGCGAGTTCGTCAAGGCTCAGCTCGGCAAGATCGGCGCCCCGCACTGGCAGGAGTTTCTCACTGCCTGGCGATGACAGTTTCTAGCACGACGTTATAATCACAAGTTCTCAAACCAAACGCAGAGAGATCACGATGGCCCTGAACAACGTTCCTTCCGGCAAGTCCCTTCCCGATGATTTCAATGTCATCATCGAAATCACCGCCCATTCCGACCCCGTCAAGTACGAAGTCGACAAGGAGAGCGGCGCGATCTTCGTCGATCGTTTCATGTCCACCTCCATGCACTATCCCTGCAACTACGGCTACATTCCGCACACCATCGCCGGTGATGGTGATCCGGTCGACGTGCTGGTGATCAGCCCTTTCCCGCTGCCGCCAGGTGTGGTCGTCCGTTGCCGTCCGCTCGGCCAGTTGTCGATGACCGACGAAGGTGGTGAAGATGCCAAGCTGCTGGCTGTTCCGGTCGACAAGCTGACCCCGCTCTACAAAGACCTCAAGACTTTCGAAGATGCACCGGAATTGCTGCGCAAGCAGATTTCCCACTTCTTCGAGCATTACAAGGATCTTGAGCCGGGTAAATGGGTCAAGGTTAATGGCTGGGAAGGCATTGATGCCGCCAAGAATGAAATCACGGAAGGCGTCAAGCGTTTCAACGACGCGAAAGACAAGCCGGCTTACTAATCGATGCTGCGTATCGCCGTTGCCCAGTTCAACGCCACTGTCGGTGATCTGACCGGCAACGTCGAACGTATCGTTGAATGCGCCGCGCTGGCTAAAGCGCGCGGCGCTCAAGTATTACTGACGCCGGAACTGGCGTTATGCGGTTACCCGCCGGAAGACCTGTTGCTGCGCCCGGATTTCTACCGGGCCTGCCAAAGGGCGCTGGATGAATTGGCGAGCTGGGTTGAGGGTATCGCCCTGATTGTTGGCTTTCCGGAAGAGCATGAAGGCAGTCGTTACAATGCGGCTGCGGTCATTGAAAATGGCCAAAAAACTGCGGTTTACCGCAAGATTCGCCTCCCGAACTACGAAGTTTTTGACGAGAAGCGTTATTTCGACGCGGGCAGTGAAGCCTGCGTCGTGACGCTCGGCGGTGTCCGTTGCGGTATCAATATCTGCGCCGACATCTGGGAACCTGGTGCGGCCGAACTGGCGCATGCCGCGGGGGCCGAACTGCTGCTGGTTCTCAATGCTTCGCCCTGCCATCTCGAAAAACACGAACAACGTGCCCAGGTGCTGGGTGATCGGATCAAGGCGACGGGAATCCCTGCCGTTTATTGCAATCTGGTCGGTGGCCAGGACGAGTTGGTGTTCGATGGCGCCTCGTTCGCCCTCGACGCGCAGCAAAATTGCCGGATGCGCCTGCCGCAGTTCGTGGAAGCGTTGGGGGTCGTTGATTTTGATGCCGGAAGTTTGCGCTCCGACGACATGGTGAGCGAGTTGTCCGTTGAGGCCGAGGCTTATCAGGCACTGGTGCTTGGTGTCCGTGACTACATCGGCAAGAGTGGCTTCAAGGGTGCCATCATCGGCTTTTCCGGTGGTATCGACTCGGCGCTGACCCTGTGTGTTGCGGTCGACGCGCTGGGCGCTGAAAAAGTGCGGGCGGTGATGATGCCGTCGCCCTACACCGCGCAGATGAGCCTGGACGACTCGCGGGCGATGATCAAAACGCTCGGCGTAGGTTACGACGAAATTCCCATTTCGCCAGCGATGCAGATCTACCAGGCGATGCTCGACCCGCTTTTTGCCGGTCTGCCGGCTGATACCACGGAAGAGAATATTCAGGCCCGGATTCGTGGCAATCTACTGATGGCGCTTTCCAACAAAACTGGTGCGTTGGTTCTGACCACCGGTAACAAGTCGGAAATGGCGGTCGGCTACTGTACGCTGTACGGCGACATGGCCGGTGGTTTTGCAGTCATCAAGGATGTCTACAAGACGCTGGTCTATCGACTGTCGCGCTACCGGAATTCAATATCGCCAGTCATCCCGGAAAACATCATCGTTCGGCCGCCCTCGGCCGAGTTGAAGCCGGACCAGACCGATCAGGACTCCTTGCCGCCCTACGATGTGCTGGATGCCATCGTCCGTGCCTATATGGAAGAAGACCGCAGCCCCCGTGAAATCATCGCTGCTGGTTTGCCGGAGGAGGCGGTCAGGCGCGTTGTCCGTCTGCTGCGTATCGCCGAGTACAAGCGCCGGCAGTCACCAGTCGGCATTCGCATTACGCCGCGTGGCTTTGGCAAGGATTGGCGCTATCCTATTACCAATCGTTATCAAGACGAATTTTAAGAAACTGGATCAAGAGGACGCACGAACATGAAAAAAATCGAAGCCATCATCAAGCCCTTCAAACTCGACGAAGTACGCGAAGCATTGTCGGAAGTTGGTATCACCGGCCTGACGGTGACCGAGGTCAAGGGCTTTGGCCGTCAGAAAGGTCATACCGAGTTATATCGTGGCGCTGAATATGTGGTTGATTTCCTGCCCAAGATCAAGATTGAAATCGTCGTCAATAACGAGCATACGGAAGCCGCGATCGATGCCATCATCAAGGCGGCGCGCACTGGCAAAATCGGTGACGGCAAGATTTTCGTTATGCCGGTTGAGCATGTGGTGCGTATTCGTACCGGCGAAACCAACGAGGCTGCGGTCTGAGTTTTCTGCCGTTGGTTTGAAACAAGTAGGCGGCTCAGGCCGCCCTTTGTTTTTTCGGCGAGCGCAAAAGCACGATCAGCGCCCCTTCGCCGCCATCCTGAGGCTTGGCCTGGCAGTAGGCGAGGACTTCATCGCGTTGCATTAGCCAGCCACGGACCAGTTGGCGCAGGATGGAAATTTTCTGCGGTGAGCGCAGTCCTTTGCCATGAACTATACGCACGCAGCGCTTGCCATGATGCAGGCTTTCGGCCAGGAAAGCGGCGAGAAGTTGGCGGGCTTCATCGCGATTCAAGCCGTGCAGATCAATTTCGTCCTGCACAACCCAGCGGCCATGCCTTAAATCGCGCAATACGCTACTGGCCAGCCCGACACGCAAATAACTTGGCTCGTCGCCGCCTTCCAGGCGATCCTGCAAGCTGATGCTGCCATGCAGGCTTTCCTTCAGGGCGGCGCGTTCGTCGGCCAGATGTTGCAGTGGCCGGGGTGGCGGCATTGGGCCGCCAAGATGAACGCGGCCTGAGGCCGGCAATGGCTTGGTGTCTGCCACTGCCGCCCGAAAAGCTGCGAGGTCATCGGTGTCGGTCAAGCTGCCTCTCGGTTTTTAGGCGAGTTGATCCAGGTAGCGCTCGGCATCCAGCGCCGCCATGCAGCCAGTTCCGGCCGAGGTGCAGGCCTGACGGTAGATGTGATCCTGCACGTCGCCGGCTGCGAAGACACCCGGAATACTGGTTTGCGTTGCGTTGCCCTTGCGGCCCATTTCGGTGACCAGATAGCCACCTTCCATCTCCAGTTGGCCGGCAAAAATATCGGTATTCGGCTTGTGGCCGATGGCGATGAAAACGCCGAAAACATCGATGTCCTGCATGGCGCCAGTTTGCACATTCTTGACGCGCAGGCCGGTGACGCCGGAGTCGTCGCCGAGTACTTCATCGAGCCCGCTGTTGTAGAGAATGGTGATCTTGCCGGCCTTTTCCTTCTCGAACAGCTTGTCCTGAAGGATTTTTTCGGCCCGGAATTTCTCGCGGCGATGAATCAGCGTGACGTGGCTGGCGATATTGGCCAGGTAGAGTGCTTCCTCGACCGCGGTATTGCCGCCGCCAATGACGGCGACTGTCTTGTTGCGGTAGAAAAAACCGTCGCAGGTGGCGCAGGCGGAAACTCCCTTGCCGGCGAATTTTTCTTCGGAAGGCAAGCCGAGGTATTGGGCAGAAGCGCCAGTGGCAATAATCAGCGCGTCGCAGGTGTAGGTGCCGGTATCGCCGATCAGCGTGAAGGGTTTTTCGGCCAGTTTGGCCGTGTGAATCTGGTCGAAAATGATCTCCGTCTCGAAACGGCGGGCGTGTGCCTCGAAACGGGCCATCAGTTCGGGACCTTGTACGCCATCGGCATCCGCTGGCCAGTTATCAACATCGGTGGTGGTCATCAACTGCCCACCCTGAGCCATGCCGGTGATCAGTACCGGCTTGAGATTGGCGCGGGCGGCATAAACGGCAGCGGTGTAGCCGGCAGGGCCGGAACCGAGAATAATAAGGGGGCAGTGGCGAGCAGGTTGGGACATGACGATCCTCTTGGGTGATTAAGCTGAAAATTATAGCCTTCTCTGAGTCGTCAATTTTCCCAAGTTCCCTTGATGTTTGGCAAAGCAGTTTATAATCATCACGTAACTACATGAACGGAAACTGATTTATGTCCGCTACCAATATTGGCTTGAGCCTGGTTGTTTTGCGCAACGTGCCCTTGTTTGCGGAGCTCAGTGAGTCTGAGCTGGAAAAATTATCCAGGGTTTCTGTTCGCAAGCGGGTGGAGCGCACGGCGTTTGTCGTCCGCGCCGGTGACAGTACCGATTCCCTCTATATCCTGCTCACCGGGCGGGCCAAGGTAACCAATACCGACGAGGAAGGTCGCGAAATCATTCTGGCCTGGCTTGGGCCGGGTGAGTTTTTTGGCGAAATGGGGCTGATCGATGGTAGTCCCCGTTTGGCCAATGTGGTTGCCGTCGAGGCATGTGAATTGTTGGTGTTGAGCAAGGATGCTTTCCAGCGCTGTCTGCAGGATAACTTCCAGGTGGCGCAGAAGCTGATGCAGATTCTGGTGCGCCGTCTGCGTGAGGCGGACCGCAATATCGAAAGTCTGGCGCTACTGGATGTGTATGGGCGAGTTGCCCGTTTGCTGCTTGACCTCGCCGAGGAAGATAACGGGCGGCGTATCGTTAAAAAGAAAATTTCTAAGCAGGATATGGCAAGAATGATTGGTGCTTCACGCGAAATGGTCAGCAAGGTAATGCGGGATCTTGAATTGAGTGGTTACATCGTCTGCGAGAATAATCAGGTGATTATTCTGGGTGCATGAGGATGGGGGCAAGAATGGTTGATCGGGGCTCGGCGAGTCCCTTGCCGGAAAAAATCGGCACGCTTTTACAGGAATCGCGCTGGCTGGCTGTTGGTGCGGTCACGCTATTTTTGACGATGGCTTTGTGGGGATTCAACAAGGATGATGCGGGCTGGTCACATGCGATCATTTCATCCAGTATGCACAATCCTGCCGGTCGGGCTGGCGCCTGGATCGCTGACCTGATGCTCTATATCTTCGGATTTTCTGCCTGGTGGTGGATTGTGCTGCTCGGCATGTCGGTCTGGTGGGGGTTTCGCAAACTGGACACCTCGGAGAAACATGACAAGCGCCCGCTGTTTATCGCGCTGGCCGGTTTCTTCGTTTTGCTGCTGGCTAGTTCGTCGCTGGAGGCTTTGCGTTTTTATTCCTTGAAAGTTGAACTGCCGCTTGGCCCGGGCGGTGTGCTGGGTATCGAGGCCAGTCGTTTTCTGGCCCAACAATTCGGCTATACCGGTTCGACCCTGTTTCTGCTGGCTTTGATGGCGGCAGGCTGGAGCGTCTTTTCCGGGATGTCCTGGCTTTGGGCGTTTGAACGCCTCGGTGCCTTGCTTGAGGCGCTGGTTGGATTGCTCTATGGTCGGGTTGATGCTTGGCGCGACCGGAAGATAGGACGCGAGGTTGCGCAGCAGCGCGAAGTAGTTGTTGAAGAAGAGAAGCGCCGGGTTGAGTTACATGATCCTATCGTCATCGAAACAACGCCACCGGAAGTGCCGGTTTCGAAAAAGGCCGAGGCCCGGGCCGAGCGGGAAAAGCAGATCGTGCTCTTCCCGGAAGTGGTTTTTGGCGGCCAGCTGCCGCCGCTGCATCTTCTTGATCCGGCGCCGCCGGTGACCGAGACGGTCAGTGCCGAAACGCTCGAATACACCTCGCGCCTGATCGAACGCAAGTTGGCTGACTTTGGTGTGCAGGTCAAGGTCTTGGCAGCCTTGCCGGGGCCGGTGATTACGCGCTACGAAATTGAGCCGGCTGTTGGTGTCAAGGGGGCGCAGATCGTCAATCTGGCGCGTGATCTGGCGCGGGCGCTGGCGCTGATCTCGATTCGCGTGGTTGAAACCGTGCCCGGCAAGGCCTGTATGGCGCTGGAACTGCCCAACGCCAAACGGCAGATGGTCAAGCTGTCGGAGATCATTTCCAGCAAACCCTACAACGACATGAACAGCCCGCTGACGGTATGTCTGGGCAAGGATATCGGCGGTTTGCCGGTGGTCGCCGATCTGGCCAAGACGCCGCATTTGCTGGTCGCCGGGACGACCGGCTCCGGCAAGTCGGTGGGCGTCAATGCGATGATTTTGTCAATGCTCTACAAGTCCGATCCCGAGCAGGTGCGCCTGATCATGGTCGACCCGAAAATGCTTGAGCTTTCGATCTACGAAGGTATTCCGCATTTGCTGGCGCCCGTCGTCACGGACATGAAGCAGGCGGCCAACGCCTTGCACTGGTGCGTCACCGAGATGGAAAAGCGCTACAAGCTGATGTCGGCGATGGGCGTGCGCAACATCGCCGGTTTGAATACCAAGATTCGCGATGCCGAAAAGCGCGGCGAGCATATTCCCAATCCGCTGACCCTGACGCCGGAAGCGCCCGAGCCCTTGAAAACCCTGCCGTTTATCGTCGTCATCATCGACGAGCTGGCTGACCTGATGATGGTGGTCGGCAAGAAGGTTGAGGAGCAGATTGCCCGACTGGCCCAGAAGGCACGTGCTTCCGGTATTCACCTCGTGCTGGCCACCCAGCGGCCAAGCGTCGATGTGATTACCGGCCTGATCAAGGCCAACATTCCGACCCGCCTTTCCTTTCAGGTTTCCAGCAAGATCGACTCGCGGACCATTCTCGACCAGATGGGTGCCGAAGCCTTGCTTGGTCAGGGTGACATGCTTTACCTCGCACCCGGCACCGGCTATCCGACGCGCGTCCATGGGGCGTTCGTTTCCGATGATGAAGTGCACCGTGTGGTCGAGCATTTGAAGGCGAGCGGGGCGCCGGAGTACATCGAGGACATCCTCAGTGGCGCTGGCGGTGGCGATGAAGAGGGGGGTGAGGGCGGTGAGGGTGGTTCTTCGGATGCCGAGAGCGATCCGCTCTACGATCAGGCGGTCGATATTGTGTTGAAGAACAAACGTGCCTCGATTTCGCTGGTCCAACGTCATCTGCGCATTGGCTACAACCGCTCGGCACGTTTGATTGAAGCGATGGAAAAAGCCGGTCTGGTTTCGGCGATGGATGGCCGGGGTGGCCGCGAAGTGATGGCCCGCAAGGAAGCTGAATGAAATTTGCCCTGAAAATGCTGTCGACCGCAGCAGTCGCTATTTTTCCGCTGCTGGCGGAAGCCGGGGCGGTCGATCAGTTGCATCAGTTCCTGAACAGTACACGCACGCTGAAGGCTGAGTTTTCCCAGATGGTGGTCGCCAAGAGTGGCCGCAAGCCGCAACAGTCTTCCGGCGTGGTGGCCATTTCCCGGCCGGGCAAGCTGCGTTGGGATATCCAGAAGCCCTATCCGCAATTGGTCGTTGGCGACGGCGAGAAAATCTGGATCTACGACGCCGAGTTGAAGCAGGTGACGGTGCGCCAGGCGGGTCAGGCGATCAGCGGTTCACCGGCGGCTTTGCTCGCTGGTAGCAACGAGTTGGAAAAGAATTTCACCTTGGCTGAGGCAGGTGAGGCGGACGGTATGAACTGGGTCGAGGCAACAGCCAAGGCTGACGAAAGCGGTTTCGAGAAAATTCGCCTCGGCTTTGTCGGTGCGGATCTGAGAGCGATGGAGCTTTTCGATAACTTTGGCCAGACGACACTCATTCGCTTTTCCCGGCTGGAGCGCAACCCGCAGCTACCGGCAGCGACTTTCAAGTTCACACCACCCGCCGGGGTGGATGTGGTTGGCGAATAAGGCATTTCAGTAAATTTGCCTGGCACCATTGATTTCAGAGGGTCTGGCGCTGGCTAGCCGCCGTAAACCCCTGAAAGTACGGCATATCTGCTAAGATTCGCCCGGATTTTTCAGGCTTTTCCCATTGTCCTCCCTAAAAGAAATATTTTCCCCCGGCGGCCCGCTGGCGCAGTCGATCAGCGGCTATCGCGTGCGCGAGCAGCAGGTCGATATGGCCGAGCGCATCGCCGCCGCTATCAACAGTTGTTCGGTGTTCATCGCCGAGGCGGGGACTGGCACGGGCAAAACTTTTGCCTATCTGGTGCCGGCCTTGAAGTCGGGCGGCAAGGTCATCGTTTCCACCGGCACCAAAACCTTGCAGGACCAGTTGTTCAACAAGGATTTGCCGATGGTGCGCGATGCCTTGAAGGCGCCGGTCAAGATTGCGCTGCTCAAGGGGCGGGCCAACTATGTTTGCCCTTACCACCTGCAACAGTCGCTGGCCGATGGTCGTTTTCTGACCCGTGAAGATGCAGCCGACGCCCGCCGCATTTCGGTCTTTGCCAAGGTCACCCACACCGGCGACAAGGCCGAATGTGTTGAAGTCTCCGAATCCTCGCCGGTCTGGAACCACGCGACCTCGACCCGGGAAAATTGTCTCGGCCAGGATTGCCCCGACTACAAGGACTGCTTCGTGATGCTGGCTCGCCGCGAGGCGATGGCAGCCGATCTGGTCGTGGTCAATCACCACCTCTTTTTCGCTGACGTAATGCTGCGCGATGAAGGCATGGCGGAATTGCTGCCAGCCTGCAACACGGTGATCTTCGACGAAGCGCACCAGTTGCCGGAAGTGGCGACGCTGTTTTTTGGCGATACCGTATCGACCGCCCAGGTTCTTGATCTGGCCCGCGATGCGCGTACCGAAGGCATGCTGAATGCCCGCGATTGCCTCGATCTGCAGTCGGCCAGCCGGGAAATGGAAAAAGTGGCCAAGGATTTGCGTCTGGCGGTTGGGCTTGATGCCGGGCGCTTCTCCTACGGTCAACTGGAAGAAAAGCCCGAATTCGCCCCGGCCCTGAAAGCGCTGGAGGCCGAGGTGGTGAAATTCGCCGCTATCCTGGAAACCCAGGCTGAGCGCGCCGAAGGGCTGGAAAAATGCTGGCAGCGGGCGCTTGAACTGGCCCGGTTGCTCGGTGAGTGGCAGAAAATCACCGCCGGTTACGTGCGCTGGGCCGAAGC
>Ga0073899_10004926_pt1 | contig 11670 bp, 9 predicted proteins | sample KloWWTmetaKNB5Ph_FD_88975 | JGI IMG/M metagenome (GOLD analysis project Ga0073899, IMG submission 88975) | Active sludge microbial communities from Klosterneuburg, Austria, studying microevolution and ecology of nitrifiers - Klosterneuburg... | ecosystem: Engineered > WWTP > Aerobic digester >...
AATGAGTCGGGAAGACGATTTCTGGTATGGTTAGCAGAACCTATAGTGTTCCTATCAACCACATTGTGGACTGCTAACCGCCGTCTGTAACTTCTCCCTATTCGTCGTTCAACGATTACCGGAAACTAAAGTTCAAATCACATCGAAAAATGCACGAACCGAGAGTTGGAGATTGGAAATTAGCATCATGCTCGCTCAATCTCCAATCTCCAACTCTCTAATCTCCTCATCTCATTTCTCCGGCATCTCCCACGGACTCACTAACTTGCCCTGTTCATCAAATTGCAGCGCTACCTCACGCACCAGGCGCAGATGGGCGCTCCCCGCCACCGCCTGGCGCAGGTTCGGGCTGACCCAAAGCTGGCGCAACTTGCTGGTGTTGTTGATCCAGACCCACGTCGCCTGGGGCGCAGGTTCGCCGCAGCAGCGCAACGCCACCTCCAGCGCGCGACGGTCGTCGGCCATGGTGATGGGCACGTTGACGCGCTGCATGCCGAAAATGCCCGACGTCACCGAATTGGTGTAGGTCGCCGTCCAGTCGATGCGGTTGACCGCGCGCAGCGTGGTGACATTCGCCAGCCCGATGCCGGCCGCGTTGCCGTGGCTCTCCTCGGCGATGTCGAGCACGGCGATCACGGCCACGTCGGGCCGGTGATCCTCCGCCATGCGCGGGATCATGATGCGGCCGACCACATTGGTGTCCATGCCCGTGCCGCTGAAGTTCTTGCCGATCTCCTTGATGACCAGGATATCGATGGCGTCGAAGGGCAGCCGCGGCATCAGCGCACGCGCCTTCTCCAGCAGTGCGGTCTCGATCGCGGCGCCGACCTCGGTCACGTCCAGCGCGTGCACTTCGGCCGTCTCGCCAAAGGCGTTCTCCAGCAGCGCCAGCCCGCCGATCAGGTTGGTGTTGGCTTTGTAAATACGCGCGGCCGGCGCCAGAAAACGGATAAAGCCGCGTGCGCCATAGACATGCACAAGCTGAGCGCCCGTGTCCTTACCCATGCCGATGACGGCCATCTTGGCCAGGCCGCTCTCGAGATTGCCGTGAAAATCGGTGTGCGGCTTGATGCGGTTGACGAGCAATGTGGCGTCGGCCGCGGCCGCGTTGGCATCCTGGTAGAGCGGCGGGCCGTCGGGCAGCCGGCCGATCTCCTTGACCTCCATCGTCGCCAGAATTTCGGCGCCCACACTTTCCTGCGTCACGCCCAGGCTGGCGAGCATCTCGATCTGGCCGGGCGCGGTGGCGCCGCCGTGGCTGCCCATCGCCGGAAAGACAAAGGGGTCAGCGCCGATTGCGTGTACCTCCTCGACCACAGTGCGCACAATGGCAGGCAAATTGGTGACGCCGCGGCTGCCCGCACCCACCGCCACGCGCATACCAGGACGGATACGCTGCATGGGCCGGCTGCCACGCAACGCCGCACGCACCGCGGCCGGCACATCGTCGATGCGCGGGGCGTTAAAGTGCTGCTCAACCTCCAACAGCGTTTCCGGCAACTGCGCCGGAAAGTGCAGGCTGCTCACCTGCTCAACAAGCTGATCGTTCATAATTTCGGCTTACTTTCGTCAAGCATTAATTTTGACGCAGAGGCGCGGAGATGCAGAGCTTCGCAGAGAAGAGCATCTGAGCCTGTTTTTCTCTGTGCACCTCTGCGTCCTTTGCGCCTCTGCGTCAAAACTGGCTGGCTCACCCGCTCCGCCCCTCGCCCCTCGCAACTCTCCCCACCTGCGTCCGCTTGACCCGCTCCACGATGTTGCGGATGATCGGCTCGAAGTCGGGGTCGGCGGGCTTGAACTCCGTGCCGCTGATCACCAGCGGCGCGCCGAAGACCACGATTTCCGCGCCCATCTCCAACGTCTGGATCGCCTGGTCGATGCTGAGGCCGCCGACCGCCTGCACGGGAATGGTCACCGCGGCCAGCACGCCGGGCAGGTCGTTGAGCGGGCTGAGTCCCTGGATCATGTTGCGCTCGTCAAAGCCGGTGTGGACGATGATGTAATCGACGCCCAACTCCTGGGCGCGACGGGCGCGGCCGGGCATGTCCGGGCAGAGCATCACGTCGCACATCACCTTGCCGCCATATTGCTCGGCCATCTTCACCTGCTCGATGATGCTGGCGTCGTGCGCCTGCCCCATCACCACTACCATATTGGCGCCGGCCTGGAACATCATCTCCGCCTCCAGCCCGGCGCCGTCCATCGTCTTGAGATCGGCGACGATGGACTTGTCGGGAAATTCGCGACGCAGCGCACGCACGCCGTGCAAGCCTTCGGCCAGGATCAGCGGCGTGCCGGCCTCCAGCCAATCCACGCCCGCGCGCACCGCGGCGCGCGCCACCTCCAACGCCTCGTCGATATTGGTCAGGTCAAGTGAAATTTGAATAATCGGTTCCATGAAGATTCTTCTGTCGTAATTGTGAATTGTGAACAATCAATTGTGAAGTGTGAAGTTGTGCGTTGGTGGAAGCGCAGCGTTCAGCCCGCATCGACGGGATGAAAACCACCGGCTACGGCGTCGCTCCTCGCCACTCGCCCCTCGCCACTCATTCGTACACCAAGACTGACTTCACATTTTCCCCAGACGCCATGGCGTGGAAACCCACTTCCCAGTCATCGAGCGGGTAGACGCCGCCGATCATGGGGTCGAGGTTGAGCTGGCCGGTCGCCATCAGTTGCAGCACGCGCTCCCACGTGGCGTAGGTGTGGCTGAAGGAGCCTTGCAACGTGGCGGCCTTGGCCACCAGCGGGTCGAGGCTGAAGTTGAGCGGCTGCGGCCCCCACCCGATCTTGACGACAGCGCCGAGCGGCCGCACCAGGTCGAGCGCCTGTTTGAGCGCCGCACTGACGCCCGTACAATCGACCACAACATCGGCGCCAAAGCCGTCGCCGAGCGAGTGCAGCAGACCGGCCGCGTCATCACGCTGTACATTGACCGTGTAGTCGGCGCCCAATTCCTCTGCCACCTCCAGCCGCTGTGCGTCAACATCCGTGCCCAGCATGAGGATCACACCGGCGCCAGAGATGCGCGCGATCTGCAGCGCCATGATGCCGATCGTGCCCACACCCTGGATCACGACCGTGTCGCCCGGCTTGATGCGACTGTTGACGGTCAACGCCTGGGTGGCGACGCACGCGGGTTCGGTCAGCGCGGCATGTTCAAAGGAGACCGCCCGCGGGATGCGATGCAGAATGCCCGGCCGCACTGCTACATATTTCGTCATGGCGCCGTCGATCAAGTTGCCGTAGCCTTTGCGGTGCGGGCACATGTGATAGGCGCCGGTCAGGCAATAGCTGCACTGGCCGCAGACAAAGGCCGCGGTCTCCACGGCCACGCGCTCGCCCACGGTCCAGCCGGCCACATTTTCGCCGACTTCGACGATCGTGCCCGCCCATTCGTGCCCCAGGATGACCGGACACTGGATCGTCCAACTCTGGTTTTCATGCCAGAGGTGGATGTCGCTGCCACAAACGCCGACCGCGCCCACCTCCACCAACACTTGATCCGGGTTGATCGAAGGTTCAGCCACTTCTCGCACTGCTACGTTGCCGGGCTGCCGCCCGTACTTCACGACTGCTTTCATTTTCTGTTCCAGCTTTCAATCATGATAGCAATAGATCATTTCGACGCAGAGGCGCAGAGAGGCAGAGGTGCGCAGAGTTGAAGAGAGAAAAGATTACTCGCTTTTTCTCCTGTCTTTCTCTGCCTCCCCGCGTCAAGACTTTTCATCAAAATACTGGGCGCGCATCTGTTTCAGAAAATCTATCGACTCTTTCATCTCGCCCATGCCGTTCATGCCGTCCTCGATGCTGATCCAGCCCTGGTAATTGGCCGACTTCAGGATCGTAAAGATGCGGTCGTAGTCATTGAGTCCCTTGCCGGTGACGCCGTGTTTGAGCTTGCTGAAGTAGCCGATCGTGCCGTCGGTCTCGCGCAGATCGGCGAGCGTGGCGCCCGGCTCCAGATAGCGGTCGCTGGCGTGCATAGTGACGACGCGCTCCTTGACCCGCTCCAGCAGCTCGATGGGGTCATCGCCGGCGACGATGGCGTTGGATGGATCGTACTGTACGCCGAAATGGGTGCGGTCGTCAATGGCTTCGACGATCTCCAGGAAGACGTCCATCTTTTGAGCAAACTCCGGCCAGCGCCAGTAGCCATCCTTGTAGTGGTTTTCCATCGCCAGCACGACGTCGTACTCGCGCGCCACGGGCAGCAGCGCCTGAATCGACTCCACCACCCAGGCGACGCCCTGCGCGCGCGCCACCTCCGGATAGCGCTGCCCGCTGAGCACGCGACACGCGGCGCGCGGCCCACCCAACCGTCGCGTCACGCGGATCATTTCGGCTTCATGGTCGAGCGCCCGTTTGCGCGCGTCCGCGTCTGGGTTGGTGAAGTCGGGGGAACAGCAGAGCATCGGCATCGCGCAGCCGGTCGCAGCAATTGCCTCACCTATGCTATCGATATAGGCGTCGTCCAGGCTGGTGAAGAAGCCTTCGTACATCTCCAGCCCCTCCGCGTTCAGCACGCGCGACTGCTCGATCCAGTCGAAAACGGTCATCGTGCGATGCTGGGAGATATCCTCTAAGTAACACTTAGGAAACGCAGCGATTTTCATGAAAGAGTTCCTACGAATAAGGCATTGATCGTGAAGATTCCGGCCATTGCAAAGATAAATCTCACCTGAAACGGATTAGGCGAATTCTCGCAGATTTCATCCGAGCACCTTATGCGCGGCCACAACTGGCGCGCTCGATCAACTCGGCCGGCAGCATGACCACGGGATAGCTTTCCACCATGTCAGCAGTTTCGGCGTCATGGCCTGCGAGCGAAGCCAGCAACAGCGCCACGGCCTGTCTGCAAATCTCGGCAGTGGCGTGGCGAACCGCGGTCAGCGGCGGCGAGTAGAGCGCCAGCCAGGGCAGGTCGTCGAAGGCAATGATGGAAATGTCCTGCGGACAGCGCCGGCCCGACGCCTGCACCGCACTGACCACGCCCAACGCCATGACGTGATTGGTGGCGATCAGCGCAGTAGGCGCATCAAGTTGTGCAAGCAGCGCCGTGGCGCCTTGATAGGCTGCCTCTTGCTGCGCATCGACCGTGATGATCAAGGCCGGGTCGGGCGCGATACCCGCTTCGGTCAGCGCCTGTCGATACCCGGCGAATCTTCCCGTTACGGTCGAGAGCGCCTGATGGCGTCCCAGGATGGCGATGCGCGTGTGCCCCAGGTCGAGCAAGTAACGGGTCGCCAGATAGCCAGCCTGCACATTGTCCGTCTCGACGACCGGCCCCCACGGCTGCGGCGGCCGGCGGTCGATAAAAACCAGTGGAATCTGATGGTGGCGCAGCGCAGCGTAGACCGGCAGGTCGGCGCCGGTGGGCGCCACCAGGACGCCATCGACGCGGCGTTCGAGCAGCAGATGCAGGTAGTACGCTTCTTTCTCCGGCTGTTCGTCGGTGCTGCAGACAACTAAGCTGCGCCCTTGCTGCCACAGCAAATCTTCGACGCCGCGGATGATGCCGGCAAAGAAGGGGTTGAGCACGTCAGCCACGACCACTCCGACGGTGAAGGTGCGCCGTGTTGTCAGGCTGCGCGCAATGGCGCTGGGTCGATAGTGGAGACGGTTGGCTGCGTCGAGCACGGCCTGGCGCGTCTGGTCAGTGACATTGCGCGTGTCGTTGAACACATGCGACACTGTCGCCGTGCTCACATTGGCTGCCCGCGCCACATCGCGGATGGTCGACACTGACTGCTTACGCATATCCACTGCTTGAGCCTAAGTTGAGAGAGAAGTAACCGGTTACGCACCGGTATTTTGAGTCTACCGCGTGATGGGGATAGTGTCAAGCAGGGATCTGTCGGGTCTGTCCCAGTCTTTTGGGAGCGTGTCAAATTCTTGGAGCACAGCACCGGAAGTCGGGCTGTTAGCCCAACGGTGCTGCGTCACAAGATGATGGAAGCGCCGTCGGGCTAGTAGCCCGACCTACTGATAGCTGATAGCCCTTTACGAATCGGGCCGCCAAATTTTTGGAACGCATGGGGTCAGGTTCTCGCATCGGAGGGCGTCTCAGGGGGTGACGGTGCGAGCGCCAGTGTAGCCTCGAGTATCCCTGTGTGCTCAGCGCGCTGACGGATTGGCCGACGACGGTGCATATTCATCGTCGACTGCGACATAGCCGGGCGGCGGTTCCAACTTCGGCAGCGCGCCCGCCGCGGGACTCCCTTGGCCGCGCTGAAACTCGAAGAATTCCCACACAATGCGGCTGAGGTCGGCCACCGCCTGGTTGGCGACTTCCCACCCCACCAGCCCTGGATTGAAGGTAAACACGCTGATCACATAAGGTCCGGTCGGCCCCCACACGAGCGCAACGTCGCCATGTTGGGCCGGCAGCAGTCCGTGACGATGGACGCTCCAACGCGCGTCCCAGTCCGGCAGCCCGCGCCAGACCGCGTCGCGCAGTTCATTGTGCGTCATGTAGAAGAGGATGGCGGCGCACTCGTCTGGTGTAACTGTCGCTGGGAAGGTGGTGCGCAACAGGCCGGCGTCTTGCGTGCATGCGTAGATGGCGGCCAGCAGCGTTGCCATATCCTCTGGCGTGGTTTGCATGGTGGCGTCGGGACGCGTGTTGGGGCGCTCGCGCTGGTTGGAGGGCGTCGTAAGCGGCGTCTGGGCCGCGCCGCCAAATTCGCCCTGGGTGAAGGTGTTCTCCAACCCCAGGCTGCGCACAAAAGCCGTCAAGCGCTGGGCGCCGGCTGCGGTGCTGCCGTCTCCCAACCACGCCAGCGCGGCGTTGGCCGGTTCGTTCGGATCCTTGCCCAGCGCCAGATCGAGCCATTGCCCCACTTGTTGCGCCTCCTCGTCGTTGGCGGCAATGCCGTTGGGGAGTTTCTCCATCGCCGCGGCGGCCAGCGCAAGGCGTAGCGTCGCCATCGCCGAAAAGGCTGCGTCGCCGTCCACGCCGGCCATATCGCCGTGCTGAAGGTCGATCACGCTTAATGTCGTGAAGGCGGGGTAGTCGTCGAGCAGACGGACAAGTTGCGGCTCCAGATCGCGCATGGTCGGGATGGGCGGCGCGACTTCGCGGATCACCAACTCGACCTCGCGAGCGTCGTAACTGGTCAGTGCGGCGATGATCCGCGCCATGCTGGCGTCAATGTCGATCTCATAGCCGGGCGCGCCGGGCATCCACTGCAAGCCGCGCCGCGGCTGTGGCACTGTCGCGGGATAGAGTGGCGTGGGCAGCGCACCGGTGGGCGCGTCTGCGGCATCGACCACGCGCGCGGCGACCGGCGTCGTGTTTAATTGCGTTGCCACGCGCTCCAGCCAGGCGCGCAGCTTTGCTTCGTCGAGAGTATAGCGCACCGGCACGTTGCGGAATTGCTGCGGCAGCCCGATCGCCTCGCGCACGGCAATATCGACAAACGCCCAGCCGCCCAGGTAACGCCCGGCATCGGCGACCATCTGGTCGAAATCGACGGTAAAGTCAAATTCATCGGGGTCGAGTGTGAGCAGGCGGTGCTGAAAACGCACGCCGACCAGTTCGTGATAGATGGGGTCGAGGTGGGCGCGCATCGCGTCCACCGTCTCCATGCCCGTGACATCGACGCCGCCCAACCGCACGCCCGGCGGGATCGGTGCGGCGATCTGCTTGTAGTAGCTGTACAGAGGAAAGAGCGACAGCAGCACCACGAGCAACAGTGTGAAATTGATAAAACGGGCGGAAGGGAGACGGTGACGGCGCATAGCGGTAGAATGTATCTTCAGCGAGCAAAAAATGACGATTGCTGAAAGCGCATCCCCGCCAATATCTGCTCGATCCGCGCTTTGCTCAGCGACCCAATATAGTCGCCCAACTGCGTCTCTTCCACCACATCGATCTGCGAAACGACCACGACGCTTTGCTTGGGCAGATTTGCTTCGCCTGGCTCCAGTAACACGTTGCCAGGTTCAATCATCCGATTTTTGTTCGATGTCAGCGCACACACCACCACCGTGCTGATGCGGCTATGATTGATAACATCATCCTGAATGACCACATAGGGATGCGCATAGTCAGCCTCCGTCTCTCCCAATGCTGCTGACCGAAGCCAGTAGATGGCGCCTTGGTGGATCTCCATTTGATATCGCCTGTAAAGTACAATCGGCAGCAATAGATTTTCGGCGGTGCAGTGGCTTTACTTTGACATTGTCGTGAGTATCTGCCCAACCTCAACCGCAACTGCTGGCAACTCGTCACGAACAATCTGCCAGACGATATCAAAGTTTACGCCAAAATAATCATGAATCAGCCTGTCGCGTGCACCTGCCATATTCTTCCAGGGTACGGTAGAATAATGCTCACGGGTTTCCGATGAAAGTCGCTTGGTTGCTTCGCCAACGATCTCCAAGGTTCGCACCACAGCATCCTGTGTTTTCAGATCGGCTAGAAATTCTTCATAGCCCATACCGTCCACATATGTGTTCGCTCGGCGGATAGCTTCCAGAATATCTTCTAGAAGCTGGTAATCGCTGCGGCTAGACATACACGACGCTTGCCGTGATTTTGCTCGCCACCTCACTCACGCGAATCCCTTGCACCCCGACAGGGGTAAGGACATCGACTTCTCGTCCCAATAGTCGTTCTAAATAATCAACGAGTTCGATAAACTTGAAACCGATAGGACGCTGAAATTCTACGATCACGTCAATATCGCTGGCTTCGTTGGCTGTTCCGCTGGCAAATGAACCAAATAGACCGATTCGCTTTACGCCATACTCGGTCATGAGATAGGGATAACTCTCCTGTAGCCGATGCACAATCGTCTCTTTAGTTAGCATTTTTACGCTCACTACACAATCGTCTTGCCCGCCAGTTTCCGGTAGTTTATCACAAATCGACTTCTAATTCTTCATTCCCACTCAATCGTCGCCGGCGGCTTGCTGCTGATGTCATAGACAACGCGATTGACGCCGGCGACTTCGTTAACGATGCGGCTGCTGATGTGCGCCAGCAGGTCGTAGGGCAGCCGCGCCCAGTCCGCCGTCATGAAGTCATCGGTCGTGACCGCGCGCAGGGCGAGCGCGTTGGCGTAGGTGCGCCCGTCCCCCATCACGCCGACCGAGCGCACGGGCAGCAGCACGGCGAAGACCTGGCTCGTCTGGCGGTAGAGGCCGGCCGCGCGCAGTTCGCTCAGAAAAATGTCGTCGGCGTGGCGCAGGGTTTCCAGCCGCTCCCACGTCACCTCACCCAGACAGCGAATCGCCAGCCCCGGCCCCGGGAAGGGATGGCGCCAGACGATCTCTTCGGGCAGCCCCAACGCCTCGCCGACGGTGCGCACCTCGTCCTTGAAGAGCATCCGCAACGGCTCGATCAGGGCGAACGTCATGTCCGCGGGCAGGCCGCCGACGTTGTGATGCGTCTTGATCGTGCGCGCGTGCTTGGTCTCCTCGTTGCTGGCCGACTCGATCACGTCGGGGTAGAGCGTGCCCTGCGCCAGGAAAGCGGGCGCATCGACGCCCCACGCCACGGCTAGACGCGCTGCCTCCCCCTCGAAGACGCGCACAAAGCGCGCGCCGATCAGCTTGCGCTTGCGCTCTGGGTCGGTGACATCGGCCAGATCGGTGAGAAACTCCTCTTTGGCGTCCACGGCGATCAGCCGCATCCCTTGGTGGCGCTCAAAGGTCTCGATCACCTGTTCCGGCTCGCCCTGGCGCAAGAGGCCGTGATCGACAAAGACGCACGCCAGCCGGTCGCCGATGGCGCGGTGCACCAACGTCGCCGCCACCGCGCTGTCGACGCCGCCGCTCAATCCGCAGATCACATGACCTGTTGGCCCTACCACCTGCCGGATGTGCGCGACCGATTCTTCGATAAAGTTGCCGGCTGTCCAATCGCCGGTGCAGCCGCAGATGCGTTTGACAAAGTTGGCGAGCAGGTCGCGGCCGTGCAGCGTGTGCACCACCTCGGGATGAAATTGCAGCCCGTACAGGCGGCGCTTTTCGTCTGCAATCGCGGCCAGCGGCGAGTTGCTGCTGTGCGCCACCGACAGGAAACCGTCGGGCAACTGTTCGACGCGGTCGCCGTGACTCATCCACACCTGCAAGGTGGCAGGCAGGTCGGCAAAGAGCGGACTTTCGGCGCCTGCATTCGTCCCCGTGACATGAATGCGCGCCGCGCCATATTCACGCTCCTGCGCCGGCGTCACACGTCCGCCCAGCGCGTGCGCCAGCAGTTGCAGGCCGTAGCAGATGCCCAGCACCGGCGCGCCGCTCTCCAGCACAATCGCGGGCAGCGTCGGCGCAGCGTCATCGTACACACTGTTGGGGCCGCCGGAGAGGATGATGCCCTGTGGCTTGAGCCGGGGCAGCACCTCCGCGGCGCGCTCCCAGGAGATCAGCTCGGCGTAGACGTTGGCTTCGCGCACGCGGCGGCAAATCAATTGGCTGTACTGGCTGCCGTAGTCGAGCACGGCGATGGTCTGGTGTTGCATGAGGTCCTCACTTCAACGCTTATTTCAAAATGTAATAGGTGGCGCGTTTTGACCCGATGCGGATGAGCAGATTTTTGTCCACCAGGTCGGCGAGGTCGCGGCGGATCGTCTCCGCGTGCACGTCCGGGGTCAGCGCCTGGAGGTCACTGTTGGTGATGCGCCCCTGCTCGCGCACAAAGGCCAGCGCGGCTTCCTGGCGCTCGTTGAGAAAGGCGTGATGCCAGCGCTGCGTCTGCGGCTGCGCGCTGACCAGATCTTCGCTGGCCGAGCGCAGCGTGACGCGAAAGCCCGCGACGGTCTCCTCGAACTCCGGCGCGGGCAGGCCGGCTTCCTGCATGGCCGCGATCATGCGGTCGATGCCATAGCCGAGCCGCTCGATGTAACCGAGGTCGGTCAGCACGGACACGATGGCTTCGTTGCGGCTGTAACGCTCGTCTTTAATGTTCTCCAGCGTGACATGACCGGGCAGCCGTCCAGGGCTGTAGACTTCGAGCCGGTCGCTGAACATGAGCAGGCGGATGCCCTCGCCGCGGATACTGTAATCCCGATGGGCAATGGCGTTGACGATCGCTTCACGCACCACCGCGGCCGGGTACTCGGTCGTCTCCTCGCGCGCCATGCCGCGGATGCGCATGCCGCGACGCATGTTGCCGACGACAAACGCCTCAGCCTGCCGCGCCTGCTCCACCAGCACACCGCCGATCTCCTGGCGCACGAATTCGTCGCCCATCACGGCGCCGGCATAGCGCACACAGATGACTTCGGCGCTGCGCAGAAAACGCTGTGGCGCGCGCCCGAAGAGAAGCAAACCGGCCACTGTTGGCAACGGCTCCTCGACGGGCAGACCCTCTACACCCCGCCGCGTGACGCAGCCGCGGCTGAGCAGGGCGTCGATCAGCGCCTCGTCGGGCGGCAAGCCCACCTGGTCGAGATAGCGACTGACGCGCGCGTCGTCAAGATCGGCAAGCATGGCGCTCTCGACCGGCTGGCTTTCGTAGCCGCTTTCGCCGCGATCGAGCAGAAGTTGGCGCAACTCCGCGGTCGTCAGCGGGCGGTTCTGGCTGCCAGTGCGCGTCAAGTAAACGCCGCGCACATTGTAGACATTGGGCAGCCCCGCGGGAATCTGGGCGACGACGACTTCGCCGCCGTCCAGCGCGACATGCTGGGCGCTCGGCAGGATGAGCGGCGGATCGGGGAGCAG
>Ga0073899_10004927_pt1 | contig 11668 bp, 7 predicted proteins | sample KloWWTmetaKNB5Ph_FD_88975 | JGI IMG/M metagenome (GOLD analysis project Ga0073899, IMG submission 88975) | Active sludge microbial communities from Klosterneuburg, Austria, studying microevolution and ecology of nitrifiers - Klosterneuburg... | ecosystem: Engineered > WWTP > Aerobic digester >...
CCCATGGCGTGCCCGCAGGGCTTCTTCCTCTCCAACGGCCGCTGCCTCCCGATGGGCCAGCCCGCCCCGGTGCTCTGCCCCCCCAACACCGCGCTCATCAACGGCGTGTGCACCCCCGTCGCCGTGCCCTCGCAGCCCATGGCGTGCCCGCCGGGCTACTTCTTCAACAACGGCACCTGCGTCCAGGGCGGCATCCAGCCCGGCGTCCAGCCCACGGCCTGCCCCCCGGGCTGGTTCTTCTTCCGCGGCCGCTGCCGCCCTCGCTGAAGCGCCGCTCTCCCCCCTTCAGGCCATCCCCATCCCCCCGTCACGGCGAAACACCACCGTCAGGTTGTTCGCCGGCATCGCCACGGTCTCCACGTGGCCGAGGCCCCAGGAGCGCGCCTCCTCCACCACAGCCTCCAGGTCTCGCACTCCCCAGCGCGGATCCCTTCCACGCAGGTCTTCGTCGAAGGCCGCGTTGCTCGGCGCGGTGTGCTCGCCCCCCACCCGAAACGGCCCGTAGAGCACCAGCGGAGCGCCCGGCGGGAGCACCCTCGCGGCGCCCCGCATCAGCCCCGTGCATGCCTCCCAGGGGGAGATATGCACCATGTTGATGCACACCACCGCGTCGGCCCGGTCGACCGGCCACTCCGCCGCCGCCGCGTCGAGCGCCCTCGGCGCGACCACGTTGCGTACGCCCGAGCGCTCGGTCCACGCCGCGATGCTCGCCCGCGCCGCCTCGCCAGGGTCCGAGGGCTGCCACGTCAGCCCGGGGAGCTGCTCGGCGAAGTAGACCGCGTGCTCGCCGCTGCCGCTGGCGATCTCCAGCACCGTCCCAGAGCGGGGGAGCACCCGGCGGAGCACCGCCAGGATCGGGTCGCGGTTGCGCTGCGTGGCGGGGGCGAAGCGTCGGGGGTCGGAGGGCTCCATGCGCGGGAGGATACCCCCGCCGCGACCCGCGTCAGTCGGCGAGCACCGCGTGGAGCTTGTCGAGCAGCGCCTGCGGGCAGAAGGGCTTCTCCACGAAGCCCGCGAGCCCCATGCCCGCGAAGCGGCTCATCGCCTCCTGCTCGGAGTACCCGCTGGAGAGCAGCACCCGCACGTCGCTTCGGATGCGGCGCAGCTCGGTGAAGGTCTCCTCGCCGCCCATGCGCGGCATCGTGACGTCGAGCAGCACCGCCGCGATCTCGCCGTGGCGCTGACGGAAGCACTCCACGCCCTCGACGCCGTCGCAGGCGAGGATCACCGGGAAGCCTGCGCGCTCGAAGATGCGCCTCGCCAGCAAGCGCACGCCCTCCTCGTCGTCGATCACCAGGATGGCGCCGCTGGCCTTCGCCGTCGCGGGCCGTCGCTCGGCCGCCGCGGAGGTGTTCGCGCTCACCGGGAAGAACGCCCGCAGCGTGGTGCCCCGACCCGGCTCGCTCTCCACCTGGATGGCGCCCTTGTGCCCTCGGAGGATGCCGAGCACCGCGGCGAGCCCGAGGCCCCGGCCCACGAACTTCGTCGTGTAGAACGGGTCGAAGATCCTGGCGGCGGTCTCCGGGGTCATGCCCGCCCCGGTGTCCGAGACCTCCAGGCAGACGTAGTCGCCGGGCGCGAGCTGGTCGTCGACGAAGGTGTCGGCCAGGAAGGAGCCGTCGGCGTGCATCACGCTGGTCGCGACGGTCACCTCGCCGCCGCGGTCGCCGATGGCGTCCGAGGCGTTGGCGATCAGGCTCGTCACGACCCGACGGATCTGCGAGGCGTCGCCCTCGATGAGCGGCAGCTCGGGGGCGAGCCGGTAGGTGAGCGTCACGCCCCCGGCGACGGCGGTGGGGAGCACCTGCGCCATGTCCTCCACGAGGCGACCGAGGTCGATGGCGGTGAGCACGAAGCGGCCCCTCCCAGAGTAGGAGAGGAGCTGCCGGGTGAGGTCGGCCGCGCGCAGCGCCGCGGTCTGGAGGTCGAGCACGAGCGGGCGCACGGTGCTCGACGACGGCAGGTCCATCAGCGCGAGCCCCGCGTTGCCGAGGATGCCCACGAGGAGGTTGTTGAAGTCGTGCGCGATGCCTCCGGCGAGCACCGAGAGGCTCTCCAGCTTCTGCGCCTGGAGGAGCCTCTCCTGCCGTCGGTCGAGGGTGGAGACCGCGCTGACGACGCCGAGCATCGCCTCGGGCCTGCCGTGCTCGTCGCTGATCGCCCGGATGTTGGCGCGCACCGGCACCTCGCGGCCGTCGAGCGACCTCACTCGCCACGTGCGCGTCGCCTTGTCGCCCGCCCACCGCCTGCGGAGGATCTCGTCCGCCGCCGCGGCGTCCTCCGGGGAGAGCAGGGCGTAGACGGCAGTGCCGACGAGGAGGTCAGGGGTCGACCCGACCATCTTCGCGAACTGGTGGTTGCAGTAGCGGATCACCCCGTCGAAGCCCACGATGATGATGCCGTCGAAGACCGTGTCGAGGATGTTGCGGTAGCTCTGCGCGAGGAGCCGGCTCTCGGTGAGCACCCGCGCGTTGCTGACCGCGCTCGCGGCCTGGTCGGCCATGCCGCGCAGCAGGTCGAGGTCGGCCGGCTCGAGCACCAGCGGCCCGCCGTAGGAGGCGAGCGAGAGGGCGCCGTGGAAGGTGCTGCCGCTCACCAGGTAGGCCAGCGCGAAGCCGCGCACCCGGTGCCGGTCGGCGTCCGCGGCGTCTTCGGTGAGCGCCGCGACCGGGGCGTACTTCACCCGCTCGGGCTGTTCGCGCTCGGGATACGGGACGCCGGCGTAGGGGAGGAGCGGGGGCAGCGGGGGCGCGTCGTCGGCGCCCTCGGAGTACACCACCCGGTATGATCGGGCGTCGGACTCGTACAGCAGGAAGGACGCTCGGAGGTGGGGGCCGAAGCTGTCGCGCATCGCGGCGCAGAGCACCCGAGCGATCTCCGGCACCTCCATGCGCTCGGAAATCTTCGAGGCGACGGCGATGAGGGCGTCGGCGCGGCGACGGTCGGCGGAGGTGGCCTCCTCGGCGCGGACGCGGTCGGTGATGTCGACGATGATCCCGTCGAGGCGGGCGCCGGCGCGGACGAGCTTCGCGGTGGCCCATCGCAGCTCGCCGCAGCGCCGGTAGCGGAACTCGAAGGCCGCGTCGCTCGTGGCCCCGAAGCGCGCGGCGTCGGCGGGGTGCACCGCGGCCATGAGCGCGTCCCAGCCGAGGCCCGCTCGCAGGTCAGCGCCCACGAACTCGCCGACGGTGGCGCTCACATGGCTGATGCGGTCTTCGTCGAGGTCGCGCACCCACGCCACGTGGCGGAGCGCCTCGGCGGAGCGGTTGGGGCTGCGGCTATCCGATGACATGGGAGGACGTCTATCCAAGGTACACCAACGATCAACGGACGGATCGCCCCATGAGCGCAGAGCCCGACGCTCCGGATGGGGTAGTGGTAGGTCAGTGAAGTGCACTTGACGGGCCGCACCCCGCGCACTCCATAAGACCCACCATCATGCAGCGCATCCTGTCCGACCTCGTCGAGCTACTCCGCCTCGAACGCCTCGACCGCGACCTCTTCCGCGGCAACAGCCAGGACCTCGGCTGGGGCGCCATCTTCGGCGGCCAGGTGCTGGGCCAGGCGCTCTCCGCCGCGGCGCAGACCGTCCCCGATGACCGCTCGGTGCACTCGCTGCACGGGTACTTCATCCGCGCGGGCGACCTGCGTCGGCCGATCGTCTACTCGGTCGACCGGCTGCGCGACGGCAAGAGCTTCGTCACCCGCCGCGTCGACGCGGTGCAGGAGGGCGAGGCCATCTTCAGCCTCGAGGCCTCCTTCCAGGTCGAGGAAGACGGCCTCGAACACCAGGACCCGATGCCCGAGGTGCCTCCCCCCGAGGCGCTGCGCTCCGAGCGCGAGCTCGCCCTGCTCCTCGCCGACCGGCTGCCCGAGGCCTTCCGCGCCATCGCCACGGCCGAGCGGCCCATCGAGATCCGCCCCGTCGAGCCGCGCAACCCCTTGAAGCCCACGGCGGTCGAGCCTCGTCGGCACCTCTGGGTGCGCGCCATCGACAAGCTCCCCGACGACCCCGCGCTCCATCGTTACATGCTCGCGTATGCCTCCGACTTCTCCTTCCTCGGCACCGCCCTCGACCCGCACGGAGTGAGCTGGCTCACCCCCGGGATGCAGGTCGCCTCGCTCGATCACGCGATGTGGTTCCACCGGTCGTTTCGCTTCGACGACTGGCTGCTCTACGCCGTCGAGAGCCCCTCGGCGTCGGGCTCCCGCGGCCTCGTCCGGGGGCGCTTCTTCGACCGCAAGGGCCGCCTCGTCGCGAGCTGCACCCAGGAGGGGCTCATCCGACGGCGCAAGTGAGCCAGCGGGCTCCCCCCCCGCGCTCACCCTTCGCCCTTCTTCCTCCTCGGCTTCGCGGGCTTCGCGCCCGGCTTGCGCACCCTCTTCGGCTTCGCCGCGGGCTTCGCGCCGGGCATCCCCCCCTCGAAGGGAAACACCGCCCCGCAGCCCTCCTTCCACCGGGAGCACCCCCACGCGCGACGCCCCACGATCAGCGTCCCCTGGCCGCACACCGGGCACACCACGCCCGTGCGGCTGCCCAGCGCCGGTGCTCCCGACTCCACCACCGCCACCGCCACCTTCGCCGCGGGCTCCCTCGCCGGTGACGTCCTCCGCTCGGACCTCGCCCTCGTCGCTCCCGGCGCAGCGATGCCCGGCGCGGCGGCCACGCGCTTCACCAGGTCGCGCACCACGTCCTTGATGTCGCGCATGAAGTCGTCGCGCTTCTCCTCCCCGCGGGCCACTCGGGACAGCCGCTCCTCCCACTCCCCGGTGAGCTCCGCGGAGGCCAGCGCGGGCACCGGCAGCCCGTCGATGAGCGCCTCTCCCAGGGGGGTCGACACCAGCGACTTCTGCTCCCTCGTGGCGTAGCCGCGGGCGATCAGCGTCTCGATCATCGACGCGCGCGTGGCGGGCGTGCCGAGCCCCCGGTCTTTCAGGGCCTCTCGAAGCGCCTCGTCGTCGACCTGGCGCCCCGCGGACTCCATCGCCCCGAGGATGGTCGCGTCGTTGAAGCGCCTCGGCGCCTGCGTCTGCTTCTTCTCTGGGGTGTAGCGCCCTCGGAGCGCCTCTCCCTCCCTCAGCGCCGGGAGCGACTGCGCGTCGTCCTTCGCGCCCTTCGCCGAGGGCTCGTCGTCGCCGAAGCCAGCCACCTCCTGCCAGCCCGCCGAGACCCGCACCCGCCCCCTCGCCACGAAGCGATCGGGCGGCGGAGGCAGCGCGTCGAGCAGCCGGTCGTCCGCCTCGTCGTCCTTCTTCTCGTCGTCCTTCGGGCTGCGCCTCGCGGCCGCTTTACGGGCCGGAGCGCCTTCGCCCACGACCACCACCGCCACCGTCTGATCGAACTCCGCGTCGGGGTAGAACACCCCAAGAAACCTCCTCGCCACCAGGTCGAAGAGCTTGCGCTCGTCGCCGTTGAGCGCGCCGAGCGAGCCCTTGTGCTCCGTGGGAATGATCGCGTGGTGGTCGCGCACCTTGCCGTCGTCGAAGACCCGCCCCGAGCGAGGCAGCGGCGACTGAAGCAACGCGTTCGCGAAGGCCGAGTACTCCGGCTGCGCGCCCACCGAGCGGATCACCTCCGGCAGCGTGGCGTGCATCCCCTTCTGGAGGTGCCGCGAGTCGGTGCGAGGGTAGGTGAGCACCTTGTGCTTCTCGTAGAGGGCCTGCGCGAGGTCGAGCGTGCGCTGCGCCGAGAAGCCGTAGCGCCCGTTGGCAGTGCGCTGCAGCGAGGTCAGGTCGAAGAGCATCGGGGGCGACACCCGCTGACGCTTCGTCTCGATGGACTCCACCCTCGGACCGTGGGGCGAGCTCACCCTGGAAGAGACCCGCTCGACCAGTGACTGCGCCAGCTCGGCGCGGGCGAGGCGCTGCCTCCCTTCGGCGGTCCATCGGGCCGTGAAGCGCACGGCCTCGGCGGTGGTGAACTCCCCCGACAGCTCCCAGTAGTCCTTCGGGACGAAGGCCCTGATCGCCTGGTCGCGGGCCACCAGCATCGCCAGCGTCGGGGTCTGCACCCGCCCCACGGAGAAGAGCGCGTCGCTCCCCGCGCTGCGCCCCCGCACGGTCACCGCGCGCGTGGCGTTGATGCCCACCAGCCAGTCGGCCTCGGCCCGGCAGCGCGCCGCGTCGCCGAGGGCGTCGTACCTGGCCGAGGGCTCAAGCCGCGCGAAGCCATCACGGATGGACGCCTCGGTGAGCGAGGAGATCCAGAGCCGCCGCACCGCCGCGCGCGCCCCGGCGAGTTCGTGGCACAGGCGGAAGATGAGCTCCCCCTCGCGCCCCGCGTCGCAGGCGTTGACCACCTCGTCGAAGCGACGATCTCGCAGCAGCGAGCGCACCACCTTCCACTGCGACGCCGAGGTCCTCACCGGCCGCAGCCGGAAGGGCTCCGGAAGCATCGGCAGCGAGGAGAGCCGCCAGGGCTTCCACGCCGGGTCGTAGGCGTCGGGCTCCTCGAACTCCACCAGGTGGCCGAGGCACCAGGTGATGACCCGCCCGTCGCCCTCGATGCACCCCTGTCCGCCGCCGCGCACCCCGAGCGCCCGGGCCAGGTCGCGGGCCACGCTGGGCTTCTCCGTGATGATGAGCTGCATCGCGCAGGGAGCTATGACGCCGCCCCGAGGCCTCACGCAAGCGACGGTGACGGGATATGTCCAGATGCTGCGCGTCGGCCGGGAGCGTGACGGGGGCGTCGGCTTCTGCGACAACCCCCACCGATGTCCGCCGTGCTTCGACCGCTCGCCCTCTGCGCGCTGACGCTCCTCGCCGGGTGCAGCATCGACTTCGACCACTTCCTCGGCGGCCGCACCGTCGGCGACGCGGGCACTGCCACCGACACCGGCTCTCCCCCCACCGATCTCGGCACCCCGCCTACGGACACGGGCACTCCGCCTACGGACACCGGAACCCCCCCGCGCGACACCGGGAGCCCTCCCGTGGACGTGGGCACTCCCCCCGTGGACGTGGGCACTCCTCCGGTGGACACCGGGGTGATCCCGACGGAGTGCCGCGCGCCCTACCTCGTGGCCGTCGCGGAGAACCTCGACTCCAACGCCTCGCGACTACTGCGGTGGTCCTTCGCCGACGACCGCGCCTGCGCCGACCTGCCGCTCACCATCTCGCACCCGCGCGCCGTCGGCGTGGCCTTCGAGACCCTCAGCAACCTCGGTGGTCCGCAGATCATCGTGGTCAACGACGAGGCCGTCAGCGTGGTCGACGCGGTGCGCGGGGAGATCGTCCGCGACGTGGCCGCCGCCGGTCAGCCCCGGTCGGTCTTCGACATCATCTCCAACGGCTCCGGCAGCTTCGCGGTGGCCTACACCTTCGCGGGCGGATCGAACCCGGGCAGCGTCGGCAACGTGCGCGTCTTCGACCACCGCAACAGCAACCTCCGCGAGGTGCAGGCCTGGAACCGCAACCAGCAGTTCGGCCTGAGCGTGCTCTGGATGACGGCCTTCCCGGGCAACCAGGGCCAGTACCTCCAGCTCCGCCCCGCCGACAGCGGCGGCGGCTTCTCGGCCTTCGTGATGTCCCCGACGAGCAGCGGCTTCCACTCGACGACCATGCCCGCGCTCATCGCCAACCGCGTCAACGCCCAGGCGCTGAGCGCGTACCGCACCGTCGACAACCGCGGCCACTACGCGATGCCCCTCTCCGGCTCGGGCACCACGCCGACGGTCTACATCGCCTCGTCCAACGTCTCGTCGTCCACCGTCTCGAACGTCTTCATCCCGACGGTGCGCTGCTCGGCCGAGCCCTGCCCCAGCATCACCCGCGCGGTGGCCTTTCCCGACGAGAACGACCAGGCCGCGGCCATCTGCGAGCTCACCGGCACCCAGTACTCGATCGTTCGCTTCGGCGGCGCGAGCACCGGATGCCACATGCTCGACACCGCCGCCCTCGGCGGCCGCTGGCGCATCAACGACCTCGCGGTGATGCCCCGCTGACGGCGCGATTGCCGTCGGCGCGCACCTGTCTATAGTCGCGCGCCATGTCGTCCATGACCGAGCTGCTCCACCTCATCGCGCGATGGGTACACCTCATCGCCGGCATCATGTGGATCGGCAATTCGATGCTCTTCAACTGGCTCGACCGCAACCTGGTGATGCCCGACGACCCCGAGAAGGGGCTCATCGGGGAGAACTGGATGATCCACAGCGGCGGCTTCTACCAGGTGAAGAAGCTCAACCCCGAGCCGGGCGCGCTGCCGAAGATGCTCCACTGGTTCAAGTGGCAGAACGGCGTCACCTGGCTGAGCGGCATCTCGCTGCTCGTCCTCGTCTACTACATGGGCGGCGCCGCGCTCATGACCGACGCCGCGGTCTCTCGCATCACCGGCGGCAGCGCGGTGCTCCTCGGGCTCGGCTGCGTGGCCGCCTCGTGGGTGCTCTACGACCTGCTCTGGCGCTCCCCATTGGGCAAGCGTCAGACGCTGTCGTTTCTGCTCTCCATCGCGATCGTGCTGGGCCTCTCCGCGGTGCTCTTCCACTACCTCAGCGGGCGCGCGGCCTACATGCACGTGGGCGTGATGCTGGGCACGCTCATGACCGGCAACGTGTGGATGGTCATCATCCCGTCGCAGCGAGAGCTGGTCGACGCCACGAGGGAGCACCGCAAGCAGAACCTCGCCAAGGGCTATCAGGCCAAGGCGCGCTCGATCCACAACAACTACATGACCTTCCCGTTGCTGTTCATCATGATCAGCAACCACTTCCCGCTCACCTTCGGCCACGCGCTCAACTGGGCGGTGCTGCTGGTGCTCGCCTTCGGCAGCGCCCTCATCCGCCACTTCATGAACATCCGCTTCACATGGCGGAACTGGTTTCTCCCCACCACGCTGGTGTTCTTCGCCACCTGCGTGGCGACGCTGATCTTCTTCTCGTACCCCGCGGGCTTCGGCCGCCAGGAGAGCAGCCCCACCGGCCCGCAGCGCTGGGCCGACATCGAGCCCATCATCCAGAGCCGCTGCGTGCCCTGCCACGCCACGCGCCCCACCAACGCCGCGGTCACCGTCGCCCCCAGCGGGATCATCTTCGAGCGCTACTCGCAGGTCTCGCAGTGGAAGGAGCGCATCAAGCTCCGCGTGGTGAGCCTGCGCAACATGCCGCTCAACAACGCGACCAACATCACCGACGAAGAGCGAGCCCGCATCGGCGCCTGGATCGATCAGGGCGCACGGGAAGACTAAAGGGAGCACGCACCGCCATGGCCGACGAGAAGGTCTTTCGCAGCACGCGCGTGGTGACCCCCGCGGGCATCCGCGCCGCCACGGTGCACGTCCGAGACGGGCGCATCACCCGGGTCTCCGACCACGCCGACTTCCACGCCGGAGCCGGGGCCATCGACGTGGGCGACCTCGTGCTGATGCCCGGCGTGGTCGACACCCACGTGCACATCAACGAGCCCGGCCGCACCGAGTGGGAGGGCTTCGAGAGCGCCACGCGCGCCGCCGCCGCCGGGGGCATCACCACCGTGGTCGACATGCCCCTCAACAGCCTTCCGCCGGTCACCACCGCCGCGGGGCTGATGACCAAGGCCGAGACCATGGACGGTCGTTGCTCCGTCGACGTGGGCCTGTGGGGAGGAGCGATTCCCGACAACACCCGGGGCGACACCTCGGTGCTCGCCGACGTGCTCGGCCGAGGAGCCCTCGGCTTCAAGTGCTTCCTGGCGCCCTCCGGGGTCGCCGAGTTTCCCTGCGTCGACGCCGACGACGTGCGCCGCGCGCTCATCAGGCTCCATGGCACCGGGGCCGTCTTCATGGTGCACGCCGAGCTGCCGGGGCCCCTGGATGCCGCCGCGAGGGCGATGTCCGAAGAGTCTCCGCCGCCCGACAGCCGCGCCTACTCGACCTGGCTGCGCTCCCGTCCGCCCGCCGCGGAGGACGAGGCCGTGGCCCTCCTCTATCGGCTCTGCAAGGAGATCGGGACGCCCGTTCACGTCGTGCATCTCTCCTCCGCGGGGGCGCTGGAGACGCTGGCGAGGGCGCGCGATGAGGGCGTTCCGCTCACCGCAGAGACCGCTCCGCACTATCTCCACTTCACGGCCGAGCAGGTGCCCGATGGGGCCACCTGGTACAAGTGCGCTCCTCCCATCCGGGACCGCGGCAACCGCGATCGGCTCTGGAAGGCCCTGCAAGACGGCCTCATCTCCATGGTCGTCTCCGATCACTCGCCGTGTACTCCCGACCTGAAGCGGGTGGAGTCTGGCGACTTCATGGCGGCCTGGGGAGGCATCGCGGGGCTTCAGTTCAGCTTCTCGGCGGTGTGGAGCGAGGCGCACGCCCGAGGCATCGGGCTCGACCGGGTGGTGGAGTGGATGTGCCGCGCCCCGGCGAAGCACGCTGGCATCGCGGGCCGCAAGGGCGCCATCGCCGAGGGCATGGACGCCGACCTGGTGGTGCTCGACCCCGACGAGACCTTCGTGGTGAGCGCGCCCTTCATCCATCATCGCAACAAGCTCACCCCCTACGAGGGAGAGACCCTTCGAGGAGTGGTGCGCCAGACCTTCCTCCGCGGCGCTCCGGCCTTCGACCGCACCCACACGATCGCCCCCTCCGGGCGCTGGATCACACGCTCATGACACAAGCCCCCTTCACCGAACTGATGGACCTCGCCTCGCTGCGCCTCCGCGGCGCCGTGATCGCCGCGAGCGACGACTTCTTCGCCGAGAAGGAGAACCTCCTCAAGCCCGCGGACGCCGTCTTCCTGCCGCACGAGTACACCGACCGCGGCAAGTGGATGGACGGCTGGGAGAGCCGCCGGAAGCGCGTCGCCGGGCACGATTGGGCCATCGTGCGATTGGGTGTCCCGGGGGTGATCCGTGGGGTGGTGGTCGACACGGCCTTCTTCCGTGGAAACTTCCCCTCGCACTGCTCCATCGAGGCCTGCGCGGCGCGCTCCGACGCCCGCATCGAGGAGCTCACCGACCCCTCCATGGAGTGGATCGAGGTGCTCCCGAAGTCGCCATTGAACGGCGACTCGAAGAACCTCTTCTCCATCGAGATTCCGCATGCGTTCAGCCATGTGCGATTGAACATCTTCCCCGACGGGGGCGTGGCGCGACTGAGGGTCTTCGGCGAGGCGGTCCCTGACTGGAGACGCACCGGCCACGCCCGCGGGGAGGTCGACCTCGCGGCGGCGGAGAACGGCGCCCACGTGGTGACGTGCAGCGACATGTTCTTCGGCGAGCGGCGAAACCTCATCATGCCCGACCGGGCGCTCAACATGGGCGACGGCTGGGAGACCCGCCGCAGCCGCGGTCCTCACCACGACTGGGCCCTGGTGAAGCTCGCCGCGCGCGGTGTGCTCTCCCGGCTCGTCATCGACACCCACCACTTTAAGGGCAACTACCCCGACACCTGCCGGGTGATGGTCTGCGACGCGACGGGGGAGGGCGGCGAGGCGCGCCTCTCCGACGAGCACGCGTGGCGGGAGCTGCTGCCGAGGGCGAAGCTGCAGGCCGACACTCGCCACTGGTTCGAGGACGAGCTGCTGCCCGCCGGGGAGGCCACGCACCTCCGGCTGGAGGTCTTCCCCGACGGGGGAGTGAGCCGGCTGCGGGCCTTCGGGACGCTCTCCGCGGAGGCCCGCCAGGGACTCGGGTTGCGTCGCTTCAACACCCTCACCCCTGCGGCTGCGGAGGCGGCGCTGAGGGCCTGCTGCGGCTCGTC
>Ga0073899_10004932_pt1 | contig 11664 bp, 9 predicted proteins | sample KloWWTmetaKNB5Ph_FD_88975 | JGI IMG/M metagenome (GOLD analysis project Ga0073899, IMG submission 88975) | Active sludge microbial communities from Klosterneuburg, Austria, studying microevolution and ecology of nitrifiers - Klosterneuburg... | ecosystem: Engineered > WWTP > Aerobic digester >...
CGGTGACGACAGAGGGGAGCGACTCGGAATGCTTCCCGCTGAATCCATGGATGATCAACAGAGCGCCGCAGCCAAAGCCCTGATCGAGGGACCGAGAAAGGGCGTGTTCGGTCCGTTTGTGCCGTTGCTACGCACCCCAGAGCTTCTTGAGCGCGTTGGAAAGCTCGGCGAATGCCTTCGGTTCGAAAGTGGCTTGGATGCACGCGTTCGGGAACTGGTCACGTGCACCGTAGCTCGCCATGTAAGCAATCAGTTCGAATGGCTGATGCATGCACCACTCGCCCTGTCCGCAGGCGTTTCTGAAACCACGCTGGAAGCCGTAAGGCTTGGAGCGCGGCCCCATTACCTCCCAGCGGATGAGGAGGTGGCCCTTGACTTCTGCCGAGAGCTTCTCACGACTCACGGCGTGAGCAACCCAACCTACGAACGCCTGCGAACGATATTCGGCGAGAAGGGCATCGTGGAACTCACCACCTTGGTCGGATACTTCGCCATGGTGTCCTGGCTCATGAACGTGGCAAGAACGCCGGCGCACAGAGGGCTGGTCAGTGATCCGCTGGGGGGGTTTCCGAACTGAAACTGGCGGCCCAGACAGACAAGCTCAATGCGGGCATCTGTTACCCCGTTAATGGTGTCCTCAAGTGTTGGTGACCAACGATCACATGTAGAGTGCGCTCAGGACTTCCTCTCGCTCGGCGTCACTCCACATCCGACTACAACCTCACCAGCTGAGACCTGTTGCTCAGAAAGGGTAGCTTGGAGCTTGTCCATTGATCGCCACCCACTGCCACTGGGTGAACTCTTCCCAGTTGGCCGGACCACCGATACGGCTACCGTTGCCAGAGCAGCCGCGGCCACCGAAAGGGATCTGACCGCCAGAAACAATCGTCTGGTCATTGATCTGTAACAGACCGGTGCGGAGCTCGTTGCCCATAGCCAGCGCGGCTCGAACATCACGCGACAGTATCCCCACGGACAACCCGTAATCGGAATCGTTGGCCATCTCTACCGCCTGCTCGTCATCGTCAAACGGTGTGATGCAAGCGACCGGCCCGAAGATTTCCTCTTCGTAAGCGCGCATACCCTTGCTCACCGAACCCAGTACGGTCGGAAGAAAGAATAGGCCTGTGTGACTACCACCCGCTAGCAGACGCGCTCCCGCGCTCACACTGTCGTCCACCACGGACTGGACATGTTCGACCTGGCGAGCATTGATAAGCGGACCTAAGTCCACGCCGTCAGCCATCGGGTCTCCCACCTTCAGCCGCTGGGCCTTCTCCACCAAGCGTTGAGTCAACTCGTCGGCGACTGTGCGATGAACCAGGATACGTCCGGCAGCCATGCAGATCTGACCTTGGTGCATCCAGGAGGCAAAGGCTGCGTTAGTCGCTGCCAGTTTCAGGTCCGCATCCGCGCGCACGATGAGCGAGTTCTTGCCACCCAACTCCAGCGAAACGCGCTTGAGGTGACGCCCCGCCAGTTCGCCAACGCGACGCCCCGCTCGCGTAGAACCGGTAAAGGCGATCATGGGTATGCTCGGGTGCACGCAGATTGCCTCACCAACGGCTGAGTCGCCAGGGAGTAGTTGAAGCAACCCAGGTGGTAATCCGGCCTCCTCGAACAGGCGCGCAATCAATACACCACCGCTCACTGCGGTCTGTGGGTCTGGCTTGAGCAGTACCGCATTGCCCACCGCAAGCGCCGGGGCTACCGCACGCAAGGCAAGGACAAGCGGGTAGTTGAAGGGGGCGATGACCCCCACGAGTCCATGTGGCAAGCGTCGAGCAAGACTCAGTCGCCCCGTCGTCGTGGGCAACACCATGCCACACGCTTCAGCCGGCATGGCATACGCCTCGCTCAGAATGGTGTGAGCACGTCGCAGTTCCACCTCAGCCTTGGCCCGAGTGCCGCCACTCTCTCGTGCAATCCACTCCCCCATCTCCGAGCTGGCTTTCTCAAGCAGGTTCATGGCTCGGCGAAACACTGCCTGCTTCTCCTCGACAGTGCGGGCAGCCCAAAGCGATTGAGCTTTGGATGCAATCCACACAGCGTGTTCAACGTCTTTTGGTGTCGCACTCCCTAGTTCGCCAAGTACGGTGCCAGCTGCCTTGTCAGTGACTGTGATCACCGGCCCTTGCCCCCGCGTCCATTCTCCGGTGAAAAGCAAGCCTCGCCAGCGTGTCGCGTCCAGGAACTTGGCTTCGATGTTTGTCATGCGTGTGTCCCGTTTTGCGTCAGCTTTCTGAGCCGACCCAACCGTTGCTCGGAAACTGGCTTCAGGCGGATATCGACCACGGCGCTCTTGCCTTCGCGCACTGAGCGCAACGCTTGATGCAGTATGTCGCTCAATGCTTCGGGGCGCTCTGCTACAAAGGCCACAGCCTCCCCAGCAGCCGTCGCGATATCTGCCAATCGCGCATCGCGTGAGATGGTGACCCAGTACCGGTCAACTCGCCCCGCAAGGCCACCACCTTTGTGGACCATGTCCGTGGAACGGATGGGTGCATTCCAACCACCGTTGTTCATGATCAGCGTCAGCGTCGGGGTCTGGTATGCGTGTGCGACCCAGTAGGTGCTGCTTGGAACGCCGAAAAGGTAGCTACCATCTCCGACCACACTGATGACCATGCTGTCGGGACATGCCAACTTGGCGCCAATGGCCGCATTGATGCACCAGCCTAGCCCGCTGCCACCGCTGGAGAAGTACGACCCCGGACGGCGCATGCGCAGGCGGGGGAGAAGCTGCGGCGCCGCCGTTGGAGCCTCCATCAGCACGACGGCGCTATCGGCTATCTGAGAGTCAATCACCGCAGCCAAAGCGTCTCCTACCATCGGCACGGTGATGATTGCCCCTTCCAAAGGTTCTTTGGGTACCTCCTCCGCCTTGACCGCGTGGATCCAAGCCCTGCGATCCTCCGCCGATGCTGAAGTTGAGGAGCCCGTGGGTAGGTATCCGCTGCCTACTGCCCCGGCGCAGAAGTTCAGCTGTTCAAGAACTTGCTCCGGATCAGCCTGAAAGCTGGCGACTGAGGGAAAGCGCCACAGGCCGAGATCCGCTTTGAGAGGATCAAGGTCAATGATGAACACAGGTGTGTTCGGCGAAGGACATGTCTGGTGCGGCAACCAAGGCACGTCGCATTCAAGTACGATGATGCAGTCGGATTGTTCGACATGCCGATTCCGCTCGTATCCGGCATGATGAGGGTGGTCCCCAGGGAAGTTCATCGCCTGCGGCGACACCTCCTGTACGGGCAACCCAATGCGCTCAGACAAAGCAACCAGCTTGGCCACTGCTCCTTCCCGTCGCCCCAGATGGCTTGTGATGCATAAGGGACGCTTGGCCTGGCTCAATGCAGACCAGACCCTTTCCAGCCCCTCAGGTGGTAGACCACCCAGGCAAGCGGCTGGGCTAAGTCCAGCAGTCACTGGCAACTTGACTTGCTCCTCCCAGATCTCACGGCCCCCAGTCAGATAGACAGGACCTTGAGGCTCAGTGTGAGCGATCTGAAAGCCGCGAGCGATCACATCATCAATGGCTTGCGCAGCGCGCAGCTCATACGTCCACTTCATGTAGGGACGCACAATCTCGGACTGAGCGCTGGTATCTTGTGTGAAGTGGATGTGTTCGGTACGTGTCCCTGTCTTGTCCCCTGCGAGGGTGACAGGCGATAGACCCGCGATGACGAAAGCAGGAATCCGCCCCCGCGCCGCGTTGTGCACGCTGCTTCCAAGGTTTTGGGTCCCCACATCCACATGGACGAGCACAAGTTGCGCCCTTCGCGACAACATGGCATGTCCATGCGCCGCGCTAAGGGCTGTCATCTCGTGAGGACAGCAGATCACCGCCGGACAGTCCTCGCGACCATCCATTTCAGCGAACGCCTGGATAAAGGCTGGGTGGTCGCTGCCTAGGTTAGTGAAGATGTATTCAGCGCCGCATTCATGCGCCGCTCGAAGGAGGTGGGCTGCAACTGTTCGCGGCGTACCAGGGTCTGGGTTTGACATGGTGATTCCTACGGCACAGTGAAGATGCAGCACTTCGGCTGATCGAGCCATCACGGCGATTAGCGCCTGCGCCCAGGGCAGCCGTAGCAGCAGTGGACGCGCAGCCAGCTCGAGTTCGCTGGCTGCGCATCAAGTCAGAATAGATGTCCAGAACTTCGACAGCTGTGGGCCAGCGTCACGGTTAGCCCGTAAGGCTCGACATCACTGAGCCTTGTAGAGTCCCATTCCACGAATGATGGTTCGCCACTGATCAAACTCTTGGCGCATCCGTTGACCCAGGGCTTCTGGGCCAGCGCCGCTGATGTCGACACCGAGATCAGTCAAGCGCTTGACCACTTCCGGCTTCTTCAGGATCTGAGCGATCTCTCCAGCCAGTTGTTCGCGCAGGGCCAGAGGAGTACCTCTGGGAGCGTAAAAGGCAAAGTAGACCTCCGCCACAAGGTTCTCGTGTCCAAGCTCCTTGAATGTGGGAACGTCAGGTATCGCGGAGCTACGGCGCTCCCCTGAAACTGCCAAGGCCAGAAGCTCGTCCCCCTTCATCTGGGGAAGCGCATTGATGGTATCGACGAACATCATCTGAACCCGTCCTGTACGGACGTCGGCCAACAACGGAGGAAAGCCTCTATACGGCACATGCACCATATCGATATCCAGTGCATTCGAGACCATGGCTCCGGTCAGATGAGGGGTTGTACCGACGCCCTGGGAGCCGTAGTTGAGCTTGCCGGGGTTTGCTTTCGCGTAGCCGATGAACTCCTGCACACTTCGAAACGGGACGGATGGGTGTACCAGGAAGACATTGGGCATGGTCAATACCATGGACACTGGCTCAAACGCCGTCTCGGGGTCGTATGGGACGCTCTTCAGGACCTGAACCGAGGTCGCGATAGGCCCTTGTGCGGTAAACAGAAGCGTGTATCCGTCTGGATCCGATTTGGCTACTGCGTCAGAGCCGGTTGTTCCGCCGGCGCCAGCCCTGTTGTCAATGACCACAGGGACGCCCAACCTCGGGCTGAGTTTTGTGCCAATCAGTCGCGCCACCATATCAATGGAGCCGCCGGCGAGATACGGCACGACGATGCGTACGGGTTTGTCTGGAAACTTGTTCTGCGCCCCAGCCGTAGCGGCAAGTCCGATTAGGGAGAAAGCGGTCGCGAAGACAGCTAGAGAGGCTCTATGCCGTTTCGTGTGGAACGCAACAGCACAACCTGCCACTGCCTTAGAGCGTTAGCGATACATTGCCTGCCACGGTCTTATCGCGTTAGCGATGCATGGCTGGCACGAACGGCGAGGGCGGCAGGTGCGTGAGCTTGCTCAAGCGCAGGTAGGCGATGTTGATGAAGTTCGTCGCCGTCCTGAATCCGCGGGCGGCGCGCTTGGCCTGCTGCATGAGGCCGTTCATCGCCTCGACGAAGGCATTGCTTCGGTTGTCGAGCATGCCTCGCACGACGGCGTCGAAGTGCGTCTTGAGGGTCGCGGCCAAGCGCTTGAACGGGTCCAACCGGCTGCGCCGTGCCCACGAGATCCAGGCCAGCAGATCAGCGGCCGCCGCCGCGGCCTGGTTGTGGGACCGCGCCTTGGCGAAGACCTCGCGCAGCGCCATCTTCAGCCGCCATGCCCGCGCACTCTTGAGGTTGGCACGCTGCAGCCAGTGCATGGCGTGGGTCTGCACCGCGCTCCAGGTCTCAGGGTTGCGCCGCATGCCCCACAGGATCGAACGGCGTTCCTTCGCACTGAGCTCGCCCAGTTCGTCGACCACCAGCGCGAACTCGGTCTTCCATTCGGCGCTGCGCACTTCGTCCATCGCCTCGTTGGCGAGCGCCACGACATGGAAGCGGTCATAGCTGACCAACGCGTTGGGCAGGTACAGCGTCGCTCCCTTGAGAAAGGCCGTGCTCATGTCCATGCACGCCTGGGCGATCGCCGTGCGCTCGCCGCCGTGAGCCTCCAGGTCCTCGGCGAAGGCCTCGATCGTCTTGTGATCCTTCCCAGGCACAGCGAACAGCAGCCGCTTTTCGTCCAGATCGTGCACGACGGTGACGTACTGCTGGCCCTTGCGCAGACTGGTCTCGTCGATGCCCACGAAACTGACCTTGCTCATGTCCTGCTTGCGCCGCGCCTCGCCGACGTAGTGGTCGATCCGCCGCCACAGCTGCTTGTCGCGCATGCGCAGCATCCGCGCGGCTTGGCGCACCGCCAGACCCTCCTGGCACATCGACAGCGCCAGCGCCTCGAACAGCAGCGTGAAGCCGCTGCCCTCGCGCGCCCAGGGCACCGGCAGCTGCGTCGTCTTGCCGCAGGCCGAGCAGCCGATGCGCGGCACCTCTGCATGCAGCCACGCCTCGAACTGGAAGAAGTCCAGATGCCGCCACGAGCGTCGAAGCCGGTCATGCACCGCCTGGTCCACCGCGCCACACTGCGGGCATGCCCACCGCGCCTGCTGGCAGCCGACTTCGAAGTCGATGCGGTGCTTGGCCGTGTCGAGCTTCACGTCCTCGACGACCCACGGCGCCTGCAACCCCAGCGCGCTGGTGAACAACGCTTCCATTCCAACCTTGACGATCACGAGCGAACTCCAGAACCGTTGAACAGCCGCCCCGTGGACATGTGGACAGGCCCAAATGCGGCCTGCCCACATGCCCACCGGGCTCGACTACGACCAGCTATTGTCGGTGTTGGATTCCACACGAAACGACGAGGGGCCGCTAGAGAGCGTAGCGCGCGTTTGTACATGTCATTCCTCGCAAGGTGGGGGGTGGGTGGACAGATCACCATCTGCCTGGAGGAGCGCTTGCAGCGCTCTCTTGTTGACCTTGGTACCCGCCGGATTCATCGGCAGGGCATCAATGAGCACATGTCGTTCAGGTAGCTTGAACTTGGCGAAGCCACGTTTCACCATGAAGCTGCATAGCTCATCCAACGTGGGTTGCGCATCATTGGCGGGCACGACGAAGGCGCACACTCGCTCACCCATCTCAGGGTCGGGCACACCGACCACGGCGATGTCTTTCACTGCTGGGTGACCCAATAGCGCCCCTTCAATCTCGAGAGGTGCAATGTTCTGCCCTCCCCTGATGATGATGTCGCGCGCGCGGCCCTCAAGCCACAGGTAGCCTTGTTCATCCAGCCGGCCCAGATCTCCCATGGCCAGGAAGCTGGTGCTCCAGGCCGTCTGGGTCGCCTCTTCATCGTGAACGAATCCACCCACGCAATGCGGACCACGTGCATGGATGCGTCCCGTACTTCCTACAGGCAGGCACTGCCCCTGCGCGTCGCGTATCTCGACCTCGGTACCCTCCAGTGGACGCCCGACGCCACGCAGGCGCACCTCCAGGGGGTCGTCGTAGCCGGTGCTGGCCAAGGCGCCATACTCTGAAGCGCCATAGCCTTGGATCAGCCGCACCCCAAGGCGCTGTTCCACCTGTTCCGCCACCTCGGGCGCAAGGCGAGCGCCAAAGCTGGTGACGAAGCGCAATGAAGACAGTCGGCGCGTACTCAGCTCGGACCAATCAAGCAACCGGTGCAGCAGGGTGGGTACGAACACCGCACCGGTGATGCCTTGGCTTTCGACGAGGTCACAGAATGTCTCTGGCGTAAAGGCATCCAGCAAGACGATCCGGGATCCGGCTTGTGGCGCAGCGTGGTACGCAAGCAGGTCACAGTTTCCGGAGAAAATCGATGTGCAAGCACAGATGACGTCGTCAGCATCCAGCCGTAGCCTCTTCACGTACTGCCGTCCAGCACTCAGTCGCGCGCATGCGGCGTGTTCTACCCAACGGGGCGCGCCAGTCGTTCCACTGGTGGTCGTGACGGACGCGTACTCATAGGGGGCAAATCGCCATGCCGACGACACGCGCTGTGTGGCGTCTAGGTGTCCTACAGGCCAAGGTCCACCTGGCTGGCCCAGGGTGTAGTGCAGCGGTACGTCACCGTAGTGGCCGCGCAGAGATTCGCCGCGAGGGCCCACGGGCAAGGCCACCCCACGTGGTCGCAGGCTGGCAACGAGCGATTCGACTTCAGCTCTGGCAAAGGTGATTGGGACCAGGGCTGAGATCACGCCCGCGAGCTCGCATGCCAAGCGCAGAAACAGAAGCTGCGCTGAGTTGGGCGCTTGAAGCACTAGCACCTCGTCACGCTGCCAACCATCCGCGTGCAGGGCAGCCGCATAGTGGTCGATGACCTGGATCGACTCAAGCCACGTGAAGCACCCATCTGGCGCCCACACCGCCTGACGCTCGGGATGACGAGACGCGTTCTCCCGCCAGAAATCCACAGCGTAGGCCGGCGTCCAGTGGCCACCCGCCACATACGCCTCGATCAGGTCATCCGTGTAGCGTGCGACGCGGGCCATGGCGGCAACTCAGACCGCTACTGCCAACCGAAATGCCTTCGTCACACTCTCGATGGCGTGCATGGCCGCATCCGGATCACCGATCAAATGCACCTCAGGAGCGACATCCGCGGCTTTCAACTGTTCGTACAGGTGGTAGTTGGGACGTAGCCCGGTCGCTAGCAAGACAGTGTCAGCGGGTACGGACTCGATCATCTCGTTGCGCTCGAACAGCACCTCACCGGGCCGAATCTCTTGCACGGCAGCCCCTTGAATCACGTTGACTCCTGACAGCGAGACCTCTTTCGCCAAAACCCACCGGGTGGATCCGCCCACACTGCCTCCCAGCCTCTTCTGGCGAGACAGCAGCGTCACCTCGTGTCCGTGCTCGGACAGAATGTCCCGGTCGTTGTCCGCATACGCCTCGTAGTCCTCCAGGAACTCTCTGACCTCAGGACGCAGCTCAAATCTCTTGGCAAGGAATGGGGCGATCTCGACGCCGATCCCTCCTCCCCCAACGATGACCACACGCTTGCCCATAGGGAAGTGGCCCTGAAGCGCGGCGATCGCGGGATACACATGGGGCAGGTCCGTCCCAGGGATGTCGGGGAAGACTGGATCGCTGCCGGGCGACACCGCAACGACATCGGCTTGCATGGCCAGAAGACTCTCAGGCGTTGCTTCAGTCTCCAGCTTGAACTTGACCCCGGCCTCCATGCATTGGTGAGTCAGCCACTCAAGAAAAGTGAAGAGCGGCTCACGGCCTATGGGCGCGGCCGCCTGGTGCCACATGCCTCCGACGCAGGCCTTCTTCTCGACGACGGTGACGCTATGACCTCGTTGCCGTGCCGTGAGCGCGAACTGCAGGCCCGCCACACCCGATCCAACGACCACGATGGACTTCTTCGTTCGGGCACGCGGAATCGGCTTCACCTCGGAGATCGAGCCCTGGCGCGGATTGACCAAGCACCGCACTGGCGCGTTGTAAAGCACTGAAAGATCCATGCATTCATTGCACGCCACACAGTGACGTACGTCAGCATGGCGGCCAGCACGTACCTTGGCCGGCCAGTCTGGGTCAGCCAATGCCTGTCGGCCCAGGCTGATCATGTCCGCCCACCCACGTCGAAGAATCGCTTCTGCATCAATGGGACGGCTGTTGCGGTTGGATGCGGCCACGGCTGCCGACTTCAAAACACTCTTCACTTGGTGGGCCAAGAAGGCATAAGCGCCTTCTGGCACGTTCGGGGTGAGCTGGGGAACAGAGGTTGCGTGACCGCCACCGGTGACATTGAAGAAGCTCACCCCTGCCTCTTCGAGCCTGCGTGCGTTGAACTGCGCTCCCTCAATGCCGTAGCCACCAGGCAAGAACTCACTGCCATGAAAGCGGTAGAAGACTGGAAAGTCTTCCCCAAGCGCGCGCTTGATCGCCCGTACGGTCTCAACAGCAAAGCGAATTCGACGTTCCGGACTTCCACCCCATTCGTCATTGCGATCGTTGAAGACGCGTGAGGTGAAGATGGAGTGCGCACTTCCACCGACACCGATAATGTCGATGGCTTCGAACCCAGCGTCAGCCGCCCTGTGCGCTGTCTCCACGACCGATGCAATCATCGCTTCGATCTCTTCGGCGGGAACCTCGGAGAGGCTCGGTCGCCCTACCCCTTTCTCGCGATGCAAATGACGGACTGGCCAGATTCGGCGTACACCGATCTGAGCGTAGGGGACCGATCCGTACTTCTTGATCTGCTTGACCATGCGCTCGTAGTTGCGCACGTGTCGCGGCGTGTCCAGAAAGAACTCGTGCGGGCTGCCTGCACCCTCCACGAAGTAGGCATCAATCACACCGACGCCTAGCAAGCCAAACCCGCCCTTTGCACGCGCCACGTAGAAGTCAACGCCATCCGGGGAGATCCCCTCCTCGACACCTCCGAGGTTGATGTGCATTGGCGGCATCGTGATGCGGTTGGGCACAAGCAGCCCCCCAATACGGATGGGCTCGAACAATAGGGGCGTCAGCATAGTGGCAGAATCCTTTGGGCTTGCTGGCGGGCGGTCGAACAACGACCGCACGATCGTCAAACATTACTAGCGAACTGCAAATATATGGGTCAGCATCCTGCTTCGTCAAGACCTGCCACGACGCCATTGGACGAACGGCTTTCTTATCGATGCTCGATGATCAGTGCACGTGTGGCGCGCTTCCTCTCCCCGATGTGGGAGTCTCGCTACGGGCTGAGCGTGGACACATGGCGCATCCTTGCAGTGATCAACCGCTACGGCCCGGTATCTGCCAAAGAAGTTGCCGCGCGCATCAGCAATGACGCTTTTCATGTCTCGCGCGCCATCGACCGCCTAGTGCGTCTTGACCTGATCAGCCGCAACGTCGATGCTGACGGGGGCTTCCAGAGCAAGTCGGGGGGCGCAGGTAGGCGGCGGGCCTGCCCGGCGGCGTCGGGGGTGTGGGCCGGCGCCGGCGTCAGCCGGCGCAGCGCGCCGTCAGCGTGTAGGCGACCTCGCGCTGCCCGTCGATCGGCGCCGGCGGGCCGTAGCGCGTGTCGTCGATGCCCTCCATGCGGATGCCGGTCATCACGCCGGTGACGCGCGTCAGCAGGCCCTCGCGCTCGACGGTGTCGTTGCGCTTGCTGGTCCAGACCTCCTGGTAGCGCTTGCCGTCGGCCGTACCCTCGATGCGGTAGCCGCTGGTGGTGGCCATCTTCAGCGGCATGTCGGCGCGCATGGCCGGGTTCTCGACGACCTGCACGTCGACCTGGACGCCGTCGGCCATGCCCACCACGTTGAGCACGGCGCCGAAGCCGGCGCACATCGTGACCGGCACCCTGGCCGTCACGCCGCCGCGATCGAGCGTGAACTCGATCGATCCCGGTGCGCCGGGGTCGGCCGCGGGCGCGGCGGCCTGGGGGGTGGCCGCGGCCGGCGCGGCCTTCGGCGCGGCGGCGCCGGGTGCCGGTGCGTCGCCGCAGCTGGCCAGCGCCAGCCCGGCCAGCGCCGTGCAGGCCAGGGCCGCCCGCCACGGCGGTCGTGCAGGCGCGGCGGGGCAGCGCGGGGAATCGGTCTTCATCGGAGCTCCTTCGGAAGAGTCAGGGTCGGGGAGTGGGTTGGGCGGGGCGACGGCGCGCCGACGGCCTGATGGCCCGGGCTCGGCGGTCACGGCGGGGTGGGCGCGGTCAGCCCCTCTTGTCCGTTGTCGGTGCCCGCTGCAGGCGTACCGAGCCAATGCTGCTGGGCCCGGCCCGGCCGCCGATGAGGACGGAGAACACCAGCAGCACCGTGGCCAGCCACTTCCAACCCTGCAGCTTCTCGGGCGC
>Ga0073899_10004934_pt1 | contig 11663 bp, 5 predicted proteins | sample KloWWTmetaKNB5Ph_FD_88975 | JGI IMG/M metagenome (GOLD analysis project Ga0073899, IMG submission 88975) | Active sludge microbial communities from Klosterneuburg, Austria, studying microevolution and ecology of nitrifiers - Klosterneuburg... | ecosystem: Engineered > WWTP > Aerobic digester >...
CTGGTTCTCGATGGCCCGGGCGCGCAGCAGGACTTCCCAGTGGGCCTGCCCGGTGGTCCAGGTGAAGGCGGCCGGCAGGACGATCAGGTCCACCCCTCCCATGGCTCGGAAAAGCTCCGGGAAACGCAGGTCATAACAGATCGACAGGCCGATCTTTCCGCAGGGCCCGTCGAAGGCCACCACCTCGTTGCCGGCCTCGATGGTGGCGGATTCGTCGTAGCACTCCTCGCCCTTGCGGAAGCCGAAGAGGTGCACCTTGTCGTAGCGGGCCACCCGCCGGCCTGTGTCGTCGAAGACCAGGGTCGAGTTCTTGACCTTGTCGGGGCTGCCGGCCTCCATCGGGCAGGAGCCACCAATCAGCCACACCCCGTGACGTCGGGCCGCGTCCCGCAGGAAGTCCTGCAGCGGGCCCTCGCCCTCCTGCTCGCGGATGCGCACCTTGGCGGTCTCGTCGCTGGTGATCAGGGGAAAGTACTCAGGCAGCACCGCCAGGCGGGCGCCGGCAGCGGCGGCTTCACCAAGCAGGCGGTCGGCATCGGCCAGGTTGCGGTCCACGTCCGGGCCGGAAACCATCTGGATGGCGGCGATTCGGCACACCGGTGTGTTCATGGAGAAGTCCTTGAAGGCACGGCAGGTTGAGGTGAGGCCATGGGAAGGTCCGAAAGTTTCTCCACCTTGGGATCGGACCAACCGCCGGTCACTGCATATTCGAAACTGAACAGCTTTTCCACGGGGTCGCGCAGGGCTTTCTGGACCAGGTAGGCCGCCAGGCCCAGGGCCGGGTTGATGGCCCCGGTCGTCGCGATGGCTGAGCCCACAGCAATGGATTCGGAGAGGGTTGGCTGCACTTTGACCCGCAGGTTCTGGGTTTCCCGCACTGCGTCAGCCTCGCCCCGCATGAAGACCCGCGCCGCTGGGCCCAAGATCTCAAGATCGTCAGTGCGCAGCACGCCGCTATCGAGCCGGATGCTACCGGAAATGCGGTCGAAGGCGAATCCTTGAGAAAACACGTCGCGAAAATCCAGGGTGATGCGCCGGGGTAGGGCCTGCAGGTTGAGTACCCCGAGCAGTCGCCCAACGCCCGGCTCAAGCTGGGTGAACTGGCCGCTTTCGACGCGGACATTCATTTTTCCCCCCAGGCTGGGCAGGTGCAGAGAGGTGGGCGGCCCGTTCCATACCAACTGCCCCTCCAGGTTGCCCTGGCCACGGCGCACGGCTTCCGGGTAGCCGAGGCGGCTGAGCATCTTCTCGACGCTGCCCACGTCGAACTTGAAATTGAGGCGGGTCTCCTCCCGCGCGCCCGGGCGCCAAGCCCCGTCACCGCTGAGGCTGCCATCCGGGCTGACGATGCTGAGTTGCTCCAGGCGCCAGTTGTCACCCCGGTTGGCAGCCTTCAGATCGAGGCGCCCAAGGGCGTGGCCGCGCAGGATGAAGCTCTCGGCGCTGACGTCGAGACCAGGCAGCTCCGACAGCCGCTCGTCATCGACCGCAGGCGGCTCGGGGTCTTTCGGTGCACCCTGGGCGGCCCCGAGGGAAAGCTGCTTGAATCTGGCCTGCAGGCGGCCCCGGCCCTGATCGCGCCACAGGATATCGCCACTGGCCTCCTTGCTGCTCAGCCGGGCCTGCCAGCCGCCCTCCTCCATGACGGCACGCAGATTCACGTCGGCCAGACGCTGCCCGAGGATGCGCAGCTCGCCTGCGCGCAGGGCCAGCCCGGAGAGGGGAAAGTGACTGCCGCCGCCCACCTCGGAGCTGTCGGTCGGCCCCGGTGCGGACTTGCCGGCCAGGGCCTTGCGCCAGGCGTCGGCATCCAGGCGATCGGCCCGGGCCGCCACCAGCACGCCCTTGTCAGCCAGGCGCACGGGCTCGTTCAGGGCCATGCCGCCCCGCACGATGAGCATCTGCCGGCCTTCCCGGCGACGCTGGAACTGGGCCTGGAACACCGAGCCTGCCGCCAGCTTGAGGGTGTCGCCGGGCACGCCCCCGGCGGGTGGCACGATCATCTCGAAACGGAAGGGCAGCGTGCCGGCGGCCGACTTGTTGAGGGGCTCGGGCAGGCTCGACGAGACGCCCTGCAGGCCACTGTCGAGCACGAATTCGACACCGCCCCGGGGCATGACGGTAATGCTGCCCTTCCAGGCCGCCGTGCCCGACAGGTGATCAAGCAGAGGCAGCCCCAGTTCCTTGCGCAGGGCCGGCATGCCGAGGCTGCCCTGAGCGTTGAGCAGGATGCTGCCATCGGGCCGGCTGCCCCCGGAGACGCTCACCGGGTCACCGAAGATACGCGCGCTGCCGCTGCGCACATTGAGCTGGCTCTCGGTGAATTCAACCCGCCCGGCGGCCTCGGTGAGGGCCGGCATGGCCGGGTCGAGCTGAAGCTGGTTGCGGGTGAACTGGTAGTCCCCCTTGACCCGGGAGTGCTCCAGCCTGTGCAGGGGCAAGACCAGCTGCAGGTCGAGCTTGCCCCGCCCCTCGGCCTGGAAGGGGTCGGTGAAGTGGTTGATCATGCCGGCCACCGGGCTATCGGCGATGAAACGCAGGAAGTCCTGGGTCGCCCCCTGGGCGCCTCCCCGGACGGTGAGGACCGAATCGGTCTCGAAGTCGGGCAGCACGGCGCTGACGTCCTGCAGGTCGACGCCAAAGATGCGCCCGTGCCGGGCCTTCACCGTCATGCCGGCGCCCTCGAAGATCAGCTCGCCAGCCACGTCCTCGATTTTCGGCCAGCCCGGGGCGTAATCCAGCTGCCCGTCGCGGATCCGCGCCGCCACCCGGAAAGTACCGTCCCGCGGATCGCGGAAGGGGAAGCGCGACAGATCGCCCTTCAGCACCAGCCGGGTATCCACCGCCTTGCCGCCCACCAGGGCCTGCTGCAGCCAGTCTCGGGCCGTCTTGCCGACCACGTGGGGAATGTAGCGCCACACGGCGGTGGCATCCGCCTCGGAAAGGTGGGCCTGGAGGTCAATCTGTCCGGGGGTGTCAGGCGTCGCCCGATAGCGCCCCGAGGCGGTACCGCGGGCATCATCGTTGGCGAAACTGGAGCTGGCCAGCGTGACTTCGAGGGCGCCTTCAGGGTGGCTCCAGCTGCCCTCTGCCGACAGCTCGGAGAGCTGCAGACGGGCCTCGGGAAAGACCTGGGGCAACTCGAGGGCGGCGTCCCGCCCGCTCAGGGTGAAACGCCCACCCCGCTCGTTGCCGTCGATACGTCCGGCCATGCCGGCAAAACCGGGCCAGGCGCCCAGGGGCTCGATGCCGAGCCCCTCGAAGCGGGCATCCACCGCATAGGTGGCCAGCGTCCCATCCTTCAGGCTCCACTTGAGATCCATCGGCGCAACCCGGCCGGCCGGGGCCAGGGTAGCCAAACGCTTGCGCAGGCCGCCGTCGAAAGGCAGACGGCCCGCCAGGCGGGACAGCACGCCCAGATCAAGCTGGTTGGCAACGAACTCGCCCCGCGCCGGAGCGGTGGCCGTGGCCTCCTCGACCCGCAGAAAGAAATCGGTGGGCGCCACCACCAGGCCGTCACGGGTCTGCAGGCGCAGCTTGCGGCCGCTGGCCTCCAGCCCGCCCCTCTCGCGCCGCACCCGCAGGCGCCCGGCGGCCTCGGTCATGGCGATATCCTCCAGGTCCGGCGCCAGGCGCACACGGGCATCGCGGAGGGCGAAGTCGGCGGTGGCGCCGAGCATGCGGCCATCGGCAAACTCGAGCCAGGCCCGCACACCGCCGGCACCGCTCACGTCAAGGGGATAGTCCACCCACGCCCGCCAGGCCCCCAGATCAGCGTAGTCGAGACTGGCATACAGCTCGCCACTCCACTCGGCAGGACGGGCGGGGTCACGGCCGCGCAGGTCGCCACGCAGATCAAGGGCTGCGGCCAGGCGCGCCGGGGGCTGGGCGCGCAGGCCGAAGCGATGGTGATCACCCCGGTTGTCGAGGCGGAACTCCAGCTTGTCGAGCACCAGGGTTTCGGCACCGCGCAGGGCATCCGACCACTCCAGCCTGGCGTTGCGGATCACCACCTGACGCTGGTCGAGGAGCCAGCCGCTGAAATCGCCCTGGTCACCGCCGGCAACCACCGGCAAGCCGGCCACGAAGATCTGACCCTCTGCACTGCGCCGGATGGCCAGCTGCGGCGAGTCGATCTCCAGCCGGTGCAGGCGCAGGCGCATCGACCACAGGGAGCTCCAGCCCACCTCGGCATCCACCCGATCCAGGCTCAGGGCCGCCTGGCCGCCGGCATCACGGATCGTCACGCCGCCCATCTGCAGGCGTGGGTGCAGGCCCTGCCAGTCGGCCGACAGGCTGGCGATATCCACCGGCAAGCCAAGAGAACGGGTCAGCATCTGGGCCACCTCGGCCCGATAGTCGGGCACTTGGGGCAGCACGCCGTGGCGCAGGGCCAGGAAGGCCAGACCGAAGACAAAATAGACGGCAAGGCCCGCCCAGGCCAGGCGTTGCAGGCACAGGCGCGGCAGATGCAGGAAGGACAGGCGGCCCTCAGCCACGCGCGGGATGGGGGGTCATCAGGGCTCCGGACGCCTGCAGGACAGCAGCGACATCACGGAAAGACCGGACAGACCCGCGGAGGCAGACGCATCCGGCATGAGGCTTGACGAAAATCAGTCCGGCAGACATAAGACGGGTTGAACATAAACGATCCCGTATTCTACCAATCGGCCCACGCCATGTCCGAACAGCCCATCGCCCTGCCCCAGCCCATCCTCGACGCCCTCGCCTGCTCCCGCTTCCTGCGTCGCCAGCTCGACAGCCGCCCGTGGCTGGCCGAGCGGCTTGCGGCCAGCATCACGGCCCCCCTCGATGCCACCGCCCTGCGCGACTACCTGCGCGAGGAGAAGGTGGACGAAAACACCCTCAAGACGGTGTTGCGCAAGCTGCGGGCCTGGGTGATCTGCCATGTGATGGTGCGCGACATCGCCCGCCTGGCCGACCTGACCGAAGTCACCGAGACCATGACCCTGCTGGCCGACATCGCCGTGGAAACCGCCCACGACCTGCTGCGCGAGCAACTGGTGGCGCGCCACGGGCAACCGGTGTCGGCGGACGGACGCGAGCAGGAGTTCATCATCATCGGCATGGGCAAGCTCGGCGGGCGCGAGCTCAACGTATCATCGGACATTGACCTGATCTTTGTGTACCCGGAGGACGGCAGCACCGCCGGCCCCAAGATCATCGACAACTTCGAGTTCTTCACCAAGCTCGGGCGCGGCCTGATCCAGGCCATCAACGACCTCACCGGTGACGGGCAGGTCTTCCGGGTGGACATGCGCCTGCGCCCCAACGGTGAGTCCGGCCCCCTGGTGGCGAGCTTCGACATGCTCGAGAACTACTTCATCACCCAGGGCCGCGAGTGGGAGCGCTACGCCTGGATCAAGGCCCGGGTGATGACCGGCATCCGCAGCGCCGAGCTCAACGCCATCTCGCGGCCCTTCATCTTCCGCAAGTACCTCGACTTCGGCGCCATCAACGCCATGCGCGACCTGCACGCCCAGATCCGCCGTGAAGTGGCCCGCAAGGACATGGTCAACAACGTCAAGCTGGGCCCCGGCGGCATCCGCGAGATCGAGTTCCTGGCCCAGGTCTTCCAGCTGATCCGCGGTGGCCGCGACACCTCCCTGCAGATCAAGCCCACCCTCAAGGTGCTGGGGCGCCTGGCCGAACGGGGCATCATCACCCATGAGGCCGAGCGCGAGCTGGCCGCCGCCTACGACTTCCTGCGCCGGGTGGAGCACCGCCTGCAATACCTGGACGACGCCCAGACCCACAACCTGCCCACCCAGGCCGGGGATCAGGCCATCATCGCCCAGGCCATGGGCTTCGGCTCCTACGAGGCCCTGCTGGCCGAGCTGGACGACCACCGCTCCGCCGTCGCCCGCCACTTCAACGGCGTCTTCGGCGACCCCACCGAAAAAGGCCACGACCTGGACACCCTGTGGGCCAGCGCCGGTGACGAAGAACGCTGCGGCGAAGAGTTCCAGCGCCTCGGCTACCCCGACCCGGCCGCCGCCGCCCGCCGCCTCGCCACCCTTAAAGCCGGCAACCGCTACCTGCAGATGCCGCCCTCCATCAAGACCCGCTTCGACCCGCTGATCCCCCGGGTGGTCGAGGCCGCCGCCGAAACCGCCGCCCCCAACGCCACCTTCGAGCGCCTCCTCGACATGCTCGACGCCATCAGCCGGCGCGGCTCCTACCTGGCCCTGCTGCAGCAATACCCGCAGACCCTGCACAAGGTGGCCGAGCTGGTGGGCGCCTCGGCCTGGGCCGCCCAGTTCCTCAACCGCCACCCCATCCTCCTCGACGAAGCCCTCGACCCGCGCATGCTGGAAGAGGAGATCGACCTCGGCGCCTTCCGCGCCCAGCTGGCCGCCCAGCTCGACGAGATCGAGCCCGACATGGAGCGCCAGATGGACCTGATGCGCGAGGCCCACCACGCCCAGGTCTTCCGCCTGCTCACCAAGGACATCGCCGGCAAGCTCACCGTCGAACGCCACGCCGACTTCCTGTCGGCCCTCGCCGACATCATCGTGGACCTCACCGTCACCATGTGCTGGCGCAAGATCAAGACCCGCCACCGGGACGAACCGAAGTTTGCCGTGCTGGCCTACGGCAAGCTCGGCGGCAAGGAGCTGGGCTACGCCTCCGACCTGGACATGGTCTTCGTCCACGATGACGACGCCCCCGAATCCGCCGAGGTGTACACCCGCCTGGGGCAACGCACCAACACCTGGCTGTCCGCCCAAACCCCCGCCGGCCACCTCTTCGAAACCGACCTGCGCCTGCGCCCCAATGGCGACGCCGGCCTGATGGTGGTGTCCCTCGAATCCTTCCGCCAGTACCAGCTGGAAAACGCCTGGGTGTGGGAACACCAGGCCCTCACCCGGGCCCGCTTCTGCGCCGGGGACAAGGCCATCGGCGCCAAGTTCGAGGCCATCCGTATCGAGGTGCTGCGCCAGAAACGCGACCTGGCCAAGCTGCGCGAGGAAGTGCTGGCCATGCGTGAGCGCATGGCCGACGGCCACCCCAACAAGACCGACCTGTTCGACCTCAAGCACGATAAGGGCGGACTGGTGGACGTGGAGTTCATGGTCCAGTACCTGGTCCTGGGCTACGCCCACGAACACTCCAGCCTGTGCGGCAACCTGGGCAACATCGCCCTGCTCCACATGGCCGGCGAACTCGGCCTGATCCCCGCCGACCAGGCCAGCGCCGTGGCCGACTCCTACCGCGAATACCGCCGCCTGCAACACGGCCTGCGCCTCAACAACCAGGCCTCCCGGGTCGAGCGGGAACAGGTCGCCGAAGCCGCAGCGGGGGTGCAAGCCCTGTGGCAGACGGTCTTCGGCACCGCCCGCTGAGCGGCCCGTGTGGAGGCGCATTCATTCGGCCACAGTCTCCGGTCAAAGGCAGGCCGTTGATCCAGAGCATGGGGGTCGAATGAACCTGATTTCCCCGGTTTGATGCGTCGTCTGACGACCCCTGCAGTCGCCCCCGCAGGGGCGACTTGTGGGGGCGACTCGTAGGGGCGACTTCAGTCGCCCATCCGCACGCCGATCACCGGCATGCCCTTGATTGAAGTCCGCGGGCGACTGAAGTCGCCCCCACAGTCTCTCCAGCCATCCCCAGTGCGGTATCAGGCAGGAGCGGATTTACGGCCAACGTAACGCGATCAAGCCGGAAAGCCCGCCAGCACAGCGGCGCTCCCGGAAGCCGTCAGCCCTTGCGGCTGTCCAGCCACACATCCAGCCCCTGGGCATTCAGCTCCACATCCAGCGCCAGGATGCGCCGCCATTCGGCTTCGGGCACGGTCCACCCGGCACGGGTGGCCTCTTCGCCGACCAGGGCCCAGATATCCTGCTCGATCAATTTCTTGCGACCTTCGGCGGCCGCGTGACGCTCGGCGATGGCCACGTGGGCGTCGATCAGGCGGTGCATGTCGGCGGCCAGGCGCGGCACGTCGCGCACCTGGGCGTAGTGAGTGAGGTACATGGCGGTGGGCTGCTCGGCCTCCATGCGGCGGATGGAGGCGTGCATGGCCTCGGGCTCGAACTGCACCGGCGTGGTGGTCGGGAAGATGCTGGGCTTGCCGCCCACGTCCAGGGTCCGGTAGGACAGGCCGAAGGTATCGCCAGTAAAGAAGGCCCGGCTCTTCGTATCGAAGTAGCACACGTGATGACGGGCATGGCCCGGCGTGTCGAAAACACGGATGACGCGCCCGCCCAGGTTCAGCTCATGGCCGTCGCCGGCCTCGATGATGCGCGCCATCGGCACGGGGATCAGCTCGCCGTACAGTTCCTTCGCCCGCTCCGGCCCATACACCGCCGACACCCCCGCAAACAGCTTGGATGGTTCGGCCATGTGCCGCGCGCCCCGCGGATGCACCACCAGCTTGGCGTTGGGGAAGGCCTGCATGAAGGCCCCCGCACCGCCGGCATGATCCAGATGGATGTGGGTGAGCAGCACGAAATCCACCGATTCTGCCGACAGGCCGGTCTCGGCCAGGGCCTCCAGCACATGGCGCAGGGAGTCGTTGTTGCCGGTATCCACCAGCGCCGCCCGCCCCCCTTCCTCGATCAGGTGGATGGCCGCCACATCCGGCCCCGTGTAACCCGAATCCACGGCATAGATGCCGTCCCCGAAGTGCGTCAGCCCCTGCATGCCCATCCCCTTGAAAAAACCGTGATTTTAGCCGCATTGCAGCAATGCATGCCCCGACTTGCCCTGGGTCAATACAAGCCCTTCATGACAAGCGTCAAATAGGTGTAACGAGGCTTTCACACCGTAACAAGTAGGAGGGCTCCCCATGTTGACGCTGCAAGACTGCATCGAACTGTCCGACCTGACCGAAGACGAAATCCTCGCCATCGCCGAACACGAACACCTGCCCGAGATGGTGGCCGTCGAGATGGGCTGCTACCTGTGCCACACCCCCGAAGGCGACAAGCGCATCCGCCGCATGATCGCCGACGACATTCAGCACGCCCGGGACAAGGGTGACATCACCCGCGCCGCCCTGCTCCGGAGTGTTCTCAAACACTACCTGGCCGAACACCACGGCGGCGCCTGAGCGCCAGCGGCACTGCGCCGCGCTCGTCAGACTCCCAACGGGTTGGCATAATTCGCCGACCCGTCTTTCATTGGCGCCCTTATGGCCCTCCTTCGTTGCAACAAATGCGGCCACGTGGCCGAGGCTTCTGCTGACCAGATCGGCACGAACACACCCTGCCCGGCCTGTGGCAATCATGTCCCGGTGTACGACACGGTCCTGTTCGTCCGCAAGGTGCTGCAGCAGTACTTCGCCCTGCAGGACGAAGTGAAGCAGCTACGCGCCGGGAGCGCCCCGGCGGATGTCGCTGCCATGCCGGCACCGGCAACGGCAGACATCGATTTCCACAACACCGAGCACCTCACCAGCGAGGCCTGGCATGCCGAGATCGTGGCCTGGTTTCAGCGCCGGCAGATCCAGGTCCGCACCAGCCCCGACGCCGTCAACACCACCGGCTTCTTCGATGAGTTTGCCGTGGAAATCGGCGACAACTACCCGCTGCTGGGCGACGTGGTCGGCAAGATCCGCTGGGCCCAGCAGAAGGATGTCCCCTCGTTCAGCCTCAAGCTCGGCGAGTTGAGCCAGAAAGACGGCCAGGCCATCAACGCCTTCTGCAAGCGCCTCTACGAGCACACCTTTCTGTCCAAGTATTTCTACCAGAAGCAGGACAAGCTCGGCCGGGCCACCATCCAGACGGCCCCGGCCATTCGCAGCTTCTTTGCCGGCGACTGGCTGGAGTGGTATGCCCTGATGAAGCTGCTGGCCTTCTTCCAGGACAGTCAGAAGCCCTTTTCCTGCACCCGCAACCTGTCCGTGATCTTCCCCAACGAAGACCTGCACGAACTCGATGTGTTCTTCCTGGTGGAGGGCAACACCCCGGTGTGCATCGAATGCAAGACCGGTGAGTTCCGCCAGGACATCGACAAATACCTGCGCCTGCGCAAACGCCTGGGCATCGACCGGAGCCAGTTCATCCTGTGCTGCCTGGGCCTCGGCGACGAGCAGGCGGCGGGCCTCTCCAGCATGTACGAACTCACTTTCGTGAACCCGACCGGCCTGCAGGGCCACCTCGCAAAGCTGTTCTGACCTGCGCGGCTGGCCGGGGTAAAATCCCGGCCCTATGAGCCGCGCCCGCGAAACCCTATTCCACGTCTTCGGTTACACCCAGTTCCGCGGTCCCCAGGAGGACATCGTCGAGCACGTGGCGGCCGGGGGCGACGCCCTGGTGCTGATGCCCACGGGCGGTGGCAAATCCCTGTGCTACCAGATCCCTGCGCTGCTGCGCCCCGGGGTGGCCATCGTGGTGTCGCCACTCATCGCGCTGATGCAGGACCAGGTCAGTGCGCTGAAGGAAGTCGGTGCGGCGGCGGACTTTCTGAATTCCAGCCTGAGCTTCGACCGGGCCATGGAGATCGAGCGGGCCATGCTGGCGGGGGCGCTGGACATGCTCTATGTGGCGCCGGAGCGCCTCGTAACGCCGCGCTTCCTGGACCTGCTGGACCACCTCCACGAGGCCGGCCAGCTCGCCCTGTTCGCCATCGACGAAGCCCACTGCGTGTCCCAGTGGGGCCATGACTTCCGGCCCGAATACCTGCAGCTGTCCATCCTGCAGGAGCGCTACCCGCAGATCCCGCGCATCGCCCTCACGGCCACCGCCGACGCCCAGACCCGCCGCGAGATCGCCGAGCGCCTGTGCCTCACCACCGCGCGGGAGTTCGTCTCCAGCTTTGACCGGCCCAACATCCGCTACACCATCGTCCCCAAGGACAATCCCCGCGCCCAGCTCCTCGCCTTCATCCGCGACGGGCACTTGGGCGAGGCGGGCATCGTGTATTGCAGCTCCCGCAAGAAGGTGGATGAGACCGCCGCCTGGCTGGCGGAAAAGGGCATCACGGCCCTGGCCTACCACGCCGGCATGGCCGCCGACGAGCGCGCCTCCAACCAGGACCGCTTCCTGCGCGAGGACGGCATCGTGATGGTGGCCACCGTGGCCTTCGGCATGGGCATCGACAAGCCCGACGTGCGCTTTGTGGCCCACCTGGACCTGCCCCGCTCCATCGAGGGCTACTACCAGGAGACCGGCCGTGCCGGCCGCGACGGCCTGCCCGCCGAGGCCTGGATGGCCTACAGCGTGGCCGACCTGGTGCAGCAACGCCGCTTCATCGACCAGGGCGAAGCCAACGCCGAAGTGAAGCGCGTGGCCACCGCCAAGCTCGACGCCCTGCTCGGTCTGTGCGAAACCACCGGCTGCCGCCGCCAGCGCCTGCTGGGCTACTTCGACGAAGACTCGGCCCCCTGCGGCAACTGCGACACCTGCCTGCACCCACCCCAGGTGCGCGATGCCACCGAGTCGGCCAAGAAGGCCTTGTCCTGCGTGTTCCGCACCGGCAGCCGCTTTGGCGCCGGCCACGTGGTGGATGTGCTGATTGGCAAGGCCACCGACAAGGTGAAGGAATGGCAGCACGATCAGGTGAGCACCTTCGGGATCGGCACCGAACTCGACGACAAGGGCTGGCGCACCCTGATCCGCCAGCTTGTCGCCCACGGCGCCCTGGCCGTGGACCATGAGCGCTACGGCGCCCTGACCCTCACCGAAGCCGCCCGCCCC
>Ga0073899_10004936_pt1 | contig 11662 bp, 8 predicted proteins | sample KloWWTmetaKNB5Ph_FD_88975 | JGI IMG/M metagenome (GOLD analysis project Ga0073899, IMG submission 88975) | Active sludge microbial communities from Klosterneuburg, Austria, studying microevolution and ecology of nitrifiers - Klosterneuburg... | ecosystem: Engineered > WWTP > Aerobic digester >...
CGAGCCCGGCGACGAGGCGCTGGCGGCCAAGAAGGCGCACACACACCTGGCCGAGATCGCGGCCGCGCTCGAGACGCTCGGCGATCGCGTCGCGTGCCAGCACATCGTGCTCAAGCACTTCTCGATGAAGTACCCGCCCGCGCGCGTGCACGAGTTGGTCGCGGCCGGCATCCCGCCGCGCTTCCGCGATCGGATCCGGATCTTCCTCTAGGCCGCCCCGCACGGAGTCCGGATTGACCGTGGTCGTCGTTCTCGCGGCCTGCGGCGGCAGAAGTACGAGGTCACCGGCGCCGCGCCGCCCGTGTCCGCGCCGGCGCCCCTGAGCCTGCGGCGGCGCGCCCTGCCTGAACTCGCGCGCGGCGCCGCTACGTGCACAGCGCGGCGGCGCGGGGGACCGGCAGCGCGTCGACCAGCTGGGCCCGTCGCTGCGCCTTGCCGAGCCTGAGCTCGATGCCGTGTTCGGCGAGCACCGGCCCGAGCCGGTAGGCTAGCCGCTCGAGGCGGCGCAGCGTCGACGCGTAGGCCTGGGTGACGATCGCGTCGAAGTTGCCGGTCGAGATCGGCGAGCCGGCGAGCAGCCGCCGCATCCGGTTCGACGGCAGGAACGACATCACCGCCACCGACGGGTGGGTCTCGAACAACATCGTCGAGACCTTCTCGTAGCGCGTGAACGCGACGGTCTTGTAGTCCTGCACCAGCACCCAGAACAGGCCGTGGCGGTGGTTGAGGCCGGCCTGCTCCGAGATCAGCGGCAGGAACGGATCGACGATGACGATCAGGTTGGCGCCGCGCTCGACGGCGGCGGCGATGTTGGTCGTGCGGGTGACGAAGCCGTCGGTGTAGCGCCGGCCGTCGATCTCCACCGAGCTGAGGAACGGGTGGATCGCCGCCGACGCCTGGACCGCGCGGCTGATCGGCACGTGGCGGTACGGCTCGGCGCCGAACAGGACGTGCTCGCGGCTGTCCTGGTCGGTGGCGCCGATGTACAGCTCGCGCGGCAGCGCGCGGAAGTCGTCGGTGCGCCCGGGCGCGGTGAACAGGGCGGCGAGCTGGCGGAACTTGGCCTCGGCGGAGAAGAACGGCCCGGCCAGCGCGGCGAGCTGGCCGAGCGCCTCGGTCCAGCGGAACCGCTCGTCGCCCGAGCGGACCCGGTCGCGGTAGTCGCGGAGCTGCTCGCCGACGCAGGCGACCCGGCTCGGCAGGTCGCGCAGCGTGAGGTCGCGCAGGCGCAGCTCGAGGTCGAACTGGCCGCGCCGCGACGGATCTAGCTCGACCAGCAGCTCGTCGAGCGCGATCCGGTTGGCGACCAGCGAGGTGACGATCGCGCCGGCGCTGATGCCGAAGAACAGGTCGAAGTCGTGGACCGAGAAGCCGTCGAGCGTGTCCTCCAGGCACTTGAGCACGCCGAGCTCGTAGTAGACGCCGGTGATCCCGCCGCCCGCGGCGCACAGCGCCTTCTTGCTGGGCGGCGGCGTCGTGGTCGCGCGGACGGTCGTGCACAGCGCCTCGACGAAACCGCGGCGCGCGGCGGCGTCGGCGCCCGCCGGCCCCCGCAGGTAGCCGCCGATCCGCCGGGCGCCGACCTCGTAGAGCACGCGCTCGCGCGCGGCCGCGTCGGCGACGCCGTCGACGACCGCGTGGACCAGGTCGCGGCGGACCCGCCGCTCGCGGTCGCGCTCGGCGCGCTGGCCGGCGAGGAAGCCGTCGAGCCGGGCCAGCGGCGCGTCGCCGCCGACGTCGACCAGGACGAGGTCGACGTGGCGCTCGAGGGTGCGGGCGACCGCGTCGTCGACGTCGGTCGACAGCTCGAGGTCGAGCGCCAGGGAGCCCCGGCTCAGCCGCACGCCGCGCCGCCGGGTGGTCGTCCCCGGCGTGATCGTGACGTCGGACAGGAGGGCGGCGGCCCGGGTCAGCTCGTCGAGAGCGGCCCCGGAGGAGGCGAGGTACAGCACCGTGGTCACGACGCATCGGATGGTACGCGCGTCAGGTCGGCCGATGGGCGTTCACGGGCGTCGGCGGACGCGCGGCCGAGCCGGTCAGTTGTTCGGCAGCGCGTAGCCGAGCAAGCCCACCGGGTCGTAGGCCTCGCAGGCCGGATCGGTCGAGACCATGTGGTCGAGGCCGCCGGCGGAGACGCACGCGTAGAGCGGGACCGTGCCCGCGACCTGCGAGGTGTAGATCCAGCCGACGGGGCCCATGGGCTGATCGCCGGCGCAGCTCTGGTCGCGCGTCAGCAGGTTGTGCGCGCCCCGGGCGCACTCGAACAGCATCACCGTGCCGGGCTGGCGCTCGCGGTGGAGCTTCCACCCGGTGCCCTCCGCGTTGAAGCCGGAGGGCAACATCCGCGAGGAGGCCCAGTGTCCGTCGCCGCCCTTGTAGCCGCGCTTGAGGATCGTGTAGGGCAGATCTTCGAAGCCGCACTCGTAGGTGCCCGGCTTGTTCATCCTCGCCCAGCGGGACCAGGACGGCTTGAAGGTGTTGTCCGCGCGCACCAGGCCCATGGCCGCGCCGTTCTCGAGCGCGCCGAAGTCCTTGTAACGGTAGAGGATGAAGCTCGTGATGTTCGGCGTCCCCAGGACGTTCCGGTGCGCCTTGCACAGGCCGGCGTCCTGCTGCGCCTCGCTCGAACCGGCGCCCGAGTTGATGCCCTGCTCGGTGAGCTGGACCTCCCACGCGTGTGGCCTGGTCGGGAACCTGGCCATCAGGTGCCCGACGATCACGCCGACGTTGCCGAACGTCACCTGCGGCAGATCCTTCGGATCGAAGTTCGGCAGCGACCAGCCCTTCGGGTAGGGGTGAAAGGCCACCTGCCACTGTCGGGTGCCCACGCGCGCCGCGAAGCCGTCGATGAACTCCTCGGCGCCGATCAGCGGCCAGCTGGTGGTCAGGTTGGTCAGGCTGCTGTCGAAGTTCTGATCGAAGGGGACGAACACCTTCGCCTCCGACTGATGCGACTTGATGCGGTCGTAGGCGGCGTTGAAGTTGTCCGCGTAGCGCTGGATCCAGGCGTCCTTGTCGCAGGGCGTGATGCCGCCGCCGGAGGCGTTCTGGCCGCAGCCCACGTCGAACCAGATGTTGTGGTTGACCTCGTTGTGGATGATGAAGTCGGCGATGCGCCCGTTCGCGCCGCCGTTGTACCGACTCGCGAGCATCCCGGTGAAGCGCGCGAAGTCGGCGGCCTCCCGCGGCGCGCAGAAGTTCTGGAACCACGGGTCCGCGGTGTACGGCGAGCAGCCGGCGACGCGCGCCCAGGTGGGCACGCCCCAGATCGCCGCGGAGACGAGCACGCCCCGGTTCGTCCAGTCCTTGATCGCGCGGTCCGTGGCCGCGTCGATGCGGAAGCAGTAGCCGTCGTACGGCTGGTAGCCGCTGGCGCACGGGGCGGGGTCGCGGTTCGCCTCCCAGACGTACCAGGGCAGGTCCAGCTTGATCCGGAGCGTCCGGTGCCCCGCGAGGGTCGCGGGATCCCCGTCGTCGGGCGTGATGCCCTTGATGGCGTACGCGTCCAGCACCGGGTACGTCGGTCCGATGACGACCCCCGCGTCCGGTTGCGGGACGTTCGCGTCCGGCGGAACGTTCGCGTCCGCGACGACGCCGGCGTCGGTCAGGTCGTTCGCGTCCGGGGCGACGTCGGCGTCCCCGCCACCCCTGGCATCGATGGCCTGGGCGTCAGCGCCCGGGTCGTCGCCGCCATCTCGGGCAGTGTTCGATTGGCCGGTCGAGCAGCCGAGGCCGCTGGCCAGGGTCGCGAGTGGAGCCAGCACGGCGATGAAGTGGCGCATGGGATCCTCGTGATGCGATGTCAGCGGGGCGTGGTCACCGGGATGGCAGCGCCAGGCGCATCGCCGGGCGGCCTCCGACCGTCGGGCCGCCGCTCGGCGTCATCGCGCTGGCGACGAGCGCGCTGCACCCGCGCGCGGCGTTCCTGGTCCCCGGCGTGTGCACGGCGGGCACGGTAGTCGAGGGGGGCCGGCCCGCTTCTTACGTCGTCTTTGCCGGCGGCAGCGAGGCGGCCGGAGCGCGCGGAAGGTCAGGCCGCGCGGCGGTAGTGCATCGCGACCGCGCCGTTGCGGAGCGGCGTCGCCGCGACCAGCGCGAGCCGGCGCGTGGTGGGCAGCCCGCGCTGGTACAGCGTCGGGCCGTGGCCGGCGATCCGGGGGTGGACGAGGAACCGGTACTCGTCGATCAGCTCGAGCCGGTCCAGCTCGGTCGCGAGCGCGCCGCTGCCGAGCAACACGCCGGCCGGGGTCGCGTCCTTGAGCCGCTGCACGCCCGCGCGCAGGCCGCCGGCGACGTGGTGGCTGTTGGCCCACGGGTACGCGGTCCGCGTCGATGACACCACGTACTTCGGCTTGGCCTCCAGCGCGACCGCCCAGGCGCGCATCGCCGGCGCCGCCGCCACGTCGCCGCGGGCGACCGCCGGCCAGTAGCTCTCCATCATCTCGTAGGTCACGCGGCCCCACAGCATCGCGCCGCCCGCGTCCATGAGATCGGTGAAGAAGGCGTGGGTCTCGTCGTCGGCGATCCCCTCCTGGTGGTCGACGCAGCCGTCCAGGGTGACGTTGATGCCGAAGGTCAGCAGCCCCATGCGGCGAGTCTAGACGCGATCGCGTGGGGCGGAATCGGCAGAACGCAGCGGCCCTGGGGTAGGGTCGGCGGTGATGAACCCCGACTGGATCGGTCGCTACTCCGATGGCGGCGACTCGTGGGAGGGCGGAAGCCGGACCATCCGGTTCTCTTCCACCGCCGATGGACAGGTCCGCTTCGACTGGGTCTGCCGGCACGAGGGCAATCACGGCTACTCGGAGTCCTCCGTGTGGGGGCGCGTGGTGGCAGCTGACGACGATGCGATCACGGTGGAGCTTGCGGAGAGCGCATCATCGCAGTGGGAGGACCTGTTCAAGGAGCACCTCACGCACCTCGATACGTCGCTCCGGCGAGTCACGATCGAGATCGTGGCGATCGACTCCGGCAAGCCGAAACTGCGGTACGCGGGCGCCGGCTTCCGGTTCGTCCGCTGAGGTCAATCACCGCGGCGGTCTTCGCCTGGACACGCTCCTCGCTGGCGATCCCGAACAGCGGCTGGGCCGCTGACACGCCCGCTCACAGCGACCCGCCGTCGGGCCAGTGGCGCCAGTGGGTGTTGCCGGACACGGCAGGGCGGTAGCGCGTGACGTCGCCGGTGTGCAGCACCGCGGCGAGCTGCTGGAACGTCGGCGACGCGCTCGGCTTGTCGCCGGCGACCAGGTTGGGATGGTGCCAGTCGTCGAGCACGAGGAGCTGCGTGCACGCGGGCGGGACGTGGGCCCGGCGCTCGGCCTCGGCGGCGAGCACGTCGTCCCGGCAGGCGGCGGCCACGCAGCGGCACAGCTCGAACACGTGGGGGCGCTCGGGGTCGATGAGCTCGACGCCGGCGGCGGCGTAGTCGGCCGCGGTCGGGACCGGGCGGGGCTGGCCGCGCAGGAGGAGCGAGCGCGGACCGGTCGCCACCAGCTCGCCGTCGTCGTGATCGATCCAGTCGCCGCCGTCGATCGGGTACACGCTCTCGAAGGCGTCGTGGGCCCGGTCCGAGCGGTGGAGCCGGCTGGCGAAGGTCTGCACGTCGAGGCTCGGGATGCCGGCGCGCGGCGAGTAGCCGAAGCGCTCGAACACCAGCGCCCAGTCTGTGGCCGAGCGGTGCAGCGACAGCCGGATCGCGGCGAGGTAGACGTACCCGTTGTCGAGCATCGGGAACGTGAAGTCCGCGGCGGCGCGATCGAGGACGTCGAGGATGGCGACCGGGGGAAAGGTCATCGCCGCATTCTGCCCCAGCGCGAGCCGCGGCCCAGCGCGAGCCGCCGGCGCGATCAGTACGTGTACTTCGTGATCGCGTCCATGGTGCCCGACACGCCAGCGTCGCCGGCGATCGGGCCACCCAGCTTCACCTCGAGCACCCGGCCCGAGCGGCGCTCGACCTTGGCGATGCCGGTCAGCGCCTGCGTGCCCGGGTCGGCGGCGCCGCGACGCTCGACGGTCATGGTCATCGCGAACACCACGACCTTGGCGTCCGCCGACTGCAACCCGAGCCCCATCGCGACGATCGGCGCGCCGTCGGGCTCGCCGCCCATCGCCGCGGACACCCGCGCCAGCTCGGCCGGGGTCATCGCCACCTGATCACCGCGCTTCCACCGGTGGGCCGCGACGATCTCCTGCAGGCCGTCGGGCCGGCCCACGCGCACCTGGTGCTCGCTCAGCGTCGCCAGCTCGTCGGGCGAGACCGCGGCTCCGTCGGCGCGCGTCGCCTTGAGCGCGTCGCCCTCGCGCCACACCTCGTAGGTCTGGCCGGCGGTCGGGGCCGGCAGGTCCCGGGACGCGCCACCGGTCATCTCGGCCGACGAGAACGTCCGGTAGCCGACCTTGAGCCTGGTCACCTGGTCGCCGTCGACGGCCATCACCTCGGTGTCCTCCTCGCGCGCCTCGATCGCGGTGACCGCCTCGCCGGGCCGCGCCGCCACCGTCGTCGACCGGGTCCGCGAGCTGGTCACCACCACCTTGTCGCCGACCCGGGGCGGGACCCGGGGGAACGTGAGCCCGTCGGCCGGGATGTCGTCGGCCGCCGCGCGCGGCGGTGGCCCCGACGTGGCCGGCGCCGGCGGAGCCCGATCCTTGGACGTCGCATCGGACTTGCCGCAGGCGGTGACGGCGAGGCAGGCGACCAGGATCCACAGCTGCTTCATGCGCGCGGTTGTACACCGACCCGACGGTCGTGACGACCGACCGTTCTCACGGTGCGGCTGCGCCTCGGCACCGAGCGCCGAAAATGCGGCGTGGCCGCACGCCAGGGACGTGCGGCCACGTAGGACGACGAGGCTTCGCGCAGAATCAGCGCTGGTGGACCGAGCCGATGGCCGCGATGCGACCCGGGCCGTGGCACAGCATGCACTGCTCCTGCGGCACCAGCTTGTTGGGGTCGGTGGCATCGCGCGGGACGGCCGAGCGCGGGGCGTAGAACAGGCCGCCCGACGACTGCATGTGGTTGAGGGCCACCTGCGAGTCATGGCACGACGCGCAGGCGCCCATCACCGGGGAGATGACCAGGGTGCTCTGCGCCGCCGGGGTGGTCGCGGCGGTGCCGGCGTTGAACGAGAAGCCCGAGCCGTAGCTGGTGACGCCATCAGCCACCACGTACGGCGACACGGTGTAGTACGACGAGTTCACCAGCGGATCGGTGTTGTAGGTACCGGTGGCCACCGTGGTCAGCTGCTCGTTCGCCAGCGCGGTCAGGTTGGCCGCGTTGGAGAAGTCGTAGGTGTTGTCGACGTGGCAGGTGGTGCAGGTGTTGAGCGTGCCCGGGAACTCGATCTCGCCGTAGCCAGCACCAGCGGCGAGCGCGTGCCAGGTGAACGGCACGGTGCGCTTGCGGCCGGCGTGGATGGCGTGGATGAAGTACTTGGAGCCCGCGGACCAGCCCGACGAGGTGCGGTTGGGGTTGTGGCAGAACGAGCAGGTCGGGCCGTCGTTGCGCTGACCGGCGTGGAAGTTGGGCTTGACACCCAGCGTGCCGTGGCAGGCCTTGCACTTGGCGTTGTCGACGATGGCGCGGCGACCGGTGTAGCCGGTGGCGACCTTCCACACGTTCGGCGCCGGCACCGACAGGCCGCCCTGGCCCTGGCCCGTGCCAGCGGTCCACGGGAAGCCCATGACGTTGGTCTGCACCAGCGGCGGAGCGCTCGACAGCGAGTAGGTGTAGCCGACGCCGCCGGTCAGCATCTTCGCGGTGGCCGGGATCTGCACGCCGGTCAGCTGGATGGTGTAGTAGCCGGTGGCGTCCGGCGCGCTGAGCGTGCCCGCGCCCGTGCCCGTCGCGGTGCCGGCCCAGATGTTGCGGATGTAGCCGCTCGCCGAGGCGTTGAAGTCGCTCGGCGTGAGGTTGCCGTCCTGCGGCACCGCGAACGCGAAGTACACGCTGGGCGAACCGAGGAAGTTGGGCATCAGCTCGGTGGTGGTCGGCGGCGCGTAGGCCGGGAACACCACGTCGGTGCCATTGCGCTTCAGCTTGAACGTGATCGACGGGCGCAGCACGTTGGGCGTGACCGTCGTGTCGGTCCAGGTCTGGACGCTCTTGACGTCGTAGGTGATGACGTCCGCGCCGGCCGGGACGTAGCCGCCCGCGGCCACGTACGACGCGTTGGTGTTGTTGTTGGTGCCGCCCGGGAGCCAGGCGTTGGCGGGGTCGGGCTTGGCGACCGGGACGTGGTACTTGGCGACCGGGAACGGGGCGGTCGGGCCGTGGCAGCTCGCGCAGGTGGAGTCGCTGGCCTGGGTGCCGCCGACGTGGTTGCACGGGACCGGCTTGCCGTCGGTGCCGTAGGTCACGTTGCCGCCGACGGCGCAGGTCACGGCCGCGCTACCCGTGAACGACACGTAGTCGTGGCAGCCCTGGCAAGCCAGGCGCGTCTGCACCGTCTGCGACTGCCCGCCCTGCGGCGCGCTGCCGTGGCAGGTGTTGCAGTCGCGGACGTCGCGCGGGTAGGTGGCGGCGATGCCGTGGAACAGGTTCGGCGTCGCCACCTGCGCGCCGTTGTGGATGCGGTGGACGAACGACGCCGAGTCGGCCAGCAGGTTGGTGGTGCGACCCGGGTTGTGGCAGACGTTGCACATGTTCGGGTCCACGCGACCGCCGCCGTGGAAGGCCGCCGACGTCGTGGTCTCGGTCTTGAACTTGGCGTGGCAGGCGGCGCAGGTCGCCTCGGAGACGATCTCGCGCACGGCCGGCGTGCCGGTGCCGCTCGGGATGTAGTAGTAGGGCTCGTTGGCCGCGTAGTAGGTGTTGGCGTTGGCCTGGTAGAAGAGGTCGGTCTGCCGCGTGACCTGGATCCACAGCACGTGGCTGTCACCCAGGTGGGCGGCGTCGTAGGCGATGGCGCGCGGACCGTTGGCGGTGTCCGCGGTCGGGAACACGTACTGGTACTCGCCAGCGCCGTGGCCGACCTCGGTCAGCGTGCCGTGACCGGCGGCGGTGCCACGCGGGTTGTACTGGGTGGGCAGGCCAGCCGGGGCGCTGGCGCTGGCGCTCTTGGTGTAGACCGTGAGCGGCGAGACGATGTTGTTGGCGTCCTTGGTGAAGTAGGCCAGCGCGAACCGCGGCGCGATCGACGTGTTGATCGAGTACACGCCGGCGCCGGTGCCGGTGCCGATGTCGAGCGGATAGCCGCGATCGTCCTTCATGGCGAAGCGGACGGTCACCGGCGACGTCGTGGTGACCGAGCGGACGGTCACGTTGATGCCCGTGCTCGGTGACAGCGCGCCGCTGGGGGCGATGTTGCAGACGTACGAGGTCGCGGCCGCGTTGACCTCGGTCGGCGCCAGGACGCCGTCGTCATTGGTGTCGATGCCGGTCTCGATCTTCACGCCGCCGAACGGGCAGTTCGCGCCGGCCGGCTCGTCGCTGGTGTCGACCAGCGAGCTGTGACCGTTGTTGCCGTTGTTGCCGTTGCCGCCCTCGCACACGTAGGAGGTCGAGGTGACCTCGGACGCGTCGAGCGTGCCGTTGTCGTTGGTGTCGACACCCGCCTCGATCTTGGTGCCGCCGTCGGCGCAGTTGGCGCCCGCGGGTTCGGCGGAGGTGTTCACCAGCGCCACGTGGCCGGGGGTCCCCCCGGGGCCCTGCGGGCCTTGGTCACCTTGAGCCCCCGGGTCACCCGTGCAGGCTGCGAGCCCGACGATGAGGGAGAGTCCGAGCCCGAGTCGATGCAATCGCATGGCAATAACCTCACGCAATGGTTGGCCCGGGCTGCCTGCAAGGTGCACACCACTCGTGTAGATACGCAGATCTAGGACCGATTGCGCCTCGCCTCGCTGGGCGATGCCTGCAATTTGTCAATGTGGGCGGCGATCCACTGCAAGCCCTGCGTGAAAAGTGATCGAAGAGGAGCGAACTCGGGAATTGAATTCGCTTCGCTCGGGTTCGGGGCCCCCGAGCTGTCCGATCCCGGCCCATGGCGCGCGTGTGGGCGACGAGGCGAGCGCGCGCCACCGCGTCGCCATTGTTGCGGCCTGCCGGCGTCAAGATTGACGGTGTGCGGGCAGGGCGTGCGCGCCGCCCCGATCGTCGATGCCGTCGTCGTTCGCTCGCCGCTCAGCGGACCATCGCGTCGGTTGACCCTGTGGGGGTGAGCGATGGCGCGCGCGGCGCGTGGCGGCCCTGTCGCGCAGTGACCCGGCGAAACACATCACCCCGGCGGTGGCGCCGTCGGTATCAGCACGCGTGGTTGCTGGTCTGGAGCAAGGGAAGTTTCGCGCGGCGGCACCTCGTATACGCGTACGAAGATCAAGTAGGGTTCGACAACCTCGGGAGGGCGACGATGGATCGGATCGGACGAGCCAGTGAAGGGGGGAGCAGCGACGGCGAGCGCGCGGGCGACGCGGTCGGCAAGCGCACGCTGACCCAGCACCTCCCCGTGCAGCGACGAGCGCCGGCCGGCGCGCCGGCGGATCCTCGCCCAGCGGCGGCGGTCGTCGCGCCGGTCGCCGCGATCGACGGGCCTGCCGAGCTCGACCCGTTCGCGCTGCACCTGCCGCCGGTGCAACTGCAAGGGAACGGCGCCAGCGCCGAGCAGGTCCACGCCGCCGCCGCGCGCGGTCTCGAGGCGACGAGCGGCGCGCTACCGTTCGCCGCGGAGATCCAGGCGTCGTTCGGTCCCGACCACGACGTCTCGATGATCCAGGCGCACCAGGGGGCGGCCGCGAGCGAGGCGTCGGCGGCGATGGGGGCCTCGGCGTACGCCACTGGCAACCACGTCGTGTTCGGCGGGGCGCCGGACCTTCACACCGCCGCGCACGAAGCGGCCCACGTGGTGCAGCAGGCGCATGGCGTCCACCTGCGCGGCGGCGTCGGTCAGTCGGGCGACGCCTACAAGCAGCACGCCGACGCGGTCGCCGACCGCGTGGTGGCGGGCCAGTCGGCCGCCGATCTGCTGGCCGGCTGGGGCGGCGGCGCGACGGGCAGCGCGGTCCAGCGCAACGACCGGACCACGACCTCCATCACCGGCGCGACCGACACCGGCAACCAGTACACGCAGGAGTTGATGGTCGACAAGACCTCGAAGAAGGTCCAGGTCCAGCTCGGCGTGCAGTGGGTCAAGGCCGGCACCTGGGACAGCGAGGACGCGTACCAGAAGTTCATCCGCTGGGTGAAGACCTCGGTCTATGGCTACATGGACAACAAGTTCAAGATCGTGTGCACGCCCGACAAGGGCGGCGACGCGATCACGCTGTCGATCGACACGCTCTTGTGGAACGACGACAGCGGCTACAAGATCACCGTCCACGGCGGCAAGCCGGGCGGCGACAGCGCGATGACGCAGGCCGGCGGCAACCTCTACGAGTACGACTCGAGCGACGCGAAGGAAGAGGCCATCACGATGGCCCACGAGTTCGGGCACGCGATGCTGCACGCCAGCGACGAGTACGCCAACGCCGCCGTGCCCGGCCGGGTCCTGACCAACGACCACAGCATCATGGCCAACTACTACGCGCAGGGGAAAGGCGCCGCGACCTTCAAGGTCCGCCACTTCCAGCACCTGGTCGCCGAGGTCGCGAAGCAGTACCCCGGCTACAAGCTGAAGATCGAGGCGATGTGACCGTGGCCCGGTTCACCCGCCACGCGATCCTCGCGGGCGTC
>Ga0073899_10004937_pt1 | contig 11662 bp, 6 predicted proteins | sample KloWWTmetaKNB5Ph_FD_88975 | JGI IMG/M metagenome (GOLD analysis project Ga0073899, IMG submission 88975) | Active sludge microbial communities from Klosterneuburg, Austria, studying microevolution and ecology of nitrifiers - Klosterneuburg... | ecosystem: Engineered > WWTP > Aerobic digester >...
AGTCTCGGTTACCCGTGGGACTGGGCGGCAGTAGCCTATGCGCCCAGAGATGCCACGCGGACGGTGGGCTGCGTCGATCTTGGCTGGCCTGGCGGCTGCAGCGTCATCGATGCCGGCGGCGAAGCGGTGTCACTGCCCCTGACGCTGCCCGCGGGAACGGCTCGCTTTCTGATGCGCGGCGACTCCCCTTTTCGCCGGCGATAGCAGACTTGGTGGGCCTGCGGGCCGGTTATCACAGGCGATCATCCGCAGTTCGTCGACGGGCGGTTGCGCTTTGGACTTGAAACCGCCACATCAAGAGCGGTCTGGTCAAACTGCTGTACATGATCAACACTCGTCTTGGCACCACCCGACGGTTCGGTTGGCGTGGCATTCTACCTGGCAGGCTTTGTCGCCATTACAAATTGATGATAGTCATTATTGCTTCGGACTGGAAACATCCGGAATTCGATTCTGGAATAACCTATTACCTGCAAGTGACTAAGTAATTGCTGGCGATCAAAACGCAGCATGCGCATCAAGGGCCTCCAATTCCCTTTGAGCAAGGAGTAGCGGTTCAATGCCGCCTTGAAATCGCTCAGTTGCTTGGCAAGGGCGATGACTGGCGGGAACAGGACAGATACCTTGGTGTCGGGCAAGTCATACAACGGCAGGTGAACCATCACGGTGCCGCCGGGCCTCAGAGCCCGGTACACGTCTCGAAAGACCGCCAAGGCGTCGTCATGAGAATCGAAGTGTTGAAAAACCTGGACAGAGAATACCGCGTCACATGACTCGTCAGCACACGGGAGCCGGATGCCGTCCGAAAGGATGAAATCGATGTTGGACGCTGGAACGCGCGCCCTGGCATAGTCCAATTGATGCTGCGAGACGTCCAAACCGGTAACGTGCCGAAATGAGCGCCCGAGTTGGGCTGTTATGCGTCCAGCGCCGCAACCGATCTCAATACATTCACCGATTTCCAGTCCATAGTGCTGCCAATGTCGCAGAAAGTCTTCCCAGTCCGAGCGGCCTAGATCATAGAACTCCTGATCGGTCCATTCGTTCGGGCTTCCGCGTTCCTTTCCTTGCCAGGTAGCGACAGCATAAAGGGGATCCCGCTCACCCCAAATCTTCCACTCGATGTTCGATTTCATGATCCTCGTTGCTTGACTGATATTGCCTGGCCGCTGCCGGCTGGAACAGCGTTTCCGAGCCGCTCAAGGGCCACGACCTTCAACCCTGCAGTATGGCTTGCAGGCGTGCGCACCCGAGGAGGAGCGGCCAGAGGCGGCAACAGGCAACATGCCCAATCTCACACTTCTGCGCCCGCCAGCGCTCGAAGAGCGGCGCGCACAGGACAACCGGTAAAGCAGCGGATCCGAAGTGAGTGTTGGCTCACGGGCTAGACCCTATGCGTCAGTCAATACAGGCTGTTACTTACCCGGTCTCGAGTGGGCGGCGCGTGGGCCGATAGAACTGGGACCTACCTGAACCGACCGCTCGCCCTCACAAGGGTTCGCCGGGCGGCATGGCCCCGATGAAATCGCTATCGTTCGACTCGACTTTGCTTCATCGCGTCGGGTGCATGTTGGTATCGGCAGTACTGGTGGCATTCCTGTCTGCCTGCGGCGGCGGTGGAGGAGCGGCGGAAGCCGTGGTGGGCGCCCAGACCAACGCAACCACATCCGCCGCGCCGACCCCAGCCGCCACGCTGGCCGTCAACGCGACCACGCTGACGCTGCGCGCATCGGTTGCCGGCTTTGGCGACGATGCTGCCTTCCTGCAGGTTCGTTACAACGACAAGGTCGTTGGCGCACTCGAGATCCGTGCGACCGAACTCGCTGACGAGAGCATCAAGATGCCCGTGCCGAACGATGGCGGGGTACTCGAAATTGTCTGGGTGAACGCCTCCGGCGTTTCGGGGCGTGCGGTCACGGTGGACCAGGTCGTCGTTGGCAGCAGCAAGCTCTCACCGCTGGACAGCGACGTTGTGTTCGACCGGGGCGATGGCCTGGCCGCCTTTGACGGCGTGGACGTCTTACCCGGGCAGCACACACTCACTGCGGGCGGTGCCCTGCGCTTCGTACTTCCGTTCACCGGCCGGAGCTACGCTGCCGCGGCCAGGTCAAGGCTGGCTGCCGACGCCATTGACGCCGGCTACTACGTCGATGCCAACCTCGGCGACGACCGCAACCCGGGCACGATCGACCGACCCTGGCGGACGCTTGCTCGCGTGGCCGCTGTACGGATGACATCCGGCCAAGGCATCTACCTGCGCTGCGGCCGCACGTGGCGCGAGTCACTGTCGCTTGGCGCAGCCCAATTGGTGGACGGCGCCATCATCGCTGGCTACGGCAGCGAGTGTGGAACCAGGAAGGCCGTTGTCTCGGGTGCCGACGACTTCTCGGGCGGGTGGAAAAAGTCCGGCAAGGTGTGGTCGAGAACCCTGCCGGCGGGGACGGCAAAAATCACCCAGCTCTTCATGGCCGGACAAGCGCTGCGCACAGCGCAATGGCCCAACGCCGATACCGGATCCAGTCGCATGGCGCTCATCGCAGCCAACTCGACCAGCATGAAGTCTGCGGCCCTGCAGGCCAGCGACAGCACGTCGTTGAGCGGCAAAGACCTGGCTGGCGCCACGGTGCAAGTTCGAACGCAACCGTGGTTCGTGGAGACTCGGCGCGTGTTGAACCTGGGCAACAGCCGCATGGAACTCGACAGCTCCACCGACTGGGCGCTCGAAGCCGGGGAAGGCTTCGTACTGCAAGACAAGCGTTGGATGCTGGACGCAGCCGGAGAGTTCTTCCATGACACCGCAGCGCAACGCCTGTACTTGATCGCGCCTGCAGCAGGCGCACCTACAGACCTCAACACGGTCAGCGTGGAGGGTAGTGTGAGAGACGTCGCGCTGGCTCTGGCTCAGCGCAGCAAGCTGGTGGTGCGCGACCTGGCCATGCACGCCGCGCGAGAGGACGGGCTGCGCATCACCGATGCCCCCCAGACCCGGCTCGAGCGAATCGAGGCACGCGACAACATGTCCGCTGGCGTACGCCTTTGGCAGTGGGAGAAGATCGCCGCCTCTACGCCGGGACCAAGCATTACGGACAGTCTGGTGGCCGGCAACGGCCAGTACGGCATCGACGCGTGGCACGTGTCGGGCGCACAGATCAGGCGCAATCGTGTGCTGTCCACCGGCACAGCCGCCCACCACCTGGCAGGGGTGTTTGCATCCGTCGCTGCCGGTCCGGGCGCCACTACCGAAGACAACGTGGTCGACGGGTCCGGCTACATCGGCATCCGATTCTCCAGCCTGGCCGGCAGCGTCATCGCCCGGAACACGGTCTCGGGCTACTGCCGCCGGCTCTCCGACTGCGGCGCGATCTACACCTGGACCGGGCGCGACCTGGCCACAGCCGCGCAACTTTCCCGGGTCGAAGGCAACCGCGTCCTGGCCGCTTCGGCGCAGATGGAAGGTGCCGCTTCCGACGGCCGCGAAGTGGTGGCCGGCATCTACGTCGACGACTTCTCGCGCAATGTCACCGTGCGAGATAACCAGCTCACGGGCATGCCCATGGGCATCTTCCTTCACAACGCGTCCAATGTCATCGTCGAGGACAACCAGATCTGGTTGCCCACCACCGTCGGGTTGTGGGCGAGCATGGACCAACTGGACGCCGACCGGTCGCGCGGCAACGTCTTCAGGAAAAACCACATCGTGCCCCTCGTGCAGGCAGAAACCGCGGCAGGCCCCCTGCCGAAGTTCACCACCTCGCAGGCCATCTGGTTCTGGCACTTCATCGACGGCGAGGCCGCGCTCGCAGCCGACCGCAACAGCTTTGCGGACAACATCGTCACGCAACTGCAGGGCCCCTTGGCTGCCCACGCCTGGCTGCGCGGTCCGCGCGGCGAGCGCCACGTCAATGCCGTCGAGTGGCAAACCATCAACCCGGCCGACCCGCCGCCACTGCGCCCCGCACGCTTTGCACCCATGCTGGCGACCCTCGGGCCCGAGCTTGTGGTGAGCGGCAGCTTCGACACCGGGCTCGGCCCATGGCGAACCTATGAGAATCCCGAGGGGAAAGGGTATGCGCTCCAGCCAGTGGCCAGCATGGACACGTGCTTTGCAATGTGCATGGGCTTCACTGCCGGGCACCCCTACGATTTGTTGGCAAGCGTGCCCTTCACTTTGCGTACCGGTGTGCCGCACGTCTATCGCTGGTCGGCCGCCATGCCCGCATCCGCAAGTGCCCTGGTTGGGCCACCCTATGTCAGCCGCGAGGCGAGTCCCTGGGATGTCATGGCTGACGGCCGCGGTTTCGTCGGCTACGGCCCCCGTCAGGGCGCGGCGGGTGAAGTGCTGGCGTACGAGACCTTCTTCGTGCCGAAATCATCCGACCCGGCGCGTGTGAACCTCCAGGTCGAAACACCCGGTGTGCAGGTGGCCTTCAGCGCGGTATCGGTTCGCGAGGTGACTGCGTACACCGCCGCCAAGGTATCGGATTGGACCGCCGTGGCCTACGCACCCGGCGACACGGCCAGGACCATAAGCTGCGCTGAATTGGGCTGGGCTGCCGGTTGCGCCGCGATGGGATTGGCTGGCGAACCGGTGGCTCTGCCGCTGACCCTGCCGGCAGGCACGTTGCGACCTCTGTTTCGGGCCGACTCACCATACCGACGTTGAATGCACTGCCTGGTCCACGGACCTGATGCTGCGGCAAAGATGCTGATCAGGAACCGCCCGACACTCAAGCTTCGCAACCAGTTCGGCCACATCCGCCGCTTCACAAAGGAACTCGCCCTGGCAACCCTGCGGTACAGCGGCCGCGAGGTGGCTGACTGCTTCTACACAAGCACACGGCTCGAACTCCCCAACCTGTCCTGGGTGGCGCGAGGGATGCGATGGCCGAGGACGTTCGCATTCTTTCTGGATCTTGACCTGGCAGTGCGGTTGCTGGGTGGTTGGTCGCTGATGGTGCTCGCAAAGTGGGCGCTTCAACCGTCAGGACCCAGGCTGCCAGTCTTCAAGCAGCGCTTCGTAGTCCTTCAGGACCGCAGCCCACGTGAATGCTGCAGCGTGCCGGATGACGGCCGCGGCACGAAGCGAGGCCATGGCTGCCTCGTCCACGAGGAGTTCGTCGAGCACCCGCGCGAACTCATCGGCGTCCATGAAGTAACGCGCCGCGTCGCCGGCGACCCATCGGTTGAACCGGTTGTCGTGCGCAACGATGGCATTGCCAGCGCCCAAGGCCTCCACGAGCGAGGGGTTGGTTCCGCCCACCTGGTGCCCGTGGAAATACAAGGCGCTGTGAAACCGCAGTGCCTGGACTTTGTCCTGGTCGAACAGCGGCCCGAGGAAGCGAACCTCATCGCTCGCGGCGGCGCGCACGGCACAGTGGTAAGGGAGGTCGTCACGGTAGGCCCCGAGCACGACCAGCACCACGCCCCGCCGCCGACGAGAGAACCCTTGGACCATTTCCAAGACCGAGTTCTCTGGCTCAGCCCGGGCGATCAGCGTCACGTAGCGCTGCGGCTCGAGCCCCATCGCGCGCACAGGCGCCTCTGGCAGCCCGAGAAGCCGATCAGCGCCGTAGGGAATCGTGGTGATCTTGTCCACCGCCACGTGCCGGCTCAAGTGCATCGCGATCTCCGGATGATCCGCAACAAGATGGTTGCCAAGTCTGCAGCCAGCCCATTCATTGAGGCGGAACCAGATCTTGATCCAGCGACCCCACTTCGCACGCTGCCACTCGAGCCCGTCCATGTTGATGACATTGGGCACACGGGCCAGGCGCAACAGGAGACAGAACACGGCCGTGTTGTAGCCCAAGGTTAAGCACAAGTCCGACGAGCATGCAGCGTGCCTGGTCGCATGCCAGTCGAAGAGGACGGTGCTGGCGGCGCCGTTACCGGCCACCGCCAGATGCACTCTGCGAACACCCTGCCACTCGTCTTCACGGGGCGGTGCCTGGCCCTGCGCCTGGCAATACACCGTCACCTTCCAGCCGCGCTGCACCAGGAAGAGGGACAGGCGCTCGGCAAAGGTCTCGAAACCGCCGTGTGCCGCTGGCACGCCGCGCGTGCCTAGGATGTTGAGCCTCTTCACGCGTCCACCAAACGCCGCCACACTGCGCGGGTGCGTTCCACCTGGCTTTGCAGTGAGAACAGGTCGCGCTGGCGCTGAGCACCCGCGGTACCCAGGCGCCGGCGCAGCGGCGCGTCACGAGCCAGAGTTAACAATGAATCGGCCAGGGCGCGCGCGTTGCGCGGCTGAAACAGCAAGCCTGTTTGCTGCGGCGCCACGATGTCGAGCAGGCCGCCGTGCGCCGCCGCCACTACCGGTAGCGCGCAGGCCATGGCCTCGATGGCCACCATGCCAAACGGCTCGGGCTCCAACGACGGCACCACTGCGATGTCCGAAGCGAACCATACAGTGTAGATGTCATCGACGAAGGGAACAAAGCGCACCTTGTCTTCCAGGCCAAGCCCTTGCGTCTTCGCCATCAAGCCGCCCCTGATGTCGTCGTGACCACTGAACACATCGCCGACCACCGCCACACGCAGGCAGCCAAGTTGGCCGGCGTCACGCAACAGCGCAAGCGCTTCGATAAGCAGCCCCTGACCCTTCCAGTGATTCAATCGCCCAGCCACCGTCACGACGAGATCGCTGTCTTCGGCCCCAATCAGAGAGCGAAAGGCCTTGATGTCAGACGCTGCCGGATGCACTACCGGCTTGAGTCCGTTGAAGATGACCACTGAGCGAGAGCGTAGCCTCGGAGCTTGCTGCAGCAACCAGGATTCGGTCTGGTGCGAGTTGGAGATGACGCTGTCCGATAGCCGTTCTGCCAGCCAAGGCAAACCGCGTCGAACAATCCACGGCCGGAGAAGGATCTCGTGCACGTGCCACACATGACGATATCCGCGCCTGCGCGCCCAGACGGCACCACCCAGAACGGCCAGCGTGTTGGAGTACACCAGGGCCACGGACCGACCGGCAACGACCGCGTCCAGGTCGGCACTCGCCCGCCGCAACTGGTGCCACAACGTGAATGGCGCGGCGGCGGTGAGCATCGATCGATGAATCTTGCATACCTTGGCCACGTGCACCTCGGCACCTGCCCGTTGCAGCGCCTCTCGCAGCGGACCGTGCTCATGCAGCACCACGACAGGCTGCAACTGACCATCGACGACTGCGCCTTCGGCTAGATTCAGCAGCACTTTGTCAGAGCCGTACATCTCGGCCGAGCCGTGCACAAAGATCAGCAGCGGCTTCACATCACGGGCAGGTCTAGACAACGATTGCATCCATCTTCGACGCGCAGCCCGGGTTGAACCGAAGGCAGGGCTTGGCCAGCGAGTTCATGCGCTTGCGGCCCGCCACGCCGAACGGATCGAGGCTAGCGCCACACCGAAAGCCAACCCGAGATTGCCCCAGATGACGATCAGAAACGGCCCTTTGAGCAGGATGGGGTTGATCGCGAACGTGATCAACGCGGTGACTTGGAAGAATCGGGCACCGGTAAGAAATGCGCACAAAACCGTATCGGCCCGCGTCAGGCCAACGGCACGATTGATGACGATGAAGATCTTCCAGTAGCCCCACGCAAAGAGGCCGAATCCAATCAAGCCGCCATGCTTCAGGATGTCGATCACGTCGCTGTGCGTGGGTATGTTCAGCACCCGGCCTGCTTCTCGGTATTCCTCGCCGGAACCTTCGAGATAGGCGTTACCCCACAGCGGACTCTCTATGAACTGTCGCCACGCGGCTTCATACTGGGTCAGACGCACGTCGGGATTTCCGCTTGGCAGATAGATTCTGTATTCGAAGTACAGGAGTGTCAGCGCGGCCACCAGAGCGGCAGTCAGCACTACGGCGGTGAGGCCGTAGGCCCCGCGCCACTGCCGCGGCAGCTGCCGCCAGCCCGCCATCACGACGATGTGGGTGACGGCCATCGTCGCGACGATGTAACCCGTTAGCTTGTGATTGATCACCGCCGCGCCGACCAGCAGCAGCAATGCAAGCAACTTCAATGCAGCGCTGCGCGAAACATAGTAGAGGACAAAGAAGCCGGAGCCTACTAGATACTCGATCTCGTGCAGGGTTTCTCTCTCCTTGACCCGCGACAATTCGCCAGCCAGCGCCGCGCATGACGCCAGGACCCAAAGGAACACGAGCACCTTGGCCCATTGCTGCACCCTCTCCCCATTGAAGGTCAGCGCAGCGAAGAGCGGCAGCAGCAACAGGTAAACACCGAATGCGAGGTAGGTCTCTCGGATGTCCAGTTCCCACTTTGCAACCGCCGAACCGGTGATTGCATACAGCCCCAAGAGCACGAGCGGCCAGCACACGGCGAAAACTTCGGACCAGGCAAGCGCCTTCCGGTAGGCGAGAACACCCAGGAAGTGCAATGCCAGCGCCGGTCCGAGAAGCGCCAGCGGAAGGTGATTCAGCATCGTGCGGTGAAGCTGCACGGCGAACAAAGGCTGCGAGATGCTGAGCAGGTAGGCCAGGCCCAGGACACCGACAACAAGCCACTCCGTGAAGCGCAAACCCTCGGACTGCCCCACCGGAGTTAACACGATGCGTGAAACCGGCGATTGCCGCGTTGCCATGCGCCGACGTCCGAACCAGCGCAAACCAGGTGAAGTGCTCATGTCCGTCCCTTCTGTCCACCACGCTCGGCCGCCACCTCGGCAGCTACAATCCGCTCCGCCCGCCCTACCGTGTCTGCCAGCGTGTAGCGTCCACCCAGATGCGTTGCGCGAAAATGCGCGTAGTGCGGCACTTCGTCGATCGCGTATCTGTACTGCAGACTGACCGAGCGGTAGCCGCCACGCACCAGTCGCTCCAGGCGCCGGGCGCCATACGCGACGGCACGCACCGGCCACAAGCGCGAACCGCCATTGGCAAGGCGGATGCGCTCAGCCTCCATTTCCATGCCGGCATGCGTGCTGAGATTGTGGCCATCAACACCAAAGACAGACAGTACCTCGGGCACGTGCAGGAACTGCACACCGGCGTCGTGCAAGCGCAGCACAAGCTCCTTGTCGGCGGCATATCGGTAGCTGTTGTCCATTTTCAGCAGGCCACGATCCCAGAGCTCGCGGCGGAAGAACAAGGTGCAGGACTGCACGTTCAGGAACGTGTTGACGATGTTGAAGCGGCGCAGCGGGATCTCACGCCGCAACGCCACCGCGCGGCCATCGTCGTCGGTCACTAGGTAGTCGGCGAATAGCGCCTCAACTCCCGGGTGATGCTCGAACAGTTCGTGCACGCGCTGAAGCGCCCCAGGAAGGTACTGCTCGTCGGAGTTCAGCCAGGAAAGGTAGCGGCCCCGCGCACGAGCCCAGGCCCGGTTGATGGCGTCGTACATGCCGGCGTCGGCTTCGCTTACCGGATGCAGGCGCGCGTCCTGCGCCGCCTGCGAGCGCAGCCATTCGGCCGTGCCGTCGGTGGACCTGGCGTCCTGCACCAGGTGCTCAAGCGTCACCTCGCGCTGCCCGCGCACCGAACCGATGCATCGCTTGAGTTTGTCAAGGGAGTTTCGCGTGGGCGTGGCCACACTGAACACCGGCAACGCCGCATTCATGCGGCGACCTCTTGCGCACTCGCCACCGTCTTGAGCAAAGCCATGTACTGCGCCGTGAAGGCGGTGTAAAGCGTCGGGTCGGGTCGCGGCGGGTGCGATGTGGCGGCGTCGCCCGCATGCCTACGGGCCAGGCCTTCGAGCAGCGCCGCCAGCGCCGCCGCATCGTCGGTACCAAAGCACTTGGCATCGGATCGGCCGGCAACCTGCTCGCGGTGCACGGCGATGTCGCTCACCAGCAGGGGCTTGCCCAAAGACTTGGCTTCTTCGACGGTGGTGCTCCAGCCCTCGAAGCGTGAAGGGTTGAGCACGGCCAGGCTGTGCGCCAGCAGCACCAGCATGTCCTGTCGCGGAATGACGCCGAGGATGCGGTAGTCCGCACTCAGGCCTTGGGCCCGCACACCCGCCTCGAACTCTGTGAAATAGCCCGCGCTGCGCGGGTCTTCGGTCTTTCCCGTGCTCACGATCAACGGCGCGGGGCGGCCCTCGTCGCGCAACAGCTTCAGGGCCCGCACAACCACCTGGTGGTTCTTGTGCTGCCAATACTGGTTGGGCAGGAACACGTAGGGTCTGGCAATGCCGTGACGCGCGAAGACCTCGTCGCGCAGCGAGGCTGACTGCAGGGGCTCGAAGTTGACCTTGGGCGCAAAGCGCAGCACATGCAACTTGCGCCTGTCCGCGCCGAACAGACTCACGGCATCGTCGCAGGCAGCCTGGCTGCTCAGGATCAGCCCGTCGGCGTGCCGAATGTAGAGCTGGGCCTTCCTCTGCAACGCATCAACGACCGATGGTGGAAACAGTTCGGGCAGGTGCTTGAACTGGAAATCCGGAATCCATGGCAGGGTGGGAATGCCGGCTGCGCTGGCACCTTCAACATACTTGAAGAGCACCGCACGAACGTCGTGGTGCTTCAGCTGGGCCAGAAGCTGAGTGTCGCGCCCGGTGGCCAATACCAGCGCCTTGCGCAGCACCCAGGCTGGCGACTTGCGCTTGAGCATGCCCAGCGCGTGCACCATGACTCGCGGCGAAGGATGCAGGTCGTTGAAGAAACCGGGCTCGTCGGTGAGGAGATGCAGCCGCAAACCAGGGTCGGCAGCGGCGTCGAACACCGTCACCAGGTTGCGAAAGTAGTTGACGCCGCCGAGCCAGTGCTCGCTCAGCCCGTCCACGGCGATGGCGATGTTGAGCACGGTCACCGCTGCGCCTGGGCGGCGAACCAGCGCGCATATTCGGCCACGCCGTCCTGCCACGCCACCTTTGCTCGCCAGCCGAGCTCGCGCTGGGCCTTGCTGCAGTCGGCAACCAGGCAAGTCGGGTCGCCGGCGCGTGCCTGCCCGCTGAACTGCGGCGGTGCGGCCCCGGCAGTGGTGGCAAGATGGGTCAGCACCTGCGCCGTGCTGGCGGCCTGCCCGCCGGCGCAATTGAAAACATCATAGGTGCTCAGCGCAGGCCGTTCGAGCAAGCTGCGCATGAAGCCGCAGACGTCATCGATGTGCACCCAGTCGCGCTGCTCCTGCCCGGTGCCGAAAAAGTCGCTGCGGCCCTGGCTGAACTTGACCATGGCGTCCCACAACAGTTGCTTGCGAAGACCCGGCCCATACACCGAGAATAGGCGCACCGCCGTGGTGTGTAAGCCGTGCTGTGCGGCGTAGTACGCCGCCAGCTGCTCGGCCTGCGACTTCGCCAGACCATACAAAGATACCGGTGCGCGGCTGTCCGACTCGCGCTGCGGCGTGGCCGGGGCATTGCCGTAAAGCGCAGCGCTGGACAGCAACACCACCCGGGCGGCCGGCGCGTGGTGCTGCGCGAACTGCAGCACCGACAGCAAGGCGCCCAGGTTGGCCGGCAATTCAATCGCGGGGTGCGCCGACACCTTGGCCACGGTGCCGCTGCCCGCGGCGTGGAAGATCACTTCCGGCGTGGCGCCGCCCATCGCCTGAAGCAGGCTGGCTTCAGTAAGCGGCCAACGCGTACTGCTGGCCGACTGCCCGCGCTCGGCATCGATATGCACATGGGCACCCCGCTGACGGAAATGCGTGGCAAGAGCACCGCCAATGAAGCCCGCTGCGCCTGTAACGAGCACCGTGGTCAATTCA
>Ga0073899_10004941_pt1 | contig 11658 bp, 13 predicted proteins | sample KloWWTmetaKNB5Ph_FD_88975 | JGI IMG/M metagenome (GOLD analysis project Ga0073899, IMG submission 88975) | Active sludge microbial communities from Klosterneuburg, Austria, studying microevolution and ecology of nitrifiers - Klosterneuburg... | ecosystem: Engineered > WWTP > Aerobic digester >...
CGCACGGGTTGATGAAGGCCGGCCGGATGGCTGGCCCGGTGACGGCGCGAACAGGTCGCGCATGGGCTTCAAGGCTGCCTTCGTCACGCCAGGGGCGCGGCTGGTATGGCAACTACCGTGGGAGCAGGGCTCCCGAGGAAAAACCTTTTCGCTGGCATCTCCGGTGGGGATGCCACTGAAAAGGCGGATGCAGCGTGATGCTGCATCCCCTGCAAGGCCGTCAAGCGACTTGCCATACTTCGGCATCCCGCCGCCTTGCCTGCCGCGGCTGGGCTCGCCGCGCCTCTGCAAGCAGTGCTTGCCAACGACGGAACCAGATGTCCGACCAGTCGGTGCCCGGACATTTCGGGATGAACACCTGGACCTCACGCCGGACGCCTTCTTTTTGCTCTCGTCTGGCGCGCCTGGCGAGTGAAAAAGCGAAGTGTTGGCCCGTGAAATCGCCATCAGCATCGTTGTCGCCGTAAATCCAGAGCTTGGTTACGGTGTCAGGAATGACGAGCTGCTCGAAATTACCCGCGCCGAGCATCGCCCATGCCGGCTTGTGCGTCGCGAGGTGCAGCGCCAGTCCTTTCTCGATGCCCTCGGTGACCACCACCTCGTCGGTCGCCTCGAACAGCTTGACGGGCAGGCCGGCGATGCCGGAGCCGAGCACCTTCTTGGTGTCGTTGGTCCCAAGCTTGCGGCCGTTCGGCAGGTAGATCCGGTTGACTGCCCGAATCTCCCCGTCGGAACCGTCGATGCGTGCCACCATCGCCGCGTACTCGGCAACCTTGTGCGACTTCCCGTGCTCATCCTTGCGGTAGTAGGCTAGCCTCGGGTGGAAACGCAGCACGGAAGGGTACTCGGGGAGCGCCAGGCCGCGCGAGGTCAGGTAGCGATCGACCTCATCGCCGCGACTGATCGGCTGCGATTCGGTCCATATCTGCCGGACGAGCTTTCTCATGTACGCATCGGGTGGCTCGGTGGAGAGGCGGGCGACAGGCTTGGGGTAGAGACCGAGGTAGTGCTCCACCGCTTCAAGAACCTCATGGAAATCCATGCTCTTGACCTGCTGCGCCAACTGGAAACCACCACCGGAACCGCAACTGCGGCAGAAATAGTTGCCCTCACCGAACTTGTCGGTGAACTGGAAGCGATCGCGGCCACCGCAAAAGGGGCAGGGCATGTTGACGCGCTTCTTGATCATCCGGGATTCCAGTCCCAGGTGCAGCAGGATCTCTGGCCAGCGGCCATGGGCTCGGGCTTTCGCGTCGTCGATGCGACGCTGATACTCTTCGTTTGTCATGGCGATCTCCATGAAGAAACGCCCAGGCGCAGGGCCGGATCGCAGAGGCGAGCCGGCTCGGATGCGGGGCTGGGCAAGACGCACGTCGACGTCGGGGGTGACGGACATGCGGGCGATGAACGGGGCCGAATGGCCGCCGTTGAGGATGGGGCGGCGTGCGCACTTGCACGCCTCTCCCCGAAAATGGCGCTACGGAAGCGGGTGTGTCACCCCAGCCGCAACGCCTGATTCACGCGATCAGTTCGACCGAGTGCTCATCCGCCTCCTGCTCGATACGGACCTGGAAGGTCTGCCCGTGCAGGCATGGATAGCGGTTTGACTGCAGGTCTCTGAGCAGCGAACGCATCGCCTCGACCGGATCGGTCATGCGAAGGCGGCGAATCAGGTGTTCGAGCGAGGCCATGTCGGCATCCCGATCTGATTCGTAGAGTCTGTCATTCCCGTCCACATAGGAAGCGCATTGCCGAACCACGCGACCCGAGTGCTCGCCATTCGGAATGTAGAAACGCCCGTCGTGGTACAGCCCTTCGTCGGTCAGCGTGACCGTGTCGTCGCCGATGCGTACCGAAACTTCATCGCAGAGGATGACCTCGGCGGAGATCCAGTCTGTCTCGATGGACGAATCGACGCGCTGATTGGTGACCGTCAACTCGACCGCTTGCTCGTTCAAGTCCATGACATAGGGGTGAACCCAATGCCCGTCGTCCAACTGATCGCCAGTGAGCACGACATAGCCCTTGGCCCGAGCCAGCATCCATTTCGCGCTGTTGGTGCCATCCACCCAATCGAGCTTGACCAGTTTCACCTCTCCCTCCTCGACCTGGGCCCGGCGTAGCGGCACTGCGGGCTGCTTCAGGTAGCTCCCATAAGGCGAGCGTGATTGCACGGGATAGTCCGCTGCGAGCTCGCAGAGCTGTCGCGGGAGTGCCGCGGCATCGTTGAGGAGGTCGAGATGGCGATGAAACCGCATGACCCCGTAAAAGTCCTCGACGAACTCGGCGGACGCCAACTGTGCCTTGCGATGCGCCAGCGCTTCGCGCCATGCCATCCGGACTTGTTCCCTGATTTTCAGCTCCTGGACGTCCGCGTCGATCAGCTTGTCCCGGTCGGGCAGGCGTGCGAGAAACGCCTGCGAGTCCAGGTGGACTACGTTCGGCGCCTCGTCGTAGATGACGTAGTTCGGTAGTGTCATCACGCGGAATCCCTGGAGATAGGCCACGATCCCCGTTGCGAAGCGGCCGCTGTGCGTGCCGATGAGGTGGATATCTCCGACCGGCGTCGAAAGCGGCCGCAACTCGGTAAGCGCGTGGGTGCGAGGCACCGGCCTGCCGTTGAATTCGATCGGCACGGGAAATCCCTTGCACAGATCCTCGATGCGGGAGGCCAGATCCGGCAGATCCACACCGTGGAGCTCAATGCGAGTGCCCGCGCTGCGCTCGTCACCGACCTCCTCGACGCCGATGGGTGCCTTCGACAAGGCGCTTGCGGTATCGAAGTCGATGCGCTTGCCGCGCGAGGTGACGATGCCGCGCGTCGATGCGTACAGGCACCGCGAGAAGCCCGCGCCGAAGGGGTGTTCTTCAGCCTGCACGGCTTCGTTCCAACCCGATTCGTTGAAGGTCAGCAACTTGCTGAAGTCATCGATGCCGTGGCCGTCGTCGATGACCCGGAGGGTCTGCGACGCGGGGTCGTGGCTGATCTCGATCAGCGTTGCGCCAGCGCGGCGGCTGTTTTGAAGCAGCTCGGTGATCAGCGTGAACCGATCACTGAACGCGTAGCGCTGGTTGCGCAGCGTTCCGTCTTCATTGATGCGAACTTGGACGTATTCCATGACTTGCTCCTGTCAGTGCAAGCGAGCCCGTTTCCCTTGCGGGTGCAGGCCCGCGAAGGGGTGAATGAAGGACGGTCAGTGCGTGGTGCGCACCGGTTCCGTATAAAGCTGACCTGCCATCAAGGCCTCGACGACGCTATGCGCCGCGAAGTCGCTGGGCAGCAGGTGCTGCGTGTCGAGAACCGTGCCGTCGGCATCCAGGCGTTCGACTTCGACGATCGCGGGGTGCCAATGCACCCGGTACGCCAGTTGGTCGGCGCCTGAGATCACGAAGACGCGACCGGCGCAGCCGGTGAGGACTTCGCTTTCCTTGACGAGGAACTCGATCTCGGTCAGGCCGCGCACGCGCTGCAGCAGGTTCTGCGAGACGGGCATCTGTCTTTGAATGTGTAGTTGCATGAGACGCTCCTAAAGAGGTGTCTTTTCACAGTCGCGATCCGGTACGGCCGCGGCCAATTCATCACGGTCCGTCACCGACGTTTCTGCGCTCGGGAAGACGTCATGGATGCAGACACGCCTTTCGAGGTGGCTGCCGCGCATGCTCTCTTCCTGACGCAGGGCGTCGTCGTAGTCCATGCGGCCGGCGATGCCGTAGCAGGCCAGAACGGCCAGCAGGGCAAGGATGTCTCTCAACGTCGTCATGACGTCTCCTTCGAAACAAAAGAGGGCCGCAAAGGGCCCTTGTAGAAGGGTTGTAGGGCTTGTTTTCAAACGAAAAGATCTCCTTGCACGGTCTTGCGTTTGATCTGCTCGTTGATCCACTGCGGGTTCTTGCTCAGCCGCGTGGAGGCCCACTGAAGGTTGTGCGCGAGGGCTTCGCTCACCCAGGAGGGGAAGCGGTTCAGCGATTCGCGCATCCAGCGCCGGACGTTGAACAGCAGCAGTTCGCGGAAGGCTTCCAGATCGACCAGGCCGCAATAGGTGTAAGTCGACAGCGGACTGCAGCCGACGACGCGCACGCAACTGGCGAAGGAAAAAGGTTTGTCGTCCTTGTCCGGATCTGTGAAGACCCAGCGCAAGGTGTCGAGCTTTTCCTCGAGCGGTGTGGCGGGATCCGCCAGTCCGTTCAACTCGTCGAGCAACAGGCAATGAAGAAAGACGACGTCTTCTTCCGTCCACTCGATGGGCTCGTGGCCAGTGGTATCGAGTTGGTGTTCCACCGCCTGAGGGTTGTTCGCTGCGTACGCCACATAGGGAAAATGGCGAGGCGGCAGCGGCGTGTCGCCGGTGCGGACAGTGACCGGCTGAAGGTTTGTGCGCGGCATCGTGGCCTCCTGAAGAAATAGGGGGCACGACGCACCCAGGGGGCGAATGCCCCACGGGGTTGGAAAAGGCCGATGCCCAAAGGACATCGGCCGGTGAAGAAAATGGCTGGCTTGGGGCGGACGATCCGCCGAATGACGGTGTGCCAGCTACCGCTGTGAAAACTGCTTTCGGCACGGGAGCGATGAGCTCCCGCCTCGAAAGCATGTTTCGATGCGGGACTCGGCCGCCAACGGGGAGAGCATGGCGGCGAGGATCACGGGGTGATCCAGGGTGGACTCAAGGGCTCGCCAGGACGGTGCGCAGGGCCAGCTACTGCATGCATCGTAGGTTGCCGCGGGGACTTCGGCCGGTCAATCCGCCTGCCGGCGAAGTCCACCAGGTGATGGCAAATTCGGGCGGTTTGGACGGGATATTCGGGTGGAGTTCAAGCTGCTAGACGAGGACGATCTGCTTCAAGTCGACAGCAGAGAGGTCTCCCATGGCAACGAAATTCTCCGGTGCGCAGATCGTCAAGACCGACGAAGGCGCGGTGAACGCACGCATCCTGGCGCGCGAGGCGAAGGTGGATTTTCGGCGCGTCGAAGCCGCCAGCATCAAGGTGGTCACACGCCTGACCAGCGCCGAAGGCAAGCGTCTGTTCGTGCGCTTCTTCAGCACCTTGCAACTCAACGCCCACTTCATTTCCGTGCTGGCGCGCACGCGCCTGGACTCGGACGATGTCGCAAAGGTCGAGGCGGCCATCAAAGCGCGTATCGATACAGTGGCCGAAGCCCTCAATAAGACCATCGACGGCGCTGAAGCGCTGTTCCAGGCCAACGGCATTACAAATTCGGCCACCTACGACACGCAAGCCCTGGAAATCGAGGTCGGGATCATCTCGTCGACCGGCCGGCGCTACCTGGATCTGATCGGCAAGCTCGATCAACTGATGCCCTTGCTGCAGACGCTGGAGATCCACGAGGTCATCACCACCCAGGCACTCGACATCCAGCGAGCCACGCTCAAGCGCCAGGTCCGCGACGTGGCGAACTCGGCACGCAGTTTGGCAACGGGGCTGCGCCGCCGCATGAACGCATTGGCTGCGAGCGCCGCCAGTGGCGGCGGCGCGCCGGCTTCCCCTGGCGCAGTGCGCGAGGGGGCTGGCGGGGCTGATGTGGGGGGCGCCGATACGGCTGGCGACCTCGCCGAACGGGAAGGCGGCAGCGCACTCAGCGTCCTGGCGGACGACGCCGTCGATCAGCCGATTGAACCCGTCGAGTCCGAAACGCCCGTGTCCGAAGGTGGCGATGGCGTCGGTGAAGGTTGAGCCCGTTGGCGGCCGCTGCTTGGGTTGGTTCTATGGCCTGCGCCCCCCATCTTTCGTGCCAACAGGGCCTTTGGGTGTGGTGTCGTGCCGCTGCGTGGCAAGGGGTGTTGCCTGGCTGTCGCGGCATGCGCTACCGTACCGGAACCAGTCATGCCTTCCCGCGCCGCAAGCGGGAAGCACTTGGTTCTTCTCGGCGTGACCGTCACGCCTGGACGTAGCGGACGTCACCCGCCCTGCTGAAAGCGACCCGCCGATCCAGCGCGAGATCGTTCATTCTTCCTGTTCTTCGAAACGGGCCGCCAGGCCTGCCATGAGTTCGTTTTGCCCTTTTGCCGTCGCCCGGGAAGCCGGCGGCATGTCCTGTGTTTGCTTCCCTAGCGATCGTATCGAATCTGACCTAGCTCGATCGCGACAGAGGGGGTCATGAACCTCGGCATCCACGAGGAACCGAACATGCCCACCGCAATCCCATCTTGGCAGGCGTCAAGGCCTGCACGCGCCTCCCAGGACGCACCTCCCGTCCTGCCGCAAACCGGCTTCCTGCGTGAAGCGCGCTTGCTGCAATTCCTTCCCTTCTCGCATTCGACCTTGTGGCGCAGGGTGAGAGCGAAGACCTTCCCCACACCCGTCAAGATATCCGGCCGTATCACCGCCTGGCGCGCGGAGGACATCCGTGCGTGGATTGAAGAGCAGGGGGGTGATGGCGCGGCAGACGGGTGATCGGCACAGCCTGTCGGTTACCCGACTGGAGCCGGCGTCAATGGTGGCAGTTGCCGTTCGTGCTAATGCGTGGTTTCGAGAGCGGCGGCCGCCTGCGCCAGTCCCCCGAGCACCGTGTCTTCGACACGTGCGGAGAAGCCGGGCGGCAACGTGGCCTGCACAGCCGCAATGGCCGCAGGCGTGCGCGCGAGGATGTCATCGATGACGGGCTCGGCGGAAAGGCCATAGCCGACCTTCTGCGCCGTGCTGTCGAAGTGACGGCGCTGGATGCCGAACATCTCGTAGTGTCTGTTCTTACCGAGCAGGGCCATGGCCAGCTTGATCTCGCGCGGCGACCACTGGTTCGGGCCGTCGCCGAGCACCGGGTAGGCGGACATCACGTCGTAGAGCGGGGTCAGCTGGAAGCGCCCGCGCGGGAGTATCCGCAGGCTGAAGTTCTTGGCGTGGCCGTCCGGTGCCCGCAGGAGCCAGAACAGGACTTGCGCGGCCATCAAGGTGCGCATGTCGTTTTCGGCGTTCACCGACTGACGCAGCGTCGAGAACAAGGCTTGCAGGCCCGGTCCGCCTTCGTTCTCGTATTTGCGCAGCGGTGAGCAGCCCTCGACCTGGCAGAAATCTTCCTGGGGCAGGCGCATCAGCCACTTTCCGTCGGGCGCAACCCGTCGGTCGAAGCGTTCCACCACGAGCACGCGTTGTTGGCCGAAGGTCGCGATGTCGGCCTCGGCGACATCCAATCCGTAAGCCTTCAGCAACTTGAGGCACAGCCACTCGTTGTCCACCGAGGTGCTGAAATCGGCTCGCCGGCCCCCCATCAGGCCGAGGGGGAGTTTGACGATGTGCGTGGTCGGCGTCGTGCCGTGGGGCATCTGCCATCGGCCATCCCACTGCAGGAGGGCGGTCTTCTCCTGGGCGCCGGCGAGCGAGATGCGGAAGTCGTCGTCGGGATCCTGGCTGGATCCGAAGGCGCGAGGCGATACCGTGTCGACGAGGTGCCGTTCCACCTCTTCATCGGACAGTGGCGTGCCGTCGATACGGTCGAAGCCGGTGGGCGTCTCGTCCTCGTCCAGGATCTGCACGGCGCCCACGCAATCGCGACCGATGGCTTTCAGCAGGTCGAAGGCATCGGTGGAACCCGTCCGGAAGCGCTCGGCGACGCGCTTGCGGATGGCATCGCTGTCGGGCAGCAGGTTGTCGAAGTAGTTGTAGACCTTCTCGCCCTTGAGCGGCAGGTTGTCCAGGGTGAAGGGCAGTGAGAGGGACAGGGGCCGGCCGACATCGGCTTTGACCCAGTCGTCGTCGTACTGAAGTTGCATGTCGCCGCGTGCCGGGATCGTCCAGCGGCCGACGCGCACGCCGTTGGTCCAGATCGACAGGGAGCGGCTGTGTGATTTGCGGCCCATGTCACCAGTCCGTCTTGGGTGCAGCCGGCGCCGTGCTGTTGCGTGACGCGAGCGTGAGTTCGAGCTCCAGCGCCGAGCACCAGGCCAGCAATTGCGCGACGCTTAGATCCTGGGCGTTCAGTTCCAGGTGCGATATCCGGGACTGGCTCAGGCCGACGCGGCTGGCCAGGGCCGACTGCGACATCTTCCGTCCCTTGCGCGCTTGTTGCAGCAGCTGGCCCAACTGCGAACCGGTGACCAGCACCTGATGAGGAGAGGGCATGGCAATTACCTGAAATTCAGATAAATGGATATTATCTGAAAATCGGGTAAATGCAAATAATCTGTAAATCAGCTATTGCTGTGCTTCGGGAGTCGGGGAGCAGCCTCCATCGCCGTCGGGCATTGAATCGAGGTCGTGAGGCCGGATCGGATCCAGTCCGCCGCTTTCGTCTCGCCTTGCTTGGCTGGTGGCACCACGATCGAGATGGCGATTCCACGTCCGGTAGGTCAGCCAAGCTACAACCAGGCCGAAGGCACAGGATACGGTTTGATTTGGACGCTGGCGCGTAAGTTAAGGTGGCCTAAATAGCGGCTGGCATTAATAAAAAATCGCGCCTGAATTTTACTAAGGCTGTAAAGATGCCGCAAACGCTGGTCTACCTATCGGACACGTAGCGGGCTCAACTGCTTGAGGTAGCGCTGAGAGGTGAGTATCCCTCGGACATCTCACGCCAGATCCAAAGGTCTGGCTACAGACACCTCCTCTGGTCTCGCGACCGGGGGTCATTGATGCAGAGACGAGCGCTGCGTCGACTTCGTCCTTTGTCTTTGGCCTCTGGTGGCGGAAGGCTGTCTCATGTGTTTCGGGCGTAAGCTCCCGAAATCTTGGCCATGACCGTATCGAAGTCGAAGTCGGCGTGGAACAGCGGTTCGAATCGACCTTGTTCGCCTTCGAAGACGAACTCCGCGCAGTAGCAGTCCTGCTCGTGCTCGCCGCAGTACTGGCACTCGGGGTTGCAGTGGACGATCATCTGATCGACGGCATCGGCCGGATCGTCCGAGGCCATCAACTCGTCGTCGGCGGACCAGTCGCTGATCTCGAACTCGCCGCGGGCGAATGCCAGGACGTCCTCCGTGGTCTCGAACTCCCAGTTCAGTAAGGCTTGGCAAGCAGGAAGCAGCACAACGCGGACGTAGTCAAAGCGGTAGCCTTCCAGCAGGCACAGCACGCGTCCTTCGTCTTCGTACAGGCTTTGAAAAGAAATCGGGCCGTAGCGCTGCTCGAGCGCACGGTACCGTTTCGGGTCGAGCCGAATGTGCTTGAGCGCGTTGTTGATGGCATCGATGAGTTCGAATTTCCGATTGCGAAGGCGTGCCCCCTCCACGGAAAAGTGCTGATCGAATTGCTGGACGAACTCGCCCCTGCGGTCATCGAGACCGGCTGTCTTGCGAATCGCCAGGATGTAGTCGACGGCATGGGCGAGGAATAGGTTGGCGCCGAAGATCCGATGCAGCCGGACGCTCCGCGCAGCGATATCGGCCCGCAGTTCCGCCATCGCGGGTTCGAGGATTGCGAGGAGATACTGCCGGTAGTCCGCGCAGGCTTGTTCGAGTGCTTCGGGTGACGGGGGCACGGACGCATCCTTCCTTTTAAACATTGCACGAGCCGGTTGGGGGGCTACTGGTCTGCGAGCACCACGACGGGATCCAGTTCGAAGCCTGGATAGTTGAATGCGTCGGCCAGCGTGTCGCAGTCGGCGGGCGTTGCGCCGTGTTGCCGTAGCACCGCATGCCAGCGCGCCGTCACCACCTGCTGAACCTGGTTGACGATGGCCGTTGCCTGCGCCAGGGAGAGCTTGAACTGCCCGTGTTGCGAGAGCAGATCGGCGCGGTTCGCGTAGCGGTTGAAGTTTCCGCAGGTCATGGCGAGGTCCCGCTTTTCGGCGCTGGTGAGCGGGTTGGGCGTCAGGTCGTACGCCGGTGACAGCTCCCACTTGTCCGTGGTCACGATCAGGGCGTGGTTGCGAGGATGGTCATCTGTGTTCGAGATGAGGGCGTTGAATACCATGCGCCGAAGCAGCTCTTCAAGATCCTGGGCCGATCGTGCGCTACGCCGCCGCAGTTCGTCGGCCAGCAGGAGGTAGGACCACTTGGCCCGATCACCATGCGAGTCCTCGGCGCCCAGCGCGGTCAGGCCACTGACCATGCGATGGCGCAGGTAGCCGTCAGCGGTCAGCGTGCGGTCGAAGCGCTGCACGAGCAGCACGTCTTTGCCGGCGACAGTCTCGATGCGGTGCCTGGAAACGCGCAGGCCGCATTCCTGCGCCAGCGCGAGCATCGCGCCTTCGACACGCGCGTTGTTCCACTTGTCGCCCCTGTCCGGGAATTTGGCGAGCCACAAGCCTTCGGCATCCTCGACCACGTTCTTTGGCCGGGCGCCGCCCATGGAGGTGCCGGGCTGCAGAAGCTTGAGCATCTGTTCCGGCACGCCCGGCCGGCCAGCCGCTTCGTCTTCCATGAATTGTTCGGCCGCGGCAAGCAGGGCTTCCAGTTGGATGACCTGGTTGAACTTGCGGATCGGGGCGGGTGGCAGCTTGTCGCGGCCGAAGGACAGGGCGCCCGCGCGGTCTTCGGGAGAGTGCAGCAGGTAGTCGACCTCGGTGAGGTCGGCGCGTCCGGTGTGCTTCTCGATGATGCGACGGCCCCAGGCATCGGGAGAGGCGTCGCGCAAGGCACCGAAGATGCCTTTGAGCTTGACCGTCTGCGTACGCCTGGGCGCCAGGGGCAATTCTTAGGGTTCCAGCGGCACCGCGTCGGCGCGTTGCAGGTAGGCCGGGTTGTAGACGAACGAGCCCGTCGGCACCCCTTGCGGGAAAGCGAGTTCGTAAAACCCCGCCGTCACGACCGCCATGGACTGCGGCAACTGGAGGTAGACGTAGGCGCGCTGGTCAGAACTCGCCATCGAGGTTTTCCTTGCGGTGGCGGACCCGTTGCGGCAGGCGCGTGATCTCCAGTTGCTTGCCTTCTTCGTCTCGTTCGGGGTCGGCAAATGCCTGGATCTCGGATTCCAGGCCCATCGCCCACAGCATGGCCAGGTAGGCCCCCAGGCCGGTTTGCAAGTTGCCGGCTTCCACCGCACGCGCGGTGTCGTAGCTGATGCCCGCCTTGGATGCCAGCTCGCGCAGGGTCAGCCGGCGGCGCTTGCGGGCCAGTGTCAGCCGTTCGCCGATGCGCTGGGCGCCATCCTTCACCGCGAAAGGCGCGGTCTGGTTTAGTTGAAGAGGACGAGGCGTGTTGAAAGCAATCTAGATTGATATTGGGTTGGTTTCAGCATACTTCTCGATGGTCTTGATGTAAATTTCAGATTGGTTTAAAGACTTCTAATGCATTTTAGAAACGGTTTCAGTCGTCTTTTCTGGCGGAACAAGAAAATCCCCCCAGCCTTGCGACCGGGGGGAGTCCATCATGCAGCGACGAGTGCTGCGCCAGCATCGGCGTCAGCCGCCTGGCTGCCGGCCTCGTCCTTCGTGAGGTCGAGTTGCTCGATCAGTTCGGCCTGCCGCGCTTGTAGCGTCTGCAGGCGAAGCGCATGCTCGAACGGCCGGCCGAGTTCGACCTGCAGGTCGACCAGGCGCTTGCGGCGTGTCTGCAGCAGGGTGCCGGCCTTGTCGGCCGAATCCTTGACGGTGCCGAGCGTGGCGAGCAGGCCCGCCACGAGGGCTGGCCCCATTTGGTAGGGCGCCGCCTCGTAGACGGCGTTGCCCGTCAGGTGATACACCGGCGTGTGTTCTCCGTTGATGCAGACGATGCTGAGGTCGAACCCGCCGAAGCGGCCGACGACGCGATCCACGTGCAGCCGGCCACG
>Ga0073899_10004942_pt1 | contig 11657 bp, 8 predicted proteins | sample KloWWTmetaKNB5Ph_FD_88975 | JGI IMG/M metagenome (GOLD analysis project Ga0073899, IMG submission 88975) | Active sludge microbial communities from Klosterneuburg, Austria, studying microevolution and ecology of nitrifiers - Klosterneuburg... | ecosystem: Engineered > WWTP > Aerobic digester >...
CGAGGGATCGGCGCCCTGGCGATCCTGTCCGGGGTGATGATCGGCGCCCCGGTTGCGCTGTTGGCCTGGGGACGGGGTCCGTCCGGCTGGTCGGGACTTCTTCGCCCCGACGACGGCTCGCTGCTACTGGTGGTGCTGACCGCAGTTGGCTGGGTCGCCTGGGGCTTGTTCACCGCCGCGACGACCGTTGAATCCGTCCGCTTGCTGGCCGGGGTGAGCCTCCGCGTCCCGCTGTTGGGCGGACTCCAGCAGGTGAGCGCAGGGTTGCTGCTGGCCGTGCTGGCGTTGGCCCCCGCGTCCGCTTCTGCGGAGGCGCCGCCGGCGCCCAGCCTGACCGTGACAGTGCCACTGGCAGTGTCGGACACCAAGACCGTGGCCGAACCCGCTGAGATCTCTGCGGGAGCCGAGGACGACGGTTATCTGGTTGCGGCGGGCGACGACCTCTGGGGCGTGAGCGAAACGCTCCTGGGCGACGGCGGCCGCTGGCGGGAGATCGTCGCCGCGAACCCGGAGCGCCTTCAGGACCCGACCGCGCGGCTCGCGCCGGGCACACGCCTTGCCCTCCCGGCCACCGCCCCCAAGCAGGTGGTGGTCGAACGCGGTGACACCCTCAGCGGCATCGCCCTTGAACGCCTCGGCACGGCCAACCGCTGGCCGGCCATCGCTGCCGCCAACGCCGACCTGATCGACGATCCCGACCACATCGAAGTCGGTTGGCGCCTCGACCTACCGTCCGCCCAGCACGCCTCGCGCGGCGCCGAGCCATCGCTCAGCCGGGACGGCGACGCGCAGACGCCCCAGGCCGACGACCAAGCCTCCGCCGGCGACGAATCCGAGACCTCAGGACCGGACGGTTCGGAGACTCGTGCGAACCCGTCCGCCGAGCCTGCCGACGCCACCACGCTCCCCGAGCCCGGCGGTCCCCGAGCCGGAGAGGGCGAGGCGCCCGAGCCCGCCCAGGCAGCCGCGTCCACAACACTCCCCGCACCCGTCGAGGGGTCGGAGGCCGCCCACAGCCAGGACACGGAACCCGACGACGACCAGACCGGGCTGCCCGCGATCGGGGTGTTCGGCTCCCTGGCTGCAGCAGCCGTGATCGGTGTGCTCGAGACCAGGCGCTACCTTCGGCTTCGCTCCCGCCCGGTCGGCCGACGCCTGTTGCCTGCGACCGAGCCGGCCACCCGGTTGCGGACGGCGATCGGCGGACGCCAGCGCCCCGACCGAATGGCGGCGCTGGACAAGGCGATGCGGGCGATCGGCGAGCACTGCTTCCGCAATCACCTCGCGCTGCCGGAGTTGGAGCGGGTGGCGCTCGGCGAGACCACGATCGGCTTCCACTGGGCGGGGTCCGCGGGCGCGCCCCCGTCCGGCTTCTCCGGAGACCGGACCACCTGGCGCTTCGACCTCGCGCCCGACCTCGATCCGAGCGACTGGCCGTCTCCGTACCCGGCGCTGGTCAGCCTGGGCACCACCGAGACCGGCGAGACCCAACTCGTCGATGCCGAACGGTCACGCGTCCTCGGCGTGGCCACCGGCTCCGAGGAACTGCGCCGCTCGACGCTCGCCGCGATGGGCGTCGAATTGGCCTGCGCACCCTGGAGCCAGGACGTGCAGTTGGTCGTCACCGGTGACGACACCGAGCTGCTCACCTTGGCCGGCGGTGACCGCGTCCGAGTCAAAGCAGATCCGCACGAGGCGATCGCCGAACTTCGGACGGTGGTCAGTGCTCGAAGAAGTGCTCTGGGCGACATTCCGCTGGCAACTCTGCGCGTCGATCCCGACCGAGCGGACGCGGTCACGCCGATCGTCTTCCTGCTGAACACCGCGGCAGACCCGGCGACCACCGCCGAACTGGACGGCCTGTTGGCCGGCCAGCCAACCGGGGTGGTGGTCCTGCTCGGCACGGACTCCGTCGCCCCCGCACTGTGGCACGTGGGCGGCGACCCCTACGCACCCTCGGGCCGGCTCGCCGGACAGCCGGGCAGCCTGCTGGCGCACAGCATTCCGGAGGCCACGCGCACCGGCGTCGCGTCCCTGCTCTCGACTGCGGACGACCCGACCGACACCCCGGCCCCCTGGTGGGGCGACCCGACCGACAACGTGCGGCCACTGCCACAGCGCGCCCACCGTGGAGAGGAACCCATGGACATCGTCAGACTCCTCCCCGCCCCAGGCGCACCGCAGGTAATGCTGATCGGCCCGACCGAACTGGTCGGCGCGAGCGGTCCGGAGCCCCTCCGCTCCCGCCAGCAACTGATCGAGGTGTGCGCGTGGCTGCTTGAACATCCGGGCAGCAGCGCCACCGAGATGTCCGCGGGGCTGTCCGTGGCCGAGGGCACCCGGCGCTCGAACCTGAGCCGGTTGCGGGCCTGGCTCGGCACGGACCCGACCGGTGCCCTCTACCTGCCGGACGCCTACACCGGCCGGATCCGGCTGCACCCCGCAGTCACCTCCGACTGGGAACAGCTGCAGTTGCTGCTGCGTCCCGGTGCCGATCGGGTGGCGGACGCCGTGCTGGTGGCCGCGCTCGAACTGGTGCGCGGGGCACCGCTGGCTGACGCCACGCCGGTGCAATGGCACTGGGCGGAGGTTCTGCGGACCGACATGACCTCAGCTCTCCGCGACGTGGGCATGGTGCTCGCCGACCGTGCGCTCGCCAACGGCGACATCGACCTGGCTCGCTGGGCGGCGTCCCGTGCGCTGGTGGTGGCACCGGATGACGAGCAACTGCTCTGCGCTCGCATTCGCACCGAGCATCGCGCGGGAAACCGTCCCGAAGTGGAACGACTGGTCAACCAGGTTGCCCGGCAGTCCCGTGTGCTGGGTGTCGATCTGCTGCCTGAAACCGTGGAGCTCTGTCAGCAGGTCATCGAGGGACGCCTCCGCGCGCAGCGCGCCTGAACCGGGAAAGGCATCGATTTCGCGAAGTTTCGTTCGCAAGACTCACAAACTCCTATACTCCGGCGGGTAACCAAACAATTCGGAGCATCGATGGGCGCACCTCGATTCAGTCGCTCCGCCCTGGTGAACGGGTGGGCGATCGGCATCGCCGTGTTCGCGCTCGCCGTCTGGTTCGCCGGTCCCCTCGTGCTGATGCTCGGCGGGCTGAGCGTCGCCGGCTACCTCATCTACACCGGTCTTCGACTGGGCGGACGCTGGCAGTGGCCGCTCATCATCGCCGGCACGCTCCTCGCCCTGCTCGTGGTGCTGCCGACCCTCGACATGATGTTCGGCACTCCGAACTGAGAGTGGCCGGCTGAGAATTTCCGCCGTTCTCAGTGGGTCTCGAACCACTTGTCGCGGTAATCGCGCACCAGAGCCGGCCAGTCGGTCTGGATGGCGTTCACGCCCAATTCGAAGATCGGCCCGTACGCCTCGTCCGGCGACTTTGAAATGGCCAACTCGTCGTCCAGACCGCCGAACAGCGGAATGCCGGTGTTGAGGGTCACGGTATTGACGAAGACGAACACCCCCATCGCCTGGAACTCCTCGATCACCGACGCCGAGAACCAAGGCGACTGCGGAGTGTTGGAGATCAGCTCCACGCCGACCGTGTTCAGCTGCGGGTCGTTCACCACTCGATAAACATCGTTGGGCGAGGCGCAGATGGGCACGAACGGGAACTTCACCCGGAACTCCCGCAGCCGCTGCAACGCTGCATCCTCCCAGGCCGGGCATTTCATCAGCAGCTGGTGTGCCATGTACAGCCCGTCCAACGCCAGCAACATGTTCGGCCATCGCCACCAGGAACGGTCGATGTTGAACAGAGTGTCGGTGTCCTTGAAGCCGCGCAGCAGCGGCAGCAGGTGCTCGACCCGCGCGCGACGTCCGGGCCGATCCACCCACGTGTACGACAGCCGGTCGATCTCCTCCGCCGTGAGGGTCTGCAGGTTCGCCTCGATACCCAGCAATTCGGGCTCGCAGCCGTCGTGGAAGCAGTAGAACTCACCGTCCACCGACGACGAGACATCGATCTCCACCAGGTCGGCCCCAGAAAGGAAGGCCGCCTTGATCCCAAGCTCGGTATTCACCGCGATGCTGCCGCCGCCGCTGCCCCGATGAGCCGAGATGAGCAGCCTTCGGCGCTCGAGCATCGAGTTCACGTGAGCGTTCATGGCCTCGAACTTCGCTTGGCCGAACATCGGACCTCCGCAGTCGTGGGGTGTGCGACCGCTATGTCAGCACACTCCTGACCCTACCCTCGACCATGGCCGGATAATCGGGCGGAGCCAATAGTTCGAACACCCCTGTGGGAGGATGTTCAGGGCTTGAGCGAAGGAGTGTCATGGCCGAATTCCTGTACGAGGATCTGCTGCCGATCGGGGAGGACACCACCCCCTACCGGCTCCTCACCACCGAAGGCGTCGAGACCGTCGAGGGTCCGGACGGGCGCAGATTCCTGAAGGTGGCGCCCGCGGCGCTGGAGCTGCTCGCCGAGACCGCCATGCACGACATCGCGCACTACCTGCGCCCGGCGCACCTGCAGCAGCTGCGGAACATCCTCGACGACCCCGAGGCCAGCGGCAACGACAAGTTCGTCGCGCTCGACCTGATGAAGAACGCCAACATCGCCGCGGGCGGCATCCTGCCGATGTGCCAGGACACCGGCACTGCGATCATCATGGGCAAGCGCGGCCAGCAGGTGCTCAGCGAGGGCACGGACGAACGTCCGCTGTCCCGCGGCGTCTACGACGCCTACACCAAGCTCAACCTGCGCTACTCGATGAACGCCCCCATCACTACGTGGGACGAGAGGAACACCGGGACGAACCTGCCCGCGCAGATCGAGCTGTACGCCGACACCGCACCCGGGCATGAGTTCACCTACAAGTTCCTGTTCATGGCCAAGGGCGGCGGCTCGGCGAACAAGAGCTACCTCTATCAGGAGACCAAAGCGATCCTGAACCCCGACTCGATGATGAAGTTCCTGGACGAGAAGCTGCGTTCGCTCGGTACGGCAGCCTGCCCGCCGTACCACCTGGCCATCGTGATCGGCGGCACGTCGGCCGAGTTCGCCATGAAGACGTCCAAGTACGCCTCGGCGAAGTATCTCGACTCGCTGCCCACGTCCGGCTCGATGAGCGCGCACGGTTTCCGCGATCTCGAACTCGAGGAGAAGGTGCTCGAACTCACCCGCCAGTTCGGCATCGGCGCCCAGTTCGGCGGCAAGTACTTCTGTCACGACGTCCGGGTGATCCGGCTGCCGCGCCACGGCGCGTCCCTGCCGGTGGCGATCTCGGTCTCGTGCTCGGCCGACCGGCAGTGCCTGGGCAAGATCACCCCAGAGGGCGTGTTCATCGAGCAACTCGAACGCGAGCCCGCGCACTTCATGCCCGACACCACCCACGAGCACCTCGAGGACAGCGAGGTCGTCGAGATCGACCTCGGCCGGCCGATGCCCGAGATCCTCGCCGAGCTGAGCAAGTACCCGGTGAAGACCCGGCTCTCCCTGCACGGCACGGTGATCGTGGGACGCGACATCGCGCACGCCAAGATCAAGGAGCGCCTGGACGCCGGCGAGCCGATGCCGCAGTACCTGAAGGACCACCCGGTGTATTACGCCGGTCCGGCCAAGACGCCGGCAGGCATGCCGTCCGGTTCGTTCGGGCCTACCACCGCCGGACGCATGGATTCCTACGTCGACCAGTTCCAGGCGGCCGGCGGCTCGATGATCATGCTCGCGAAGGGCAATCGTTCCAAAGCCGTGACGGACGCCTGCAAGGCGCACGGCGGCTTCTATCTCGGCTCGATCGGCGGCCCGGCGGCACGCCTGGCCCAGGACTGCATCACCAGCGTCGAGCTGCTGGAGTACCCCGAGCTAGGCATGGAAGCCATCTGGAAGATCGAGGTGAAGGACTTCCCTGCGTTCATCGTGGTGGACGACAAGGGCAACGACTTCTTCGCCGAGGTCAATCGGCCGACCCTGGTGGGTCTACTGCCGCGGGGCTGATCGAACTCCCTCGACGGCCCAGCTCGTCGAGGGCCACCCTTCAGCATCGAGGGCCACCCGTTCGGTCGAGGCCCATCGCCCGGGCACAGGCTCTGGCATGATCGCGTCCTCTCGCTCAACGCAGCGAAACGCCCCCGGGAGCAAACCAGGGGGCGTTTCGCTGCGTGCGAGTCAGGCGCGCTCGGCCATCGGGATGAAGGGCCGCTCGACCTCGCCGATGTAGACCTGGCGCGGCCGGTTGATCTTGGTGGCCGGGTCCGCCGCCTGCTCGCGGAAGTGGGCGATCCAGCCGGGAAGGCGGCCCAGGGCGAAGAGCACCGTGAACATGTTCTGCGGGAAGCCCATCGCCTGGTAGATCAGGCCGGTGTAGAAATCGACGTTCGGGTAGAGCTTGCGCTCCTGGAAGTACGGATCCGATAGTGCCGCCTCCTCCAACTGGACGGCCAGGTCGAGCAGTTGGTCGTTGCCCGAAAGAGTGTTCAGGATCGCGTCCGCATGCTTCTTCACGATCGCTGCCCGCGGATCGTAGTTCTTGTAGATGCGGTGGCCGAAGCCCATCAGCTTGGTGGTGTCCTTCTTATCCTTGACCTTGGTGACGTAGCTCTTCACGTCGCCGCCCTCGTCGCGGATGCCCTTCAGCATCTCCAGGACGGCCTGGTTCGCACCGCCGTGCAACGGTCCGGAAAGCGCGCTCACTCCGGCCGCGACCGAGACGTAGATGTTCGCGCCGGAGGAGGCGACCATGCGGACGGTTGAGGTAGAGCAGTTCTGCTCGTGGTCGGCGTGCAGGATCAGCAGGACGTCGAGCGCCCGGGTGATCGCGTCATCGAACGGGTAGGGCCCGGTGGGCAGACCGAAAGACATGCGCAGGAAGTTCTCGATGTAGCTGAGCGAATCGTCCGCGTACAGGAATGGCTGACCGACTGAGTTCTTGTAGCCGTACGCGGCGAGGGTGGGCACCGAGCCCATCAGCAGCGGCGTCGCCTTCTCGAGGCTGAACGCCTCGTCCCCGTACTTGGACGCCGCGAAGGTCGACAGCGCGTTCAGGCCGGCCGAGAGCACTGGCATGGGGTGCGACTTGCGCGGAAGCGAGCGGAACATCTCGCGCATCCGCTCGTCGATCAGGTGGTACCTCGCGATGCCCGTCGAGAACTCGGCTAACTGCGCTTCAGTGGGCAGTTCGCCATAGAGGACGAGGTAGGAGACCTCCAGGAAGGAGGAATGTTCCGCCAGTTGCTCGATCGGATAACCGCGGTAGCGCAGGATGCCTGCGTCGCCGTCGATGAAGGTGATCGCCGAACGGCAGGACGCCGTGTTGGCGAAGCCGACATCAATAGTCGTGTTGCCGGTCGTGGCCAACAGCTTGCTGATGTCGTAGCCGTGATTGCCCTGCGTGGCCTCTGCCAAGGGGAGCTCGAGGGATACCTCGTCACAGCTGAAGGTCGCGTTGCTCATGCATCCTCCGTCTCGTCGGACGCGGGCAGCGACGCCTCGTCCGGCTCAGTAGTGCTGTCACCTTACCCCGCGGCCAAGAGCCGCGGCAGGGGCTTTGCGCGGCTCGTCCGACAGGTGAAGTAGTTGACATCTCAATCATTCATCACTAGTCTTTTAGTTGAGACTTCAATCAATCAAGGAGATTGCGAAATGCAGAACATCAAGGACCTCTCCGGTACCTACAACCTCGACCCGTCCCACTCGCGCGTCGGCTTCGTCGCTCGCCACGCCATGATCGCCAAGGTACGCGGCGCCTTCAACGAGGTGTCCGGCACCGCCACGATCGACGGTGCGAACCCGTCCGCCACCGACCTTCAGGTGACCATCCAGACCGCCAGCGTGGACACCCGCGACGCCAACCGCGACGGCCACCTGACCAGCCCGGACTTCTTCGACGCGGCCACCTACCCGACCATCACCTTCAAGGCCACCAGCGCCGAGATCGTCGACGACGAGACCGTTGCCGTCACCGGCGACCTGACCATCAAGGACACCACCCGTCCGGTGGTCGTGCCGTTCATCTTCGGCGGTTCGGCCAAGGACCCGTTCGGCAACGAGCGCATCGGCTTCGAGGGCCAGGTCACCGTCAACCGCAAGGACTGGGGCCTCACCTGGAACGCGGCGCTGGAGACCGGCGGCGTGCTGGTCAGTGACAAGGTCACCCTCGAACTCGAGGTTTCGGCGGTCAAGGCAGCCTGACACCAGACATCCGGACGGACCCCTTCGGGGGGAGGGGTCACGTCCGGTGAATGTTCAGGCGGACGCGGACGCCACCAGGCCGGCGTCGGCGGCGGCTTCGGCAAGAACGGACGCGAGGGCCTCCAGGGCCAGATCGAGTTCCTCACGGGTGATCACCAGGGGCGGGGCCAGACGGATCGTCGAGCCGTGAGTGTCCTTGGCGATGACGCCCTTGTCGAGCAGACGTTCGCAGATACTGCGGGCCGAGCCGAGCGCCGGGTCGATGTCCACGCCGGCCCAAAGGCCGAGACCGCGGACTTCGGTGACGCCGCGTCCGATCAGCTCAACGAGCCGCGAGTGCAGGTAAGCGCCCAGTTCGCGCGAGCGGGCCTGCATCTCTCCGGTCTCCAACAACCGCACGACTGCCAGGCCGACGGCCGCAGCCAGCGGGTTGCCGCCGAACGTCGAGCCGTGCTGGCCGGGCTTCAGTAGCCCCAGCACATCCCGGTTGCCCACCACGGCGGACACCGGGACCACCCCGCCGCCCAGCGCCTTGCCAAGCAGGTACAGGTCGGGCTCAACGCCGGCCTGCTCGCAGTAGAAAGTCGTGCCGGTGCGGCCGAGCCCCGACTGGATCTCGTCCGCGATCATCAGCACCTTGTGCTTGTCGGCCAACTGCCGGATTCCGGGCAGGAAACCGGCCGGCGGGGTGATCACGCCGGCCTCACCCTGGATCGGCTCCACCAGGATCGCCACAGTGTGCTCGTCGATCGCCGCTTCGATCGCCCCCAGGTCGCCGTAGGGCACCTTCACGAAGCCGGGCGTGAACGGGCCGTAGCTGTTGGTCGCGTCCTCATCGGAGGAGAACGAGATCACGCTGATCGTTCGACCGTGGAAGTTGCCCTCCATCACGACTATGTTCGCCAGGTCCTCGGGGACGCCCTTCACTTCGTAGCCCCACTTGCGGGCCAACTTGAGTGACGACTCCACCGCTTCGACTCCGGTGTTCATCGGCAGCACCATCTCCTTGCCGCAGAGCGCGGCCAGCGCCTCGATGAACGGCCCGAAGGTGGCTGAGTAAACCGCGCGCGAGGTGATCGACACTTTGCCCAATTGCTCGACAGCGACGGCCACCAGGTCGGGGTTCGAGTGCCCGAAGTTCACCGCGGAGTAGGCGGAGAGGAAGTCGAGATAGCGGTTGCCGTCGATGTCGGTCAGCCACGCACCCGCTCCGCTGGCCACGACCACCGGCAACGGATGGTAGTTGTGCGAGCTGAAGGTCTCGACCTGCTCGATCGCCTGTCGTTGCGCAGCACTGACGACGCGCTCTCCCATGGTTTACCTCCTGGTCAGGCCAGTGATCGTACCTGTTCAGCGATCGCGGAGTACTCCACGCACCAGCCCGGCCAGGGCCTCCGGGTCATGCGGACGCAGGGCGAACCACGCCTTCGCCACGGGGCGGTCGAGTCTCAACAGGCTGGCGAGGTCGACCCTGGTCGCGTCGATCACGCCGTCGCTCGGCGTGGCCAGGATGGTCTCCCTGACCTCGGCGAGTTCGGCTTCGCTATATCCCGTCACGGGTAGCAGGGATTGGGCCTCGGGGTGCTGGGCGTAGACGCCGGCGAGCGAGCCGACCGCCTGCGGTAGCGGGCTGATGATGGCGGACACGCCCACCTTGTGTGCGGCCGCGATGCCCGCTCCCGGACGCAGCGAGCCCAGATTGAGCGTCAACTCCTCCTCGACCACGACCACCGTCTTGCCGGCCACGAGTTCGACGCCCTCCACGATCACCGGGGAGTCCGCGGTGAGCACGACCGCGTCCGGGTTCAGTCTGGCGACCAGGGCGCGCACCTTGTCGACCTGCCCGGCGTCCGCCGCGTCGCACTTGCTGATCATCACAACGTCCGCCAGCCGCAGCGCGACGTCGCCGGGGAACGACTCGGCCTCGCCCACCACGTGCAGCGGGTCGGTGAGCAAGATGTGCAGGTTGGGACGGATGAACGGCAGGTCGTTGCCTGCGCCGTCCCACAGCACCACGTCCGCGTCCGCTTCCGCGGCGGCCAGGACGGTGGCCTGGTCTGTGCCCGAATACACCAGGACGCTCGGCTGGCCCTCCAGGGGAGCGACCTCGGGTTCGGCGCACGCGTCCGCGTCCGAACTGGCGGACGTGCGGTGCGACCAGCCCGCACCGAAGTCGGCCGCCCGCAGCGGGTGCCGAATGACCGCAACGCGCCTGCCCTCGGCGAGCAGCAGGTCGGCAAGGTAGCGGACGGTGGGCGACTTGCCCGCGCCGGTGCGGGCCGCCGTGACCGCGATCACCGGACGATTGGCGGCGAGCATCAGTCGCGACGGACTGAGCAGCTGGAAGTCGGCCCCGGCCGCGAGCACGCGAGCCGCGAGGCGGGCGATCTCCATACAGCCGAGCTCGGTATAAGCGAAGACGACGTTGTCGACGCGCTCGGCATGGATGAACGCCTCTAGGTCGGCCTCAGGAACGATCGGTATCCCGTCGGGGTAGAGGGGTCCGGCAAGGCAGCCCGGATAACGCGCTGAACCGTGGCGCAACCCAGAACTCGTGAAGCCGAGCACCGTGTGGTGGGGGTCCTGGCGGAAGATCGTGTTGAACACGTGGAAATCACGTCCGGCAGTGCCGACGATCAGGGTCCGACGAGGCTGGCTCATCGCTTCACCTCCTTCTTCGCATCGATTCTATTCCCGCCTGCACTGGTTGCCCCCGGGGGACCATTGCGCATCCTGCACCCGTCCATTCGGGGAACGACGGACGAGCTGGGCACACCCGTGGCGGTACCGGACGGTATCGTCGGTTCATGGAACAACAAGCGCCCATCGTGATCGGGTTCGACGGCTCGGATTTCGCCCGCGAGGCGCTGCGCAAAGGCCTCTGGCTGGCGGCGAAACTCGGCGCACCGGTGCGCATCGTGCGCGCATGGACGATCAGCAATGCTCCGCGTCCCAAGACCTGGTCGCCGGGTTATGTGCCACCGGTGGACGACTTCGCCCAGGCTGTACTGGACGATCTGAGCGCCGCGACCGCGTCCGTTCGTGCTGAATATCCCGGTGTTGAGGTGAGCCTGGAAGCTCCCCACGGCGCCGCCGGACGCGAGCTGATCAAAGCCTCCGCGGGCGCCCAACTGGTGGTTGTCGGGACGCGAGGGCTCGGCGGGTTCTCCGGCCTGCTCATCGGCTCGGTCTCCGATCAGGTAGTCGAGCACGCCCAGTGCGATGTGCTCGTGACCAGGCGCGCCTCGGGTGACCAGGCCCCGCCACGCACCCTGAAGCTCGACCGCGCACTCGACCCCGAATAGAGCGGACGGGCTTCGGCAAGCTCGACCCCACACAGTTATCGGCTGTTCGAGGCCCCTTAGTCGGCTGGTCGAGGCCCCTTGATCGGCTGGTCGAGGCCCCTTAGTCGGCTGGTCGAGGCCCCCTAGTCGCCTGGTCGAGGCCCCTTAGTCGGCTGGTCGAGCTTGTCGAGACCCGCTGCGCAGCTTCAGCCGTGACCATCGAGTCGGGC
>Ga0073899_10004945_pt1 | contig 11652 bp, 7 predicted proteins | sample KloWWTmetaKNB5Ph_FD_88975 | JGI IMG/M metagenome (GOLD analysis project Ga0073899, IMG submission 88975) | Active sludge microbial communities from Klosterneuburg, Austria, studying microevolution and ecology of nitrifiers - Klosterneuburg... | ecosystem: Engineered > WWTP > Aerobic digester >...
CCATCGCAGCGTCCGTCGCGAGGTCCATCGCAAGGTCTGTCGCAAGAGCCGTCGCAAAGGGTGGACCTCGCCCGCGCGCGCGGGCTCCTCGGTCTCCTCTTCCCGCCCGCACCCGAGGGCGAGGTCGACTGGCAGCAGGTGGGCTGCGCCCTCGCGCTGCGCGGCCGCCTCACGCTCGTCACCGGTGGGCCGGGCACGGGCAAGACCTACACCGCGGCGCGCCTGCTCGTGCTGCTGCAGGCCCTGCACGGCGGCGCGCCGCCGCTGCGCGTGGCGCTGGCCGCGCCCACCGGCAAGGCCGCGGCGCGGCTGCGCCAGTCGATCGACGGCGCGCTGCAGGGCCTGCAGGCGCAACTGGGGGCGCACCTGCCGCCGGCCGCCTGGGCGGCGCAGCTGGGCCCGGCGCGCACGCTGCATGCGCTGCTGGGCACCCGGGCGGGCACGCGGCGCTTCGTGCACGACGCGGCCCGGCCGCTGGACGTCGACCTGCTCTTCGTCGACGAGGCTTCGATGGTGCACCTGGAGATGATGGCGCTGCTGCTCGAGGCGCTGCCGCCGCAGGCCCGCGTGGTGCTGCTCGGCGACAAGGACCAGCTCGCTTCGGTCGAGGCCGGCGCGGTGATGGGCGAGCTCTGCCAGGGCCCCGCGGCGGGCGGCTACCGGCCCGACACGGCGGCCTGGGTGCAGGCGCACAGCGGCCAGGCCCTCGGCGCCGGCGAGCTGGGCCCGGGCACCGACCTGCGGCAGCAGACCGTGGTGCTGCGCCGCAGCCGCCGCTTCGCCGGGCCCATCGGCCAGCTGGCCGCGGCGGTGAACCAGGGCGACGCGGCGGCGGCGCTGGCCGTGCTGCGCACGCGCCGCGACGCCGAGGCCGTGAGCGTCGATGCGCGCGATGCCGGCGTGGTGCCGCCGCTGGCGCTGGACGGCCGCGCCGGCGCACCCGGCGGCTACCGCGCCTACCTCGAACGCCTGCGCGAGCGCCCGGCGGCGGCCGAGGCCTTCGTGCCCTGGGCGCAGTCGGTGCTGGCGCGGTTCGACGGCCTGCGCGTGCTGTGCGCGCTGCGCGAGGGGCCCTGGGGCGTGGCCGGGCTCAATGCGGCCATCGAAGCGGCGCTGGTGGCCGCCGGGCTGCTGCAGCGCCGCGGCGAGTGGTACGAGGGCAGGCCCGTGATGGTGACGCGCAACGACCCGGCGCTGGGCATCTTCAACGGCGACATCGGCATCGTGCTGCGTGCGCCGGGTGCGTCCGGCGCCGCGGTGACCGCCGGCGCCGAAGGCACGCTGCGCGCCTATTTCGGCGATGGCGCGGCGCTGCGGTCGGTGGCGGTGGGGCGGCTGGCCGACGTCGAGACGGCCTTCGCGATGACGGTGCACAAGAGCCAGGGCTCGGAGTTCGGCCACGTGGTGCTGGTGCTGCCCGACGAAGACGTGCCGGTGCTGACGCGTGAACTGGTCTACACCGGCATCACGCGGGCGCGGCACGCGTTGACGCTGGTCGGCAAGGGCGACGCCGGCCTGGTCTCGGCGCTGGGACGCCGCACGCTGCGCTTCAGCGGCCTGGGGGCGATGCTGGCCTGATCGGGCCGGGTCCGTCCGGCGTCGGCTCGGCCACGCCCGGCAGCGGCCCGTGTCCGGCAGGCTTGCGGGCGCCTTCAGCCCGGGCCCGGCAGCGGCGCGGCGTCGGCCCAGTCGCGCGCCACCTTCGCCATCGACGCATCGATGTGGCCGTAGCTGACCAGCACCACGTCGAGCCCGCGGTCCGCGACCGTGTGCAGGGCACGCTGCATCGCTTCGTCTATCCAGGCCGCTTCGTTGCCGAACACGCCGCCGCCCAGCCGCGTCAGCAGCACGGTGGCCGACCCGCCCTGGCGCTGCTGTTCGACGGCGGCCAGCAGCGTGGCCTCGTAGGCGGCTTCGAGCACCAGGCGCGCGAAAGGCGCCCAGGCCGCCGGCGCGATGCCGCTGTAGGCCACGGGCAGGGCCGAGCAATAGGCCTGCGACACGACGGGCCGCCGCGGCCCGGGCGCGTCGCTCACCTCGACGTCCCGGTGCAGCCCGATCGCCAGCTGCCCGCGCAGCGCCTGCAGCGTGGGCGCGTCGGCGTGCCGCAGCAGCCCGGCGATGGCGGCCAGCCCCTCGGCCGTGCCCAGCGCGTAGCCGTTGCGCATCGTCCACAGGTCCTGCACCGGCCGGCCGAGCCGCCCGGCCAGCGCCGCACCCAGCGGCGCCAGGGCGTCGATCTGCCGCGTCGCGGTCTGCCCGAAGCTGTCGCCCACGGGGGCGAAGTAGTTGCGGTAGACGGTGGCCGCACCGGCGGCGATGGCGCAGGCGGGGCCCTGCGTGCGGTCGTGCGCGTAGCGCGTGACGCCGTCCTCCGGCGAGACGTCGGGCGACACCATCTCCAGCAGGTTGAACTGCGAGGCCACCTGGAACAGCGCGCCCTCGAAGGCCGGCGCCGCGTGCATCTGGCGCACGTCGCCGGCCAGGCAGCGCACACGCGTGCGCGGGCCCGCCGCGCTGCCGTGCGGCACGCGCGAGCGCAGCGCCTGCAGCGTGCACACCTCCAGCCGGCCGATGCCGCAGCGCCGGCCGTTCACGCGCGAGACCAGCATGCCGTCCTCGACCGCCAGGCGTGCCCGCGTCGAGGCCCAGTCCTGTTCGCGGAAGCCGGTGAGCTGTTCGAACCAGTCCATGGCCATCATCCTCCCTCGTCGAGCGCGCGCAGCGGCACGCCCATGTCGCGCCACTCGGCGGGGTGGCAGGTGAAGAGCAGCACCTGGTGGCGCTGCGCCGCGTCGAACAGGGCGCGCTTCATCAGGGCCAGGCGCTGCGCATCGCTGTGCACCAGCGCGTCGTCCAGGATGACCAGCGTCGGCCGGCCGGCAGCCTGCAGCAGGTCGGCGTAGGCCAGCCGGCTGAGCACGCCCATCTGTTCGCGCGCGCCGAAGCTGAGCGTGCTGAAGTCGCCGACCTCGTTGCCGCCCGGCCCGCTGCGGGTCAGCGCGCCGGGCGCCAGGTCTTGGTCGATCTCCAGGCGCCCCGCGCCGAACAGCAGTTGCAGGTAGTGGTCGAGGTGCCGCTGCAGCGGCGCCTGCAGCCGGCGCGTCAACGCCTGGCGCCGCGCGTCCAGGCGCTGCAGCAGGAAGTCCAGCGCCTCGGCGCGCCGGCGCAGTTCGTCCAGCCGGCGCGCCGCACGCGTGGCTTCGCTCTGGCGCTGGGCAAGTTCCTCCTCCAGGCCCTGCGCACCGGCGGCGGCCAGCGCGGCCTCGAGCTGGGCGATCTGGCGGTCGCGCGCCTGGTGCTGGCGCTCGGCCTCTTCGGCGCTGCGGCGCAGCCGCTCGACGTCCTGGCGCAGGATGTCCGGGCGTGCGGCGGCAATGCGGGCCTCGATGTCGGTGACGGCCTGCTGCACCGCCGCGAGCCGGGCGCCGGCCTCGATCAGGCCGCGCCGCTTGTCCGCCAGATCGGCCTGCGCCTGCGGGTCGTCCAGTGCCGCCTGCAGCGTGGCGTGCTCGCGGCCGGCGGTCTCGTGCCGGCTCGCGGCGCCGGCCAGCGCCTGCCGGGCCGCCTGCAGCTGCAGCGCGGCGGCTTCGGCTGCGGCGCGCGCCGCGTCGTGGTCGCGCTCGGCGGCGTCCAGTGCGGTGACGCCTTCGGTCGGTGCGGCCGGCAGCCTGCCCAGCGCCGCGGCGGCATCGGCCTGCCGCGCAGCCGCCGCGTCGCGTTCGCTACGCAGGGGGTCCAGGCCCTGGGGCGCGAGCAGCTTGCAGGCCTGGTCGGCGGCCGCGGCATCGGCCAGGTGCTGCAGGGCCGTGCGCTCGCGGGTTTCGGCCTCGTCGGGCGACGCCAATCCCAGACGCTGCAGCAGCGCCCGGTGCTCGCCGGCCCATCGCGACTGCGCCTGCGCCAGTTCGGCCAGGTCGCTGCCGCCCGGCGCGATGTGCAGGCGGCCGACACCGGCGATGGCCACGACCGTGGGTTCGATGAGCAGGCGTTCGACTTGCCCGCAGACCGGCGCGCCGGCCAGTTCGACGCTGGCGCCGGGGGCCAGGTCGAGCCGCAGGCGTGTGGCCACCGCCGCCTGGCGGATGGCGAGCTCGGCGAGCTGCGTGCGCTGTGCCCGCAGCGTGGCCAGGTCGGCGGGGGCCAGGCGCAGCCGCGCCGCGTCCTGCTTCAGCGTGGCGGCACGTTCGTGTTCGGCGCCGGCGTGTTCCAGGCGCGCCGCCAGGTCGGCAGCGCGGGCCTGGGCGTCGGCCAGCTGGCGGGCCAGCAGCGCGCGGGTGTGTTCCTGGCGCGCCAGGGCCAGCGCGGCCTGCGCCAGGCGCAGCCGCAGGGCCGCGGTGGCATCGTTCGACACGCACTGCGCTTCGAGCGCCACGGCGCCCTCGTGCTGCGCCGCGGCCGCCGCCAGCGCCGCGGCGCGCGCGCCCAGGTTGTCGCGCTGCCGTTCGGCGGCAGCCAGTGGCTCGAGCAGCAGCGCGCGCAGGCCGCTGGCCTGGCGCAGCTGCTCCTGCTCGCGCGCCAGCACGCCGGCCAGGGCATCGGCCGCCGACAGCGACTGCTCGGCCGCCGCCTGTCGGGCCCGCAGCGCCTGCCAGGGCTGCGCCCGGGCATCGGCGGCGTGTTCGTCGCGCAGCCGCGCCAGCTGGTCGACCTGGCCGCGGTAGGCCGCGGTGGCCTGCGTCAGCGCCTCGAGCTGCGCTGCCAGCGCCGCGCTGTCGTCGATGGCCTTCTGGTAGGCCGCCCGGGGCTTGCCGGTGCCGGTGAGCAGCTCGTCGCGCAGGCGGCGCACCTGCGCGGCGAGCGCGTCGCCGCCGCTGGCCGCCACCTCGCCCAGCGAGCTGTCCAGTGCCTTGCGCAGGTGCTCGGCGGCGTGGGCGACGGCGCCGCGCACCGCCTGGGCCTCGCCCTGCTCGATCCACAGCAGGCCCGGGATGCCCCAGTGCTCTTCGCGGCTGGCGCCCTTGGCCGCGAACTGGAAGCCCAGCATCGTGGCCAGCAGGTCCTCGGCCTCGACACCTTCCCAGCGGCGCGTGCCGCTGACGAGTTCGCAGCGCTTCTTCTGCAGGAAGCTCTTGCTCAGCCGGTACGGTGCCCCCGCGATCTCGAAGTGGATCTCCACCGTGGGCGCCGCGGCGGCATCGCCGTAGGGCCGCAGATCGTCGACGCTGGTGGAGCGGTGGCGTTCGAAGAAGGCCGCGCGGATGGCGCGCACCAGCGTGCTCTTGCCGGCCTCGTTGGCGCCGGTGAGGATGTTCAGGCCCGGCTGCAGGTCGGCGATCTCGAAGCCGGCGCGGAACCGGCGCAGTTCGGCCACGCGCAGGCGCTGCAGCCTCATGGCGACACCCCGGGCGCGCGGCGCTCGGCCAGCAGGCCGGTGAGTATCGCCAGCGCGTCCTGCGCGCGCTGCGCCGCGTCGCCGGTGGTGTCGCGCAGTTCGGCGACCAGCTCGCCCAGGTAGCCGTCGGCGTGCAGGGCGGCGATGTCCTCGGCCGTCGGCGCCAGCTGCAGCGCGCCGAGGTCGGCGCGCAGGCAGCGCACACGCGCCTCGGCCTGGCCGAGCGCGGCCTGCAGGCGCTGGCGGGCCGCCAGGTCCACCGTGCCCGACACCGTCAGTTCGAGCACGGTCTGCGCATCGGCCTGCGCCAGCAGCGCGACGAGCGCATCGAGGTCGCTGGCCACGTCGATGCGGTGCACCTGCTGCTGCCAGCGGTAGGTGGCCGTCGCCACCGGCTGCACCCGGGGCAGGGCGCCGGGCCCGGCCAGCGTCACCAGCAGGGCCTGCCCGGCATCGTTGGACCGGAAGCGGTCGGGCTCGGGCGTGCCGCTGTACCAGGTGCGGTCGTCGATGCGCTTGCTGCCGTGCCAGTCGCCGAGGGCCAGGTAGTCGAGCCGGGCGCGCCGCGCGCGGTCGGGCGCGATCGGGTTGGCCGCGTCGATGTCCTCGGCCAGCAGGCCCTGGACGGCGCCGTGCGCCATGCCGATCCTCAGCCAGCCGGGCGGGGTCTCGCGGTGATCGAACCAGGCCGTCAGGTCGCCCGGCGTGTGGCGCTGCGTGAGCGGCGCACACAGCAGCGCCAGCCGCTGTTCCCGCAGTTCCACCACCCCGGGGGCCAGCGCCAGGTGCACCTGGGCGGGCACGGCGCCCAGCCGCGCGGCGTGGGTCCAGACGCTTTCGGCCAGCGCCGCGTCGTGGTTGCCCGGGATCATCACCCACGGCCCGGCATAGGCCGCCAGTGCGTTGAAGAGGCGGCGGATGGTGCGCGCCGAGACCGTCTGCGCATCGAACACGTCGCCGGCGACGAGCACCGCATCCACCCGTTCCTGCGTGGCCAGGGCGGCCAGGCGCTCGACGGCGGCAAAACGGGCCTCGGCCAGCGGCACGGCGTCGTCGGGGTCGAAGCTGCCGTAGGCGCGGCCGATCTGCCAGTCGGCGGTGTGCAGGATCCTGGTCACGGGGTTTCCTCGGCCGGCGACGTCGGCCGCGACGGCTTCGAATGTACCCAGCGCCGGTGTCGGCCCGCCGCCCACGCTGCTACGCGACGCGCAGCGGCCGCAGCGTGCCGGCCAGGGCCGCCAGCGCCAGCCGGTCGGGCTTGCCCGCGGCGGTGTGCGGCAAGGCCGCGACGAAGCCGATGCGGCGCGGCCGCTTGTGCGCTGCCAGTCGCGTGGCCAGGTGGGCCCTCAGGGTGTCGTCGTCCGGCGGCTGCGGCCCGGCGACGAGCGCGGCCGCGACGACCTGGCCCCAGGTCTCGTCGGGCACGCCGAACACGGCCGCGGCACGCACGCCGGGACAGGTTTCGAGCACCTGCTCCACCTCGGCGGGGTAGACGTTGTCGCCGCCGGTGACGATGAGGTCGGCGCGGCGGCCGTGCAGGTGCAGGTGGCCCTGGGTGTCGATGTCGCCGAGGTCGCCGGTGTCGAACCAGTCGTCGGCGGCCAGCGGCGGCTCGCCCAGGTAGCCGGCCATGCGCATCGGGCCCTTGACGAGCACGCGGCCGGCCTCGATGCGCAGCTGCACGCCGGCCAGCGGCCGGCCGGCGCCGCAGGCCGCGGCGTCGAAACGCTGCGCGTAGGGCGTGGCCACCACCTGCGAGCAGGTTTCGGTGCAGCCGTAGGTGACGACGACGGGCAGCCGGCGTGCGGCAGCGCGCGCCAGCAGGGCGGGCGAGGCCGCGGCGCCGCCGATCAGCACCACGCGCAGGCAGGCCGGTGGTGTCCACGTGGGGTGGGCGTCGAGCAGCATGGCCAGCATCGTGGGCACCAGCGACAGCTGGGTGATGCGCCAGCGTTCGATCCATTGCGGCAGCCGCCGGGCGTCGAAGGCCGGCGCCAGCGCCACCGCGCGGCGCGCCGCCAGGCAGCGCGTGACGATGGACAGGCCGCCGACCCGCGCCACCGGCATGGCCAGCAGCCAGCAGTCGTCGGGCTGCCAGCCGAGGTTGTCTGCGCTGGCCTGCGCCGAAGCGAGCAGCGCCGGGCGCGTGAGCACGGCACCCCGCGCGCGGCCGGTGGTGCCCGAGGTGTAGAGCACCACCGCGGCGTCGGCGGGCAGCGCGGCCGCGGCGCGTTCGGTGGCAGCGCGCTCCGTCGCCTGCTCGGCGGCGGTGAGCCTGGGGTGCAGCAGCAGCGCCGGCACGCGCAGCTCGAGCAGCGCGTACAGCGTGAGCAGCGTGTCCAGCGTGTTGCTGCCGACCACGGGATGCACGGCGCCGGGCTGCAGCAGCGGCGTCAGCGTGGCCATGCGCCGCGCCGTCAGCGCGGCGAGCTGCGCGAAGCTGTAGCGGCGTTCTTCCGTGTGCAGCGCGACGGCGTCGCCGGCCTCGTGTGCGGCGGCGACGATCGACAGCGCATCGCTCGTCGCGGCGCCGCCCGGCGCGCCGCCGCCAGGGCGCGGCGCGGTCACGGCAGGCGCGGGAACTTGCGGAAGTCGGGTTTGCGCTTTTCCAGGTAGGCGTTCTTGCCTTCCTGGCCCTCGGCCGACATGTAGAACAGCATGGTCGCGTTGCCCGCCAGTTCCTGCAGCCCGGCCTGGCCGTCGCAGTCGGCGTTCAGCGCCGCCTTCAGGCAGCGCAGCGCGATGGGGCTGTTGGCCAGCATCTCGCGGCACCACTGCACGGTCTCGGCTTCCAGCTGCGCGTAGGGCACGACGCAGTTGACCAGGCCCATCGCCAGCGCCTCCTGCGCGCCGTACTGGCGGCACAGGAACCAGATCTCGCGCGCCTTCTTCTGGCCCACGATGCGCGCCATGTAGGAAGCGCCGTAGCCGCCGTCGAAGCTGCCCACGCGCGGCCCGGTCTGGCCGAAGCGCGCGTTGTCGGCGGCGATGGTCAGGTCGCACACCATGTGCAGCACATGGCCGCCGCCGATGGCGTAGCCGGCCACCATCGCCACCACGGGCTTGGGCAGGGTGCGGATCTGGCGCTGCAGGTCCAGCACGTTCAGGCGCGGCACGCCGTCGCCGCCGACGTAGCCGGCGGCGCCGCGCACACGCTGGTCGCCGCCGCTGCAGAAGGCGTCCCGCCCTTCGTCGGTGAGGATGACGACGCCGATGGCCTCGTCGTCGCGGGCGTCGTTGAAGGCGGCCTGCATCTCGCGCACCGTCTCGGGCCGGAAGGCGTTGCGCACCTCGGGCCGGTTGATGGTGATCTTGGCGATGCCTTCTTCGGCCTTCTCATAGCGGATGTCGGTGTAGCCGGGGACGTTCGTCCAGGCCGGAACGGGCGGCAGGGCGGGTGTGTTCATGGTCTTGGAGGCAGGTGAGGAAAGCGGCCGGTCACCGGTACCGGCGCGGTTGGAAACGATCAGCCGTTCAATCGATCTTCGCACCCGACGTGCGCACGGCCTGGCCCCAGGTCTCGGCGCTGCGGGTGATGAACTGCGCGAAGGACGCGGGTGTGCCCGGCACCGGCACGGCGCCGCGCGCGCGCAGCGCGGCGATCAGATCGGGGTCGGCCAGCGCCTGGTGGATGGCGGCGTTCAGGCGTTCGACGATGGCCTGCGGCGTGCCGGCCGGCACGAAGATGCCGTCCCAGGCCGAAGCCTCGAAGCCGGGCAGGCCCGATTCGGCGATGGTCGGCACCTCGGGTGCACCCGGAAAGCGCTTCTGCGTCGACACCGCCAGCCCGCGCACCCGACCGGCCTGCACCATCGGCCAGGCGTTGGGCATGACCTCGATCATCATCTGCACCTGGCCGCCGACGAGGTCGGTCATCGCCGGCGCGCCGCCGCGGTAGGGCACGTGCACGATGTCGATGCCGGCCCGGGTCCTGAAGAGTTCACCGGCCAGGTGCGAGGTGGTGCCGTTGCCGGCCGACGCGAAGTTCAGCCTGTTCGGGTGCGCCCTGGCGTAGGCGATCAGTTCGGCCGTCGAGCTCACCGGCAGCTGCGGGTTGACGATCAGCGTCGCCGCGATCTCGGTCAGGCGCGACACCGGGGTGAAGTCCTTCACCGGGTCGAAACCCGGCTGGCTGTAGAGCTGGGCGTTGATGGCATGCGTGCCGTTGGTGCCGTAGAACAGGGTGTAGCCGTCGGGCGCGGCGCGCGCGGCGGCCTGGGCACCGATGTTGCCGCCGGCGCCGGCCTTGTTCTCAATGACGATGCCCTGCCCCAGCGCCTGCGCCACCTTGGGCATCATCAGGCGCGCCAGGCTGTCGGCGCCGCCGCCGGGCGGGAAGGGCACGACCAGGCGCAAGGGCCTGTCGGGGTAGGCCGGCGCGGCGCTCTCGGCCGCCTGCGCCGGCGGCAGCGCCACCACGCAGGCGGCCAGCAGCAGCCGGCCCCAGGCGCAGGCACGTGCGGCCAGGCCCGCTGCACGAGGCGCCGGGCTCACGCGGCGGTCTCCTGCGGGGCGGCGGCCGCGCTGCCGAGCGGGGCCTCGGGATGGCGTTGGTCGATGGGCAGGGCGGTGGCGGGCATGGCTGTCGCAGGGCGTGCAGGGCTGTGGCAGGCGCGCCGCACTTTACCGCGCGGCGCGCACCGCGCCAGCGCCCCGCACATCGGTGACACTGCAGGCCCGCCGCCGCCCTGCACCGGAGCGCAACCGCCCGCGAGCCGCCCATGAACGACGACACCCCCCTGCCGCAGAACCTGGCCGCTTGCCGCGTGCTCGTCACCGGTGGCCTGGGCGCGCTGGGCCGGGCGGTGGGCCACCGGCTGGCCGGTCACGGCGCGCACGTGGTGCTGCTGGACCGCGCGCCGGCCGAGATCGTGCACGGCATGGTCGGCGTGCTCGGCGGCGTGGACCTCGGCGACGAGGCCGACACGCGGGCCGCCGTCGCCGAAGCCCACCGGCTGATGGGCGGCCTGAACGCGCTGGTGCACGTGGCCGGCGGGTTCCGCTGGGAAACGCTGGCCGCCGGCAGCCTGGCGACCTGGGACACGATGTATGCGATGAACCTGCGCAGCGCCGTGGCGGCCAGCCGCGCCGTGCTGCCGCTGCTGCGTGCGGCCGCACCGGCGGCCATCGTCCATGTCGGGGCGCTGGCGGCCACGCGGGCCGGCGCGGGCATGGGGGCCTACGCGGCTTCGAAAGCCGGGGTGGCCCGCTTGACCGAGGCGCTGGCCGAGGAACTCAAGGACGAGGGCGTGCGTGTCAATGCCGTGCTGCCCAGCATCCTGGACACGCCCGCGAACCGCGCCGACATGCCCGACGCCGACATGTCACGCTGGGTGGGCTGCGCGCAGCTGGCCGCGGTGGTGGCCTTCCTGCTGTCGGACGACGCCACGGCCGTCACCGGCGCCTGCATCCCGGTGGCCGGCCGCGTCTGAAGCGGCGGGCGACGTGGCCGGCAGCCAGCGGCCCGACGCGGCGCTCGATGCCAGGCCCACGCTGCTAGAGCCGGCTGCAGCTGCCCAGGTGGTGGTGCGCGGGCTGGCGTTCGGCCCAGGCCGCCAGGCGCTCCAGCCAGGTCAGGGCCGATGCGGGGCGTTCGCCGGCCCGTGGTCGGGCGCGCCGGGGCTGGGGCTGCCGTGAGCGCAGGCCGTGGCCGAGGGAAGCGGTGGTCGTGGTCATGAGGACTTCCGGGTTCTTCCTGCGCCGGCCCTGGCAGGGCGCCTTCGCGCAGTGGCCCGACTGTGGCGCGCTGCCACTTTGCGTACAACATGGCACGATGCAGTTCCACTCTGCAGAAATGCAAAGACTGCCATGGCCGACCTCGACTGGGACCACTACCGCCACGCGCTGGCCATAGGCGACGCCGGCTCGCTGGCCGGGGCGGCGCGCCTGCTCGGCGTCAACCACACCACGGTGCTGCGCCGGCTGGACGCGCTGGAAGCGCAGCTGGGCACACGCCTGTTCGACCGCCAGCGCCAGGGTTACCAGCCCACCGAGGCCGGCCTGGCGCTGCTGGCGCAGGCGCGCCACATGGCCGAGCGTGCCGACGCGATCGAACGCCGGGTGCTGGGGCACGACCGCCAGCTCACCGGCGTGCTGCGTGTCACCACGGCTTTCGTCGTCATGGACCACCTGCTGCCGCAGCCGCTGGCCGACTTCGCGCGCGCCTACCCGGGCATCGAGACCGAGGTGCTTGAAAACGCCTTCCTCGTCGACCTGGCCAGCCGTCATGCAGACAGCGACCAGGGTTGGACGCGACGCGAGGCCGACGTCGCGCTGCGCCTGACGGTGCACGTGGCCGAGCACCTCGTCGGCCGCCA
>Ga0073899_10004948_pt1 | contig 11650 bp, 9 predicted proteins | sample KloWWTmetaKNB5Ph_FD_88975 | JGI IMG/M metagenome (GOLD analysis project Ga0073899, IMG submission 88975) | Active sludge microbial communities from Klosterneuburg, Austria, studying microevolution and ecology of nitrifiers - Klosterneuburg... | ecosystem: Engineered > WWTP > Aerobic digester >...
CGGGGGCGGGCGGTTGCTCGCGCGGGACTGACCGGAGATCGGGCTGCGCGAGCGGGTGGCCGGGCTGGTGATCGGGCCGCTCGTGGGGGTGCTCAGCGCCGGGTTGCGAGCGGCTCGAGGAAGGCGGCGAGCTGCCGGGCTTGGGCGGTGCGGTCATGGTGGAGGAGGGCGTAGCGGCGGGCCTGCTGCCCCATGGTCCGGCGGCCGGGGGCCCCAAGCATCGCAAAGGTCCGCAAAGTTGCAACCAGGGCCGCGGGGTCGCCGGGGGTGAAGGCGAGCCCGGCTCCGGCGGCCTCGACGAGGGCCTGGGCCTCGCCGCGGACCCCGAGGAGGACGGGTCGTTGCATCGCCATCGCCTCGAAGATCTTGGAGGGCAGCACGCCGGCGAAGGTCGGGCTGTCGCGCAGCACGACCGCGCTGAGGTCGGCGGCGGCGAGCAGGCCGGGGACCTCGCGGCGGGGGACGGCGGGGAGGAGGTGGACGCGGTCGCCGACGCCGAGCGCGGCGATCTCGGCGGTGAGCGCCGCGCGGCCGGCTCCGTCACCGACGACGACGACGTGGAGGTCGAGCTCGGGCGGGGCGATCGCGGCGGCGCGGGCGAGCAGGCCGACGTCGTGGGCCATGCCGATCGTGCCGCAGAACAGCACGAGCAGGGCGTGCTCGGGGATGCCGAGCTGCTGGCGCAGGGGGGCCGGGGGCGTGTGCGGGTCGAAGAGGTCGAGGTCGGCGCCGTTCTTGATCACGGCGATGTTCGCCGCGGGGACGCCGTGGGCGACGAAGTGGGCGACGAAGCTGTCGGTGACGGAGACGATCGCGGCGGCGCCGCGGTAGAGCGTGTGCTCGAGGCGCTCAAGGGCGCGGATCAGCGGGTGGGTGGCCGCGAGGGCGCCGACGCTGACGATCGACTCGGGCCACAGGTCTCTGACCTCGAGCACGAAGGGGACGCGGCGCAGGCGGGCCAGCGCGAGGCCGGCGAGGCCGGTGAAGATCTGCGGGGAGGTGGCGAGGACGAGGTCGACGGGCGGGAGCTTGGCGAGGCCGAGGGCGAGCTGGGCGGTGGGCATCGCGGCGTAGCCGAGGCCGCGCAGGAGCACGCCGCGGTTGGCGGCGGGGAAGGTCGGGACGCGGTGGACGGTGATGCCGTCGACCTGCTCGCGGCGGTACTCGGCGGCGCGGTAGCCGGGGTGGACCACGCCGCGCGGGTGGTTCGGCTGACCGGTGACGACCTGGACCTCGTGGCCGAGCCGGACGAGCGCCCGCGAGAGCTCGTGCACGCGGGCGGCGGGGGCGTTGCTCTCGGGCGGGAAGTAGTGCGAGAGGTAGGCGAGGCGCATCGGTGGTGGGGTCAGTTGGGCCAGTAGCAGGTGCCGCTGGCGCACTCCATGCCGTCGGGGCACTTCTGGCCGTTGAGGCAGTAGAGGACGCAGCCCTTGTCGCCGTTGCCGAACACGACGGCGCAGGTGGCCGGGGCGTCGCCGGTCTTGGGCGGGGCGAAGCAGTCGCAGTCGTCGACGCAGCCGCGGATGCCACAGACGTTGAAGTTGCCGCTCTGGGGGCTGAGGCAGGTGAGCGAGCCATTGCCGCCGTTGTCGACGAAGCCGCAGAGGGAGTTGTCGGTGCCGGTCTTGGTCTGGCAGGCGTTCCAGTCGCCACCGGGGCGGTTGGCGCAGGCGTCGGGGGGGCCGGTGGTGACGGCGTCGGTGGTGGCGGTGGTGGCTTCGCTGGTGGCGGCGGTGGTGGTGGCGGAGGCGGTGGAGCTGCCGGTGTCGGTCGAGGGGGAGTCGCCTGGTTCGGCGGGGCAGGCGGTGAGGGAGACGAGGGTCAGGAGCGCCGAACGGGGCCAGGCCATGGCGCATGCTAACCCGCTGCGTGAAGCGGCGCGGGCGGTGGGCCTGCGGGTGGGGGAGGACGGGCGCAAGGATTTCTGGGCTGGGATCGCGGGCGGCATGGTCGGAGCGGGATTAGGGTAGGCCGATGTTGTTCCCACGAATTGCCCTCATCACCCTCGCGACGTTGTTTATTGGCTGCGGCGACGCAGGAGGGGGGAGCGGCGACTCGTCGGGGGACACGAGCGCGGGCGCGAGCACCGGCGACACGCCCACGAGCTCGGGGAGCGACGATGGTTCGGGTGGCGGTACTGGTTCGGGGACGGACCCGTTCATGGTCGAGCCGATGTGCAGCAGCGGGAAGATGTGGACGCAGGGCAACTTGCAGTCGCCGCACATGCACCCCGGGATGGCGTGTTTGACCTGTCACTCGCAGATGGAGCCCGACGTGGTGGCCGAGTTTCCGCTCGCGGGCACGGTGTATCCGACCGGGCACGAGCCGGACGACTGCCTCGGGCTCGACGGCGCGGCCGCGCCGACCTACGTGGAGATCACGACGGCGGATGCGAAGGTGGTGAAGCTGGCGGTGAACAGCTCGGGCAACTTCGTGTACGACGTCAACGAGAGCGGGGCGCTGATGTTCCCGATCACCGCGAAGGTGGTGAAGGGTGACAAGGAGCGGCCGATGTACACGCCGCAGATGACCGGCGACTGCAACAGCTGCCATACCCAGGACGGCGCCAGCGGGGCGCCGGGGCGCATCGTCGAGCCGCTGTGACGTGGCGGGCTTGCGGGCTCAGGGCTTTACGATCACGCGATAGAACGCGGCGGTCGCGTCGTTGATCGTGATCTCGGTGCGCTTGCTCTGGGGGATCTGGAGGTCGCCGAGGGGGGTCCAGGGGCCGTCGGCGCTGTCGCTCGACTCGAGCTGGTAGGTGACGCCGGGGACCAGCTGGTAGGTGGTGATGATCAGCTTGGGGTCCTCCCAGGTGATGACGGCGCCGCGCCAGGGGCGGGCGAGCGGCTCGCCGACGAACACGCCCTCGCCGGGCCAGGCGACGGATTTCCAGTAGGCCTCGATCAGGGTCTCGCCGCGGAAGTAGTGCGGGAGCAGGACGCTGGCGACGGAGAACTTGCCGGGGTAGTTGCAGGGCTCGAAGGCGGTGCCGTAGCTGCCGGTGGCGCCGGCCTCGAGCCAGCGGACGATGCTCATCTGGCCGCTCTGGGGGATCTGTCCGCCGTACGAGGTGAGGTGGTCGGCGACGGCCCCGGGGAGGTAGGTGTTGGTCGCGATCTGAGGTACGTCGACGAGGCCGGTGAGATAGAAGAGGACGTCGGGCTTGTTCTCGAGGTAGTCGAGGCCGCCGCCGCCGCTGTTGTCGATGTATTGCAGGTCGAGGCCGCCGTCGAAGTCCCAGCTGGACTGGGTGAACTGCTGGTCGGGCCAGCGGACGCTGCGGGCCTCGTCGGTGGTGCGCACGAAGTAGCCGACGCCGGTGGGGTGGGTGCTGTCGGAGGCGACGCCGCGGTCGATCAGCTTGAAGACCTCGTCGGCGCTGACGCCGGCGAGGTGCATGGCCGGGCGGATGCCGAGGTCGGTGAAGGGGGCGAGGGTGGCGTGGTCGTAGAGGCCGCTGGGGGCCGTCTCGCTGCAGGGGTTGCCCTGGGTGCTGCAGAACTTCTTGTCGGCGCCGAGGGCGAGGGCGCTGACGAGGGACTGGCACTCGACCTTGTGGGGGTTGGTCCAGGCGATCGCGAAGGCCTGGATCTGCGGGCCGGCGGCGGCGTCGATCTGGGCCTTGAGGGCGGTGAAGGCGGCGACGCTGAGGGTGTCGGCGGGCGGGAAGCTGAGGGTGATGACGTTGCCGGGCGGGAGCTGGCGCTTGTCCAGGTAGTAGGCGGCGACGGCCATGGCCTGCGGGTCCTGGTCGTTGACGAGGAGGGCGAGCTCCTCGGGCTCGAGGCCGGCGCGCGGGAGGATCACCGTCGGCGGGCCGACGGGGTCGCCGGTGGTGGTGGCCGCTTCGGTGGTGCCGGTGGTGCTGTCATCGGTGGTGGTGGCGGAGGTGCTGTCCGCGGCGGTGGTGGTCGGGAGCTCGCCGGTCGCGGCGTCGGTGGTGCTGGTGGGCGCGTCGGTGGTGGCGCTGGTGTCCTCGATGGTGGTGGCGAGGCCGCCGCTGCTGTCGTCGCCGGACTCGCCCGCGGGGCAGGCGGTGAGTGGGAGGAGCAGGAGCAGGGGCAGGCGCGGACGGAGCATGCGCGGCAGGGTATCTCAGTCGCGCCGCGGGTTGCCGTCCCGGTTCGGGGGGTCGAGCGCGACGCGGGGCGTGCTTTGCCGGGGTGAGCAGGCCGCAGTCAGATGTCCTGTGGGACAGATGGGCTTGGGTGTCAGCTGTCCTGTGGGACAGGCGGGTTAAACGCGGGCGCCCGCCGAGGTGGCGGGCGCCTGTCGAGCCCGTCGAGGTGGGTCGGCGGTCAGTGGCGCAGGAGCCAGAGCCGTCCGCGGGGGCTGCGGACGATCAGGACCTCGCGGGGGTCGTCGCCGTCCTGCAGGAGGTTCGGGTCGATCACGCGGCGGGGGCCGGGGTGGGGCATCACGCGGGACTCGCCGCGGGCGGCCATGTAGAGGAACGTGGCCATGAGCAGGAGCATGAAGCGGCCGGTGTAGAGGCCGAGGGCGAAGAACAGGGCGGCGCCGACCATGCCGAGAGTGGCGGCGATCTGGGTGGCCCGGATGTGGCCCATGCGGCTGGACAGCGCGGCCCGGAGGACGCGGCCGCCGTCCATCGGGAAGGCGGGCAGCATGTTGAAGACGGCGAGGCCGAGGTTGGTCCAGGCGAGGCTGCCGAGGAAGGTGTCGGGGCTGAGGTCGCCGCCGAGGATCGCGGCGAAGGTGAAGAGCACGCCGGCGAGCAGGAAGCTGACGACCGGGCCGGCGAGCGCGACCAGGAGCTCGACCTTCGGGCGCATGTGGCCCTGGTCGAGCTGGGCGACGCCGCCGATCGGGAGCAGCAAGATCTGGCGGGTTTGGATGCCGTACTGGCGGGCGGTGAGGGCGTGGCCCAGCTCGTGCGCGACCACCGAGGCGAACACGGCGATCATGAAGACGACGCCGGCGAGGGCGGCGACGAGGGTGCCCGCGCTGTTGAAGCTGCTCAGGCCCGCCCACAGGAGCACGAGCAGGAACGAGGCGTGGACGCGAGTGTCGATGCCGAAGAGTCGGCCGAGGTTCCAGGACCAGGACATGGCGTCTCAGATTGAACACGGATCGCCGGGGGTCAAGGTCGGGGGCCCAGACGGCGCGCTGTGGGGTTTCAGGCGGGTGGGAGCTGGCCGTGGAAGACGAAGCTGGCCTGCGGGTTGCGGCCGCTGGGGGCCTCGCGAGCGCGCAGCTTCTCGGGCAGGGTGCTGGGGTCGGCGATCGCGCCGACGGCGACGGCGGCCTGGACCTCGTAGATGGCCGGGTCGGCGCCGAGCTCGGTGTAGGCACGAGCGGTATCGAAGCCGGCCATGGCGTGGCTGTGCAGGCCGAGCTTGTGGGCTGCGAGCGCGAGTGACATCCAGGCGGCGCCGAGGTCGAAGGCGGCGGTGCGGTTCGGGCGATCGTTGTGGCTGAAGTTGCGGCGGTTGAAGAGGACCAGCAGGAGCGGGGCCTTGCTGGCCCAGAGCTGGTTGGCCTCGACGAGCAGGTCGACGATGCGGGCGTGCTCGGGCTCGCCGGCGAGGCCGTACACGAGGCGCCAGGGCTGCTCGTTGAAGCACGAGGGGGCCCAGCGCATGGCCTCGAACAGGCTCGCGAGTTGGGCCGGCGTGAGGGGGTCGGGGCGGAAGGCGCGGGGGGACCAGCGCTCGAGGAACTCGGGGTCGACGTCGGCTTCGGGGGTGCGGGGGGTGTGCATGGTGGGCTTCAGGGTTCGGCGAGGACGCTTCAGGTTGGTTCGGCGAGGAGCTCGAGGGTGAGGCCGGCGGGCGGGACCGGGGCGGCGAGGCAGCGGCGAGGGAATGGTTGGTTCATCGCGCTCCAGCCGTGGGCGGGGCTGCAGCTCCACGGGGTGCCTGGCGGGGTGACCACGCGGAAGCGGCGGCCGCCGGCGGTGCGGCCGTGCCACACGCTGCCGCGCAGGAGCAGGGCGCAGGTCTCGGGGAAGAACAGGCGGGTGGTCGCGGGGGCCTCGGGTTCGACGCGGTCCTCGCAGAGCAGTCGGCGGCCGTCCCAGTGCAGGCGGCGGTGGTGCGCGGCGGGGGCCTTGTAGCCGTGGATGCGGGCGCTGAGGTGATCTGTCCCGTAGGACAGGTCGGTGGTGCGGGCGCGGCCGCCGACGCGGTGGCTGGCCCACAGCTCGTGCTGGTCCGGGTCGTGTTCGCCGACGGTGACGGTGCTGTGGGCGCGGGTGCTGCGGGCGTAGTCGCGGGCGAAGCCGGGGGTGTAGGTGCCGACGCCGGCGTCGACGAGGACGCGCTCGCCGTGGAGCGAGAGCTCGAGGGCGAGGCCGTCGGCGTGGATGTGGCCGGGTTGTTGGGCGAGGCCGACGCCGCCGACGTTCCACAGCAGGGTCCAGGGGCCGAAGCGGCGGCGGAACAGGCCGGCGTCGGGGGCGTCGCCGAGGGGGGCGTCGAGCGCGTCGAGGGGGCGGGCGAGGCGGGTGAGGAGGCCGTGCGGGGTGACGGGGGCGTTGCGCTGAGAGTCGTTCCAGAGCGCGACGTCGCCGTCGGGGTGGGTGAAGGCGGGGAGGATGGCGAGCATGCGCTCGAGCGCGGCCTCGAGGCGGGCGGCGGCGCCGGGATGGACGCGAGCGGGGTTCAGGGCGACGACGCCAGCGAGCTGTTCGGCGAGCAGGCAGTGGTACGTGGGGGTACGTTCGCGGTGGACGCCGTCGGGGCCGAGCTGGGCCTCGACGAGGTCGGCGAGGGCGGTGAGGCGCTGGGTCAGGGGCAGCGCGGCGGGGCCGGCGAGGGCGAGGCCGGCGGAGCAGAGGGCGGCGAGGTCGGTCCAGACGTGGTTGCCGTCGAGGTGGTGTTCGACGTGGTGGCGGAGGTGCTCGAGCTGGGCGGCGAGGGAGCCGAAGATGCGGCGGCGGGCGGGGGCGTCGAGGTGTGACTCGTGCAGGCCGAGCCAGCCGAGCCAGTGGAGCACGCGCATCGCGGTCGGGTAGGGCTCCCAGCCGACGCCCTCGCGGTGGTGGTCGATCCAGTGCTCGACCTGCGTGCGGGCGCGGGGCAGCGGGAGCAGCGAGAGCCAGCCGTGGTAGTGGAGGGTGTAGAGGTAGAGCGGGTCGGCGTCGGGCTCCCAGCCGTCGACGCAGGGGTCGTGCGGGCCGTGGCCGAGCAGCTGCACGCCCTCGGGGTGGATGATGCCCTCGGGCGAGGGGGGCGGCAGCGGGGTCGCGACGCCGTGCAGGCCCTCGCGGGTGGTGCTGGCGGGGCGCCGGGCCGGGCCGCGGAGGCGCCGGAGGCCCTGATAGATGACCTGACGCGGGGTCAGGTGCACGAGCGTGCGCAGCCAGGTCCCTGGGGTCATGTGGTCATGTCCCTTGGTTCATGTCCGTTTGTTCATGGCCCTTGGTTCATGTCCTCTGGTTCAGGAGGCCGACGGTGTCGACGACCATGAGGCGCAGCAGGTGGTCGGGGCGGAGGTGGCGGAACTGGCGGTGGGCGACGAGCACGACGACGATGTCGGCGGCGGCGAGGGCCTCGGCGAGGGGGACCAGGGGTGCGCCGGCGATCGGTGAGGTGTGGAGGTGGGGTTCGACGAGCAGGAGCTCGAGGTCGGGGTCGGCGGCGAGGGCCTTCGCGATGTGGAGGGCGGGGCTCTCGCGCAGGTCGTCGATGTCGGGCTTGTAGGCGAGGCCGAGGCAGGCGACCTTGGGCTTTCGCAGGCGGGCCGCGAGGGCGCGCACCTGGGCGATCACGCGGGCGGGGCGCTCGTCGTTGACGCGGCGGGCGGCCTGGATGAGCGCGGTGTGCTGCGGGGCGCTGGCGGCGATGAACCACGGGTCGACGGCGATGCAGTGGCCGCCGACGCCGGGGCCGGGGCGCAAGATCTGGACCCGCGGGTGGCGGTTGGCGAGGCGGATCACCTCCCACACGTCGAGGCCGAGGTGGGCGCACACGTTGGCGAGCTCGTTGGCGAAGGCGACGTTGGTGTCGCGGAAGGCGTTCTCGGCGAGCTTGGTCAGCTCGGCCACCTCGGCGCTGCAGCGGTGGACCTGGCCGCGCGCGAAGGCCTCGTAGAACTCGGCGCAGCGGGCGGTGCAGGCGTCCGTGAGGCCGCCGACCAGGCGCTCGTTCTCGACGACCTCGCGGAGCACGGCGCCGGGTAGCACGCGCTCGGGGGCGTGGGCGAGGAAGATGTCGCGGCCGGGGACCAGGCCGCCGCCGTGAAGATTACCGCACACGATCGGCGCGACGAGGTCTCGCAGGGTGCCGGGCGGGACGGTGGACTCGAGCACGACCAGCGCGCCGGGTTGAACGACGGGGGCGATCGCGCGGGCGGCGGCCTCGACGAAGCTGAGGTCGGGGCGGTGGTCGGCGGTGATCGGTGTCGGTACACAGATGAGATAGGTGCGCGCGGGGACCGGGGCTGGCACTGCGCGCAGGGTGCCGGCGGCGACGGCGGCGCGGACGAGGGCGTCCAGCTCGGGCTCGACGATGTGGATCCGCCCGGCGTTGATCGTGTCGAGGATGTCGCGGCGCAGGTCGACGCCGGCGACCCGCTGGCCCACGGTGGCGAGCACCGCGGCGGTCGGCAGACCGACGTAGCCGAGGCCCAGCACGCACACGTCGAACGGCGAAGTTTCCGGGGCGGGGAGCGTGGACAGGGTCACCTTCGTGGCATGCTATCGGCCTGCTGCGATGCCGTCCACCCAGCCCCGCATCCTGATCGTGTTCGGCACCCGCCCGGAGGTGATCAAGCTCTGGCCGGTCTGGCAGGCCCTGCGGGCGCTGCCCGGCTGGCAGGTGACGCTGTGTAACACCGGTCAGCACCGCGAGCTGGTGCCGCCGCTGCTCGCGACTTTTGCGACGACGCCGGATGTGGAGCTGGGGGTGATGAACCCGGGACAGAGCCTGAGCTCGCTGCTGGCCCGCCTGCTCGACGGGCTCGACCCGGTGCTCGACGCGCTGCGCTTCGACTGGGTGGTGGTGCAGGGCGACACGACGACGGCGCTGGCGGGGGCGCTGGCGGCTCATCACCGGCACGTGCCGGTCGCCCACGTGGAGGCGGGGCTGCGGACGCACGACCTGCAGGCGCCGTTCCCGGAGGAGGGCAACCGCCAGCTGATCTCGCGGATAGCGAGCCTGCACCTGGCGCCGACCGAGCTGGCCCGCGCGGCGCTGCTGGGCGAGGGGGTGCCGGCGGGGCTGATCGAGGTGACCGGCAACACGGTGGTCGACGCGGCGCGGCAGATGGCGGCGATGCTGCCGACCGACGGCGCCCCGCCGGCCGGCTCGCCGATCGAGCTGCTGCGCTTCACCGGCGGGCGCCCGCTGGTGTTGATCACCGGACACCGCCGCGAGAGCTTCGCGGGCGGGCTCCTGGCGGTGTGTGAGGGGGTGGCCGAGCTGGCGCGCGCGTACCCGGGGGTCGACTTCGTGTACCCGGTGCACCTAAACCCGAGCGTGCAGACGGCGGTGCGCCAGCAGCTCTCGGGGCTCGGCAACGTGCACTTGCTCGAGCCGGTGGACTACCCGGCGGCGATCTGGCTGCTGCGTCGCTGCGTGCTGGTGATCACCGACTCGGGCGGGCTGCAAGAAGAGGCGCCGGAGTTCGCGGCGCCGGTGCTGGTGACCCGCGCGAGCACCGAGCGCGGCGAGGGGCTGACGGCCGGCTGCGCGGAGCTGGTCGGCTACGACCGCGGGCGTCTCGTGGCGGCGGCGCGGCGTCACCTCGATGACCTGGACGGCGCGCGCTGGTCGGGGGCCAACCCCTACGGGGACGGTCAGGCCGCGGGGCGCTGTGTGACGGCGCTGCAGCAGCGGCTGGTGCTGGGAAGGTCGGTGGCGTGAGCGCGAGGTCGGTGGCGTGAGCGCGACGCCGTGGGTGCTGGGGCTCGCGGGCGGGCTGGCGTTCGTGCTGGTCGCGCTCGGCATGCGGCCGGCGATCCGCGGGTGGCAGGCGCTCGGCCGCAAGGACCGCGAGGTCAGCCTGCGCAAGGTGCATGTCGGGGAGATCCCGCGGGTCGGCGGCTTCGTGCTGATGCTGGGCTTCGCGCTGGTGGCGATCCGCGGGCTCGCCGGCACCACCGAGCTGTCGGCGGCGCACGAGTGGTTCTCGCAGAACCCGATCACCGGCGCGGTGCTCGGGGCGCTGATCTGCGGCGGCTTCGGGCTCTACGACGACCTCGTCGGGCTGCGCGCGCGCTACAAATTATTCGGGCAGGTGCTGGCGGCCGCGATCGCGGTGTTCGGCTTCGGGCTGCACTGGCAGGCGCTGGCCGACCTGCTCGGGCCGGCGGGGCTGCTGGCAGATCCGCTGACGGTGCTGTTTTTGGTCGCGGGGGTCAACGCGATCAACCTCAGCGACGGGCTCGACGGGCTCGCGGGCGGCAACGTGGCGCTGGGGCTGTCGGTGGTGGTGGTGGCGGCGCTGAGCCACGGGGCGGCCGCGGTCGCGGTCGGGTGGATCGCCGCGACGGCGCTGGGGGCGGTGCTCGGCTTCCTCGTGCACAACCGCCACCCGGCGCGGGTGTTCATGGGCGACGCGGGCAGCTACTTCCTCGGCTTCCTGCTGACGGCGCTGCTGTTGCTCGTGCACCCGGTGCGCGAGCGGGTGGCGATCGTGGAGCTGTCGATCCCGCTGATGGCGCTGGCGCTGCCGCTGTTCGACATGACGCTGGCGATCGTCCGCCGGGCGGCGCGCGGGCAGCCGATCTTCGCGCCGGACTGCGACCACATCCACCACCGCCTGCTGGCGCGCGGGCTGCCGCACGCGCGGGTGGTGCAGCTGCTGTGGCTGTCGGCGGCGCTGTTCGTCGGCATCGCCCACCTCAACGTGATCGGGGTCGGCGGCTGGTGGACGCTGACCGGCGCGGTGCTGGCGATGCTGGTGGTCGCGGTGCTGCTCGGCTACCACGACCTGCTGCGCTCGCTGCCGGCGTTCACCGGCGATCACCTGCTCGGGCTGCGCGACCGTCGGCGGCAGGTGATGGAGATCCTGGCGGCGATCGACGCGCTGGCGCAGCAGCAGGACCGCGAGGAGCCGCGCTGGCGCCGGCTGGCGCCCGAGCTGGCGCCGATCCTGGTGCGCCTCGGGGTGCCCGGCTTCGAGGTGCGGCGCGACGCCGAGGTGGTCGCGCGCGAGGGGGGCGACCAGCAGGCCTGGGCCTGGCTCAGCCTGCCGCTGCCCGGCTCGCCCGGGGCCGAGCTGCGGCTCGCGCTCGCGGTGCGCCTGCCGGAGCTGCAGCCGGAGCAGCTGATGCTGCTCGAGCGGGTGGTCGCGGTGCTCGCCGGGGCGGCGCCGGCCCAGCGCTAGAGCTGTCCCTTGGGACAGGCGCGGCGGCGGCGGGCTCAGCTGGTCGGCTCCGCGGGCGGGGCGGGGGCCTGGCCGGCTTTCACCTGCTCGACGATCTCGGGCAGCGTGTAGCCGGTCTCCAGCTGGGCGGCGATCCACGTGGCGCGTTCGACGGCCCAACCCGGCCAGCGGCTGTGCACGCCGCCGCGACCGCGGCTGATGATCGTGGGGCCCGGCAAAAGCTCCATCTTACACCAGCGGCGCAGCGTGTCGCGGTGAACTTCACCGGCCGCGGCCGACACCTCTTGCGTCGTGGCGAAGGGCGAGGGCTTGGCGGGTGGCTTGGTGCGGCCGGACGACATGCAGGGCGGGGCAC
>Ga0073899_10004950_pt1 | contig 11648 bp, 10 predicted proteins | sample KloWWTmetaKNB5Ph_FD_88975 | JGI IMG/M metagenome (GOLD analysis project Ga0073899, IMG submission 88975) | Active sludge microbial communities from Klosterneuburg, Austria, studying microevolution and ecology of nitrifiers - Klosterneuburg... | ecosystem: Engineered > WWTP > Aerobic digester >...
AGTTACGTAGTAACCTGTAAAATATTTAGAAGTTACTTGTTTCAAAAAAGATTCACCTTTTCGACTGGATCTACGTGCATAGACATCATCAAACCCCTTTTCCCAGTGACGGATCATTTCGGGTATAAGTTCTGGTGGGTCTTGCAAGTCGGCATCCATGATCACAACAGCGTCACCTGTTGCATGATCAAAGCCTGCCGCCATAGCAACTTCTTTGCCGAAATTTCTAGAGAGATTAATATAAGCTATGCGTTTATCGGTGGCAGCCAGATCTTGTACGATGTCGAGAGTTTTGTCGCTACTTCCATCATTAACAAACAGGAATTCAAAGTTGTATTTACCGAGCTTGCTAGCGAGGACTGCAAGACGTTCGTAAAGCGGCTTTATAACGTCTTCTTCATTATAGGCAGGGATGAGTATAGTAACATTCTTCACAGTCAGCATTATATCAGTTACAATGTAGTTAATGAAGAAGAAGGGTATAGTCTACGTCCTAGCGATTGCTGCGCTATATATTTTGCCAGTCTTATTTTTTGTTGTAACGTATTTTTTGCAGACAGTCAGCAGTGAGGATATCTATCAGGGTGCAGGACGACCCATTTCAATAATTGAAGATATTCAGGCTGCATTCCATTGGAACGCACGGCTTGGAGATATGTATGCGTGGCCTGTAATAAACTTCTTTGACTACACATATAAGTTTGGTGTAGATACCATTTTTCGTTTACTAGATGTTGTCACGGCATTCGCCATTTTTTTCCTTATAACGACTATAGCTCTTGGACGCCGTCCCCGATGGAACGTTCAAGATGCGCTGCTGTTCGGCATTTCGTTCTTAGCGGTGTTCCTTTCAGACTACAGTCGATCACTTGTAAGTAGCTTTTCTCATATTCATAACTACCTACCGACTACCTTGCTCCCATTACTATTTTTATTGCCGTTCATATGGAGTCTGCACGGAAGAGAAGTTCTGACTGGACGTGGCGGCAAGCTAATTGCACTCGTCCTTGGTCTTCTGTTTGCGCTATCGTCAAACGTAACTCCAGTAGCTTTTCTCATAACGGCAATTTTTGTAGGAGGATACACAATCCTCTTCGCAAAAAGAAAAATTAAGTTAAACGTACGTCAAGTAATAAATTCATGGCAAACGTTTGCAATTATTGGCCTTTTGGCTTCATCGTTCATTATGTACCTTGTTGGCCCTGGCGTCTCATCGTACACGCAGGGCTATAACGGCAGTTATGTAGCTATTGGAGACCTCCTGCGCTCACCAGGAGAAAACGGAGTGGCTATTATCGGCAACATAGTGCACAACTTGCAATCCGTAGCTCCGATTATCATTATCCTAGGACTGGTCGTACTGATGGAGTATGTCATTCACAAGAAAAAACTCATGCGCGCTCAAGAGCATCGCATCGCAGGCTTAAAGTTCTCCGTACTCTGTCTTGTCTTTTTCGTTGTGCATGTCCTTGCGGTTTCCCAAATAGATGTATCTACTACGACACGTATATTGCTACCGGCCTATGTCTGTGCGGTAATCAGTGTACTGTTTACGACGAACCGGCTTCTCTATCTGGCGGATGTTAAACAAAAGGTATTACTACTCATTGCGACGCCGGTGATTATGCTTACGACGGTGCTAGCTGCAGACATGGGTGTAGTTATGGTCCAACATCAAAAACAAGCCACGGCCGTATTTGAGCGAATTCGCAACACCGAAGCAAATAGCGCTTGCGTAACACCCGCAGACAATCCGACTGCAAAGTCACCCCTAATGAAGTATTATCAGCGAGAGTTATTCGTGGATTGGGCAATGCCCGTGACAATTTACGACAAGACAGTCGATTGGTGCCGTTAAGTCATGGCGCTGTCCGAATATATAGTCAGAGTTCTATAAATTCCACTTCATCTTCGTCACAATAGCGCAACCATACCTTCTGCCTACCAGACTCAAACCGCTCCCGTGTCGTCGTCCACGTCTCAAAGTCCATAGATGAGTCATCAACGAGGCGGTGGATGCGTTTTTCGGTGCTGGTATTGTCACAGAGTAATAAAAGAGTCGGGTAGTCATCTTCAAACCCCCAACCTTCTTCGTTGTTTTCATCAAACCATTCCTGGTGGGCGTTAATGCGCTTTCGTAGTATCCAAGTAAAGGTGCCTGCTTCAATCGTTTCCAGCTGGTAGTGAACTGTTGTGCCATCTTTTTCTTTCGCATTGTCTTTACGTAGGTACATATCAGGGAGAGGACGAATGAACTGATCAAATCTCGTTATCTCTGCCTTCGAGAAGAGCTCTAACGTCTCTCCATACTGCTTCTCGAACAGTACACACAGTTTGAATAGATCCAAACTGTGGTCTACCAGCTGTAAGCTGGCAGATCTATTTTTGTATTGGTTCTTGTAGACGGCTTCAGGGAACCAGTCGGTCTTGTCCCGTAGTGTCTTAATGCCTTTGGCAGCGAGTGAGTAAACAGCGGGCTTGCCAAGGAGCTTCCAGCTTTTATCGTAAGTCTTATGTAAATAGCCTTGTTCAGTTAAAACAAGTAATCTTTCATACATTGTTGACTTATCTTTATTGCTCCACTCACTTAATAGTGGCACACTCACAAATCTAAATTTACAAGTTGTACCCAACAACTTTAACTGATCTTTACTTAACTGTTTTCTATACTGTGGCTGTCTTACTAACATGACTATTCATTACTAACTCCCACCAACTATTACTCGCCTACTTCACTTACTTTTATCCCTATATAGTATATATAAAGAAAGAGAGAAGAAAAAGAAAGAGCAAACAGAGGTAAAACAGAGACAGTATACCGGATTTCGGTAGTGGGGTTTTATGTCAACACTTTAGACCTATAGTTGAGACGTAAACAGCCTGTTGCGGTATACTAGAACCATGCCAAAAAAGCCCCTCACTGACGAAGAGCGCCAAGCCTTTATGGATAACCTGCCGGATGAGCAGAAGAACGACAATGCCGAGCAGATCTTCGATGACGCTATCGAACGCGCCGCGCAGCCGACGCAATCAGGCCCGGAAACACCGGACTCTTCCGATGGTTATACCGATACACAAACTCATTCAGATAAAGCTGAAGATACTTCGCACTAACACAGTGATACGTGCCGTCTATTGAGCGTTTCAGCTGTGACCAGAAGCCCTCGATAGTGTTTGTATGGACAAGCCCCCGTCCGTATTCCCCAATACTGTGATTCACTGAATCATGGAAATAGCCGATGCGGTGCAAGGTTTTGTAGACCTGGGCTTGGTCGCTGTAAATGGTCGTACCATATTCAACACCATTATGGATACGAGGCAGAAGTACACGAGCACCGGCACTTTGTACGTGCTCGGCTTTGACATTACCGTCACGTTCAATGAGCCCAAAGACTACCTCTTTACTACGAGGACCACGACCATCTCCTTTACGTCGTCCGCCCATATACGTTTCGTCGGTTTCAACGATGCCAGAAAGCGGATTGCCGCCTTGGAGCATGAGGGTGCGTACCTGCTTGGCGATACGCCAGGCGGTCTTGTACGTACAGCCGAGATGGCGTTCAACTTCTTTAGCGGAGACGCCGTTCTTGGAGACTGAGAACAAGTAGATGACATAGAACCAGTCGCGGAGCGAGGTTGAAGACTTGTGGAAGATGGTATTGCCGAGCGGATGTACCTGGTTACCGCAATCTTTACACTCGTAGCACTTACGGCCACGTACACGGTAATAGCTCGGATCAATGACGCCACACTTCATACAAGCAGGGAGATCACCGTAAGCACGTTCGAACATAAAGTCCAGACAGGTATTGTCATCTGGAAAGCGTTCGTTGAAGTGCTTTATTGTGAACTTCATACCACTAGTGTATTACAGTGGTTACATGTTGTCAAGGGATAATCGGCATCTTAATATATTTACAAGAACTGGAAACTATTTTAGAGTAGTACTGGCAGGCAACACCGTCCGCCCTGAGGGAAAGGTCTCGCCATGAGACGTCTCAAACACCCCTTGGCGTCAGCTGTAATCGCTGCCGCGATCGCAGCAAGCATCCCGGCAGCAGTCGCCGCACCCGCGGCAGCATCTGCGCCATCGGCTGGAACGCCGACGGCGATGGTGACTGCGGTCTGCTACGCCAAGAACTACTACTGGGGGTACAAGACCAAGTGGGGAATCCGGCTCTACAACTGGTACCCCGTCGGTCCTGGCTGCCCTACTTTCACCAGGGGATGGTGAGCAAGCCCGCCACCTAGCGGTGGCATCTGCTCTCCTGCGGGTGCAGTCGCACCCGCAGGAGAGCATCACCCAAATTTCCATGGCATAATAATTCACAACACACTCTCTAATCGGTCGTATAGCTCAGCTCTATATTTTGAAATAACCTCACATTTAGTGGGGTTATTTCATGTGATTCACAGTGTTGCTACAGCTGTTCGACCATTGAGTCGAGGGCTGATAAGTCCTCGTCAAGAGCGGCTGCGTCGAGTACATCGACGGCTTTGTCTAAGTCTTTAACCTGCTCGATTGCTGGTGCTTCTTGGACGGTTTGCGTCGAAGCGACCTGAGCATTCGAACGAAGCAGGTAGACGTAGCCGAGTGCACCAACGAGAACAACAAACCCGACGATAACTACTCCTGCGAGCGCAGCGTGGCCTCTTTTGAGCGCATTCATTAGCGTGCCTCCACATCTGTCGTAGACCGTGTTTCGGCACTTGCGGTGTTTTTTGCGGTAGATTGCGATGACTTAACTGCGACGATGAGATCTTTGATAGCAGTCTTGTAGGCTTTCATCGCTTCGGTCTTTTGCTGATGTGCAGATCGAAAAGACGATAGGAAAAACTTCGGATCATCAGCTTCGCAGCTAAAACCAGTTGAACTAGTAGATATCGTGTTCAAAGCTTCGAGGGCTACATCATATTTTGCTTCGACATCGATGACAAGCGCAGCATAGTTTTCGACAGTAAGGTTTTTATTTGATGCAAACTCTTGAGTACGATCAGCAATCTTTTTAAAGACCTCTAGTTGTCGCGTGCCTTGGTCGGAGGCGCGCTTCATAACGTCGGTGACCTTGGTCTCTTGTCTTTGGCAGACTTTCAACTTGTTTGCATCGAGCCTGACCGTCTTTCGATCTTCTTTGAGGGATTCGCGCTCGGCCTTTATCTCGGCAACTTTCGCATCAGCCTCGGCGCGGCGCTCTCGCGCTTTTTTTTCAGCTTCGGCTCGTCTCACCTCTATGGGCTCTTGGGCTCGGTCGATGCTTTCGGTGAGCTCCACTTCATTTTCAACTGTGCGCTCGACGGTAGTTTCTACCTCAGAACGTATTTCGTTTTCACGGGCTGAAGCAAGTTGACTGTAAAAAACTGACGGCACGAGACCGAGGACAAGGAGAACTGCAATACTAAAGAGAGACACCGACTTTATGTTCATAGACCTATAGGATTCCATTTACGTTGGTAATGCTTATTATAGTTATACGTGCACCAGGACGCAAGTTTATGTAAAACATGTAAAGAATCGTATATACTATCTCTTATAGTATGGAAAAACTCAACGCATTAGGCCAACGGCTGGCTACTGGTATGTCGCGCGCTCGTCAAGCGCGAGCTTTGCGTGAGCAGGAAATCGCACATGCCGAAAAAGTAAACGTCGTCGGCGCTGGCGCTTCCCTGACCGCCGCCTATGAACAACTTCGCAACGCTGCCGAAAACACCGAAGAGCACCTGTTGCTACAAAATGCCATCAAACGGTTTTACAAGCAACTATTTATAGTCAGAGACGAACGATTGATTCAAGCTAGTGGTAGCGAATTGGTCGTCGAGCTTACATTTGCCGGCTATCTGCCGAATAACAGCGTCACCAAGCGGCAAATAGAGCGGATTACTGAGCTGGCGACTGCGCATTATGCCGCATACGAAACTCTCCTAAAGCGCAAAAAGGTGAGTGGCGAAACAGCGCTCAACTGGATACTGGACGTATTGGCCGTGAGTGTCGAGGCGATGTTCAACGATCACAGCAAAGATGCTGTATTTGTCGCTATCGCTGCTGATTATTATGCCGACCTCGTACCGAAGGGCACGGTCGTTATCGACAAAAAAGCCGATATCGGCGCACTGCTATTCGCGGCAATTCACAGGAGCCTGCTAAAGGCTGACGTGGCTGTCATTCGCACCCGACTACTTGAGCGCTACCAGGTGACGGTTTCGTCGATAGACAAATTTGTGACATATAACCAGCAAATCGACGACATGATGACGTCGAAAGCGAGCACGACACTCAAATACATTGTCGATCGTCAGGGTGCGCCGCTTCGTATTATCCGACGGATGATCGAGGAGCGAGAAGACTTCGACGAGCTCCTGACCCAACGTGCAACATTTTTAGAAAAATTTGAGCAACAAGTCAACAAAGAGTATCGACATATTGGGCAGCGTATCAACCGTGCAATCATCCGAAGTGTCATTTTCCTCATCATCACAAAGTTTTTGATAGGCATTGCTGTAGAAGTCCCATACGATTACTGGGCGCACGGCGGTATTATATGGTTACCACTCATCATCAATCTGTTATTCCCACCGCTCTACATGATTGCACTACGTCTGACGAACACATTGCCTGGTTATGCCAATACAACCGCGCTAATCGATCGAGCCGACGCGATGCTCTACGGCGAGCAGACGATACTGATGAAGAATCAGCTATCAGGTAAGCGTTACGGCCCAATATTTTCTGTTATCTACGTCGCACTGAGTCTCGTTGTATTTGCTGCAGTAGTTTGGCTGCTTCTGATGCTCCAGTTCTCGTTTGTGCATATTACGATATTCTTTATATTTATCTCAGCAGCAAGCTTCCTGGGCTTCCGCTTGAGTCGACTGATCCGCGAGCTCGAAGTCGTCCGCGGCAGCTCAAACGGTCTGACATTTGTTCGAGACCTCATCTACTTACCATTTGTCGTCGTCGGTCGTTGGATGAGCAATGCGTATAGCCAGGTAAATGTCGTGACCATCGTGCTCGATATGCTTATCGAATTACCACTCAAGACCGTGTTGCGTCTAATTCGCCAGTGGGGACAGTTTATAGATGACCGAAAGGACCGTATCTAATGGCACGAGAACTAAATGGCTCAGAGCTCGCGGGATTTGTAAAAGAACGTCAAGCATACCAGGTGCGCAACCTTCGCCAGCAGTACGGCGTGCAGCCCAAGCTCGCTATCATCATGAGTGAACAGGCTGGGGCTGTGATCGAAAAGTATGTCTCGCTGAAAGAAACCTACGCCAGTGATGTTTTGATAGAGGTGGAAGCGGTCACATGTACGCTCGACGCCATGCCTGCAAAAATTGCCGAGCTTAACAGCGACAGTAGCGTTCATGGAATTATTGTACAGCTGCCGCTTCAGGACGTGTCAAAAACTGATGAGATCGTCAATCAAATCGCGCCAGAAAAGGATGTTGATGGCCTTGGCGCGCATGCAGACTATGTCAGTGCGACAGCCGAAGCGATAGACTGGTTGTTGGCCGGCTATAACGTCGACCTAAAAACAGGAAAAATAGCAATCATTGGTCGCGGTCGGCTCGTCGGTGCGCCACTTGAAAAGATGTGGTCCAGTCGCGGGCTTGCAGTCACATGTCTTGACGAAAATTCCAAAGATACCGCACGCGTGCTAAACCGAAGCAGTGTCATCGTCTCTGCCGCCGGTGTCCCACGACTTGTCACGAGCGAACTAGTGCCAAAGAAAGCGACTGTGGTCGACGCCGGAACGGTCAGCGAAAACGGACAAATTGTCGGCGACATTGATGATTCAGTTCGAGAGCGCCAAGACGTCTCTCTGACGCCAAAAATTGGCGGGGTTGGCCCGATGACAGTGTGTGTGATGTTTGATCATGTCATCCAAGCTGCACTAAAAACGACAAAAAAATAGATTATTTGAGATCAAGCGCTTCTTTGACACGAGCAACAACTTGGCTCGGTGTAAGCTCTGCTTTAACGATGTAGCTGTGGATGCCCATAGTGCGGAGATTTTTTGGAGCTTCTTCTTCGCCGAGATTTGTCAGGATGATAACAGGAGTTTTAGCACTCGCTGGCTTTGCGCGGATACGTTCTAAGGCTTCAGCGCCGTTCATGTGAGGCATCTGGAGGTCCAAAAGTATCAGGTCAGGCTGTGTCTTTTCGACGAGCGCTGCGCCCGCTTCACCATCACTGGCCGAGGCAACATCAAATCCAGCCGCTTCAAATTTCATGCGGTACATCTGGTTAATTACTTGGTCGTCTTCGATGATTGCGATTTTGGTCATTTGACTACAGTATATCATTGACGCTAATGTTTGCGCTACATCTGTTGATGTGCTAAAATATATTAAGCAAAATGCCAACAAAAACAGTATGATTGACCTAGCCCCAACTATTTATCGACAACGCCTTATTATCGAAGGCTACCCTGATGCCTCGGTTTCTGATGAGCAAATAAAGGAGTATTTGTCGCAGCTATCCTCCAAACTAGGTATGGTCCAGCTCATTCCTGCCGTCACTCACCGTAGTGACCTGTATGGCTGGGCTGGCTGGATTCACTGGGAGACCTCAGGAGCTCATTTTTATGCCTGGGAGCAGCCGTTATTGTTTTTTAGCGTCGATATCTACACTTGCAAAGCCTTTGACCCTCAAGTGGCTATAGATTATACCAAGCATTACTTTAAGGCTACACAGATAGTCTCTCGCGAGGCATAAGTTCTCATGGCGATAGATCACTTGCTCGCCCCGGACACGCCAGAAACATATTTGCGCCCGACTGAACTTTACGACATATCGGATGCCCAGGTGAGTATTTTGGTGCATAACTTGCTTGCTGAGCGCCCACCTCTAGCTGATAGCAAATTTGTTTGTTATCAGCTAGGCTGGGATGATCCTGCGTCAGACGTTGCTCGCCATGTGGAACGAGTGGTGTTTGAGAAACATTTCAAAAACAACGATGCAGAAAAGATGCGCGAAGAATATGGGCCCTATGAGCATGCGAGTCTATTTTTTTTGACTATCGACCAGACGACGAAAGAACCCGTCGGTGCGATTCGTATCATAAAAGATAGCGACGCGGGCCTCAAGGTTTTCAATGATGCTGAAGCTGAAGAGCAATTGGTACCGTTTACACAAGCAGCCGCAATGCTCTTCCACGATATCGAATCCTTAGATGATACTTGGGAAGTTGGAACGGTTGCTGTCATGCCAACATATCGTAAGACGGATGCTGCAGTACAGCTTTACCGTGCTATGTTCACCGCCGCTGTCAGAAACGAAGTGGAGCATTTTGTTGCTGCCATAGACACACGGCCTTTAAAAAAGATGACTGATTATCTCGGCATACCGTTTGTTCCACTTTTGGAGACGAAGCCCTTCGAGTATCTAGGCTCTGCAACGACGCAGTTGGTGTACGGCCATGTGCCTGATTTTTACCCGCAAATGTCGAGACGTAGACACACGATAAAAGGATGGATAGCACGCAAGGCTCTCGACCAACTCGTCTTTGGCAAAAATGATGATGCAATTCAGCACTAAAATGCTTATGCTTGTTCTACAATAGACTTGTGGATGTAGTACTCCTTATCGTCAGCTGTGTCATTAATCTATCACTAGCAATTATTGTCATGACTCGTAGCAGAAAGCTACGGTATGCATGGTGGTATTTGTTTTTGACTATTTCCGTCTGTGGCTGGGTCGTTTCAAATTACCTCACTAATCACGCAGTAGATAATTTATCGCTCGCTGTGAGCTCAAATATCCTTGCGTTCGTTTTCGGTTATGCAACAGTAGTCTTCGGGTTGTTATTTACCTACGAGTTCCCAGTCAAGCGTCCGGTACAAGCGACTTTTATCCCTCTGCTGACAGGCCTGATGGTGGTTGGCACGCTGTTGCTCTCGACCACACCGGAAGTCGCAGGCATAGTGAGACAGGGGCAAGATGGTGCCGGTCTAGTATACGAGCTTGGCCCCGCTGTATGGCTGTATGCTCTCGCATTTGTTGTAACCGTCGGGATGATCGTACGCAATCTGATTGATCTTCCAAGCCATACTCAATTACGCGTCAGGCGTCAGGCACGCTTGATTCTTATTGCATTCGTAGCAAGTGCTTTAGGTGGCCTGATGATGGGGCTAATACTTCCAGCACTCGGCCTCGGGTGGGACGTTACAAGGCTTAGCCCACTCGCCTCGATTATTTTGGTCGGTCTAATAGGATATAGTATCGTTCGCCACGGCTTATTCGACATACGACTTGCTGCTGTGCGGACAGTGGCATACGGGCTCACTGTCACGACGATGGCCGTCGTATACTTCATAATTGTCTATGCTGCGTCAAAAACGTTTGTGAAAGACACTGGGATCGTCGACTCGAGTCCAGCCAACATCGTCCTGGCGCTTTTGCTTGCCCTGATATTTCAGCCAATTAAGAGATTCTTTGATAAAGCTACAGACAGAGTCTTCTTCAGGGAGCGCTATGACACAGGGGAATTTGTGGCCCGTCTTGGGCGCGTCCTGACATCGACTACTGAACTGCACGTCATGCTCAACAGAGCATCGGCCGAAATAGGTGCCACACTCAAGGCGTCGTTTGCAAATTTTGTTATATACCGAGATGACCAGCCTGATATCACGACCAAAAACAACCTGGGGCTTGATGCTGCCGACCACGAATCACTGAAAAAGCTTTTCGCTCAACATGGGGATGAGACAATCGTCGTGGAAGATGCGATCCTCAAATATCCCGAGTATCGAAAGACCCTATTGCGCCTTTCCTATCATCGGGCAGTGCTGATTTTGCCCCTCAACGGCAAGCTTGGCTTTCTGATGCTGGGGGAACAGCGCGGGAGCGGCTATAGCCAGCGTGACACGAGAGTTCTCGATGCACTCAGCGACGAGCTCGTGATAGCCATCCAAAATGCTCGCTCTGTCCAGGCTATCCAAGATCTCAATGCAAACCTCAAGCATGGTATTGATGAGGCGACGCGTGAACTTCGCAGTTCAAACAAACGCCTAAAAGAACTCGACAAGACAAAAGACGAATTTATCAGCATGGCATCGCACCAGTTGCGCACGCCACTCACCAGCGTGAAGGGCTATATATCGATGGTGCTCGAAGGAGACGCCGGCAAGGTCACCCCGACACAAAAAAAGCTTCTCGAAGAGGCGTTTGCCAGTAGCGAGCGGATGGTTCACCTGATAGGGGACTTCCTTAATGTTTCACGACTTCAGACAGGCAAGTTCATACTCGAACGACACGAAAGTGACCTCGGTGAATTGGTCCAACAAGAAGTCGATGGCATGAGTCAGATAGCCAAAATGCACGGTATCGACCTGAGGTTCCGCAAGCCACGTGTCTTTCCGGTCCTTTACCTCGATGAAGGCAAGTTGCGACAGGTAATCATGAATTTTATTGATAACGCGGTGTATTATTCACCGGATAGCAATGTCATCACTGTGACTGCGGCTGTCGAAGAGGGCTACGCTATCGTCAAAGTTATTGACAGGGGGATGGGTGTGCCAAAAGAGGCTCAAGAGAAGTTATTTACCAAGTTTTTCCGTGCAGAAAATGCTCGACGTCAACGGCCAGATGGCACCGGAGTCGGCCTATTTCTCGCAAAAAAGGTTATCGATGAGCATGGCGGTTCGAT
>Ga0073899_10004952_pt1 | contig 11647 bp, 9 predicted proteins | sample KloWWTmetaKNB5Ph_FD_88975 | JGI IMG/M metagenome (GOLD analysis project Ga0073899, IMG submission 88975) | Active sludge microbial communities from Klosterneuburg, Austria, studying microevolution and ecology of nitrifiers - Klosterneuburg... | ecosystem: Engineered > WWTP > Aerobic digester >...
CGTCCACTACAAGGAGCGGACGGCGGAATCTGGACCTCAAACCGCCGATGTCGGCGGTTTGAACAACGACCTTCTGGTGGGCCCGGCCGGGCTCGAACCGACGACATCCACGGTGTAAACGTGGCGCTCTACCAACTGAGCTACAGGCCCTCAACGACGAGCTTAGTGCGCGAGAATCCGCTCCGCGAACGCGCCCTCGAATCGTAGAAACTCGCTAGTCTTATCGCGGGGCGACTTGTACCGAGCCAACAAAGCCACGACAGACGCCCACCGTTCATTTGGCACAATCTGCCAGCACGACGAAAGGTCGCATCGTGACTGTTCATGACCAGGATCCGTACTCCTCGACGCCGCTCGACAGCGATCCCGAAGAGACCAGCGAGTGGCAGGAATCGCTCACGCAGTTGGTGGATGCCAAGGGCCCGGGCCGCGCGCGCGAGATCATGCTGAGCCTGCTCAAGCGATCCAAAGAGCTGCACCTCGGTGTGCCGATGGTCCCGACCACCGACTACATCAACACGATCGCGGCCGAGAACGAACCCGAATTTCCCGGCGATGAGGAGATCGAGCGCCGCTATCGCTCGTGGATCCGCTGGAACGCCGCGGTCACCGTGCACCGCGCGCAGCGACCCGGCATCGGCGTCGGCGGCCACATCTCGACCTACGCGTCGAGCGCCTCGCTCTACGAGGTCGGCTTCAACCACTTCTTCCGCGGGCACGACGCCCCGGGCGGCGCCGACCAGATCTTCATCCAGGGGCACGCCTCGCCGGGCATCTACGCACGCGCGTTTCTCGAGGGGCGCGTCTCGGAGGCGCAGTTGGACGGCTTCCGCCAAGAGAAGTCGATGGCACCCAACGGCATCCCCTCCTATCCGCACCCGCACCTGATGCCCGAATTCTGGCAGTTCCCCACCGTCTCGATGGGGCTTGGCCCGATCAATGCCATCTACCAGGCGATGACGAACAAATACCTCACCAACCGGGGCATCAAAGACGCATCCGAACAGCAGGTGTGGGCGTTTCTCGGCGACGGCGAGATGGACGAGGTCGAAAGCCGCGGCCAGTTGCAGCTCGCGGCGAACGAGCAGCTCGACAACCTGAACTTCGTGATCAGCTGCAACCTGCAGCGCCTCGACGGGCCGGTCCGCGGAAACGGCAAGATCATCCAGGAGCTGGAGAGCTTCTTCCGCGGCGCCGGCTGGAACGTCATCAAGGTCGTCTGGGGTCGCGAGTGGGACGATCTGCTCGCGCGCGACACCGACGGTGCGCTCCTGAACATCATGAACATCACCCCCGACGGCGATTACCAGACATACAAGGCGGAGAGCGGCGCCTACGTCCGCGACCACTTCTTCGGCCGTGACGAGCGGGCGCTGGAGCTCGTGAAGGACTTTACCGACGAGCAGGTCTGGGGGCTGCGCCGCGGCGGGCACGACTACCGCAAGGTGTACGCCGCCTTCAAGGCGGCGAGCGAGCACAAGGGCCAGCCCACGGTCATCCTCGCCAAGACCATCAAGGGCTACGGCCTCGGCCCGCACTTCGAGGGGCGCAACGCGACGCACCAGATGAAGAAGATGACCCTTGACGATCTGAAGCTCTTCCGCGACACGATGCACATCCCGATCACGAATGCCGCGCTGGAGGCCGACCCGTACCTCCCGCCGTACTACAAGCCGGCGCCGGGCGACGAGACCATCGACTACCTGCTCGAGCGCCGCCGCACGCTCGGCGGCTTCCTCCCGGAGCGCCGCACCGCGCACACCGCGATCTCGCTGCCCGACGACGGCGCATACGCGATGGCGAAGAAGGGCTCCGGCACGCAGGAGATCGCCACGACCATGGCCTTCGTGCGCCTGCTCAAAGACCTGCTGCGCGCAAAGGACTTCGGTGCCCGCATCGTCCCGGTCATCCCCGACGAGGCGCGCACCTTCGGCATGGACGCGTTCTTCCCCTCGGCGAAGATCTACAACCCGAACGGCCAGAACTACACCTCGGTCGACCGGGAGCTCCTCCTCGCCTACAAGGAGAGCCCGCAAGGCCAGATCGTGCACGTGGGCATCAACGAAGCGGGCGGCATGGCCGCGTTCACCGGCCTCGGCTCCGCGTATGCGACGCACGGAGAAGTGCTGATCCCCGTGTACATCTTTTACTCGATGTTCGGCTATCAGCGCACCGGCGATGCCATGTGGGCGGCCGGCGATCAGATGGCCCGCGGGTTCATCATCGGGGCCACCGCCGGGCGCACGACACTCACCGGCGAGGGACTGCAGCACGCCGACGGCCACTCGCACCTGCTCGCCTCGACCAACCCGTCGACCATCGCGTACGACCCCGCCTACGGCTACGAGCTCGCGCACATCGTCCGCGCGGGACTCGACCGGATGTACGGCGGCGAGCACCCCGACCCGAACGTCATGTACTACATCACCGTCTACAACGAGCCGATGGTGCAGCCCGCCGAGCCCGAGCATGTCGACGCCGAGGGCATCGTGCGCGGCATCCACCGCATCAGTGTCGGCGACGGCCCGGCGGGTGCGCCGCGCGCCAACCTGTTCGCCTCCGGCGTCGGCGTCGCCTGGGCCCTCGAGGCCCGGCAGCTGCTGCGCGACGATTGGGGCGTGGCAGCCGATGTCTGGTCGGTCACCTCGTGGACCGAGCTGCGCCGCGACGGCCTCGCCGCCGACGAGCACAACTTCCTGCACCCCGAGGCGGAGCCGCGCGTCGCGTACCTGACGCAGAAGCTTCGGGATGCCGCGGGCCCGGTCGTCGCTGTCGGCGACTGGATGCACGCGGTGGCCGATCAGATCCGCCCCTGGGTACCCCAGCGTTTCGCGACGCTCGGAGCCGACGGCTACGGCTTCAGCGACACTCGAGCCGCGGCGCGCCGGTTCTTCAAGATCGATGGACCGTCGATCGCCGTGCGCGCACTCGAGGCGCTGGCAGCGGAAGGGCTCGTCCCGGCCGCGCACCCCTCAGCGGCGATCGAGAAGTACCGGCTGCACGATGTCAACGCAGGCACCAGCGGCAACGCAGGCGGGGAGAGCTGAACCGGATGGCACCGACGACGAACGGCGAAGGCAGCGCCGGCAAACGCGAAACCCTCGCCTGGCTGCGCCGCATCTCGGGTGATCTCGCGACGGCGACCACCACGCGGCTTGAAGAGACGCTCCCCTGGTACTCCGAGATGCCGCCGGGGCGCCGCTCCGCCGTGGGTCTCGTCGCGCAGGCCGGCATCACCTCCTTCATCTCGTGGTTCGAGAACCCGTCGTCGACGCCGTGGATCGCTGCCGACGTGTTCGCCTCGGCGCCGCGCGAGCTGCTTCGCAGCGTCAGCCTGCAGCAGACGCTGCAACTGATCCGCGTGACGGTCCAGGTCACGGAGGAGCGCGTCGCCGGGCGCAGCGAGCACCTGCGCGAGGCGATCCTGCTCTACTCGCGCGATGTCGCGTTCGCCGCAGCCGATGTCTACGCGCGCGCTGCCGAGGCCCGCGGTCTCTGGGATGCGCGGTTGGAGGCGCTCGTTGTCGACTCGATCCTCACGGGCGAGGCCGACGAGCAGCTTCCCAGCCGCATCGCCGCGCTCGGCTGGCACGGACACGGCGAGGTCAGCGTGCTCGTGGGCACCACGCCCGCGCAGCTCGACGTCGACCATCTGCGCCGCACGGCTCGCAAGTTGCATGCTGATGTGCTGATCGGGGTGCAGGGCTCACGGCTGGTGCTCGTGATCGGCCGCGCCGAGCTGCCGCGGGGCGAGGGCGAGGAATCGCCCGAGCCGGAGCTCTCGTTCTATGACCTCGCGGTGCGCCTCGAACCGGGTTTCGGCGCAGGCCACCTCGTGCTCGGTCCCACGGTCAGCGCGCTGGTCGAGGCCGGGCAGAGCGCACGCGCGGCGCTCGCCGGGTTCGCGGTCGCGCGCTCATGGCGGCACGCGCCGCGCCCGGTCGAGGCCGACGACCTCCTCCCCGAGCGCGCGCTCGCCGGCGATCCGCTTGCCAAGGCCGCGCTGGTCGAGCGGATCTTCCGCCCCCTGCAAGCGCACTCCTCCGACCTCGTCACCACGCTGTGGACCTACCTCGACAGCGGGCGTTCGCTCGAGGCGACGGCGCGCGAGCTGTTCGTGCACCCGAATACGGTGCGGTATCGGCTCAAACGCGTCAGCGAGGTCATCGGGTGGGATGCCACCGGTGCGCGCGAAGCGCTCATCCTGCAGTCCGCGCTCATCCTGGGTTCCGTGGCCGGGCCCGACGCGGCGCGCCGCAGACCCGGAACTCTATCGACACCAAACAAACGTCATTCGTATTCTTCGTAGGACTCTGCCACATCCTGACGCATGCGCGTTGGCAAACTGGTGAGATGATCGTCGTCGCCTGCCCCGGACAGGGGTCGCAAACCCCTGGATTCCTCTCCCCTTGGCTCGAACTCGATGGTGTTCGCGAGCTCCTCGAAGCGTATTCCGATGCCGCCAAGGTCGACCTGATAGCGCACGGCACCGTCTCCGACGCCGACACGATCCGCGACACGAGCATCGCCCAGCCCCTCATCGTCGCCGCCAGCCTGCTCGCATGGCATGCGCTGGGCGACGCGCGCACCGGTGCCGGCGGGCTCGCCGGTCACTCCGTGGGTGAGATCGCAGCCGTCGCCGCGGCGGGCGTCATCGACGCCGCCGACGCGATGTCATTCGTCGGCATCCGCGGCACCGCAATGGCGGAGGCCGCAGCCCTGGTCGAGACCGGCATGAGCGCCGTCATCGGCGGCGTCGAGGCCGACGTGCTCGCACGCCTCGCCGAGCTCGACCTTACCCCGGCAAACTACAACGGCGGCGGGCAGATCGTCGCCGCCGGCGCGCTGCCTGCCCTCGCCGAGCTTGCGGCCGACGCACCGCGCGGCACGCGCGTGATTCCGCTCCAGGTCGCGGGCGCTTTCCACACCCGCTTCATGGAGCCCGCGCGCCCGGCGCTGGCTGCCGCGGTGGCAACGCTCGTCGCCGGCGGCAAGGTGGCCGATCCCGCACTTCCGCTGTGGACCAACAGCGACGGCACCACCGTGGCATCCGGAGCCCGCTCGCTCGAGCTGCTCGTCGGCCAGGTTGCCGCGCCCGTGCGCTGGGACCTGTGCATGCAGGGCTTCTCGGACGCCGGTATCACCGGACTTGTCGAACTGACCCCAGGAGGCACGCTCGTCGGCCTCGCCAAACGAGCGCTTCGCGGCGTCCCGTCGGTGGCCGTGAAGACGCCCGACGACCTCGATGCAGCGATCGCACTCCTCACCGATGCGCCAAAGGATGCCTCATGACCGCTCCCTCCCACCCCACGCTCCGCCAGGCCAAGGGTGCCGCGCACACGCGCATCCTCTCGTACGGCGCGGCGCGCGGTGAACTCGCCGTCGACAACGACGCCCTCGTCGGACCGATCGATTCGAGCGACGAGTGGATCCAGCAGCGCACCGGCATCATCACCCGCATGCGCGCCGAGCACGACACCAACGCGATCGACCTCGCGATTGCTGCGGGCACGGAGGCCATCGCCACCGCCGGCATCGATCCGTCGCTCATCGATCTCGTGATCGTGGCGACGATCAGCAACCCGTCCCAGACCCCCTCGGTCGCGGCAATCGTCGCCGACCGGGTCGGCGCAAACCCCGCCGCGGCGTACGACATCAACGCCGCGTGCGCGGGCTACGCCTACGCCGTGGCGCAGGCCGACGCCCTCATCCGCGGCGGCGCCGCCACCTACGCGCTGGTGATCGGCACCGAGAAGCTCTCCGACATCGTCGACCCGACCGACCGCAGCATCTCCTTCCTGCTCGGCGACGGCGCCGGCGCGGCGCTGATCGGGCCGAGCGAGACCCCGGGCATCTCCAGCACCGTCTGGGGCTCGGACGGCTCCAAGTCCGACACGATCAGCATGACCGGCACACTCACGCAGTTCCGCGACGGCGAGACCGAGTGGCCGACGCTGCGCCAGGAGGGGCAGACCGTGTTCCGCTGGGCCGTGTGGGAGATGGCGAAGGTCGCCAAGCGCGCGCTCGACGAGGCGGGTATCGAGGCATCCGATCTGGCGGCCTTCATCCCCCACCAGGCGAACATGCGCATCATCGACCAGTTCGCGAAGCAGTTGAAGCTGCCCGACACGGTCAAGATCGCACGCGATATCGAGACGACCGGCAACACGTCCGCGGCCTCCATCCCGCTCGCCTCGCACCGTCTGCTGAGCGAGCACCCCGAGCTCAGCGGTGGCCTCGCCCTGCAGATCGGCTTCGGCGCGGGCCTCGTCTTCGGCGCCCAGGTGGTCGTCCTTCCGTAGGCGGGGCGCACCGCGCCCTAGACTGTCACTCGGTCACGACACGATCCACACATCATCCGCAACACCCAAGGAGAAACACCATGGCACTTTCCAACGACGAGATCCTCGCAGGCCTCGCTGAGCTCATCACCGACGAGACCGGCATCGCGGCCGACGAGGTTGCCCTCGAGAAGTCGTTCACGGACGACCTCGACATCGACTCGATCTCGATGATGACCATCGTTGTCAACGCCGAGGAGAAGTTCGGCGTCACCATCCCCGACGACGAGGTCAAGAACCTCAAGACCGTCGGTGACGCCGTCACCTTCATCACCAACGCCCAGGACTAATTCTTTGGATGCCGCGGCCCAGCGTCTCGCGTCGGCCGCGGCATCCACGTCCCCACCTTCTCAAGGAATCGTGTCATGAGCTCCAAGCGCATCGTCGTCACCGGAATCGGTGCAACCTCGCCCATCGGCGGAACTGCCCCTGAAAGCTGGCAGAATCTGCTGGCCGGCGCCTCGGGGGCCCGTCCTCTCGAACAGGACTGGGTCACCGCATTCGACCTTCCCGTCACCTTCGCCGCGCAGGCCGCGGTCAGCGCGGCCGACGTGCTCGAGCGCGTGCAGACCAAGCGCCTCGACCCCTCAAGCCAGTTCGCGCTCATCGCCGGCCGCGAGGCCTGGGCCGACGCGGGCTCGCCCGAGGTCGACCCCGACCGCCTGGCGATCGACTGGGCCACGGGCATCGGCGGCGTGTGGACGCTCCTCGACGCCTACGACACCCTGCGCGAGCGCGGCCCGCGCCGCGTGCAGCCCATGACCGTCCCGATGCTGATGCCCAACGGCCCGGCCGCGGCCATCGGCATGGACCTCGGCGCGCGCGGCGGCATCCGCACCGTCGTCTCGGCGTGCGCGTCGAGCACGGAGTCGATCGTGAACGCCTGGGAGCACCTGCAGCTCGGCTACGCCGATGTGATCATCGCCGGTGGTTCCGAGGCCGCGATCAACCCGCTGCCGATCGCCTCGTTCGCGGCGATGCAGGCGCTCTCGCGCCGAAACGACGAGCCCGCGACGGCTTCGCGCCCGTACGACATCTCGCGCGACGGCTTCGTGCTGGGCGAGGGCGCGGCCGCCGTTGTGCTCGAGACCTACGAGCACGCGGTCGCCCGTGGCGCGCGGATCTACGCCGAGGTGCTCGGCGGTGCGATCACGAGCGACGCATTCCACATCACCGCTCCGGACCCGGAGGGTGCTGGCGCCTCGCGCGCCATGCGCCAGGCCGTGCAGCGCGCCGGCCGCAGCCTCGATGAGGTCGTGCACGTGAACGCGCACGCGACGAGCACGCCGGTCGGCGACATCGCCGAGTACAACGCCCTGCGTGCGGTGTTCGGCGACCACCTCGACAACATCACGGTCGCGGCGACGAAGTCCTCCACCGGGCACCTGCTCGGCGGTGCCGGCGCGATCGAGGCGCTGTTCACGATCAAGGCGCTCCAGGAGCGCACGGTGCCGCCGACCATCAACCTGCAGGAGCAGGACCCGGCGATTCCCCTCGACGTGCCCACGGCGCCGCGCGCGCTCCCCGCCGGCGATGTGCTGGCGCTCAGCAACTCGTTCGGCTTCGGCGGCCACAACGCCGTCGCCGCGTTCGCCTCGATCTGATCGGGCACGCGCGACCCGCAAGACTCGCGACAGCATAAATGCCTCCGGCCTTCACGGCCGGAGGCATTTATCGCATCAGACGCGGACTACGTGATCCCGGCGCCGGGGCCTTCGCCTGCCGACTTCCGGTAGTGACGCCGATCCAGTCTGAGTCTGTGGGCGGCGCGGCATGCACGCACGCTCCCTCTTGCCTACCCCACTTTGTGGAGCCAGACAATGGCCGAGTCGTCGCCGGCGTTGCGGAACGGCTCGAGTTCGTCGTCCCACGCCGCGCCGAGCACGAGGCCCATCTCTCGCTCAAGTGCGCGGAAATCCCCCGCTGCGAGCTCCATCGCGGAGCGCAGCCGATCCTCGCCGATCACCAGATTGCCGAGCGTGTCGGTCTGCGCGTAGTGGATGCCGAGATCCGGGGTATGCATCCAGCGCCCGCCATCGCTGCGTGGCGTCGGGTCCTCGGTGATCTCGAAGCGCAGGTGCTCCCAGCCGCGCATCGCGGTTGCCAACGCGGCGCCGGTGCCCGCAGGTCCCTCCCAGAAGAAGTCGGCGCGGCGACTGCCCGGGAGAACGGGCTGTTCGATCCACTCGAAATTGACCGCCCGACCGAGCGCGCGACCGGCCGCCCACTCGAGGTGGGGGCACAACGCACGCGGCGCCGAGTGAACATAAATCACTCCGCGCGCTTGTGGTGTCGCCATGATGTCTCCGTTCGTCGGTGTCTCGATGCTCAGGTGCGTCTTCCCCTACGACCTGTGCGGCGACACCGACGCCCTCTCGGGCGGCGACATGCGTGTGCAGTTGTGCAATCGCGACCATTATCCCCCACGCCCGCGCGCAATCGCAATCGCACCGGCGCGCGTGTCGCGGCCTATCGCGGCGCCGGGCCGCGTACCTCGGTCTCAGGCTCGCCGGCCGCCTGCAGCGGCTCTCGGGCTGTTTTGGCCCAACCTCGCCGCCCGACAAGATGTCGGCCGAGCCCGCGCAACAGCGCGGGGAACACGAGCCACGAGTACGCGGTGTACGGGATCACGACCAGCAGCGCATAGCCGAACTCTCTCCAGCCATTGCCGCGCAGCAGCAGCGTAACCATGCCCGGTCCGAATCCGATGCACAGAAACAGGATCGTGAACAGGAGCGTGCTGGGGACGAGCGGGATGTCGTATACAAACGCCAAGATCAGCGTCGCCACGAGCGCGAGCCCCGTCAGCAGCTGCAGCACCGGTGTGAGCAGGTAGAAGACCGCGTCGACTCTGGCGATGAAGCGGGCATCGATCCGGCCGCTGCCGGGGAGAAGATCCAGCGCCTGCCAGGCGCCCAGCGGGTGCGCTGGCGCAGGAGGCGCCGGAGGCTATTGAGTCCCTGCTGGTTCACGACCGCGAGGTTCTCCTGCGAACCGCGCCAGCCGGCCTGGATCAGTCGCACCCCGAGGTCCTGGTCCTCGGTCAAGCGGTCTCGCCAGGGCCCCTCCGCCTCGGTCACCGAGGCGAGCGCACTGAGCCTGTTGAACTGCCCGTTGCCACCCATGTTGGCGGTGCCCCAGCTGGCGCGACCGGCCTGGAACACGTACGCGAATGCGCTGAATTCCACGTCCTGCGCCCACGTGAGGTAGCCGCGGCGATTGTAGATGCGCACCCGCAGCTGCACACCGCCCATACGTTCATCGGCAAAGTGCCAGGCGACCCGCGCCGGCGCGTCGGCATCGATCCGCCCGTCGGCATCGACGACCCCGAGGATGACGCGGTCCGGGCTGAACCCCGCATAGCGCTCCTGGCGCAGAATGTCGGTCCGTACGTGGGCAAACGCCTGATTCAGCGCTGCCGCCTTGCCGAGTCGGGCCTGCGGTGCCACACGGGTGAGCACATGCAGATCGTCGGAGGCGATCCCCGCGAGCACCTCACCGGTTGCATCCTCCGAGCCGTCATTGATCACGAGGATGACCCGGTTGGTGCACTCGGTGTGAAGCAGCCGGGAGACGCTGTCGGCGATCGTCACTTCTTCGTTCAGTGCGGGTACCAGGAACACCCACAGAAAATCGCGCTCGCCCACCTCCTCACCGGCTCGCTCCCGCCTGCGCGCGCGCCGGTGCCGTGACGATGCGGCTACCAGCACGGCGAGCGAGATCAGGGTCGAGCTCGCGATGCCCAGCACCGTCAGAAAGAGGATCTGCAACACGAGCGGCGTGCCGGCGAAACGCTCGAAAGCTTGCCCGAGCCAGTCACTCGGCACTGCTGTACTCCCCCATCAGCTCGCTCGAACGGCGCATCGACAGCTCGCGGCGCACGTCGACCGGGTCCTCGAGGTATCCGGCCGCACGAAGAATCAGCGACCGCTCCAGGCCGCTCGCGTACGGCATCGGCGCGGGCGTGCCAAACGCGATGTGTTCGCTCGCCTGGACGATCCGCGCCGCGGCGTGACCGTCGCCGTACGGATTCGCGCGCGAGCTGCGGCGCGCATACTCCGCCTCGTCATCGAGCAGCCGCGCGACCGCCGTCACGATCGCATCGACCTGCGTGCCCACAAGCTCCACAGTGCCGGCATCCACGCCCTCCTGTCGTTCCGTGGTGTCGCGCAGCACGATGACGGGAGTGCCGAGGGTGGGTGCTTCCTCCTGAATGCCACCGGAGTCGGTGATGGCGATGTGGGCCCGTCCCAGCAGCCGCGCGAAGGATGCGTAGCGCAGTGGCTGCACCAGCGTCACGTTCGCGATGTGCTCCAGTCGGCGCCGCAACACGTCGGCGACGGCAGGGTTGGGGTGCAAGGAGACGACAAAGCGGTCGCGCGGGAACCGTGCCGCGAGCTCGGCCACAGCGTCCGCGATCCGGGCGATGCCGCGACCCCAGTTCTCGCGCCGGTGCGCGGTCACGACGATCACTCGCGTGTCGTCGTCGCCCTCGAGGTCGGCCAGTTCGGGGGCACCATACGTCGTGCTGTGTTCGGCGGCGAAGGTGAGCGCGTCGATGGCGGTGTTGCCGGTGACGAGGATCTTGCCGAGGTCGACGCCCTCGCGCATGAGGTTGGCCGCATTGCGCGGCGTCGGGGCGAAGTGTGCGGCGGCGATGCGTGAGATGAGCTGCCGGTTGAGCTCCTCAGGAAACGGTGAGAGCGTATCGGAGGTGCGCAGTCCGGCCTCGACGTGGGCGACGGGAATGCGCAAGTGGAACGACGCGAGCGCGGCCGCCGCGGCGCTCGAGGTGTCGCCGTGCACCAAGGTCGCAACCGGAAACCCGTCGAATCCGGGTCCGACTCCGGGGCCCGGATTCTCACCGAACGTGCCGTTGACGTACTCCTGGAATCCGCGCATCACCGCCGCGAACAGGCCGTTGAGCGTGCGTTCGTCGTCGCGAACGGTCAGGGTGACATCCGGTGCGAGCTCGGCGAACGCGAGCACTTCTTCAACCAGCTGGGGGTGTTGCCCCGTCGATATGATGATCGGCCGCACGCGCGTGCTCTCGCGGAACGCGCGGATGACCGGCAGCATTTTGATCGCTTCCGGGCGTGTGCCGATGACCAGGAGGATGGGGGTGCCGTGCTGTGGGTGGCGCATGCGGCCATACTATGGGCCGCAGTGCCCTCGCTTTGCGGGAAAAAACCCAGATTACACCGACCTCGCGTTGCGGGCATCAAGTGGGGCGTATGGGGCTTGAACCCATGACCGACGGATTATGAGTCCGCTGCTCTGACCGGCTGAGCTAACGCCCCGATCAC
>Ga0073899_10004954_pt1 | contig 11645 bp, 7 predicted proteins | sample KloWWTmetaKNB5Ph_FD_88975 | JGI IMG/M metagenome (GOLD analysis project Ga0073899, IMG submission 88975) | Active sludge microbial communities from Klosterneuburg, Austria, studying microevolution and ecology of nitrifiers - Klosterneuburg... | ecosystem: Engineered > WWTP > Aerobic digester >...
GCTGGCGTCCCCCGCGTCGCCGCCGCCACAGGCCGCGCTCAGAAGCACCACCATCCACGCACGCGAGAGGCACTGTTCGGTCGTCATGTCCCTGATCTCCTGAACGCCACGCTAGCAAAACTCACGCAACCTCGATAGCTGGTGGCGCCGCCGCGCATCCTGGTGAAGTCGGCGTGATGTGAGGCGACGCTCAGGGGGGAGAAGCTTGTATTCCTAAACCGACCAGGCGACCGTCCTGCCATGACGCCTCTCCGTCTCGCCCTCTCGGTTGCAGTCGTGGGTCTGGTCGCCGCGCCGGCGCGCGCCGGAGACCCGCAGGGCATCCGCGCCACGCCCACCGACCCGCAGGCGATCTATGGCGGCACCGAGGTGGTCGAGTGCGGCTGGCCGACGACGGTGTCGATGGAGGGCGGGTGCACCGGCACGCTGGTTCACCCGCAGGTGGTCATCTACGCCCAGCACTGCGACATCGGCTATTCGCGGGTGTTCCTGGGGGAGAACATCAACCAGCCCAAGCGCACGGTGTTCACCGAGTTCTGCAGGACCTTCCCCGGCGGCGGACCCGGCACTGGCGGCGACTTCGCGTTCTGCAAGCTGAGCGAGCCGATCCTGGACGTCCCCCTCGTGCCGGTGCTGATGGGCTGCGAGACCGAGCTGCTCAAGCCGGGCCAGCCGGTGACGATCGTCGGCTTCGGCGAGGCCGACAACGGCCCCTACGGGCTCAAGCGCGAGGTCACCACCACGATCAACAGCATCCAGGGCAAGGAGATCTCGATCGGCGGCGGCGGCAAGGACAGCTGCTACGGCGACTCCGGCGGCCCGGTCTATGTGCAGCTCGCCGACGGGACCTGGCGCGTGTTCGGCATCACCTCCTACGGCCAGAACTGCGGCGAGGGCGGCATGTACTCGATGATGCACATCGGCATGCAGTGGTTCGAGCAGGAGACCGGCCTCGACCTCACCCCCTGTCACGACGCCGACGGCACCTGGGCCCCCAGCTTCGACTGCCAACAGTTTCCCAGCAACCCGGCGGCCGGCGGCAGCAAGTGGCCCGACGGCTGCGCGGGCGGGCCCGCCGGGGCCTTCAGCGCGACCTGCGGCGCGGCCTTCGATCCGAGCCCCGACACCACCCCGCCGACGGTGACGATCGTCGCGCCGACGCCCGGCCAGGAGTTCATGGGCGAGGGCAACGTGTCCGTGACCGTCAGCATCGACGCCCAGGACGCCGGCTGGGGCATGGAGTCGGTGCAGCTGCTGGTCAATGACAAGCCCGTCCCGGGCGGCCTCGACGAGTTCAAGCCCTACGAATTCAAGCTCGCCTTCCCCACCGGCGGCTACTGCCTCGGCGCCACCGGCCTCGACCGCGCCGGCAACGTCGGCGAGGCCACGCCGGTGTGTATCGGCGTCAACCAGGCCGCCCCCACGCCCGACCCGCCGGAGCCCGAGAGCACCGGCGACGCCAGCGAGGGCGGCGAGACCGACCCGACCGGCGACACCCCGACCACCGACGGCGGCAGCTCGCCCACCGACGCCTCGAACTCGGATGTCAGCGCGTCGAACGGCGAGGCCGGCGTCAGCGACACTGGCCTCGGCCAGGAGGACGGCGACGAGGGCTGCGGCTGTCGCAGCGGACAGGTCCCCTCGCACAGCCTGCTCGCGCTCGCGGGGCTGGCCCTGCTGGCCCGTCCGCGCCGCCGCCGGGCCTGACGCCGGCCGGCGTCGTCAACATCTGCGGCCCCACCCCGAAAGCCCCCGATATCGTATGACTCTCGGCCCGCGAAAGTCCGTCCTCCTCATCGGCCTCGACCCGAAGGTCGTCGATTACACGCAGTTCCCGGGCCTCGACGAGCACAAGCTCGCGGCCGGTCTGCAGGCCGGGCTCGACCAGCTGAGCCAGGCCGGCTTCGACGCCGAGTGGTGCCTCACCGACCACGTCTGGGCGTCCGCGGAGCCGCAGATCCGCGCTCGCCTCGCCGCCAAGCGCTTCGCCGCGGTCCTGATCGGCGCCGGTGTCCGCCTGGTCCCGGCCCACTTCCTGCTCTTCGAGCAGATCGTCAACCTGCTCCACAGCGCCGCGCCGGACGCGAAGCTGTGCTTCAACACCTCCCCGAACACCACCGCCGAGGCGGTCCTGCGCTGGGTCCGACCGTGATGGCGGACCCCGCGGCCGGCGACCGGCTCAACCGTCGTCGACCACCCGCGCGAAGATCCAGGCCTTCTTCTCGCCGTCGTCGTCCGCGCCGATCTGGCGCCCGCAGTGCAGCTGCTCGGCCTTGAGCTCGCAGTCGAGGATCATCATCGCCGCGGCCCGGGTCCCCCGCGGCGCTCCGACCAGCTCGCGCTCGAACTCGTCAAAGACCAGCTCGTCGTCGTCGAGCGCCCCCGCGCTGGTGGCGTAGTCCGTGTCGGTGCCCGGGCCCGCCTCCGTGTCCGTGCCGACGCCCGTGTCGTAACCGGTGGTGTAGTAGTCGTCGCCGCCGATGTGCACGAGATCGCCGCGGATCGACAGGCGGTACTTCGGGGCGTCCTTCGCGTCGACCTCGAGGTCGCTGTAGTACTCGTTGCGGTAGCTGGCGTCGCCGTCCCCGTACTCGAAAAAGTAGGCCAGGGTGCCGCTGTGGGCCGCCGTGACCTCCAGGTCCCAGCCGCGCCGGAGCGCCACGCCGGGGCCCTCGCCCGGCGGGCTGGTCTCGACCATCGGGTACTTCTCGCCGTCGATCTCGATCGCCTCCCACTCGCCGACCAGCGGGTCGACCTCACCGTCGCGCTCGGTGCAGTCGCTGCAGCTGAGGCCCAGCAGGGCGATCACGGGGATCTGGGTGCGCGGGTCCATCAGCCCTCCTCCGACTTGCGAACGAAGCGCCACTGCTCCGCCGGCTCCTCGCTGCCGGGGACCGTCAGCGTGCAGTCGAGGCGGTCGCCCGCGAGCTCACAGTCGAAGTACGGCGAGGCCTCCGCGGCCAGCGGGATGGCCCGCGCCCGCAGGCTGCCCAGCGCGTCCCCGGGCGCGAGCCCCTCGTAGGGCCCACCCGGCGGCGGCTCGGCCTCGACGTCCGGGTCGTAGTTGAGACTGATGCGGTAGCGCGGCGCGTCGGCGTCGTCGACCGTGACCCCGAAGCGCTGCTCGCCGCGCGCGCCGACCCCATCCATGCTGTACGCGTAGTAGTAGCCGAAGTCGCCGGACAGGTCGTCCTCGACCCGCAGCTCGGACCCGACGCGCGACGAGTAGCTGCCCATCACCTCGACCATCGGGAACTTGTCCATGTCGACCTGGATCGTCGTCCAGGTGCCGACGATGCTGTCATCCTTGCCGCACTCGGTGAGGCTCAGCCCGATCAGGGCGAGCGCGGGGATCTTGCTGCGTGGGTCCATCGATGAGGCGCCCACTATACGAGCCGAGGTCGCAGCGACGCCAGAGAACACGCCGCGCGAACGCTGTTAGATGGCGCCCGATATCCCGCCGCGCGCGGGCCCGCTCGCGGCGCTCGCAGGGGCGCGCGCTGGTGTGTTCGCGCGGGCCCGCCTAACATGGCCGGCCGATGCCCGCGGAGCCCGAGTTCGAGGTCGACTTCACCGTCCAGGCGGTCGAGAACCTCGTCACCCAGTTCAGCTCGGCCCTCGATTTCTACCGCGAGCTCGTACAAAACAGCATCGACGCCGGCTCGGCCGCGATCGAGGTCTGGCTCGAGTTCCTGCCCACCGACCAGGGCGGCGACGGGGCCGGCGACGAGGGCACGATCGCGATCCACGTCGACGACGCCGGCGAGGGCATGAACGAGGCGATCATCGACGACCAGCTGACCCGCCTGTTCTCCTCGAGCAAGGACGGCGACCTCACCAAGATCGGCAAGTTCGGCATCGGCTTCGTCTCGATCTTCGCCCCCGACCCGCGCGCCGTGCTGCTGCACACCGGCCGCGGCGGCGAGGCCTGGGAGGTGCTGTTCCACCCCGACCGCAGCTTCACCAAGACCCGCCTCGACACCCCGGTCGAGGGCACCCAGATCACCCTCTACCTCGCTGGCGACCGCGCCCGCTACCGCGAGATCGTGCAGGGCAGCCGCGACACACTGCGCCGCTGGTGCGTCCACTCCGACGCCGAGATCAGCTTCGAGGACCGCAGCTTCGGCGCCGGCCCCGAGCCCGTCAACCAGCCCTTCGAGGTCGCCGGCGAGTGCCTCACCCGCAGCGCCGCCGAGGGCACCGAGGTCGTGCTCGCGTTCCACCGCCGGCCCGAGTACGGCTTCTACAACAAGGGCCTCGCGCTCACCGTCTCGAGCGACGGTTCCGCCCTGCTCGGCGAGCACGCGAGCCGCCTCGCCCACGTCACCTTCAAGGTCAAGTCGCGCTACCTCGAGCACACCCTCAGCCGCGACACGGTGGTCCGCGAGGGCAACTTCTTCAAGGCGATCGAGCTGGTGCTCGCGGCCGCCGACGGCCCGCTGCAGGCCGCCCTGATCGCCGAGCTCGAGGCCCTCGGCGCGCGCCCGGCGTGGAGCATCGCCGACCTGCGCCGCTACGGCGAGCTGCTCGGCTTCCTCGCCCGCGAGCCCGAGGTGGCGCTCGCCCGCCACGACGATCGCCCGCTCCTGCGCACCGTCGACGGCCGCGCGATCAGCCTCGCACGCCTGTGGGACGCCGCCAGCGAGGACCGCCGCGTGTTCTGCAGCGACGCCGCCGGCCCGCTCGAGGAGCAATTGCTCGCCGCCGGCACCCCCGTGCTGCTGCGCGCCGGCCTCGGGAGCGAGTCCGACGCGCTTTCGAATCACGGCGCGCCGGCCCGCCTCGCCGCTTGCTACGCCAGCCATCGCCACCGTCGCAGCCTGCGCGGCCGCCTCGCGGCGCTCGGCCTGCCGCTCGCCGAGCCCGAGCTCCACGTCGCCGCGCCGGCGGCGGTGTTCCTGCGCGTCGCCGCCGTGACCCCGAGCCCGGAGGAGCAGCGCCTGATCGGCGCCGCCTCCGAGCTGCTCGCGGCGATCGACGCCGGCTATCGCCGCCTGGTCCTGTGCGCCCTCGACGAGGGCGGCCCGCTGTTCGTGCTCGGCCGAACGATCGCCCCGATGATGCAGCGACCACCCGACGGCCGACTGTTCCTCGCCAAACGCCCGCGTCGGCCCGAGGCCGCGGTCCACCGCGGGCACCCGCTGTTCCAGCGCTGGCTCGCCCTGCAACGTCGGGCCCCCGAGCTCGCGGCCTACTGCCTCGCCAAGGACCTGCTGCTCGTCGAGGACCGCCTGCTCGGACGCGACATGGCGCTGATGGCCGCGGCCCGCCCCGGCGAGGCCGCGGCGTCCGTCCGTGGTGGCCGCAGCGGCCGCAGCAGCGGGGGCGGACGATGAGCTCGATCGACGCCGTCATCGCCGAGGCCCGCCGCGTCGGCGGCTTCAGCGAGCGCAAGCGCTTCACCCTCGCGCGCACACAGGCGATCCAGAAGCTGCGTCAGTTCGCCCTCGCCGACCCCGCCGGCTACATCCTCGAGCTAATCCAGTCGGCGATCGCCAACGGCGCGTCGTGGATCGAGGTCGAGCGCGACGACGACACCGTCACCGTCGCGTACATCGGCGGCGGCATCCCCGAGGCCGCGCTCGGCCGCCTGTTCGACTTCCTGTTCGCCTCCAAGGACCGCGCCGACCTCGGCTACCTGCGCGAGCTGGCGATCGGCGTCAACGCCCTGATGGTCTACAGCCCGCGCAAGATCATCATCGAGTCGGGCGACGGCACGCTCGCGGGCACCACCCGCATGGAGCTGTTCGCCGGCGAGGACCGCCTCGACGTCGGCCGCCCCGACCACGCCCTGGCCGGCACCTTCGTCCGCGCCGAGGGCCTCCGCGGCGGCGGCGAGCTCCGCCCCAACCGCGAGCTCGGGATGATCGAGTCGCGCTGCCTCGCCGCGCCGGTGCCGATCCTCTACAACGGCGTCGCCGTGTTCGGACACTCGACCCAGCGCGTGCCCGGCATCATCGGCTTTCGTCGCCACCTGAGCTTCGACGAGGGCGACCTCTACGGCACCATCGGCGTGCGCAGCGAGATCGGCGGCAAGGCGGAGTTCACCCTGCTCACCCGCGGCGTCCTCATCGAGGCCGTCGAGCACGAGCTCATCCCCGGCGCGCCGCTCGGCGGCGTGGTCTGCTTCGACGGCCTGCGCAAGTCCGCCGACCACGCCCGCGTCGTCCGCGACGACCACTTCGAGGAGATGTGGCTGCGCCTGCGGCCCTACGCGCGCGCCCTGCTCGACGACAAGGCCGCGAGCGAGACCGTGGTCGCGCGGGTCTACGGCGGCGAGGACTTCGCGTCGGTGGCCGCGCTGCGGGCCTGGCTGCGCGCGGCGCTGCGGGTCGTGGTCGTGCCCTTCGAGCTCGCCGCCGGCGGCCGCGAGGCGTCCGCCGCCGAGGCGATCGCCGCGGCGCTCGGCGCCCAGCTGCTGCACGCGCGCGCCGACCAGGTCGCCGCCCTGCGGATCCTCGCCGGCAGCGGCGTCGAGATCCACACCCCCAGCGTGAAGGTCGGCAGCCCCGACCTCGAGTTCTACACCCAGCCCCCCGCGCAGCCGCCGGCCCGCCCGTGGCTGGTCCAGCCGATCGATCTGCCGCCGCTCACCCTCGCCGACCTGCGCCCCGGGCCGATCGTCCTCCAGATCGGTCAGGCCGCCGAGCTGCGCCTGCGGGTGTACACGCCGACCGCCGCCGAGCACCGCGACGGCGCGCTCGTCGTCGTGCACAGCGCCGGCCGCGAGCTCGCCCGCGTCACCAGGCCCGCGCTCCACACGGGCCACGTGCTCGTCGTGACCCTGCCGATCGTCGCGCCCTCACAGCTGCTCCCCGGGGTCGTCGACGCGCTCGCCGACGCCTGCCTGCGCCACGCGGCGGCCGCCTTCGCCGAGGCCGCCGACCGCGTCCTCGCCGGCCTCGTCGACCCCGACGCCTCGCTCGGCCCGCTCCAGCGCCACCGGGCCCTCGCCGCCCTCGCGCGCAGCTGCGTGCTCCGCCTGCGTCGCGGCCCGGACGGCGCCGCCTCGCTCGCCTTCTCGCTGGTCGCGCCCGGCCCCCCCGGCGTCGACCTGCTCGGCCTGCGCCTGTTCGCCGACGTCGCGGGCGCCCGCCTGTCCGCGCGCGAGCTCGCCGCGCGGATGACCCGCGCCGGCGGCCGCCTGCGCGCCGCGCCCCCGGGCGCCGCGGCGGACGAGCCCGGCGAGCCGCCGCTGCTGCTGGGCCCCGCCGACGAGGCGCCGCTGCGGGACTGGCTCGGCGAGGCGATCGACATGTCCGACGGGACATGTATGAAGGGACATGGCCCTGCGGCCATGGACAGGTCGGGCCGGGCCCACGCCGCGGACGCGCTCGCCACGGCGCTGCGCGCGGGCCGGCGCCTGATCGTCCACCCCGCGCGCACGCTGCCGCAGCAGCTCGATCCAGACCCCGGCGAGCCGCCCGAGGAGCTGTGGATCGCCCCCTGGGCCTACCTGCAGCTGGCCGGCTGCGGCGAGCTGCTCCCGGCCTGCGACTTCCACCTCGGCGACCCCGAGGCCCGCGAGCACGGCGACGACAAAGCCTTCCTCGCCTCGGCGCCCGTCACCTGCGACGAGGTCGAGGGCACGATCGGCGTGCCGCTGGCGGAGCCGGCCCTGCCCGGCGTCGTCGTCGTCGACCCGCAGCTGCGCCCGCTCTACCGCTTCGACGAGCTGGTCGCCGACTTCGGCGTGGTCGGCCTGCTGCGCCTGCGCGCGCCCTGGTCCGAGGCCGCCTTCGTCGCGATCTCCGCCGCCGTCCAGCACGCGACCCACGCGATCTACGACGATCTCCTGGCCCGCCTCCCCGGCATGGACCCGCACGGCCGCGACTTCGCCCGCGCCGCCGCCACCCTGCTCGCCCACGCCGGCCGCCGCGTCGCCGTGATCGCGGACCCGCAGGGCCAGCTGCGCGTGCCGCCGGTCGGGGCCCTCGCCGAGCGCGTCCTCGGCCTGCCGCTGTTCCCCGGCCGCCGCGGCCTGCCGCTCGCCGCCTCGCACCTCGTGCGCCGCTTCCTCGCCAGCGGCGGCGACCCCCAGGCGGCGCTCGCCGAGCTCGACCTCGCCGGCCTGCCCGCGGTGCTGCGCGCGTGGATCGACCGCACCCTCGACCCGGCCCGGATCGCCCGCGAGCCCGCCCCCAGCGCCGCCAGCGACGAGGACCCCGGCGTGCTCGAGCTCGACGCCCGCGGCGGGACCCGCGAGATCGTCGACCCCGATCCCCGGGCCGCGATCGACGAGGTCACCCTCGCCACGACGCTCGAGTACTGGCTGCACCAGCTGCGCCCCGACCTGCCGGCGCAGCGCCCCTGGGACCGCCGCGGCCGCGTGTGGATCGAGCTCGAGGGCGACGCTGGCAGCGATGAGTTCGCCGCCGTCACCCACGACCACCACCACCACCGGTGGAGCGTCGCCCTGCGCCGCGACCACTGGCTGCTGCGCTGGGCCGCCGCCACGGGCCGCCGCGACCGCGAGGCGATCGCGTGGCTCCTGCTCGCCTGCTTCGCCCGGCTCAACGAGGTCTTCGACGACCTGACCAACCACCACGAGGGGCAGATCCAGCGCGCCGTCGCCGACGCGCTCGAGCAGGGCCGCCTGGCGCTGGTCGTGCCGCGCATCGACTGAGGCCCGGCGCTCGTCGCCGACGCGCTCGAGCAGGGCCGCCTTGCGCTGGTCGTGCCGCGCATCGACGGAGGCCCGGAACTTCTCGCCGCCGCCGCTGTCCTGGCCGCAATGCAGCGCCAGATCGTCCGCCTCGCCCTCGGCGCCCTCGCCCTCGGCCTCCTCGCGCCTGCCCCCGAGGCCCGCGCCGATCGCCTGAGCGTCGCCCGCGACCAGCCGCTCGTCGAGGTCTCACACTCGGTCGACCTGCAGATCGTCGACGGCGTCGCCCGCTACCGCGTCCGCCGCAGCTTCGCCAACGCCGGCACCCAGTCCGAGGAGGCCTCGCTGCGCATCGAGCTGGCCCACGGCGCCGCCGTCACCGGCCTGCGCATCCGCGCCCGCGAGCGCTGGTTCGACGGCGAGCTCATGGACGCCGAGCTCGCCCGCGAACGCTACCGCGAGCTCACCGGCATCGGCGCCTTCGAGGCGAAGGACCCGGCGCTGCTGCAGTGGATCTGGGCCGACCAGGTCCACCTGCAGGTCTTCCCGGTCCTGCCCGGCGGCGTCAACACCGTCGAATACACCCTGACCGCCCCGCTCGAGTACCGCGATGGCCGCTATGTGGTGACCTACCCGCACGCCGACCCGCAGCGCAGCGTCGACAAGCTCACCCTCGTCGACCCGGTGTTGCGCGTGCACCCCAACACCCGCGGCGCCGAGATCCGCGTCGCCGGCAAGCGCGTCGCCGCCGACGAGCCTGTGATCCTGGTGGCCCCGCCGCCGCAGCCGTGGATCGGCGAGGGCGCCCCCGAGGCGCGCGCCAGCTACGTGTTCAGCAAGCTGGAGGTCGAGCGCGACGAGCCTGTCCAAAAGGCCAGCCTGCGCCTCGAGATCGACCACACCTTCTCCGGCGATCTGACGGTCGCGCTGGTCAGCCCGAAGGGCGAGCACATCGCCGTCACCGAGGGCAAGGGCGGCGAGAACGACATCCGCGGCAGCTTCCCGGTCGAGCTGCCCGCGGGCACCCGCACCCGCGGCGCCTGGCACCTCGTGGTCGCCGACCAGGCCGGCCTCGACGTCGGCAGCCTCGACGCCTGGGCGATCGACTTCAGCCCGGAGCGCAAGGGCGCCGCCACGATCACGGCCAGCGCCGCCGACCTCCCGCGCTTCATCCCCGACGCCCCCGACGCCGGCGGCTCGACCGGCCACGTCGTCATCGAGGTCGGCCCGCCGAAGATCCGCAGCCTCGCCGCGCGCCTCGGCCGCGTCGTCGCCTCCGCCAGCAAGGGCTTCTCCCGCCTCGAGATCGACGCCGCGCCGCGCATGGGCGAGCTCCCGCGCCGCGCCGCCGTGGTCTTCGTGCTCGACACCTCGCGCTCGCAGGACGAGGAGGAGCTCGCCGCCCAGCTGCGCATCGTCGACGCCTACCTGCGCCACCTGCCCGACGCCCGCGTCGAGCTCATCGCCAGCGACCGCCACGCCCGCCGCGTGTTCGGCGAGTTCGTCGCCGTCCCCGAGCTCCCCGCGGCCCTCGCCCGCGCCCGCACGGCCGGCGCCCTCGCGCTGCGCAACGGCAGTGCGCTCGAGGAGGGCCTCGGCCTCGCCGCCGAATTGCTCGCCGGCCAGGCCGGCCCCGGCCGGGTGGTCGCGCTGACCGACGCCCGCCTGCGCACGCGCTTCCGCAACGCCATGGCCGAGCGGGCCCTGGCCAGCGCGCCGGCGACCGCGATCACCCACCTGGTGATCCCCGAGGAGGACAGCGTCGCCTCGCTGCGCCGCGACGACGCCCACGCCCTCGCGCCGATCGCCGCGCAGCAGCGCGGCGTGCTGTTCATCGCCTCGGCCCCGGAGGAGGACAAGCGCAGCCCCGACGAGATGCTCGGCCTGGTCCGCCCGATCGCCATCGACAGCTTCGCCGTCGCCGGCATCGAGCTCGGCGACGCCGCCGAGCTGCCGGCCGTGCTGCGCGAGGGCAGCAGCTACCGCGCCATGTTCGCGACCCCGGACCCGACCCGCCGCGTCGTCCTCACCGGCAAGGTGTGGGCCGCCCCGCTGCGCCGCGTCATCACCACCAGCGAGCCCTTCGACATCGCCACCGCCGGCTTCGTGTTCTCCGAGGACGAGCACGGCGAGCTCAGCCCCGACGAGATGCGCACGGTCGCCTACCGTGGCCGCGCCGTCTCGCCGGTGACCTCGTACCTCGCGGTCGAGCCCGGCGTGCGCCCGTCCTTCGACGGCCTCGAGGCCGAGGGTGAGGACGTGATCGGCCTCGGCGGCATGGGCCTGATCGGCCACGGCGGCGGCGGTGGCGGCTACGCGTCGCCGCTGCCGAAGATCAAGGACCTGCTCGCGGACGCCGTGACGCGCTGCCAGCAGGCCCACCCCGCCGCGAAGGCCTGGCACGTCGACCTCCTGCTCGAGACCACCAGCCGCGAGATCGTCGACGTCCAGGTCCCGCGCAGCAGCCACGCCGGCCTGCGCGACTGCCTCGTCGAGGCCGCCTGGGCGCTCGAGCTGCCGGCCAGCCACTGGCCCGAGCGCGACACCCACGACCTCTCGCTGCCCTGAGCGCGGGTTCGCGCGGCCTGGCGAGTTCCGCTACACTCGCGGCCCATGTCGCCCCCAGTCCTGCCTCAGCGCGCACGTGTGGTCGTCATCGGCGGCGGAGTCATCGGCTGCTCCGTCGCCTATCACCTGGCCCACATGGGCTGGCGCGACGTCGTCTTGCTCGAGCGCGACCGCATCACCTCGGGCACCACCTGGCACGCCGCCGGCCTGATGGTCACCTTCGGCTCGACCTCGGAGACCTCGACCGAGATGCGCAAGTACACCCGCGACCTCTACGCCCGGCTCGAGGCCGAGACGGGGGTCGCCACCGGCTTCAAGCCGATCGGCTTCATCGAGGTCGCCTGCGACCGCGACCGCCTCGAGGAGTACCGCCGCGTCTCCGCCTTCAACCGCTTCTGCGGCGTCGACGTGCACAAGATCTCGGCCGCCGAGGTCCAGGGCCTGTTCCCGCTGGCCCACACCGAGGATATCC
>Ga0073899_10004958_pt1 | contig 11642 bp, 14 predicted proteins | sample KloWWTmetaKNB5Ph_FD_88975 | JGI IMG/M metagenome (GOLD analysis project Ga0073899, IMG submission 88975) | Active sludge microbial communities from Klosterneuburg, Austria, studying microevolution and ecology of nitrifiers - Klosterneuburg... | ecosystem: Engineered > WWTP > Aerobic digester >...
ATAGGTTAACTGTACGATACAAGTGGAAATTATAGCGAATTTGTGAGGATATTTCAACCTCAGTCGACTCAAATCCAGAAATAGCGTATAGTGCATACTAATTATGGTAGCGGGATCACCAGAAACGAATCGACATGATAGGGGCGAAAGACACGCGCCAATAAGCATTGATGAGCTACTCCAGGATCCCGAGATTGTTGCCGCTCTAGATTTCGCCGCCGAGATGTATCTCCGATCTTATCGCAAACTGAGCGGGCAAGACTTCTTCCTGCATCCCTATGGAGCATTTGAACGTCTCGCGGCCGTCACGTCCGACAAAGATGTTTTGATTGCGGTTATCTTACATGATGTTGTAGAGCTACACCCTGAGGTAACCTTTGAGATGCTCGCGGAGATGTTCGGCGAAAGAGCCGCACGGCTTGTGGCCTGCGTCACAAAGGATGATTCAATTGTAGACAGGGAAGCGAGAAATGATGCGTATTTACGAAATGTTGCAGATGCTACAGATGAAGGTGCAATATTGGTAGCCATGGTAGACAAAATCGATAATCTGACTGATATTTTGGATTTTGTTGGCGGCCACGGTGTTAAAGTTCTCGATAGATTCAAGGGTACACCCGCACAGCAGCTGCAATGGTATGTGTCGGTCCTAGGGATAGCGCTCAATAAGGGTGCTGATAGCTCATTGATTGACCAACTTGCTGATGCTGTGGCGCAATTTCAGATCATCGTAGAGTCATTAGACAGCCGTCAGACCCCGAATCTTTCCGACGTGGCTTGAGTGCGATAAGATAGGAGTATATGTTTAAAAAATTTGTCGAGAAAAAATTACAAAATTACGTCAAGCAGTACTTCGCGAAACACCCGGAGGTAAAGCTCGTTGTAGTCGTCGGGAGCGTCGGCAAGACCACATCAAAACGCGCGATTGCCGATGTCCTGTCGACCCGCTATCGTATCCGCATGCATGAGGGCAATCTCAACACCGAGCTTGGCGCGCCGTGCGCGATCCTCGGTATCGAATACCCAAACTCTGTCAAAAACCCATTTGTCTGGCTCAGCGTGTTTCATACTGCGAGACAACATATTCACCGACCAACCGATGTCGATGTCATCATCCAGGAGCTTGGCACTGACCATCCTGGCGATATAGAAAAGTTTGGCAAGTATCTTTCGCCGGATATCGCAGTCGTGTCTGCAGTCACACCAGAACACATGGAATTCTTTGTCACGATGGAAGCAGTTGCCAAGGAAGAGCTGGGTATCGCAAAATTTTCAAAGTTCGTACTAATCAACCGCGACGATGTCGATAGCAAGTATGCAGAATTCATCACGACGCCAAATTACGCGACATTTGGCACGACAGGTTCGGCAGAGTACAGATTTGAACAACACGACTATTCGATCGAAAACGGCTACACAGGCTCAGTCTTTGGTCCCGAATACCCAGAGCCGTTTCCTGCCACGATTAATGTTGTCGGTGAGCATAGTTTGCGCCCGGCTATGGCGGCGGTTGCAGTCGGAGCCAAGCTCGGTCTCGCGCCATCTGAAATCGCGAAGGGTTTAGCGCTTGTACGTCCTGCTCCTGGGCGTATGAATTTGCTACGAGGCATCGGTGACACGATGGTTATCGACGATAGCTACAACTCTAGCCCAGCAGCCGCTGCAGCTGCCCTGCAAGCGCTATATGACATAGACCGCGCTTCTCAGCGCATCGCTATCATCGGAGATATGCGGGAACTCGGCACTACGTCTCAGTCCGCGCACGAAGAGCTCGGGGGCCTCTGTGATCCTGGGCTATTGTCATGGGTAGTGACGGTCGGTCCGGAGTCGGAGAAATACCTCGCGCCTGTCGCACGAGGCCGTGGGTGCCAGGTAAAGAGTTTTATGAGTTCGATCCAGGCGGCAGAATTCGTACGAAGTGTGACGGAGCCAGGTGCGATTATCTTGGCAAAGGGCTCCCAGAACACTATTTTTGTCGAAGAAGCCGTTAAACTGCTAGTCGATATATCCGAAGAATCACATTTGGTTCGTCAGTCTCCTCAGTGGCTCGAGATCAAAGCTAAGTTTTTTGAACAATTTTAAGGTACTATAGGATTATCGTTAATATTGAGGGGTAATATGGATTTCAAGCCGGACGCAGAAGAAAACAAAGACGCTAACTTTCAGCCAGAAAATCAAATGCAACCGGCCGTGCCAGAACCTATGCCTACGGAAGTTCAGCCACAAGTACCGGATGCTATGCCGATGCCCTACGAAGCGCTAGAGACAGAGCCCGCCACAGAGGCTCAGGGCGCAGCGCCATTTGGCCCCAATTTTTCCGATGCGGCACCGTCGCAACCCGTCGCTCCCACAGACACAGCGGCCCCTGTCGCATCACCGCAGTATGGTGCGGTCGCCCCGCTTTCAACCCCGCCTATAGCCACAGCATCGCCAAAGGGCAAGAAAAAGTTATTTCTTGTTATCGCTGGGATTTTCCTTCTTGTTGCTACGATTGGCACCAGTGTGCTTGCTTCATATCGTTTTTATCAGTCACCAGAGACCGTCATGATAGGCGCGGTTAGCCAACTGATGCGGGCGGACCATATCCAAGCAAATACCATCATCACATCAGATCAGGTGACTGAATTTGGCGACATGACTGTTGCGATAAAGAAGGTCACCATCAACAACAAGACAGACTACACTCCGGCAAATGGTAGCGATGCTGAGATTGAGCTGAGTGTAAACGACAAGTCATACAAGTTTGGTGGCTCAGTTATGAATGTTGCATCGGGCGATATCTATTTCAAGCTAAATGACGTCGTGTCTACAGTGGAAAAGATTGCGCTAGAATCCGACCAGCAGCTGAATCTGACCATCTTGAAAGAGCTTGAGAACAAATGGGTAAAATTTGCAGTTGCCGATATGAAGAAGTTGAGTGCTGAGTATGGCGATACCTACAAGTGTACACTCGATGCCTACAAACAGTATGGCACCGACAAAGCCATGACGGATGAAGTGATAAATGCGTATCGGGTTAACCAGTTTATCACCCTCAAAGGCGATGCGAAGTACAAAGACGGCATGATCGGCTACGACGTCGAGATTGAGAAGCAAAAGTTAAAAGATTTTTCAAAAGCCTTCCAAAAAACAGCAATCTATAAAAAAGTAGCAGCTTGTGACAAAACCGACACAGTTCCCGAAAGCGACGAGTCATCGACATCAGATCCTGTCGACGAGGCTATCGACGAAGTAGAAAGCGACTATACTACAGTTAATACCTTGTGGTTCGGCCAATGGACCCACGAGTTACGGCAACTTGATTCGACTGTCGAATATACGCCAAAAAACGAAAAGGCGAGCACTACGCAGGTCAGCGTCGTGATGGGCTATGACGAGACGGTTAAGATCGAAGCGCCAAAGGATGCAATGAGCTTCGAAGATTTCCAGAAAAAAGTCACAGAAGGCTATGAGCAGATGTTGAATATGCCTAGTGGCGGCATCGAAGCGAGAGCTCAGGACTCTAGCTCAGAAGCATCTGTGAATACAATCTCGAAAAAAGCAGAAGCATATAACGCGATGGCTGGCACATACCCAGCCACGATTGCAGATTTTGAAAAGTACCCTGAGTCTAGCCTCAAGGGCGGCACGATAGTAGCAGATGGTTCCATCGTTACAGCGCTACCTGTGTCAGAGAAGCAGTATACATACAAAAGATGTGCCGTTGGTGTAAGCGCTCAGGTAGTGTACAAAAAATCCGACGGTACGTTTGTCGCAAAGGGTCTCGGCGGGGCGCCGACAGGCGTCATTACCAAGCTTTGCTAGCAAGCGCGAGCACCTCTGATATAATAAGTGACAATGAAGCGCTACAATCCAAGTGAAATTGAGCCAAAATGGCAAAAAGTATGGGCAGATGAGCATCGATACGACGTCACAAATGATGCCGAAAAAAAGAAATTTTACATCTCCTGTATGTTTCCGTACCCGAGTGGTGCTGGTATGCATACGGGGCACGCGTTTGAGCATGCTATCGTCGACTCGACGGCGCGCTTCTATCGTCAGCATGGCTATAATGTCCTGAACCCTATGGGCTGGGACGCCTTCGGCCTACCGGCAGAAAACTACGCCATAAAGACTGGTACTGCCCCTGCTGTCGTCACAAAGACCAATATCGCGAACTTCAAAAACCAACTCGTTCGCATGGGCACAAGTATTGACTGGTCGCGCGAGATCAACACGAGCGATCCTGAGTACTATCGTTGGACGCAGTGGATCTTTGCAGAATTTTTCAAGCGTGGACTTGCATATCAAAAAGAGTCGATGCAGTGGTGGTGCCCGAAAGACAAGACAGTTCTCGCAAATGAACAAGTCGTAAACGGTCACTGTTGGCGCTGTGATTCACTCGTCGAGAAAAAATCGATGAAGCAGTGGTTCCTCAAGATCACTGATTTTGCCGACGCTTTGCTCGAAGAACTTCCAGCGCTAGACTGGCCAAAAAAGATCAAGACAGCTCAAGAGAACTGGATTGGTCGCTCCGAAGGCGCCGAAGTTAGTTTCGCACTTGAACATAGCGATGACGACATCACGGTGTTTTCAACCCGCCCCGACACGCTGTTTGGTGCGACGTTCCTCGTGCTAGCGCCAGAGCATCCGCTCTCACTCCAGCTCGCAGACGACAACACTCGCGAAACAGTAAAATCATACATCGATACCTCGCTCAAAAAGTCAGAGATTGAGCGTATGGCTGAAGGCAAAGAAAAGACAGGCGTATTTACTGGCTCCTATGCCACAAATCCTGCAAATGGCGAAAAAGTACCCATCTGGGTCGCTGATTACGTACTGTGGGGTTATGGTACTGGTGCTGTCATGGGCGTACCGGCACACGATGAGCGTGATTATGAGTTTGCTACGAAATTTGAGCTCCCTATCGTACACGTCATCGATCCGGTCGCGGTCAGAGATGATGCCAAAGACAAGGAAACGGATGTCAATAAAGACAAGATAGTCGCTGTCGTCTTAAACGAGCGCAGTGAGCTACTCACCATCAACTGGGGCGAGTTGGGCGGACGATTGTTTATAGGTGGCACAGTTGAGGGCGACGAGAGCCCCGAAACCACCGCCTTGAGGGAAGTCACAGAAGAAACTGGATACACCGACTTAAAAGTTATCGAAGTAGGCCAGGAAACCTTTCACTACAAATACTACGCATTCTCAAAGCGTGAAACTCACGAGACAAACGTTAAGTTTGTCTACCTTTCGCTACAGAGTGACGCACAGCAGGATCAAAATTTAGATGATTCTGAGAAAGGCAACTTCACCGTAGAGTGGGTGAGTAAGAGCACCGCCGAACAGGAAATTACCGAACCGTTGCATAAATACGGGTTTGATAAATTCGTACACGAAAAGTGTTTCCATGGCGAAGGGACGCTTGTGAATTCTGATCGATTTGATGGCATGAGCTCGAGCGAAGCACGCGAGGAAATCGTCGCATGGCTCGAACAGCAGGGCCGAGGCAAGGTAAAAGTAACCTACAAGATGCGCGATTGGCTCCTCAGCCGTCAGCGCTATTGGGGCGCACCGATCCCTATCGTTCACTGTGAGACGCACGGTGCTGTCGCAGTGCCCGAAGACCAACTGCCAGTCGTGCTCCCCGAAGTCGAAGATTATGCGCCAAAAGGTGACGGTAAGTCCGTCCTGGCCCGTGAAACCGAATGGGTGAAGACGACATGTCCTGAGTGCGGTGGCCCTGCTGAGCGCGAGACAGACACGATGGACGGCTACGCCTGCTCGAGCTGGTACTTGATGCGATTTACTGACCCACACGCCTCAGATGCGCCATTTTCGCGCGAAAACGCAGACTTTTGGGCGCCTCTCGACATGTATGTCGGTGGTGATCACGCCGTGGCGCACTTACTCTACGTACGTTTTTGGTCACACGTATTTGAACAGATGGGTCTAACCGGATTTAAAGAACCCGTCAAAAAGCTAGTCTACCATGGCCTCGTCGCTGCCGAAGATGGTCGCAAGATGAGCAAATCACTTGGCAATGTCGTCGATCCCCTCGATATCATCGATCAGGGATACGGCGCCGACGCACTACGTGTCTTCCTATTGTTCCTCGGTCCGATAAATGAAAACTCAAACTGGTCGAGTCGTGGCATCGCTGGTGTCTATCGATTCCTCAACAGAGCGTGGACATTGACCGAGGAGTATATCGAGAGCCCTCGCGACGGTGATGCGGTCAACGAAGCACAGGTGCGCGCGCTTACTCATAAGACCATAAAGAAAGTCACCAGTGATTACCGAGAGCTAAGCTTTAACACCGCAATCGCGGCTATGATGGAATACACCAACGAACTCTATAAGCTCAAGCTTACGGGTATGTCTGGGGCGGCTTGGGATGAGGCAATCGATGCACTCGTGCGATTAATCGCACCGATGGCACCGCATATGGGCGCCGAACTCTGGAGTCAGCTTGGCAATGAATCGACGCTCGAAGACGCCGGCTGGCCATCATGGGACGAGAAATATCTCGTCACCGATACGATGACTATCATCGTGCAGGTAAACGGTAAACTGCGGGCGAAACTCGTCGTACCACGAGAAACACCAGAAGATGAAATCAAAAACGCCGCTCTTGCGGACGTCAATGTGCAGAAGTTTCTGGCTAGCAACCAGCCAGCAAAAGTTATCTATATAACGGGCAAACTCCTCAGTATCGTTGTAAAATAATATCTCAGAAAAGGGCAAAGCCCCGTCAGTGTGACGGGGCGATGTCCCTCCGAGAAGGGGGTTCTGTCAGTGTGACGGGGCGATGTCCCTCCGGGTGAGGGTGTAGATGGCTCCGTAGATGAACGCCCCGCCCAGCAGCTCCAGGCCGATGCCGAGGTAGGGCCTGAGGTCGAAGAGCGGCTGCTGGTCCGCGAGGAGCCAGAAGCCGGCGTAGACGAAAGGCAGGCTGCCGAAGCACATCAGGTTGATGACGATGAACTTCGACCGCAGCATGGTGGTGCCGCTGAGTTCGTGTGCGATGCACGCGAGCACGACAGCGGCGCCAACGGTGACGATCGTAACGAGAAGAGCGCTCATACCGCTGATCCTAACGTTGTGCGGAGGGACTAGCCAGGAGGGTTTCCTGACTGTTTTCTATTATACTACTAATGCATAAAATTGTCAATACCCTTATGCTAAAATACACATACTTTGTCAACACTTGAGTAAAGTGTCAAACAGTAGTACAATAGTCCTAAGTTTTATCATCACCTAGAGAAGGAGAACATTTCTTATGGCAGAACCAAAAAAGCAAACGAGCCCGCGCAAAACCGGTCTCCGACGCAGCCACCTTGTGCTTAGTCTTGCACGCCGCGTCAACGCGAAATCACCCGTAAAGGTAAAGACGACAAAGCGCGAAAACGGCAAAAAGAAATAGTTTTTTGCCCAGTATAGAGTGGGAAAATTTAACAAAGAAAGAACCAAACAGGTATGGCTTCCAACCGTCATCTCGGTCGAATCGTTGCACTTCAGACCCTCTACGAGTTTGAATTTCGCACGCAGTCCGAAGATCCAGATGTCGATATAGACGAAATCCTGGCACGTAATCTCGAACGATACGAGTCAGCTATCGATGATACCAAATTTGTCGGCGACCTAACCAAGGGCGTGATTAAGCGCACCAAGTCACTTGACGAGATACTGCAGCCGATGGCCCCAGAGTGGCCACTCGAGCAAATCGCTCGAATTGACCGCACAGTCCTCCGACTTGGCCTCTACGAACTTTTGCATAATTCTAAAAAAGTTCCGCCAAAGGTCGCTATCAACGAAGCCGTCGAACTCGCCAAAGCGTTTGGTTCTGATAACTCAAGTAAGTTTATAAACGGAGTACTCGGTACCGCTTATAGAACACTTGTGGAGAAATCAGACGATGCAAGCACCGAAAAACCAGCTTGATAAATTTAAAAAATACCTCGGTCGACACAAGCCGTCAATCCAAGAGATAGTCCGCGAGCCCACGAGCGGAGGTATCGTATTTCGTCATCCTAAGGGTGGCGGTGATATCGAAATCCTCCTCATCCAGGACGCCAAAGACCGTTGGACGATACCAAAAGGTCACATCGAAGAGGGCGAAACAGCTCAGCAAACAGCACGTCGAGAAATTGGCGAAGAAGCAGGACTCCATGATGTTGAGATCTTTGGATGGCTCGGTAAGATTCATTTCCGCTACCGTCGTATCGACAAATTAGTTCTCATCACTCAGCAAGTGTATCTGATGCGCGTCAACACTGATGGGGAAGAAATCCAAAAAGAAGATTGGATGAATGGCATTAAGTGGTTTTCGTTTAACGAAGCACTCGAGCTCATCGAATATGAAGATATCGCCAAGTTGATGCTCAAGGCCAAGCAGAAGATTCGTCAGGAGCATCTCTAGGATGACTGGCATGCAGACAGCGCCATACCAAGAGTTTGCTCGTACCGTACTAGGCTTTGAGTTCAGCGATATACAGCTGCTAGTGACTGCGTTGACGCACCGCAGCTACGTTAACGAGCATAAAAAGAGCGTGTCTGAGCACAATGAGCGCCTAGAGTTCCTCGGCGACGCCGTACTAGAGCTCGTCGTCACAGACTACCTGTACCGTAATTTCTCAGAGGCAGAAGGCATATTGACGAGCTGGCGAGCGGCGCTTGTACGCACTGAGAGTATCGGTGATGCTGGCGAAAAACTAGGTTATGAGCATCTCGTGCGTATGTCGCGTGGCGAAAAAAACGGCTCGCCGCGTGCCCGTATGCAGATACTGGCAAACGCGTTTGAGGCGGTTATCGGCGCGATATACCTCGAGCGAGGCTATGATGACGCAAAGGTGTTTATCGAAAAGCACATCGTCTCAAAGCTTGACTCGATCCTCGACGAGGGTACGTGGCGCGACCCGAAGTCGCACTTGCAGGAAGTTTCACAGCGTATGGACGGTGCGACACCAGTCTACAAGGTGATGCAGGAGGTTGGTCCTGACCACGACAAGATCTTTACGCTTGGTGCCTACGTAAACGGCAAGCTGATGGGCAAGGGCATCGGCCCGAGCAAGCAGACCGCTCAGCAGCAGGCTGCTCGAGCTGCGCTTGATACCTACGAAGCTCGCAAAAGCTCGTAGTTTCTGACACAACAGATTGACTTATCTGTAAAAGCAGTGTAAAATTGGTGAGAAGTAATCATAAATCGTAAGAGTAAGAAGGAAGAATATTTTTATGCTCGCAATTCGTTTGCAACGCGTAGGACGTAAGGCGTATCCTGTATACCGTCTCGCAGTCCAAGAATCACAGCGCCACCCCTCTAGCGGGCGTGTCGTTGCCTATGTCGGTACCTACAACCCACACACAAAAGACGCTAATGTCCAAGTAGAATTGGCACAGAAGTACCTCGATAATGGCGCTCAGCCGACACCACGTATCGTCAAGCTGCTCAAGACCGCAGGTATCAAATTGCCAAAATGGGTCAAAGAGCCAATCGCTGACAAGCAAAAGACTGTCAAAAACTCTGACAAGCTCCGCAAAAATCAACCAAAAGAAGAAGCTCCTGTAGAAGAGCCAGTCGCTGAAGCAGCTCCTGCCGAAGAAGCGTAAAGATTCATTTCGTCTTACCAAAATCCGCTCTGAAAACGAGCGGATTTTTCGTGCTACAATAAAATTACGATATCATAACCGTCCGACAGACAGAAAAGGAGACAATGGGCATGTCGACTATTGACCAGCAATTCGTAGAATATATCGTAAAATCACTCGTAGGGCACCCAGACGACGTCGTCGTCGAGCGTGTGATCGACGAAAAAGGTGTGTTACTCACACTTACCGTAAATCCCGAGGATCTCGGCCGTGTGATTGGCCGCCGTGGCTCGACCGCACAGAGCCTGCGCACATTGCTCCGCGCACTTGGTACAAAAAATAGCGCTAGGTACAATCTCAAGATCGTAAACAATGACGACCCGAGCCAGGTGACCGAGTTTTCATCAGATGATTCTGAAGATTCGCGAGCTAGCGAGGAACAACCTGTGGAGAACCCTACCGGGGTAGCTGTGGAAAACGAACCAGAAACAGAGCCAGAAGAGTCTGATTTTGCGAAAAAGTCTCGAAAAGAGCTTGCAGAACTAGATGACCTCGATATATAATCATAAACAGTTCGAAATCACTTAGAACTGCGAGAAGCAAAATAGCTCATGCGAGCAAACCACAAATGGTTTGAGAGACTTATTTGTACTCAAATACCCACCTTTCGGTGGGTATTTGGTTTGCTGGCAGTCGTATTAGTCTATAAAGATGAACAATGTAACGCCGGCGACTACTGCAACCGCTGCAATGATCAAAAACGCAGGCAACGCCAGGCTTGTACCCGATGCTTTTGGCGCAAACGTTTCAGGACTGTCCTTTAGTGTAGACTCGGTATCTGTATCGACATTTGCGATCGCCCCAGAGGTCTCGTGAGTGACGATGAGCTGGTTGTCTGATTGCGCGTCTGGCACCACAATATCATTTATCGGCGTGAGTGTCTTTGTGCGCGACATCGCGGCCATACGGTCCATCGAGTTGTCTTGCGTTACTTGGTTGTTTTCAAATTCCATACTGTAGTTAGTATACGGAAAAGTACGCGGTATTAAAACAGCCCATCAGCTCGGCTCGCGCAGGCTCAAGGCCCGCAGATCCCCATAGGGAGCGAGCCGAGCCGATGGAGTCGGGTGATGGGCGAGGGTTGAGAGTAGGATCACTCTCCCTTGCAGAGTTTCTCTGCGTCGACGGGAAGGGCAGGGGTGTCCGTACCCTGGAACACGATGGTTCGCGTGCTGGCGATGTAGTCGATGCCAAACACGCAGGGAAACACCGCCGCCGCGTCATTGGTGAGAGGGTCGACGAGGATGACGATACCTTGTCGCTCGGCCGCCTCGTACATGCTCGTACGCACTTGACTCTGGTAGTAGACCAGGGCCAGTAGGGCGACGAGCAGCAAGACGAACGAGGCCATCATGGACCGTTTGATCCTTTTGTCGCCACGCCTGTGAGCCACGATGCCTGCGACGAAACACATGGCCATGGCTGTACTTAGGGCGAGGGAGAGGGAGAAAGTTCCCATGGTTTTTCCTACTTTCTTGAAGAGCGCTTTCGCGCAGGGTAGTGTGACCAAGCCGAAAAGAGTTAATAAAACTATAGCACAAAATAGAGATAAAGTCAAAAATACCTGAAACTAAAATAGCCCACCGACGCGGCTCACACTGTCTCGAGGCTCACGCCTCGATGTACGAGTGTGAGCCGAGTCGGCTGAGTCGGCGGTGGGCGGGTTTGCCCCTAGGAGCAGTACTCCTTGGCGTAGTCGTCGGCCAACTGGCTGGCGAGTTCACCGAAGATGGCGTTGCTGCTGGCGATTTCTCGGATCGCCGCGACGACATCGTGATGCGTCATGTCTGGGCGCGCATCTGGTGCGCCCGGGTGAGCGACACCGTAGAGAGCGTCATCGAGTCGACTCGATCCAGTCTTGACCTGCAGGAGGTAGACCATCGACCGAAGCCCACTCATCTGGACGAAGCCCGCCAGTGGGTCGCTGTCACCAACGGTGCTGGGGTGTGTGAATGACATCTTCCGTGTTCCTTCCGGAGCTCGAGAAGGGCGACTCTCGCCCTGACGGTTCG
>Ga0073899_10004961_pt1 | contig 11640 bp, 10 predicted proteins | sample KloWWTmetaKNB5Ph_FD_88975 | JGI IMG/M metagenome (GOLD analysis project Ga0073899, IMG submission 88975) | Active sludge microbial communities from Klosterneuburg, Austria, studying microevolution and ecology of nitrifiers - Klosterneuburg... | ecosystem: Engineered > WWTP > Aerobic digester >...
ATCGAACTCAGCGGACGAAGTGTAAGAATTGCAAAGAAACCATTGCAAAGAAACCTTTGCATAGGTATTCTTTCGATATGGACGATGACAGCATGCTGGGCAACGCGGAAGTGGCACGCGAGATGCGCGTGCTCGATGCGGGTGCGCTTCGCGCACTGGCACACCCGCTTCGTGTCGAGATCTACGACATCCTGAGTCAGTACGGGCCGCAGACGGCGAGCTCGCTCGCGGCGCGGCTGGGGGAGTCATCGGGATCGACGAGCTACCACCTACGCGCCCTCGCCAAGCACGACCTCATCCGCGAGGCCGAGGGGCGGGGTTCGGGCCGGGAGCGTTGGTGGGAGCGTCCTCCTGGCAGCGTGACGTTCGCGAACCCCGAGGTCCTGCAGACTCCGTCCGGACGCGCTGCCAGCCAAATCGTGATGACCGAATACTTTCGTCGCCGCCACGAGCAACTCATGCACTACATCGACGAGAGCTTTGCCGAAGGCTCGAGCGAATGGGTAGAGGGGTCGTTGTTGTCGACGGCTACCGCTCGGCTCACTGAGGCGCAGGCCGCCGCGCTCGGCGAAAAGATTCAGGCACTCATCGACGGGGCGGTCGAACAGTACCGAGACCAACAGGGCGAAGGCGTCAGGCCGGTCACGCTCCGCGCCGACATCTTCCCGCTCCCCACTGAAGGAGAAGCATCATGAGCACCATCACCGCGTCGCGCTCGTCGCGAACCTCGGTGCGTGCCGCCACCTGCGCGACTCGCCTCGAGCGATTCCTGTTGTCGAGTGCGCAGGCGCTCACATCTCTGGTCGAACACCGGATGGACCGCCGCGCGGTTCGCCGTGCACGCGCGCTCGTGGCACACGAGCTCGTCGCGCACGACGAACTTCGCGGGACCGCCGCCGGGGCCTTGCACTCCGGCATCCGTCTCCTGTGAGTGCGACCACCGAGCCCGTTCCGGCGTCGTCGCGCCGCTTGCGACGCGCACCGCTTGGATCTGCGTTCGGCAACCTGTGGACCGCCGCCGCCTTCAGCAACCTTGCCGACGGCATTGGCCGCACCGCGGTCCCGTTGATCGCGACGACGCTGACCCGAGACCCGCTGATCATCGGGGCGCTCGGCGCCCTGTCATTCTTGCCTTGGCTGATCTTCGGGCTACCGGCCGGGATGCTGGTCGACCGCTTCGACCGGCGCTGGATGATGGCGATCGCGAATACGATCCGCGGCGGCACCGCCCTCGTGCTCGCGATCATGACCGTGACGGGCACGCTCGACGTGTGGAGCCTCCTGATCGCCACGCTCATATTCGGGCTTGGCGAAACGCTGTTCGACAACGCGACGAACGCGATTGTGCCGGTGGTGGTCGAGCCGCGCTCGCTCGACCGCGCGAACGGCTTCATGCAGGCCGCGCAGGTGACGATCGACAACTTCATTGCGACGCCGATCGCGGGCGTGCTCTTTGCCGTGTCGCTCGCGCTCCCGCTGTGGGTGGGCGCCGGCGGGTACGTGATTCCGATCGCACTCGCCCTGCTGTTGCCACTGATCGCTGCGCGTCCATTGCGGGCAGGTGCAGCGGCGACGGGGGCGATGCCCGCCCTGGATGCACCGCCGGAGCCCGCTGCGCCTGCGCCGCCAACCACCCGCGAAGCTGCGGCCTACCTGTGGCGCCACCACTACCTTCGCGCGCTCGTCATCTTCACGGCGATCGTGGGGTCAGCATCTGGATTCGCACAGGCGCCGACACTGCTCTATTTTCTTGACGTCATGCGGGTCGAGCCCATCGCGATCGGATTCGTGACCGCGGGTATCGGGCTCGGCGCACTCGGTGGATCGCTGATCGCGGCGCCCCTGGTAGCACGGCTTGGGCGCGGCGCGGTGATGTTCTGGTCGAACATTGTCGCGGCGGTGGGCTTGCTCGCCGTCGGCATCGCGCCCGAGCTCATCACGGCGATCATCGCGTACGGACTCATGGCCGGGGCCATCTCGGTGTGGAACGTTCCGTGGGGAGCGCTGCGGCAGACCGTCGTGCCGAACAACATCTTCGGGCGCGTGCTCGGCATCATCCGTGCGTTTACCTGGGGTGTGTTCCCGATCGCCACAGTGTTGGGCGGCTGGGTGGCGCGCTTCGACCTCCGGCTGCCATTCATCATCGGCGCGATCGCCACGGTGATCGCGACCCTGATCGCGACGCGGCTGCTCTTTCGTGCATCCGAGTTCAGCGGGCCGCTCGACGACTAGGGGCGTCACGCTTCCCGCGTGCATCCAGTTCACGATGGCGCTCGGCCCTGTTCCTGCGATACCGCTGAGCGAGCAAGCAGAATCGGTGTGGCAGGGTTGGTGCGTGAACTTTGAATTTCAACGGTCCGGTCCGCGGTGATGCGACGTCGCGTCCGTGCCGGTGTGCTGCTGGTGATCGTGGTGATTGTGGGCCTGGTCGTGCACGGGGTGCTCCCGGAGTCGGCGTTCGCCGATATCGCCGGCGATGCACTCTATGTTGGTGCGGCCTACCTGGCGCTCGTGGTTGTGCTCCCGCGACTGCGACCGTGGATCGTGGGCTCGATCGCTCTGGCTTGGGCGGCGGGTGTGGAGTTGCTGCAGTTGACCGGTGTGCCGCAGCAGGTCGGTGCGGTGTTTCCGCCCGCGGTGCTGCTGCTTGGTACGGCGTTCGACGCGCGTGACCTGATCGTCTACATCGTGGCGGCGGTCGTGGTCACGGCGATCGACGGGCTGTGGGCCCGCCGCGCCGCGACGGCGACGCCAGATCAGGCGCCGCGGGCGCCGTCGCTGAACGCGACGCCTGATCTGCCCGAGACGTGACTATTCGTCGTCGTTGTCACCTTCGTGCTCGACGTCGACCGCACCCGATGCAAGCAGACGCACCCACACGCCGGTATCGAGCTCGGCGATGGGACGCCGCTCAAGCCAAGTGAGCGTCCAACGTGGGGCGTAGCCCCGGTCGGAGTCCGGAAGCGCTGCGATCTCGGCGAGGGCTGCGGCATCCACCTCGGCAATTGCCGCGTGCAGCTCGGCCGGCACTGAGGCGGGCGGCTGTTCGCCCGCCGTCCACCGCGTCCCGAGCTGCACTATGCCTCGACCGGCGCGAGCTCGATTGACTCGACCGTCATGCCGCTCGAGTGCTCGACATCGGTCACGAGCTGCAGCTCGGCGATGCGCCCGACCGCGCGGAGATCGCCCTCGGCGAGGCGCAGGAGCGAGACGGTCGTCTCGTCGGCGCTGATCACCGCGAGCGAGACCGCGGTCTTCTGCGATGCCTTCGCGTTGGTCTTCGCGCCGCGGATGCGGATCAGCGCGGCGCTGGCGGTGGCGAGCACTGCCGGGTCGCCCCAGCTGTCTGACGGCGCCGGCCATGGTGCGGTGTGCACCGAACCATCGTTGAACCATGACCACGACTCTTCGGCGGCGAACACGAGAACGGGGGCGAGGAGGCGAAGCAGCGACGAGAGCGCCAGACGCAGCGCGAGGGCTGCGGATGCCTGACCCTCGTTGTCTTGGTCGTATGCGCGTTCCTTCACGAGCTCGAGGTAGTCATCGCAGAAGGTCCAGAAGAACTGCTCGGTGATTTCGAGTGCGCGGGCGTGATCGAACGCTTCGAGGGCCTTGGTCGCATCGGCGATGACGCCGTCGAGCGTGGCGAGCATCGAGGCATCCACCGCGTTCGTCACTTCGGCGCCCTCGGTTACCGGGAACGAGAGCACAAACTTTGCGGCGTTCAAGACCTTGATCGCCAGGCGGCGGCCGATCTTGATCTGCGTCGGGTTCTGCGGGTCGAACGCGGCGTCGGTGCCGAGGCGCGAGGACGCGGCCCAGTAGCGCACCGCGTCGGAACCGTGCTGCGCGAGCACGTCGGCCGGGGTGACCACGTTGCCCTTCGACTTCGACATCTTCTTGCGGTCGGGGTCGACGATGAATCCAGAGATTGCGGCGTCAGACCACGGCGCGCGGTTGTCTTCGAGGGCGCTGCGAAGCATTGTCGAGAAGAGCCACGTGCGAATGATGTCTTGGCCCTGAGGGCGGAGGTCGAACGGTGCGACCAGGTTCCAGAGTTCGGGGTCACGCTGCCAGCCGCCGGCGAGCTGCGGGGTCAGCGACGAGGTCGCCCAGGTGTCGAAGATGTCGGCCTCGGCCTCGAAGCCGCCCGCCACACCGCGCTGAGCCTCGGTGTAGCCTGCCGGCACGTCGGTCGTCGGGTCGATGGGCAGCGCCGCGGTTTCGGGAACAATAACGCGGTCGTAGTCGCGCTCACCCTGCTCGTCGAGGCCGTACCAAACGGGGATGGGCACGCCGAAGAAGCGCTGGCGCGAGACGAGCCAGTCGCCCGTGAGGCCGCCGACCCAGTTCTCGTAGCGCACGCGCATGAAATCGGGATGCCACGACAACTGTTGACCGAGTTCGATGAGCTTCGAACGCAACGACTCATCGCGGGCGCCGTTGCGGATGTACCACTGCCGCGTCGAAACGATCTCGAGCGGGCGGTCGCCCTTCTCGAAGAACTTCACCGCGTGGGTGAACGGCTTCGGGTCGTCCGTCATGGCGCCGGACTCCTGAAGCATCTCGACGATGCGCTTCTTCGCCGAGAAGATGGTCTTGCCACCGAGCTCGTCGTAGGCGGCGATGCCGGCCTCAGACGTGATCGCCTCGGGGGTCTCGGTAAGCAGGCGGCCGTCTTTGCCCACGATGGTGCGGTTGGGCAGGTCGAGCTCGCGCCACCAGATGATGTCGGTGACGTCGCCGAATGTACAGATCATCGCGATACCCGAACCCTTGTCGGGCTGTGCGAGCGTGTGGGCGAGCACCGGCACCTCGACGTCGAAGAGCGGGGTGCGCACGTTGGTGCCGAAGAGTGGCTGGTAGCGCTCGTCGTCGGGGTGAGCAACGAGGGCGACGCACGCGGCGAGCAGCTCGGGGCGGGTGGTCTCGATGAACACGTCGCCGGTGCCGTCAGTCTTGGCGAAGCCGAGGCGGTGGTAGGCGGCCGGCTGGTCGCGATCCTCGAGCTCGGCCTGCGCGATTGCCGAACGGAAGTCGACGTCCCACAGTGTGGGTGCGAGGGCCTGGTAGGCCTCGCCGCGCTCGAGGCCGCGCAGGAATGCGAGCTGCGAGGTGCGCACGGTGTCGTCAGAGATCGTGCGGTAGGTCTGGGTCCAGTCGACGCTCAGGCCAAGCGAGCGCCAGAGATCTTCGAAGTGCTTCTCGTCTTCGACGGTGAGCCGCTCGCACAGCTCGGTGAAGTTGCGGCGGCTGATCGGAATCTGGTCGGCCGCGCGCGAGCTCTTGTTGCTGCCGCCCTCGAAGGGCGGGGTGAAGTCGGCGTCGTACGGCAGCGACGGGTCGCAGCGCACGCCGTAGTAGTTCTGCACGCGACGCTCGGTCGGGAGGCCGTTGTCGTCCCATCCCATGGGGTAGAAGACGGTCTTGCCGCGCATGCGCTCGAAACGCACCTTGACGTCGGTGTGCGTGTACGAGAACACGTGACCGATGTGCAGCGAACCGGAGGCTGTCGGCGGGGGCGTGTCGACCGAGTAGACACCCTCGCGGCCGACGGAGGCGGCGCGGAGACGGTCAAAGAGATAGGTGCCCTTGGTCTGCCATGCGGCATCCCACTTCGCTTCGAGACCTTCGAGGGCGGGCTTGTCGGGAATGTGCGCGTCGGCCATGCGAGTCTCCTGCGATATGGGCGGCACTGTGTGAGCGTGCCTGAGTGTGGGCGAACCGCCATTCTATCCCGTGGCGTGCGAGGTGTTCACCGAGCGGATGCCGGTGGCTCACGGTAGCCCTCAGCGACCATTGAACCCTCGATGCCATTCTTGGACTGAGTGCAAGATACAATGAGTGTTCTTGCAGACTCCCGGCGCGCTGCAAGGGCGCAACACCACAGCACCGCACCGGCCCCACCCCCCGCTCAAAGGTTGTTCATGCACGCACGTCGCCGCTCCCGCCGCCCGCTCATTCTCGCCGCCGTCGTCACGGCCGCCCTCACGCTTGGTGCCTGCGCCAGCAGTGGTGCTCCTGGCGACTCGGATGCCGGTGCCACCGGCGGCGAGCTCGTCTGGGCCATCGCGGGGGCAAATCTCTCGGCCGCACACATGGACCCGCAGACGAGTCAGCTTGATTCAGCAGCCTCCGTGCAGCGCGGGGTGCTCGACTCGCTCGTGTTCCAGAACGCAGACGGCACGTTCTCGCCGTGGCTGGCAAGCGCGTGGAGCATCTCGGACGACGGGCTCGAGTACACATTTACGCTGCGCGATGACGTCGTCTTCCACGACGGCACGACGTTCGACGCCGATGCGGTGAAGGCCAACCTTGACCGCATCGCAAACCCGGCCACCGCCTCGGCCCAGGCCGCGAGTATGCTCGGCGCCGACTACTACGTTGGCACCGAGGTCGTCGACCCCACCACGGTGATCGTGAGCTTCACCCAGCCGAACGCACCCTTCTTGCAGGCGGCGAGCACCGCATACCTCGGCATGCCTTCGAAGGCGACGCTCGATGACAACGCCAGCAAGCTGAAGGCGGGTGGCCCCGGCATCACCGTGGGCTCTGGCCCGCTCGTGATGACCGGCTATGTCCCCGACCAAGAAATCGTTTACGAGCGCAACCCCGACTATGCGTGGGGTCCGAACGGCGCGACCGCGCCTGCGTTCGACACCCTGCGAGTGGCAATCGTGCCCGAACCCGCCGTGCGGGTGGGCATGCTCGCGAGCGGCGAGGCCCAGCTCGCCAGCGACATCACTCCGAGTGGTGTCTCTACCCTCGACACATCGATCAAGGTCGATGCCAAGAGCGTGCCCGGCCTGCCGTACTCGCTCTTCCTCAACGAGGCCTACGGCGTGTTCGGCGACCCGCTGGTTCGCGAGGCGTTCTCGCGTGCGATCGACATCGACACGGCCGTCGAGACCATCTATTTCGGCCAGTACCAGCGCGCGTGGAGCATCCTCGGACCCGCAACGCCCGGCTATGACAAGAGCCTCGAGGGCACCTGGAAGTTTGACCCCGCGACCGCGAACGCCCTGCTTGACCAGGCCGGTTGGACCCAGCGCGATAGCGAGAACTACCGCGTCAAGAACGGTGAACGACTCTCAGCACGGTGGATCGCCTGGACCCCGATTGCCGACGACGCTGCCGCGCTTGCAAATGCGATGCAGGCAGACCTGCGCGAAGTCGGGTTCGAGATCGTGCGTGAGACCCTCGAACCGGGCGCGTACAACGAGCAGTACGCGCCGAAGACGTTTGACCTGACGGACTGGAGCTTTGCCGGCGTCGACCCCGACATGCTCCGAGCGCACCTGCACACCGAGGGCTTCCAGAACGCGTCACAGGTCAGCGATCCCGCGCTCGACACCCTGCTCGATGACGCCGTCGCCGAAAGCGACCCCGCCGCACGCGCCGCGATCTACCGCGAGGTGCAGCAGTGGAACGCCACGCACAACGCGATCGTGCCGCTGTTTGTGCCCTCGGTGATCACCGCGGTGGCACCCGAAGTGCAGGGCCTGACCTACGATCTGTACGGTCGCCCGCTCTACTTCGGCGTTTCGCTCGGCTAACCTGCCGGCACCGGTCTGCGACAACTTCTTCTGAGGACTCCCATGCACGACACACGCAGACGCGGGATGCTGCGGCGCGCCCTGGTGCGCGCCGCAGAGCTCGCGGGCAGCATCGTGTTGGTGCTGTGGGGTGCTGCGACGCTCGCATTTCTCACAATGCGGCTCGTGCCAGGCGATGCCGTCGACATCATGCTCGGCCCGCAGGCGCAGGTCGCGCCGGAGGTGAAAGACGCGATCCGGGTTGAGCTCGGCCTCGATCTGCCTTGGTACGAGCAGTACTGGTCGTTTTTGGCTCGGATGCTGCGTGGTGACTTTGGCGAGTCGTATCAGCTGCGCCTGCCGGTCACGGAGGTCATCGGGCGTCAGCTGGCCCCGACGCTGCAGCTGACGGGACTCGCCCTCCTCATTGCGCTCGTGATCGCATTCGGCGTCGCACTCCTCGCGCGCGGACGCCGATCGCGCGGGATCGTCGCGACGCTCGAACTGGTGGTGCTGTCATCGCCCGTGTTCTGGATCGGGTTGATCTTGCTCACCGTGTTTTCGTTCACGCTCGGTTGGTTTCCGGTCGCAGGGTCGCGAGGCTTTGGTGCGCTCGTGCTCCCGGCCGTGACCCTCGCCCTGCCCTGCGCAGCGCTGCTCGGTCAGGTGCTGCGCGACGGGCTCGAAGACGCCGAGCGCCAGCCGTTCGCCCTCTCGGTTCGGGCACGCGGCGCCAGCGACACGAGGCTGTTGCTGCGGCACACCCTGCGGCACGGCTCGACGGGGGCACTCACGCTTTCCGGCTATCTTGTCGGCTCGCTTCTCGGCGGCACGGTGCTTGTTGAAACCGTGTTTGCCCGCGCGGGGATCGGCCGAGTTACTCTTTCGGCCATCACCGACCGTGATCTGCCCGTGGTGATTGCCGTCATCATGCTGAGCGCCGTGGTCTTCGTGGTGGTGCACCTGCTGGTCGACCTGGCATACCCGCTGCTCGACCCACGCCTGCGAGACCGGGCGGGGGCGCGCTGATGCGGCGCGTCGGGGTGGTTGCGGCATCCATTGTGCTTGTCGTGATGGTCGGGATGGCCATCGTTCCGGGCCTGTTCACCGCGGGCGATCCGCTCGTCACCGATTTGCGCTCAGCGCTCTTGCCGCCGAGTGCCGGGCACATCTTCGGCACCGACCAGAGTGGGCGCGACGTGTTCACGAGGGTTGTGTATGGTGCGCGCACGTCGATCGGGATCGGCGTCGCCGCCGCCCTGCTCGCCGTGGTCACCGGCCTGCTGCTCGGCGTCGGTATCGGGCTCGCGCCGCGCCCGGTCGGCATCGTCGCGATGCGGGGCGTTGACGTGCTGCTCGCGTTTCCTGAGTTCTTGGTCGCGCTGGTGGTCGTGGCAGTCCTCGGCCCGAGCCCGGTGACCGTTGCACTGGCCGTAACGATTGCCGCCGTGCCCGTCTACATTCGCCTCGCGCGCGCACACACCGTCACGCTGCGACAGGCAGAACACGTCGAATCGGCCTACCTCCTCGGTGTGCCGCGCCCGCTCGCGGTCATGCGCCACGTGCTCCCGGCGGTTGCCGGTTCGCTCAGCGTGCTCGCCACGATCGGCGTCGGTACGGCGATGCTCGCCGCCGCCGGCCTCAGTTTTCTCGGCCTTGGGCCCACCGAGCCCGCACCGGAATGGGGTCTCATGATGTCGGGCGGCCGCAATGTGCTTGGCCAGGCGTGGTGGATCGCCGTGTTCCCGGGGCTTGCCGTGACGCTCACCGTGATCTCGCTCAGCGTGATCGGCCGCGGGCTTCGGGCACGCGTCGAAGGGAACCGGGCATGAGCGCGATCGATGTGCGGGGCCTGCGCGTGGTGATCGGCGATCGCGCGGTGGTCGACGGCGTGTCACTGCAGGTCGCGCCGGGGGAGTGCCTCGCAATTGTCGGCGAATCGGGTGCCGGCAAATCGATGATCGCGCACTCGCTGCTCGGTCTCACCCCCGACGTCGCGGCAGTGAGCGCCGAGCGCCTGCGCGTCGATGGTGTCGAACTGCGCGGTGCCGACGAGACTGCCTGGCGCGGCGTGCGCGGCTCCCGCGTCGCGCTTGTGTCGCAAGACGCGCTCGTCTCGCTCGATCCATTTCGTACGATCGGTCGCGAAATTGAAGAGCCGCTAGAGATTCACACGAAGGATGCCCCGGCCACACGCAAGCGGCGCGTTGCCGTCGCGCTCGACGCGGTCGCAATGCCCGACGCGGCCCGCCGCATGGGTTCGTACCCCCACCAGCTCTCCGGCGGCCTGCGCCAGCGCGCGCTGATCGCCTCCGCGCTGGTGACTGGTCCACCGATTGTGATCGCGGATGAGCCCACCACGGCGCTCGACGCGACGGTGCAGTTGCGCATTCTCCGACTGCTTCGCGAGATTGTGGATGCCGGAACCACCCTCGTCGTCATCACCCACGACCTCGCGGCCGCCGCCCACCTCGCCGATCGCATCGCGGTCGTGCAGGCGGGCAAGGTCGTCGAGATCGGGCCCACGGCCCAGGTGCTGGAGCAGCCGCAACACGCGCACACCCGCGAACTTGTTGACGCGTGGCGGATCCAGCCCGCGGCGCGTGACGAACCGGTGGGCGAGCAGGTGCTCGCGGCCGGGCATCTCAGCAAGAGTTTTTCTGGTGCCGGCCGCGTAGTCGATGACGTCTCGTTCACGCTTCGCCGCGGCGCCACCCTCGGCGTGGCAGGTGAATCGGGCTCTGGCAAAACCACCCTCGCGCGCCTGCTGATGGGCATCGACACGCCCGAGACGGGCACCGTGCGCCTGGGCGACACCCTCTGGAACCCGGCGCGAGAGTCGACCCGCCGCACAGAGCGCCACCGCATCCAGCTCGTGCACCAAAATCCGCGTGCCGCGTTCGACCCGCGGTGGACGATCGGACGCTCGATCGCCGAAGCCCTCGCGGCGGGCGGTGTGCCGCGCCGCGAGCGGGCGGCGGGCGTGACCCAGGCGCTTATGCAGGTCGAACTTGATCCCGCACTCGCGCGCAGGCGCCCGGGCCAGCTCTCGGGCGGACAGCGCCAGCGCGCCGCGATCGCCCGTGCCCTCGCGGTGCGCCCGGAAGTCCTGATCCTCGACGAGCCCGTTTCGGCCTTGGATGCCTCGGTCCAGGTCACCGTGCTCGCGCTGCTCGACCGGATTCAACGTGACACGGGTGTCGCGATGCTGCTCATTTCGCACGACCTGCGCGTGCTTGCCGGCGTTGCCGATGACGTGCTCGTGATGCGCGATGGGCGCGTGGTTGAGGCGGGGCCGACCGGGGCGGTGTTCGCTGGGCCGCGGCATCCATTCACAAAAGCGTTGCTCGCGGCGGCCTCGTTCGGCGCTCCCTGGTCGGATGCCGCGGCGGAAGCGGCACCGACGAGCGCTGAGCCCGGGTAGAATCAATGCAGCAGCGCTGATCCGGCCATCACCGGGGAGCTCTCGGAAGAACCAGACGTGAGTCTGTATTAGAACCGAGCGGGGCAGGCCCGATACAGCCGCAGTGAAAGTGGCCGCGAGATCGCATCGCGGCACGCGGGGTGGTACCGCGGTTCTTCCATTCGGAAGGATCGTCCTCGCAGGAAGCCTCGCAACCTGCTGGAGTGACATGAGCTACCCGAAGTCTGCATTCGGACCCGCCGCCGACGCCGTCGTGCCGAGCCCCCGCTTTCCGGCGATCGAGCAAGACGTCCTGGCGTTCTGGGAACGCGACGACACGTTCCGCGCCTCGATCGCGCAGCGCGAGGGCGCGAAAGAGTGGGTGTTCTACGACGGCCCGCCTTTCGCGAACGGCCTGCCGCACTACGGGCACCTCCTCACCGGCTACGCAAAAGACCTTTTCCCGCGCTTCCAGACGATGCGCGGCCACAAGGTCGACCGCGTGTTCGGGTGGGACACACACGGATTGCCCGCCGAACTCGAGGCGATGAAGCAGCTCGGCATCACCGAGAAGTCCGAGATCGAGCGCATGGGGCTCGCCGCCTTCAACGACAAGGCCCGCGAGTCGGTGCTCGCCTACACCCAGGAGTGGGAGGAGTACGTCACCCGCCAGGCGCGCTGGGTTGATTTCGAGCGCGGCTA
>Ga0073899_10004962_pt1 | contig 11638 bp, 5 predicted proteins | sample KloWWTmetaKNB5Ph_FD_88975 | JGI IMG/M metagenome (GOLD analysis project Ga0073899, IMG submission 88975) | Active sludge microbial communities from Klosterneuburg, Austria, studying microevolution and ecology of nitrifiers - Klosterneuburg... | ecosystem: Engineered > WWTP > Aerobic digester >...
GCTTTGGCCGTTCATGGCCGGCACGTAGTACCAGCCTTTCTTGAAGGGTGTCTCCAGGTCCTTGACCCGTTCGGCCAAGGCCAAGAGCGCCGGGGCGTGCTGCGGCAGGTCGCGCGCCAAGCCTCGTAGGCAGGCCCGTTCGAAGGGTGCATTGTAGGCGAGGAGGTCGCCTTCCGGACCGATGTCCTGTAGCAGTTGCTGCACGAGTGCTTCGCGCGGATCGCCCGTACCGTCGCCGAGGAATTCGCGGTGCGTGGGGGCGGCGCCCGGTGCGACTTGCACGTGCAGGCTGTATTGGAAGGGCAGCTGTTGGTAGGGACGTGTGCCATCGAAGAGCGGCACCGCGGGCATCACCGTTTCGAAGTCGAAGTGGTGCAGAGGATAGCGCAGTTCGCCCAACCAGGTACGGATGCGTTCGCCCTCCACGATGCTGCGCTCGTAGCGCCAGCCGTCCACTTGACGGCTTTGGCTGGTGTACAGGGGTTCGTCGGCCGGGATGTCCTTCATCAGTACGATGCCGCGCGCGTAGAGCTCCCACTGTTTCTCGCGGGCGTTGGTGAGCTGCAGCACCGAGCCCTTCGCCGGGATGTGCGCCCAGCAGTGTCCCTTGAAGTCGCAGGCATAGGGCGTATCGCAGTGCGCACCGATGCCTACCACCGGCTCCGCTTCGGCCTGCACCACGGCCTTCAGTTCGGCAATGCGGGCCTGCACCGCTGGCTGTAGGGCACGCACGGGTTCGGTGACCTCCTCCAACTTGAACAGTCGCTGCACATCCACCGTGCCCTGCCGCAGGTAGCTGGTGTCGATCACCATGACGTGCATGGCGTTCAGGGGCAGGCCGCTGGCCGTGATCACGTGGTATTGCAAGGCGGCATCTTCCACGAACTGCTCCTTCACCCGCGTGCTGCTCTTCACCTCCACGGCGATCCAGCCATCGCCATCGCGCAGCAGGATGTCCAGCGCGGCCAGGACCCCATCGTGCTGGAAGGCCGCTTCGTAGATCACCGGCGCACCGGCCGCTAGGGCCGCTTGCGTGGCCGCCACGGCCGGTGCATAATCGTAGTGGTGTTCGGGCGTGCAGTCCACCCCGCCGGGGAAGCGCTGCTGGGCCAGGAGCCCCACGGCGGTGCCGCTGTCGAAGATGGCCTGCGTGCCCGCACTGACGGGCGGCCGCAGCTCCGGCCGGTGCTTGTACAACCACAGGGCCTTGGGGCATTGCTTGCCCCGCATGTAGGTGGATTTGGAGAGGAGGTGCATGGGGGTTGTGTTGCTGATCGCGAAGCGGAACCGGGGCGTTGTAAATGTCCCGATATTCGGAACAACAAAGCGCCCCCATGGAAGTGAACAAGTCGTCCATTGCAAAGAAGCTCGGTATCACGGCCACGGTGGTCTCGCTCTTGGGCGGGAGCTTGGCGCTGTGGGAGAAGGTGAAGCCGGATGAGGAAATCGCTGACCTGAGCGGAAAATGGAGGATCGAATTGACCCCGGAAACGAGTGAGCCTACCAAATGGGTTGGGCATACTTGGGTGTTCGACGTGCACGTGACTCCGCAGGAAAACGGATTCAAAGGCACGGGCGAACAGGTGCTCTACGATGGCAAACCGCCAAACGGGTTCAACAAGTTCGTCCTTGAACCCTTCCAGCTGAAGAATGACCAGGTCGTCGCAAGCTTCAAGGTCAATATTTCGAGGGAAACGAGCGGAATGCTTCGGTTGAAGTACGACCCTGAGAAGCCGCACGCTTTGAACGGGTCCTTCTCATGGGACGCAGCAAACAAGGAAGGGGTCGCCATTGACGAGAACAGCGGTCATTAACAACCTGGGCTTACATGACCTAGACGCTCTTGGTCACGCTTGGGCTGATGACAAATGGTAGGCAGAAAACGTAACCTAGGTAAGGTCTTACTTGTTTGGATTCAACATAGACATATGCTTCGATAGAAGCGCTGACTTGTCCTTATTATGAACTGTCTGGAACAGACCGATCTTGTCCTTCAGAGAAAGGATCAGATCATCCGGATGGGCACAGTACCATTTATAGAATTTCAATGGATCATCGAGGAAATGACTCTTAGCTGGCTTTAAAACCTCACTTGTGCCTAGCTTGATCGGATACTCAAAGCCATCTCTCTTCTTCCGGTATTCTTCATTCTGACCGGCGATCGACTCCAAGACCCTATAGGAGTCATGATCCAACTGGAATTTATGGGCATCTCGGGCGCGTGCAAGTACCACGGGGTCTACCTTGATCCATTGGCCGATCGACCTCGTCACGACTTCACCGCCGACAGAAAGTGTAATGAGGTCTTTCGCAGAGTACTTGCGCCCGGCAAGGGGAGGAAAGGAAATTGGCGTTTGACCACTACGCTCCCTTGGGCCTGTGGAGGTGGTTTGCGTTTCTATTCTAGGCAACTGATCAATAATGTTGATGGCCAATTGCGGGTCTTCACCAGGGTAATGTTCAAGCAGCTCGTCCACCTCTTTTCCGAGAAAATAATCCTCAACGAAGTTCCACCTCTCCTCATCTGACATTTCTCGCAAGAAGAAATGCTTGAATATATCGACGCTGACATGGTGCCGGCGATGCACGTCCTCCAGGAGAATGTTCGAATAATTTGGGTTCCGGGAATCGTAGATGACCTTGCGAGGGTCATTCAATCGAACAAAGACCATCGGTGCCTCCCCACCTACGATCTCGACCAGCCCTACTTCGGCCATTTCCAACAGATAGCCGAGGCGCATAAGGCGATCGTCACTTCCGCTTTCACGTCCGGCGTAGCGCACATACTCTTCGCGCACATCAGCGAACACCTTCTGGAACAGCTTCAGGATCGAAAGGAACTCACTTGCGTAGCGGTTGCCGAAAACACTGTATTCAGCAGCACCGGGTTCCGCGCTATGCCTTCGGTGTAGAAATGCGTCAGCGTCCTTCAGCTGGGCAGGTGTGGCTTTGGCGCTCCCGTACATGGCTAGCAAGCGCTGGGCGATGCTCTTGGCGCGTCGACCTTCAATGCCATTCGCCGAAAGGTGTTTCGTCAGCTCCTCTTCCTTGAAGAAGCCTTTCTGTTGTGAGAAGAACCGGACCACCTTCTCCAAGAAGATCTTGAACTGATCTGTGGCCCAATTGAGGTCGCCGGTCAACTTGAAAGTGAACTTCAGCTGAGGCACCACCGATGAAGAATTGACACCGAACAACTCCCTGCGGAAGAACTTGGACTTCACCATGGGGAAGCTTTGCTCTCTAAAGCGTCGTTTCCAGAGGTGGTCCAGGTCGATCTCAACATAACGGTAGGCTGCGCTCCCACCACCGGATTGATAGTGTAACTCAGTGGCTGCGAAACCATACTCACGAAGGAAGGCATCGGCATGCTCCCGATCCACCCTTGCAAAGACCCGGGTGAACAGTTTCTTGGGCCGAGCGATGATGACGTTGAACCGCGATTTGATCACGTAGTCCCGCTCGATCATCATCAGTGCCGTCATCACCTTCTGGCCCATGTCAAGTGCATCGGGGAAGGTGTTTGCGAAGTCGTCCACAGAGAAGAGGAGGTTCTTGGACTTCTCGCGCTGGTAGACCTTGGCCAGCTTATCGAGAACACCGCGCAGCTCCCAAGGCTTCACGGAGGATATCCCGTGCAGGACGTTCATGTACCGGACGTCGCGCGCGGAGAAGTTGATCACGGCGTAGCCCTCAATATCGGGGTCCCGTGCTATGCGCCCGATCTCTTGAATGTAGTCCGCAAGTTGACCGGAGGGAGCGTGGTGATACACCACCTGGATGTCCTTGATGTCGATGCCCATCCCGAAGGCCTTGGTAGCGAGCATGAGTCGGCGAGAGCCGGAGAGGAATTCGTCGAAGTAGTGTCCCTTTGAGATAGCATCCAAGCTCCCGTAGTATAGGCTGGTCATCCCTTTCTCGCGGTCTTCAAGAGATTCGTGGACCTGCCGGATCTGTTTCACGTAAGGCGCATAGACCAGGGTCTTGAACTCCGTCTTTGCGAGGACGGCCTGACTGAACTTGGCCGTCTGTTTGATCTTGAAGCTATCCAAGCCTTTATCAGGGCTGGGTTCCCTGCCGTTGATGAAGTGGATGTCGTTTCGTTTTACGCTCCCGATGAAGTAGATGGGACTTTTCAGGTACAAGCTGTCCATGCAATCAAAGACCATGTCATTCGCACCGCCATAGACGGCTGTTGCCGTGCACGCAACAATGACGAAATCGTGGCCGCTGTACTTGCGGATCTTCCTGAGGTGATTGCCGAGGAACCAATAATCGACCCTGAAGTCACGGCCCCAAGTGGTAACCAAGTGGGCCTCATCGATGATCACTAGGCCGAGTTTGCGTTCGCCAATGAAATGGCTCACATCGTACGATAGTAAAAGCTCGGGAGACAAGTAGACCATGTCGATCTCACCGGCCTTTACTTGTTCGATCACTCTTTCGCGATCGACCAGGCTCAATTCACTGTTGAGGTATGCGACTTTTCGGAAGCCGCGGTCCCGGACGATGGCCTGGACCTGGTCCTTCATCAAGGCGATCAGCGGTGAAATGACCAAGGTGATCTGACTTTGCCCGGATAGTTGGAATGCTGGCAGCTGGAACAACAGTGATTTGCCTGCCCCTGTCGGTGCGGTGATGAAGATGTCGCGATAGTCCTTCTTGTTCGCTGCGTTAGCGCACTGGTTCAGAATATGGGCCACGATCGCATCCTGTCCGATCGAAGTGATACGCTTGGAACTCTCGGGTTCCGCGTAAAGCGTGATCGGACGGAATTGAGCATCCGGACCCCAATACTGCTTTAGCAAGGCCGTGAGCTTCTCGTTGGGTCCGCTGACAGCCGCGACCTGGTCGCCGATGTAGAATTGTACCGCCCCACCTGATGCCCGGAAACATGCATTAATGAGGCATAGCGTTGCACTTAGCCGGGGAAAGAGAGGGTTGCGCGGAGAGAGCTCAACACAGAGTTGCGGCCTTTCCCCTGTTTTGATGAGCTGGTTTAGGATGAGGTCGATCGAAGTGCTGTCTGATTCGATCTCCACGAAGCGTGGATGCTCCTTTTGCTTGGCCTCTGTCAGTGCGGTTGAAGCTGTGAACAGTGGGGTGCTTTGCACCTGTTCAGGCAGTGAGACGTATTTCACATAAATAGATCCTTCAACACTCACCACCTGTGCATAGCTGTTCAACGGTGCATTAAGGATCTGTTCATCATCCACTTCACTATCGGTGGTCGGTGTGCTTCTGACCGAATAAGGATAGAGGGCGCGGAGATTATCCTCAACAATGATGATGTTGTCCTTGATAGGCTCGAAGGAGGATGTCTCTATTGCATACGCGAGCTGCTCGAAAAGGATGAAGTGCCCGGCCGAGGGGCTGATGAGCTCCTTGTAGATCGCTCTCTTGTTCAATTCGATGGCCTCCGGATCTAAGTAGCCTGATGCATCGAGAGGGCTGAGGTATATGTCGAACGAATTCCCGGCAAAGAGTTCTGGTTGAAACCCTTTGTAGACGATGACCTTGCCTTGTTCCTGGTGATCCCGAACCAGTTTATTGAGAGCGGCTTGATACGAGGAGAGTAAGTTCATTTCCAGTGATTTTCCGACCATGAAGTCGCTTGGTGTGACATTCAGCGTTTTTCAGCCCCACCCACCCCATACGTCTGCTGAAAAACACTATCCCCCAACCACCGCTTGAACCCTTCATTATCGCTGAACTGCTTGAAGAGCTGGGTCTCGTCCTTCATCAGGCCGATCATCACGCGCAGCAGGGCCTTGTCCATTTCGATGCGCGCGTTCTGCTTGTCGCTATTCTGCATCGCGTTCTGGTAAGCGGTATCGGCGGCGACGGCGGCGGGGATCTCCTTGGTGAGGCGCTCTGCGATGCGGTCCTTATCCTCCCAGGGGATGTTGCCCCATGCTTCGTTGAAGACCTTGATGATGTTGCTGAGGCGGTCCAGTTCGGGTTCCGGTTTGCGACCTCCGGAGCCTTCAGAGGAGGGCTCGATCACGGTGTCCGCATCGGGGAGTGCGATGGACTGCATGGCCTTCTTCTCCACTCGATAGCTGTCCATGTCGATGGCTTCGAGGATGCCGCGTGACAGGTCTTCTTCCTGTGGTGCGGGCAGCTTCGGGATCAGGAAGTTCAGGAAGATGCTGAGCTTCTCCCAGTCGGGTTTGGCGTAGGGCAGCACGCTGCTGAGGAAGGCGTAGGTGCGCGTGAAGGCTTTCGCTTTGCCTTTGAAATCGATCTGTCCGTCCTCGTCGAGGTCGGCGAGGTAGCGGGCTACGCAGGCATCGAGGGCCGGGTCCAGTTGGTCGCGGTCCACGCCTGCGAGGTACTTGTGGACGAAGTCGTCGATGATGGTATCGCTGTACAGTTGGTGCCGGTCCAAGTCGTTCTTCAGGTCGTTCAGCTTGTTGGGGTCGGTGCCTTTGCTGAGGATGGTGGTGCGGTAGAAATCGGCGAAGGAGCGCTCGATGGTCTCCGTGTCGTTCATGAAGTCCAATACGAACACGTCGTGCTTCTTCGGGTGCGCGCGGTTCAGGCGGCTCAGGGTTTGCACGGCCTTGATTCCTGCAAGCGTCTTATCCACATACATGGTATGCATCAGCGGCTGATCGTAACCGGTTTGGAATTTGTCCGCGCAGATCAGGAAGCGGTAGGGATCCTTCTCCACCATTTCCTCGATCTGGTTGCTGGGGAAACCGTTCAGCGCTGCTTCGGTCATCATCTTGCCGTCCACTTCCTTCTCGCCGCTGAAAGCCACGATGGGACGGTACGGGCTCCTGCGTTCCAGCAGGTAGGCGTTGAAGGCCTGGAAGTATTGGATGGCGCGGTCGATGCCGTTGGTGACAACCATGGCGCGGGCCTCGCCGCCGACTTTGTTCTGTGCCAGCACTTGTTCGTGGAAGTGGTCCACCATGATCTCCGCCTTCATGCGGATGGCGTGCTCGTGCCCTTCCACGTAGCGGCGCAGTTTCTTCTTGGCGCGCTTGGTGTCGAACTCGGGATCCTCCTCCACCTTCTTCACCAGCTTGTAGTAGCTGTCTACCGGCGTGAAGTACTTCAGCACATCCATGATGAAGCCTTCCTGGATGGCCTGCTTCATGGTGTAGGTGTGGAAAGGCTTGTACTTCTTATCCTCGCCGACCATGTACGGTTCGCCGAAGATCTCCAGCGTTTTGCCCTTGGGTGTGGCGGTGAAGGCGAAGTAGCTGGCGTTGGGCAGCATCTTCCGACTGGCGATGATGCGGTTGATCACATCCTCCTGCGTCTCGTCCTCTTCCGCTTCGGTGCCGCTGAGCGCCGTGCTCATCGCGGCCGTGGCCTTGCCGCCTTGGCTGCTGTGCGCTTCGTCAATGATGATGGCGAAGCGGTTGTCCTTGTGCCCGCTCCCGATCTCGTCCAGGATGAAGGGGAACTTTTGGACGGTGGTGATGATGATCTTCTTGCCCTCGCTGATGAACTTGCGCAGGTCGCCGCTCCTGTCCGCATGGCCCACCGTGCTACCCACCTGCATGAACTGCCTGATGGTCTGGTTGATCTGCGTGTCCAGGTTGCGCCGGTCGGTGACCACAATGATGCTATCGAAGTGCGTGCGACCGTTCGCTTGCAGGCCGGTAAGCTGGTGCGCCAACCACGCGATGCTGTTGCTCTTGCCGCTGCCCGCGCTGTGCTGGATCAGGTAGCGCTTGCCCGCACCGTTGTCGTTGGCATCGGCCAGCAACTTGCGCACCACGTCCAATTGGTGGTAGCGCGGGAAGATCTGCGTCTGCTTCTTGCGGCCCGTCTTCGGGTCCTTGAACTCCACCACCTGCGCGTAATTCTCCAGGATATTGGAGAGGCTGAGCGGGGTGAGCACGCGTTTCCAGAGGTAGTCCGTCTTGAGGCCGAGCGGGTTGGGCGGATTGCCCGCGCCATCGTCGTGGCCTTGGTCGAAGGGCAGGAACCAGCTGGCCTTGCCCTTCAGTTCGGTGCAGAACTTCACCTGCGCATCGTCCACGGCGAAGTGTACCACGCAGCGGCCGAACTGGAAGAGCAGTTCCTTGGGGTCGCGGTCGCGCTTGTACTGCTCCACGGCATCCTCCACCGTTTGCTTGGTGAGGCTGTTCTTCAGCTCGAAGGTGGCGATGGGCAGACCGTTGAGGAAGAGGCAGAGGTCCAGCGAGAGCTTGGTGTTGTCCGTGCTGAAGTGCAGTTGACGGGTCACGCTGAAGCGGTTTTCGGCATACTGCTTCTGTGCGGTCTTGTTGCCCAACGAAGGCGTGGGGTAGTACAGGTCGATGTGCAGCGGACCATCATCGAGGCCTTTGCGCAGCACGTGGATCACACCCTCCTTGGCGATCACGCCTTGCAATCGGGCCAGGAAGGTGCGGCGGCGGTGGCTGTCGGTGGCCAGGTCCAGTTCTTCGGCGATCTTGGGCTGTGTGGCTTCGAGGAAGAGGCGCAACTGCCGTAGGTCCACAGCGTGGGCCTTGTCGTAATCGGCACTGTGGCTGGGGATCCAGCACTGGCCATAGGCCGCTTGCGGATCGGCCGCGTTAGCGGAATGGTCCTTGGCTTCTAGGCCATTCGGCTTCGTGGTCAGTTGGGCCACGATCAGGCTTTCGAGGCCCTTTTCGCTTGTGTCTGTTGCCATCGGTCAGCGGTCCAGGATGAATTTGGCCTTGAGGTCGTTCAGCATTTCGAAGGTGGTCACGGTCTTTACATCAAAGGCATCACAGACGGTCGGGATCTTGATGCGCTTCTTGCTTTCTGAACGCACCTCGTGCGTGACCACGGTGTGGCTATGCGCCTTCGCGTAGGCGATCAGCTGCACATCTACCGAGCCATTGAAGTCCCGCTTTGCGGCTCCCGTGAAATGCGTGCTGGCGTTGGCCCATGCTGTTATACCGGCGATGAGCGCATTCGCATTCGCATCCATCGGCATGAACAGTGTCCCGATCCTGGCCAAGCCCCACGTGTTCAACTCACCGCCCCATGGCTCCAGCTCCAAGGTCGCAATGGGTTCAATGCTCAACACATGGTCAGCCTCGGCCTCTACGTCAAGCCAGTCCCAGAATGCTGGGCAAATGTCGAAACCATAATAATGGTTCCGGGCCTGTATGAAGGTGTTGGCATCCAGGCAATAGGGCATTACCTCAGGTTGAGATCATGTGCCAAGCCATCGAAGGCCTTTGTGCTCTTCAGCCCAAGGAGCTTAAAGGCTTCCCGGTAGGGCGTTTCGCCAACCAACGTGCTGGCCACCAGTGCCCGTGTGAAACGCTTACTTGCACGCGATTGCTGGGTAGCGTAGAAATCGCCCCCGCTCTTCTTCTCATCCTTCTTCTTCTGCTTGATCGCGGCGAACAGGGCCTTCAACTGTGCCACCCGCCGGTTGAATTCTTGCTGACCGATGAGGTCCAGATCGCGCAGACGCCGTAGCATCACCATGTTACTCACCTTGAAGTAGCGGACCAAAGCCACCACGGGGTCTTGCTGGTGTTTGTACGCCAGCCATGCGTGGCGCAACTCCTCCGCTGGTACCAGTGCTTCTGCTGCCACTTGATTGCAGAACCGCTCTGTTCTGTGGTCCGATGAATAGGTGTCTTTCAGATTGCTTACCCCGGAGGCCTTCAGGAAAATATGCACCACTTCGTGCATGAGGGTGAACATCTGTGCACCTAGGAAGTCCGTACTGTTGATGAAGATGAGCGGTGCGTATTCATCGGCCAATGCGAATCCACGGAACTCATCCGTGGACAAGGTCCGGTTGTTGTTACTGCCCACAACACCGCTGCGCATCACGAGGATATCATGCTCTTCCACCCTGCTGGTCATGGTGCGTAAGGCTTCCTCCCAGTTCTTCGCTTTGCTGCGGAGTTCTGTTCCGAGGTGCAGTGTGGCCCGGATGTGGGCCGCTGCAGCCAATACAGGCATGGTCTGCGAGATGCTGCCAACGAATGGCAAGGCCTCGAACCCTTCGCGAATAAGGTGGTCCCTGTACCAATCCTGCCGCAGTATGGCCAGATCGAGCGTGTCGATCAGTTCAACGCTGGGTCCACCCACCCCTCTATCATCCAGCGTGCGGAAGTCCGGTATGTCCAACTTCTCTTCCGGAGGTGATTGCAGGAAGAGGTATCCATAGGGTGCATGGGTCTTATCGGCCAGGCGTTGCGCCCAGTCGTCCTTGATCTTGCCACTCTCCTCCCATTCCTCCACACGCTTCACCACCAAGCCCATCTTTTGGGCAAGGTCATCCCGGGTGAGCCGCGCGCGTTCGCGTGCCCACTGCAAGAGATCCGGATTGAGGGTGAGTTCCATGACTACCGTGTCCTACAAAGTTCGCTCATTCGCTGGCGTCGAGTTCTTCTTCCACCTCATCCAGCGCCTCATCCTCCATGGCTGATCTTCTGATCGCCCGATCATCTGATCCTCTGGTATCGCCTTCGCTGCTTCACGCACATCCACCGCACCGGTTACCACATCGGCGATCAGGCGGGTGTGGTACTCGTTCAACATGCTGAGTTCGCGCTCAATAGCCTTAAAGGACACATCTATGTGAGCTACTTGGCGCTCGACCACGCGAACGATCTCATCCTGTTCGTGTCGTGGTGGCACAATCACCGGCAGTGTTTTGTAGTCACTGTTCGAAAGATGCGTTTGGTTGAATCCGTCGTTGTGCCGCATCAAGCCAGGATTGCGGTTGGCGGCGTAGGCTAGAAACTTCGGATTCATCGCGAATGCCCTCAATCGACACACTCGCTGGTTCACGGCATAGAGGGAATCGTCTTCCACCAAGTAAGCACGTGCCAAGGCTCTGCCATTGGGCAGGTCGCTCATTACCATGAGAACGTCACCCTTGATAGCCGTGCAAAAGCTCTGGGTGCAGTGCTTCCTTGACTCACCTTCTGAGGAAACAAAGCGAGCGTTCACGCATATATACTTCCCGTTCGGTTCAATAAAGTTCTCGTGTGCTTTGCCTGATTGAAAGTTCGCAACCGAAGCAAGTCTCCTCACCTCCCAATGCTCCGGCACCTCGCCGAGCCACTCCACGCCGCTGGGTTTGAGCTTCACCCCGGATGGGGCTCCGGGGCTTCGCTCCGGGTCCAGCCCGCGGGTAACGGCGCGCTGGATAATGGCCTGCTTCTGCTCCTGCAAGCGCGCGATGAGGGTGCGCTTGGTGCGGATGTAGCGCTTCACCTTGGCGTCCAAGGCGTGCAGGTAGCGGACGATGTGGTGTTGTTCGTCGGGGGGCGGTAGCAGAGTTGGTTGCCTGAAGAAGACCTCCGGATACAATCGAAGTCGGCTATCCATTACTCCTGTAGAGACGGTCTTGAACAAACCATTATATAGGTCAGTCCGATAGATGTAGTGGAGGTATTGCGGGATGACCTGATCGGTCGTGACACGGAAGACGCTGTATGCCGGACTCGTAATACCGGCTATTGGTGATACCGCTTGACTCCCACGCCAAGCGAGCATGATGTTCATGACTAGATCACCGGGCTCAACAAGCTTGTAGCCGACCAATGTCTTCGCGGTAGTCACCAAACCCGAGCCACCACGCATTGAATCCTTACGCCGTGTGATGCCCGTGTATTGTGAAACCGAAAGCAGGTCTTCCTTGCCGGTCTTGCTCCGCACGTTCACTTCGCGCAGA
>Ga0073899_10004965_pt1 | contig 11635 bp, 9 predicted proteins | sample KloWWTmetaKNB5Ph_FD_88975 | JGI IMG/M metagenome (GOLD analysis project Ga0073899, IMG submission 88975) | Active sludge microbial communities from Klosterneuburg, Austria, studying microevolution and ecology of nitrifiers - Klosterneuburg... | ecosystem: Engineered > WWTP > Aerobic digester >...
CACCATCACCAACAGCGTGGCCCTCGCCGCCGGCACCTCCACGCAGGCGGGCTCGACAACGTCGCGACCGTGCTCGCGGAGCTGGCCGAGAAGTTGGATGGAGCGGCGCTGGCCTCGCTGGCGCCTCTGTCTCCCGTGCCATGGGCGCAGCGGCTCGGCTATCTCCTCGAGCAGGTGGGCGCGGGCGACAAGGCCGAGGTCCTCGCCGAGTACGTCGACGGCGTGGTGAACGAGACGACGGCGTTGATGCCGAGCGCACCCCCAGGCAAAGCGAATCACGATGCGCGGTGGCGCCTCCTGGTGAACGTGCCAGTGGAGCCCGACCTGTGATCCCCCTCCGAAGGGCCGACCCCGCTTCCGATGCGGCTCGAGATCGAGATCAACTCCCGAGAGCACTTCAGCGTGTTCGACCTCGTCGATCGCCAGCACGAGGTTCGCTCGCGCTGGTTCACGGGCGACGCCTCCGTCAAGACCTATCACCTCGACGAGCTCCTCGGCACGAAGCTGCGCGCGCTCTACCAGCGCAAGAAGAGCCGGGACCTCTTCGACCTCTGGACCGCGCACCGGGGCGCGGGGACCGATCCCGAACGCGTCGTCTTCTGCTTCCTACGTTCTGCGCCCCGTTCCGAGCTCGAGCTGACGCGGCTCCTCAGCTTCGGCGGCTTCCGAGCTGTCCGCTTGAAGCACCTCGCTCACGACGCGCTCGGTCACCTCTTCGAGGTAGATCCGCAGCGTCTCGCTGAGCTGGACGTACTCTGGCCACAGCGTCTCGTCGACGAATCGCCGCGGCACCTTCAGCATGACGGTCGTGTAGCGCTGGCCGCGCCGCCGATAGGGCACGAGCTCGTAGCGGCGACAGAGCGCGAGGAACACGCGGCGGGACCAGGCGTCGGCGAGCGTGAACTTGTACTCGATGGGTGGGTCGAGCGCTCGGACCTCTGCGAGCCGCTCGAGGATGCGACGGCGCGCCTCTGCGGCTGCTACACGCTCGCCGTCGGATGTCGTGCCCGCAAAGAGCGCCTCGATCTTCGCAAGCTTCTCGAGGAGGTGGGATTCGTCCATGGGTCAGTGCAGCTGAGGAAGATCGCCTTCGAGCATCGGCTCCATCATGCCCTCGGCCCAGAGCGTCTCTTGCCACGAATGGATGACCATCTCGTCCTCTTTGCAGACCATGCAGAACGCGATGATGGATTCGTCGGGCTCCTTCCGCACCCACATCAGGCCGGGGCACGCCTTGCGGTGGGGCTTCCGACTGCACTCGACGAGGGTCTCGCGGAACGACTGGGCCGGGAGTGGGCCGCCGTACTCGATGAAGCGCGCGACCCGGAGAATGCGCCGACGAAGCCGAGGCTCTTCAGGCAGGTTCCCGTGCTGGTCGAGCCAATGGTTGGGATCGACGACGAGGATCATGAAGCCTGGCTACATCGGTCCGGGCGGGAGTGGAAGCAGGCGTTCCACCCTCAGACCCTTGACGTTGCCGGCCCGTCGGCGCGCGAAGTCGGCGAACCTGTTCCACACATCCTGGCCGCGCCGCGGCCGGAACGCTGCCTTCAGCTCACCTGTTCGACACACTCGGCTCGCGCGGGGGCGGAGACGGGCTCGAAGACCGCCTGCCGTCGAGCGCCGACCGCACCGCGCGCGCCAGCGAGCTGCGATCGAACGGCTTCTCGAGGAACAGCGTGATGGCGGCGGCGGCGGCCTGCTGGCGGTCGATCCACTCGAGCTGTCCGGTGCACAAGATGATCGGCAGGTCGGGTCGGAGCGCGCGCGCCGCCGATGCCAGCGCGATGCCCGTGATCTTCGGCATGGTGTGGTCGGTCAGCAAGAGGTCGTACGCCTCGGGGGCCGCCCTGAGGCGATCGAGGGCGTCTTCGGCCGACGTGGTGACGTTCACGTCGTAGCCAAAGGCCGTGAGCACCCGCAGGCACACGCTGGCGATGAGCGGTTCGTCGTCCACACACAGCACCCGCTCGTGTCCTCGCAGGGTCGCCGGGGGAACGGGAACTTCAGCCTCGGCCGTGATGCCGGCGGGCGCCACCGGGAGGTAGACCACGAAGGTCGAGCCCTTGCCGGGCGCCGTCTCGACGTCGACGGCGCCGCCGTGGCGGCGGGCGATGCCGAGCACCGACGCGAGCCCGAGGCCGGTGCCCTCGCCCACGCCCTTGGTGGTGAAATAGGGCTCGAAGACGCGGGCGAGGACCTCGGGCGTCATGCCGGCGCCGTAGTCCGTGACGCTGAGCATCACGTACTCCCCCTCCGTCAGATCGGTGTTCCGGAGGGCCGCGTCGGCGCCCACGCGACCGGAGCCCACCGCAACGTCGAGCCGCCCGGGGGCGCCCCGCATCGCCTGCGAGGCGTTGGTGCACAGGTTCATCAGCACTTGCTCGATCTCCGCCGCGGCCCCCAGCACCTGGGGACAGCCGGGGTCGACCGAAGCCCGCAGCTCGATGCTGGACGGAAGTGTCTGCCGCAGCAGCGCCAGCGCGCCGTGCACCAGCGCGGGCACTTCGATGGGGCGAAACACGTCGTCGCCACGGCGCGCGAAGGTCAGCGTCGAACGCACCAGCTCTTCCGCGCGCCGCGCAGCGACCTCGACGCTCTGGAGCTCGTCGGTTGGGGGCTCGCCGGCGCTCAGCTTCTCGGCCGCGATCTGGGTCGCACCCAAGATGACCGTCAGAAGGTTGTTGAAGTCGTGGGCCAGGCCCGCGGCCAACCGGCCCAGGGCCTCTTGCTTCTGCGCTTGGCGCAGGCGGTTTCCAAGCTCGCGCTCGCGCTGGTCGGCCTCTTTCTGTGCAGTCAGATCGGAGAAGACCGAGAGGCTGCCGGCGAACTGGTCGCCTTCTAGCCGAGGGACCGCATGCACCACCGCCGGGATGGCGCGGCCCGAGCGATGCCGCAAGGTGAGCTCGTAGCGTCCGGACTCACCCGCGCGTCGGGTTTCGAGCGCCTGGTCGAGTGTGGGGGTGGCCTCGGGCATGACCGTCTCGCTGCCCTCGCGACCGATCAGCTCGCCGGGCTCGTAGCCGAGCATCCGAGCGCCCGCGGCGTTCACGTAGAGCCAGCGGTTGTCGGCGTCCATCACGGCGATGCCCTCGCTCATGGTGTCCACCAGCTCGGCGTGGAAGCGCCTGAGGCGCTCGATCTCGCGCTCTTGGGCGCGCCGCGCGGTCACGTCGTGCATCAGGCCCAGCACGTGCAAACTGCCCGTCTCGTCTTTGACCAGTGAGGTCGAGATCTCGAGCGTGCGCGGCTCGCCGTCGGCGCGGGTGATGGTCCACTCTTCGCGGGCCAGATCGACGCCCTCGCGCATGCTGGCCATGCGCGCCATGGCGCGCTCACGCACCTCGGGGTCGGGGTACAGGGTCTGATACCACCCGAGACGGTTGATCTCGGCCATGGTGAAGCCGGTGATCTCGGTCATGCGCGCGTTCCACGACGTGAAGCGCACGAAGGGGAACTCGGGGATGGCGTGGCACACGCAGATCCCCTCCGAGGCGCGCTCGAACAGGCGGCGACGGAACTCGGCCTCGTCGCGCAAGGCGGCCTCGGCGCGCACCCGACAGAGCTCGGCCTCGGCGCGGGCGGCGAACACGCGCAGCACCTCTTCGACGCCCGCGGTGTCGTGCAGCACGCCATCGTGCATGATCCCCAGCCCGCCGGCCGCTCGACCCGACTCGTCCAGGAGCGGCACGGCCACGTAGGTCGAGACGCCTGCGTCGCGCAGCCAGGCGTCTTCGGGGAAACGGTGCGCGACGTCGGTCTCGAGCACGGTCCGGCCCGAGACGATCACCCCCTCGCACGGCGTGCCGACCACCGAGTATTCGAACGGCTTGGCCAGGTGGTCGGTGTCCCAGAGCGCGAGTGTGCGCACCCGGTCGGCCGGGTCAGTGAGCCGCTCGGTGACGAACGACCAGCGCACCTGAAACGCTCGGGCCAGCTCCGACGCCAGGTTGCGGAAGAAGGCGTCGCCGGTCTGGGCAGCGGTGCCCGCTACCAGCGCGCGCAACACTCGTCCCTCTTCGGCTCGCCACGTCATCGTTAGGCCTGCGACAACCGGGGATCGCAACACAGGGGCGCGGTTCTCGCAACCGCCCCCGAAAGACCCTCACAAAACGCGCGGGCTAGCGCTCGGTATCCGGATCGAGCTCGGCGGCCATGTCCTCCGAGATCCCGTGGCTGACGGTCACGCCGTAGCGGCGGGCGAGGAACTCTTCGATGTCCACCCACTCGCCGTCGATCTCGAAGCGCTTGGTCCAGGCGCACATCTGCACGATCTTTTCGAGCTTGTGCACCTGATCGAGGGCCGCGGTCAGCTCGGCGTTGCGCTGCTCGAGATCGTGGATGCGCTCTGCCACCCGCTGCTCGAGCCCCTCGTAGAGCTGGATGTTCTCCATGGCCACCGCCGTGGAGTCGGCCAGCGCCTGGAGCAGCTTCACCTCGCGGTCGGTCGGCTGGCGCGGCTCGGCCCAGTAGTTGCCAATGGCCCCCACCGGCGCCTTGGTCCGGATCGGCACCATGGCCAGGCTCTTCACGAAGGTCGGCCGGTACGCTTCGGCGGGAATGCGGGGGTCGGCGTAGATGTCGGGGATCACCGCCGGCTCGCGGTGAAGCATCACCCAGCCGCTGATGCAGGCCTCCATCGGGAAGCGCAGCCCCTTCCACAGCGGCGCGATGGCGTCCTCGTCGGCGTAGTAGCAGCGGTCGCCGTCGCGCAGCACGAAAGTGGCGCCGTCTGCCCCCGTCAGCCTGCGGGCCTCGGTGCGCACCACCTGCATCAGCGCCGCCAGGCTGCGGGTGAGGGACACCTCTTGGACCACGTCGACCAGCCGCGACACGCTTGGATCGACGGAAGAGAACGGAGGCGGCATCTTCGGTTTGTGGCTCCGTTTGCCGCTGGGTGCAAGGCTCAGTCGCGCAGGCCCCGCCACACGCCGCTCTGGCCCGCAAACCAGACTTCGCGCGCGCTTCTGCCGATCACCACGTTCAGCGGCTGATCGAGCCCCTCGACCCGGCTCCAGCGCTGGCCGTCGAAGTGGGCGGCGCCGCCGTCGGCCGCGAGCCACACGTCGCTCGCGCCCGTGGCCCAGAGCGCCCGGGGGCCCTGCACCGCCGCGGGTTCCGCCTTCCACTGCTTGCCGTCGAAGTGGTGCACCTGGCTCGGCTCGCGCTCGGCAAGCCAGATGTCCGCGTCGCTGACGGCCCACAGGTGCTCCGCGCGCGAGAACGTCGGCTTCACGTCGAGCGCGCGCCAGCCTGCGTCGCCCAGGCGGTGCACCACGGCGCGGTCCCAGGCGAAGGCCACCTTTCCACACAGCTCGACGCGAGGCACGCCCGGGGGCGGCGCCATCATCGTCCAGCCGGTGTGCCGTTTGACGATGCACAGGCGGTCGGGCGCGCACACCACCTCGGGGTCGTCGTAACCCAGCACGCCGAAGAGCGGCGCCATCGGCAGGCTGCCCAGCTTGCCAATCTCGGACGCGCCGCGCTCCCACCCGCCCTTGCGAAACCGCGCATACACGCCTCGGCCCTGGCTGGTTCCCATCAAGCGCGGCTGATCGTCGCGCCCGAAGTAGAGGGTCACGCTCGGATCGTTCGCGGGTGGCCTGGGCAGCTTCTGAAGCCCCTTGCCGACGTCGAGCCAGGCGTCGTTGCCCAGGGCCGCAACGCGACCCTTCTGACCGAGCGCCAGCGAGTGCACCGGCGCGTCGAGCACGCGCGTGACCGTCAAGAGCTTCACGCTGGCAGGCGGCGGCAAGGGCGCGGCAGTCGGCACGGGCGCCACCGGCGCGGTCACCGGGGCCGCGGACGCGGGCGCAGCGGGCGCGGGCGCGGGCGCAGCGGGCGCGGGCTTCGGCGCTGGCGGTGGGCTGGCGCACGCCGCGCAGGCGAGCAGGCTGAAACCGGCGAGCTTCGACACGGGACGAAGGGCCAATACCACGTGCTACGCTCGGGGCGTGAGTCGCCGCGCCCGCCACCTGGCCCAGCTGCTGGCGGTGCTGTTCGTGGCGCTGGGGCTGCCGGCCCACGCCGCCGGTCCGGTGCTGCACACCTATTTCGAACCCGATCCGAGTGAAGACCTGGCGCTGAACGCCACCACCTCGGACGGCAAGCTGCCGGCCGCCCTCGAGACCCCGAGCGGGGTGGCGCGTGCGCCGGACCCGCTGCGCGCGCCGCGCAACAACGAGCCCACCTACGGCGGGAAATCCACGCCCGGCAGCGTGGACGCAACCTATCGCATCGATCGCAATACCTCGCGCCCCGATCTGGTCAGCTACGACGACCCGTTCATTCCGGCCGTCACCCCGTTCAAGCGCTTGTTTGCCTACGACGTGGTCGAAGAGTCGCTGGAGCTGGGCGTGGCCGACAAGGGCATCAGCAAGCTCTTTATTGGCGGCAGCGTGCGCAGCGGCGACGATCAGTTCTATGCGGACATGAACGTGGATCTGGTGGCGGACACGCCGGTCCGCATCCCGACCGTCGGCCCCGGCGCGCGGGTGCTTTCGGCCCACACCTTGCCCGAGACCCCGTTCCAGCTGCAGCGCGACGGCGCCGAGAACTGGTTCATCCGCGCGAGCGAGAACAAGCGCGTGCGGCTGGTGCTTCAGCTCGCCATCCCGCGGGAGATTTTCGGCAGCCCGTTCGCGCCCGACGCCACCTTCGTCTCGCTGGCGCGCTTCGTGCCCCGCATGCCGCAGTCGATCCGCTCGGCCGGCGAGCGGGTGCTCGAGAAGATCGGCGTGTCGCGCGCCATCACCCCTGCGGCGGCCGTCGCCGCCCTGGTGGCGCACTTCCGCTCGTTCGCGCCGTCGGACGATCGCCCGATCTCGTCCGGGGCCGCGCTGTACGAAGAGCTGGCGCTCAGCAAGAAGGGCGTGTGTCGCCACCGCGCTTATGCCTTCATCATCACCGCCCAGGCGCTGGGGCTGCCCACGCGCATGGTCCGCAACGAAGCCCACGCCTGGGTCGAGGTGTTCGACGCACGCATCTGGCACCGGATCGATCTGGGTGGTGCCGCCGAGCGCCTCGACACCGAGCGCGATCCGGGGCAGCCGATGCACGCACCGCCCAGTGATCCCTTCAACTGGCCCGCCGGCTCCGAGAGCGCGCGGGATCTGGTCGAGCGCACCATGTCGCCGGCCGGCGGCAATCGCCCCTCGGGCGATCGGCCCGGGGGCGACGCGGGCGTCGGCGCTGACGGCGGCGTGACGCTCGCGCCGGCGCCCAGCGCCGGGCCGGGCGCGATGGGCGACGCGGGCACCAGCAGCTTCGACGAGCGCCCGGCATCGAAGGTCGAGGTCCGGCTGGGCAATGGGTCGGTCAGGCGCGGCGAGCCGCTGGCCGTCAGCGGGCGCATCGAATCGAGCGGTGACGGTTGCAAGGGCGTGCGCGTGGACTTCGCGCTGCAGCACGAGTCGGGGAAGCTGATCCCCATTCAGTCGCTCTCGGCGGGCGACGACGGCAAGTACCAGGGCGCCATCGTGGTGCCCCCGCACCTCGAGGTGGGCGAATACGAGCTGGTGGTCTCGACCCCCGGCGACGCCCGTTGCGGCGCAGGGAAGGGCGAGTGAGCGACTTCGTCGTTCCGTTCCTGTACGCGCTGCGCGCCCGGCGCCTGGCGGTCGGCGCGCAAGAAGCGGTGCAGCTGTCCCGGGCGCTGGCCCTGGGCTTGCACGAAAACACGCTCGACGGCTTCTACTACGTGGCGCGCGCGCTGATGGTCCACCGCGAGAGCGACCTGGACAAGTTCGACGAGGCCTTCTTGTCGCACTTCAAGGGGGTGGTGTTCGAGACCGCCAGTGCCTTGAAGGACCTGGAAGAGTGGCTGCGCGATCCGAAGGTGCTCGAAAGCCTGACCGACGAGCAGAAGGCTGCGCTGAAAGAGCTCGATCTGGACGAGCTGCGCGAGCTGCTCGAGCAGCGCCTGCGCGAGCAGAAAGAGCGGCACGAGGGCGGCAGCAAGTGGATCGGCACCGGCGGCACCAGCCCGTTCGGCACCGGCGGCTACCACCCCAGCGGCATCAGCATGCGCGCCGGCTCGCAGGGGCGCGGCGGGCGCAGCGCCATGAGCATGGCCGACGCGCGACGGTATCGCCCGTATCGCTCGGATCTGGTGCTCGACGTGCGGCAGATCGAGGTCGCGTTGCGCAAGCTGCGCTCGTTCACCCGCGAAGGCGCCCTGGACGAGCTGGATCTCGAGGGCACCATCGACGCCACTGCCAAGAACGGCGGCGAGCTCGAGATCGTCACCCGCCCGCCGCGCCGCAGCAACCTGCGCGTGCTGCTGTTGATGGACGTGGGCGGGTCGATGGACCCCTTCGCGCACACCTGCTCGCAGCTGTTCAGCGCCGCGCGCCGTGCGTCGAACTTCCGCGAGCTTCGCACGTACTACTTCCACAACACGGTCTACGGCCGGGTGTACTCGACCGACGGGCTGATGGACCCGATCGAGGTGCCGCGCCTGGTCGATCAGCTGAACGGCCGCTGGAAGGTGATCTTCGTGGGCGACGCGGCGATGGCCCCCGGCGAGCTGCTCGGCACCGGGCCCTGGGGCTCGCCCGCCGGCGAGCGCACGCTGTCGGGCCTGGATTGGCTGACGTTCATCCACGAGCGCTTCGAGCGCTGCGTGTGGCTGAACCCCGACCCGCCGGAATACTGGAACGGTGGCACCGCCAAGGCCATCGGCGAGGTCATCTCGATGCACCACCTGACCCTCGAGGGGCTGACCGAGGCAATGGCGCAGCTCTCGAAGGTGCGCGCCGTGAAGGCCGGCTACTTGTCCGCGACCTGACAGTGCTTCGCGACGCACTTGGCGGTCTTGTTTGCGGGGTACTGCGGCATGCATGCCGGGCAACCGACGGGGCCCGAGGGGCACACGGCCTTGTGCAGGGCGTCGCCGCCCTTCTTCGCCACGGCGATCAGCTCGTAGTCGTTCGAGCCGCAGCCCTCGCAGCAGTCCAAGCCCATGCGCAGCGTGCAGTCGTCGTCGATGTTGCAGGCCGAGAGCGCGTCCACCTGGCGCACGTCGAACGCCTGACAGCTGCCCGCGCTGCAGGTGGCGCCCAGGTTCGGGTTCACGGCGGTGGCGCAGTCGCAGACCGGTCCGCCGCACGAGCACTGCGCCTGGTACTTCGAGTTGACCGCCTGGAAGTCTTTCAGCTCGGGGACGCCGCACAGGCAGCAGTCTTGCGTCGCCAGGATGCAGTCGGGGGGCTCGGCGCACTGCTTCGCCTCGGGCCCGCAGCTGTTCTGACCGCCGCTGCCCGCCACGCCGCCGCCACCAGCCACGCCGCCCGAGCCGCCGCTGCCCGAGCTGCCGCCGCTGCCCGAGCTGCCGCCGCTACCCGAGCTGCCGCCCGCGCCACCGCCAGCCGACCCGCCGGCCGCGTCAGAGGTCGAGCTGCCGCCGCAGCCGGCAGCCAGAGCCGAAAACGCCAGAGCGCCCAGGATCGCGAGAGCACGCATGCCCGGGGCCTCAGCAATGCACGTGCCACGGCGATACGCCGCGTTCCCCCAGGGGTTCCGTCGATCCCACCTGGCCCAGCGTGTGCCAAGCCACGACTTCGATTCCGTGCTGGATCCGTTCGGTCCTAGTCTGAGGGCCGATGCGCGGCGGCACCCTCGGCTTGGCACTCGCGCTGCTCTTCGCGGCGGCGCCGGCCCCGGCCACGCCGGCATGCGAGCCCGGGATCGCCGCGTGGGTCGAGCGCTGCCAGGCGAGCACAGGGCTGCCGCTCGAGATCCTCACCTGCGATCGCGGGGTCCTGGTGGTGCGCTCCCCCGAGGCTCGACTCGAGGTCGAGCTCCGCGCGAAGTCCGAGCGAAGCTTCCGCGCCGCCGGCGAAATCGGGCTCTCGCCCGTGGGGCAGTTCCCCGACTGGTCGCAAGAGAGCGCGCCGCGCCGACGAGCGCTCGACGCGCTGGTGACGTGCGCGAGCCGCGACGCCGACTTGCCACTGGGTTCGGCGACTCACGCGGCCTCTCCGTCGCGGGCGGCCCGGCCACCGTGGCTCTTGCTGGCGGCGATCGCGGCCCTCGCAATCGTCGCCCGAAAGCCGCCACGCGAGGCCATGCTGGCGCTGCTGCTCGGAGCTCTCACCGGCGTGATGCGCTGGCTGATGGTGGGCGGCTCGTACTTCCACCAGAACGGGCAGGGGCCCGCCTGGGTGGGATACGCGCGCGCCGACGATCCCGGGCTTGCCAGCTATGGCCCGGGCTTTCCGGAGCTGTTCAAGCTGGCCGCCCGGAGCTTCGGCGAGCGCCCCGAGCTCGGGGTTCGGCTGGTGCAGTCGGTGCTGGCGGCAGCCTGCGTGCCCGCAGCGTGGCTTGTCGCACGCCGCCTGGGCGCAGCACCCTGGCTGGCGGCGGCGACCGCGCTGATCGGCGCGCTCGATCCCTTGCTGGCGCGCCTCTCCGGCTCCGAGTCGTACTTCGGCGTCGCGCTGTCGCTGGGCATGTGCGCCACGGCAGCGTGCGCGTGCGCCGCGCCCAGGCTCCGCGACCCGAGGTTCTGGCTGCCGGTGCTGGCAGCCGGTCTGCTGTTGGCGCAGTCGGTGCGCGTGCACCCCGTGGCGTGGCCTGCGGCGCTCGTCACACCGCTGCCGCTGCTCTTCGGTCCGGGCTCGTTCCGGCGTCGCGCGACGCTGGCGACGGCGGGTGCGCTCGCGGTCGCCGTCGTGGTCGCCGTGATCAGCGGGCCGCAGGTGGCGGCCGTGCTGCGCGGAACGCTGGGGCAGAAGTGGCTCCCTGGAACGGGCATTCGCTGGGAGCTGTTCGATCACACGGGCGTTCGACTGCTGTTCGCGCTGGTGATCGCGCTGGGCTTGGCGCTCCGCTCTTGGCGCGGGTGGGCGCTGATCGTCGCGGGGCTTTGCAGCCTGTTTCTGGCCCAGGCCACCGATCTGCTGAGCGACCCGAACCCCGCGCTCACCGCGGCGCACCAGGCGCTGTTCTGGCCCGCCGCGGTGACGCTGATCGCGGTGGTCGCCACCCGCCTTCGTCGCCTGCGGCAGGCGCAGCGGCTCGCAGCGGCGGTGATGGTCGTAGCAGCGCTCGCGGCCAGCGCGTCGCGGCACGCGCTGGCGCTGCCGTGCACCGACGCCCTCGAGGCCAGCTTCGCCGACGAATGGAAGCGCACGTTGCCCGCGGGTGCGCGCGTCGCCTATCTGGAGCGCGCCGGCTCGCAGATCAGCGTGCTGCCGCTGCCCGCCGGGCAGCGCGCGGCGCTCACACCGCTCGACGCCAACCTGGCACTCGGCGCGCTTCCGCCGCCGGCCCTCTACTTCCGCTCGTCGCTGTGCTCCACCCCGGCGGGGGCCCCGACCTGCGAGGCGCTCGAGCGGGGCGCGAGGCTCGAGCTCTTGAGCGAGCGCAGCTTGCCGTCGCGACCCAGCATGCGCTGGCATGGTTATCTGACGAACGAGGTGCGCGTGGCGCTGTATCGGGTGCTGCCATGAACCGGCGAGCCTTGCTGCTGGTGCTGAGCGTTGCTGCGCTGGCCAGGGCCGGTGAGGCGGTGATCGAGCCCGGCCGCGAGGGCGAGGTGCTGGCGCTGCTGGCGCCCTACCAGCTCGGGCGCGAAGTCGCCGCGGGCTGGAAGCTGTGGAACGTGCGGATCGGCTCGCGCGAGATCGTGATC
>Ga0073899_10004966_pt1 | contig 11635 bp, 10 predicted proteins | sample KloWWTmetaKNB5Ph_FD_88975 | JGI IMG/M metagenome (GOLD analysis project Ga0073899, IMG submission 88975) | Active sludge microbial communities from Klosterneuburg, Austria, studying microevolution and ecology of nitrifiers - Klosterneuburg... | ecosystem: Engineered > WWTP > Aerobic digester >...
CCTTCTGAAAGACGAGCATGACCACCCCACTCACCAAAGTCCTGTACACCGCCGTTGCCACCTCCACCGGAGGACGAGACGGAAAGTCCGTCAGCTCCGACGGCCTGCTGGACGTGCGGATCGCCCCCCCGAAGGAACTCGGCGGCCCCGGCGGCGCCACCAACCCCGAGCAGTTGTTTGCGGCCGGCTACTCCGCCTGCTTCATCGGCGCGCTCAAGCACGTCGCCAGCCTGCAGAAGATCGCCGTGCCGGCGGACACCTCGATCACCGCATCGGTCGGCATCGGCCCGATTCCGGCGGGCTTCGGCATCAACGCCAAACTGGTGGTCAGCGTGCCCGGCGTGGACCGCGCCGTGGCGCAGAAACTGGTGGATGCCGCCCACCAGGTGTGCCCCTACTCCAACGCCACGCGCGGCAACATCGAAGTCACCATCACACTGGCCTGAAGTGTGCGGCGCCCGGCCCGTCCGGGCCGGATCAAGTGGCCGGATTGACATGCGTCAAATGCCCGACAGGCAAACAGGTGCAAGCTTGGGCTCAGCTTGAGCGGCGATCATGTGCGAACGTGCACCCAATCACAATGCCCGCCGGGCCAGCACGAGGAGACACCATGAAACTGGCCTTGCTGTCGGACATCCATGCCAATCTGCAGGCGTTTGACGCCTGCGTGGCCCATGCCCGCGCCGTGGGCGCCCAGCGCTTTGCGCTGCTGGGCGACCTGGTCGGCTATGGCGCCGATCCGGTCGCCGTGTTGCAGGGGGTGATGCAACTTGCCAAAGAAGGCGCCATCGTGCTCCAGGGCAACCACGACGAAATGGCCGTGACGCCAGACGGCGCCAACAAAACGCTTGGCGGCAGCACGGCCGACTGGACCCATGCCCAGCTCGACGACGCGCAACGCAACTTCCTCGCCGCACTGCCCCTGACGCACCAGGAAGACGCCGTCCTGCTGGTGCATGCCAGCGCCGATGCGCCCGGGCGCTGGCGCTACGTCGACGACGAGCGCAGCGCCAACGCCAGCCTCGACGCAGCCACGGCATTCCCCGCCGTGCGCTACGTTTTTGGCGGACATGTGCACCACCAGGCCTTGTACTACCGGGGCAGCGGGCGCGGACTGATGCGGTTTGCGCCCACCGCGGGCGTGCCGGTGCCCATGCCACACCACCGGTACTGGGTGGCCACCATCGGCTCGGTCGGCCAGCCGCGGGACGGCGACCCCCGCGCGATGTACGCCATGTTTGACACGACGGCCGCGCAGCTCACGTTCCACCGCGTGGCCTACGACCACCAGTCCGCGGCTGCAGCGATACGGCGTGCCGGACTGCCGGAATACTTTGCCCAAAGGCTGGAGGATGGACGTTGAAACTGCTTGAACCCGGCGCCGAACTGGACGGCTTTGTCATTGACGACTGCCTGCACGCAGGCGGCATGGCCCATATCTACCGGGTGCACTACGCCGCTGGACCACGCGACCCCGGATTTCCGCTGGCCATGAAAATCCCGCGCATGACCGCTGGCGACGGCGCTGAAAACATCGTCAGCTTTGAAGTCGAGCACCAGATCCTGCAAGTGCTCACCGGCCCGCACGTGCCGCGTTTTGTGGCCGCAGGCGACCTCGACAACATTCCCTACCTGGACATGGAGTACGTCGAGGGCGAGACGCTGCAGCACTGGCTGGACCTGCCTGAGCGGCCAGATACGGCCACACTGACACGCCTGGGCGCGGCCATGGCGCGCGCGGCACACAGCCTGCACAAGCAGAACGTCTGCCATCTCGACCTCAAGCCGGCCAACGTGCTGTTCCGAAGCGATGGTTCCGCCGTGCTGCTGGACTTTGGCCTGTCGTGCCACGCGCATTACCCCGACCTGCTGGCCGAGGAACTTCGCAAGGCGATCGGATCGCCCGCCTGGATTGCCCCCGAACAGGTGGTGGGCGTACGCGGCGACCCGCGCAGCGACATCTTTGCCATCGGTGTCATGCTTTACGAACTGGCGACCGGCGAACTGCCTTTCGGAGCGCCGCAGACCGCCGGCGGCATGCGCCAGCGCCTGTGGATGGACCCGCCGCCGCCCCGCAAGCTGCGCCCCGAGCTGCCGGAATGGCTGCAGGAAATCATCCTGCGCTGCCTGGAGCCGGTGGCAGCGCAGCGTTACCCCTCGGCGGCCCACCTGACTTTCGATCTGACCCACCCGGACCAGGTCCAGGTCACCGAGCGCGGCCGCAAGACCGCGGGCACCGGGTTTCGCGTCCACTTCAAGCGCTGGCTCAAGGCGGCGGGCATGCAGTATCAGCCCAGCCCGCTGCCGTCGCAGCAGATCGACGAAGTGCCGATCCTGCTGGTGGCCGTGCCCCACAAGGACGTGACCGACGCCACGCTGTATTCGCTGCGCCAGGCGGTAGAACGCTCGCTGGGCATCCGCCCCGGCGCACGGCTGGCCTGCCTGACCGTCATTTCGCCCGGCGACACCAGCACCTCCGACCGTGAAAAAAGCGAAACCAGCGTGCACCGTCGCTACCTGACCATGCTGCGCCAATGGGCCCAGCCGATCGACCTGAGCGGCCACCAGACCTCGTACCACGTCATCGAATCCGGCGATGTGGCCCAGGCCATCGTGCGTTATGCCGAAGGCAACAACGTCAGCATGATCGTCATGGGGGCGGCCACCCACGGCGTGCAAATGCAGCGCTTCTTGGCCACCGTGCCGATCAAGGTGGCGATGGACGCGCCCTGCACGGTGATCCTGGTCAAGCAGACCCTGCCCTTTGACCAGCTGGCGCAAGCCCCTGCACCCGCCTGAGCGGTCCCACAACCAACGACAATCCCGGGCATGAACACCGCATCGCCCGCCCGGGACGCCGCCCAACGGGGCGACACCCACCCTTATGCCGCGCTGACGCCCGACGTCGTACTGGACGCGCTGGCCAGCGTCGGCCTGTACGGCGACGGCCGGCTGACCGCCTTGAGCTCCTACGAAAACCGGGTGTACCAGATCCACCTGGAGGAACCCCATGCGGGGCACGCGGCGGTGGTCACCAAGTTTTACCGGCCCGGCCGCTGGACGCCTGAACAGATCGGGGAAGAGCACGCCTTTGCCGCGGAACTGATGGCGCAGGAAATTCCGGTCGTCGGACCCCTCGTGTTGAACGGCGCCACGCTGCACAACTACGGCGGGTTTGCCTTCAGTGTCAGCCCGTGGCGCGGTGGACGGGCGCCGGAACTCGACGACTTCGAGGTGCTGGAATGGATTGGCCGCTTCCTGGCGCGCATCCACACCGTGGGTGCGGCCCGCCCCTTTGCCGCAAGGCCGGCGCTGGACCTCCAGGGCTTTGCCATCGAACCCCGCGACTGGCTCCTGGCACACGACATGATCCCGCTGGATGTGCAGGGCGCTTGGCACGACGCCTGTCAAAAAGCTATTCAATTAATAGCAAACAATGGCCAAATCACGCCGGGAAATGGCCTGAATGGCTCCAATATCCGGCTGCATGGCGATTGCCACCCCGGCAACATCCTCTGGACGCCTGGCGACCGGCCCGGCGCTGGCCCGCACTTCGTGGATCTGGACGATGCCCGTATGGGGCCGGCCGTTCAGGACCTGTGGATGCTGCTGTCAGGAGACCGCCGCCAGCGCACCGCGCAACTTGGCGCGCTGCTCGACGGCTACGAACAGTTCCGCCCTTTCGACCGCCGCGAGCTGGCCCTGATCGAGCCGCTGCGCACGCTGCGCCTGATCCACTACAGCGCCTGGCTCGCCCGCCGCTGGGACGACCCGATCTTTCCGATCAACTTCCCCTGGTTCGGCACCAGCGACTACTGGCGTGGCCAGGTGGACACGCTACATGAGCAGATCGAGGCGATGCAGGAAGCGCCGCTGGATTGCGGATAACGCAATGCAGTCTTGGCACCGCCTTGCCAGAACCCGCCCCGCGGCGTCAAGAACCCTTGGCCTTGACCCCATAAGGGCAGTGACCAGGCTTTGGGCCGACCTGTGGATGCAGGCGGCAGGTGTTGGGCCGCTGTGCGTACACCGTGCACCGCCGGGTCTGCGCATCCAGAAATTGGCAGTCGCCGTTCGCACGGCGCGCCAGGGTGAAGATGCTGTTCTTGAAGTTGAAATGCGCAACCAGGCCCGCCTTGCCAAGCCGCTTCGCGATCTTCTTGGGTTCTTCGTGCTCGGCCTCAAAAGGATCGACCAGCTGCAGGCGTACCAGGTCCGGCAACTTGACTTCCACCGGCATGGTGCAGCAGTTGGCCACGCAGGTGTCGCACAGCCCGTTGCGGTACCGCGTCCAAGTCTCCAGGCGGTCGACATCCACAAAGCTGATTGAAGTCTTCACGGTTGAACGCGTTTGGTTGAACTTTGAATGCCGCAGTCCGCTACCGAACCCTGCTGGACTTCAGCACGTCTTGCGCAGACCCCGAAACCACCCCGAAAAGCAAAAAAGCCCATCACATGGGACGGGCTTCTGCGGCATTTTGGTGCCCATGGCGGGAATCGGACCCACGACCTCTCCCTTACCAAGGGAGTGCTCTGCCACTGAGCCACATGGGCACTAAAAATGGAGCGGGATAAGAGACTCGAACTCTCGACCTATACCTTGGCAAGGTATCGCTCTACCAACTGAGCTAATCCCGCAGAACTGTTCCTTGATGAATCCATCGGCTGACACACCTTGTGCATCCACCGATGTTCTTCAAAGAAAAAGCCCAACTTGGTCAGATGGGCTTTTAAATTTGGTGGCCTGGGACGGAATCGAACCATCGACACGCGGATTTTCAATCCGCTGCTCTACCAACTGAGCTACCGGGCCGGGAGCCAAATTATAACAGGAGAAATGGCCATTTTCAGACTCAATTTCCCGGATGTCGTTTGCCACGTGAGAGATCGACGCCCAACTGCTTCAGTTTGCGGTACAGGTGGGTCCGCTCCAGGCCGGTCTTCTCGGCCACGCGGGTCATGGAGCCGCCCTCCTTGGCCAGATGAAATTCAAAATAGGCTTTCTCGAACTCGTCCCGCGCGTCGCGCAGCGGCTTGTCGAGCTCGAAATTCTGACGGCCCACAGGGCCCAGATCCTGCGCAGCTGGCAAAGGCAACCCGCCCGCCATGGCCGCATGCATCGCCACATCCACCGAGGCCAGGGTCGCGGCAGCCCCTGCAAGACCTTTGCGCGCGCTTTCACGCGCGAGACCCTGCTCCACGGCCTTGAGCAGCTTTTGCAGGGTGATCGGCTTTTCGAGGAACGCATGGGCGCCAATCCGTGTGGCTTCTACGGCGGTATCGATGGTGGCATGACCGCTCATCATGATCACCGGCATGCTCAGGAGGCCCCCTGTAGACCACTCCTTGAGCAAGGTGACGCCATCGGTGTCGGGCATCCAGATGTCCAGCAGCACCAGATCAGGACGCGACCGGATCCTTGATGCGCGAGCCTGGGCGGCATTTTCTGCAAGTTCGACGTTGTGGCCTTCGTCGTTGAGGATTTCCGACAGCAGATCGCGGATACCGAGTTCGTCGTCGACCACCAATATGTTTGCCATGATTGCTGTGTTTATCCCTTGGGTGTGGCTGCAACTGCCATCAGGCGGTCTGCGTGTTGTCCAAGGCGAATGATAGCGACACTTGTGCGCCCCGGACGACCCCGTCCGACATGCGGTTGGAGATATCCACACGGGCACCGTGCTCGTCAGCAATTTTCTTGACGACAGCCAGTCCCAGGCCCGTGCCCCGGGCCTTGGTGGTGACATAGGGTTCGAACGCACGTTTGAGGATGTTCTCGGGGAAGCCTGTGCCCTGGTCGAGCACGCTCAAGCGCACGCGCCGGCTCGATTCCAGCCACTGCGTGCGTATGCACACCGTGCCGGCCGCCTCTGCGGGTTGCACGGCATCCGATGCATCCTGTGCATTCTGAAGGAGGTTATGAATCACCTGCCGCAGCTGCTGCGCGTCACCACGCACCGGTGGACACGCCGGGTCCAGCTCTGCCTGGATCCGGCTGCTGTCCTCACCCGGCTCGGTGCCGTAGAGCTGGAGCACATCGACAACCAGCGCATTGAGATCCAGCGGCTTCAGTTCGGCAGCCGGCAGGCGGGCGTAGTCGCGAAACTCATTGACCAGCCTCTTCAACGCATCGACCTGGTCCACGATGGTCTTGACCGATTTGGTCAGGATCATTTTGTCAGGAGGATCGAGCTTGGCCGCCAGCTTCATCTCAAGCCGTTCGGCTGAGAGCTGGATCGGTGTCAGCGGATTCTTGATCTCGTGCGCGAGGCGGCGCGCCACCTCGCCCCAAGCCTGCGCCCGTTGCGCCGACACGATCTCGGAAATGTCGTCGAACACCAGGAGCCGCGTCGCATCCGGCAGAAAGGCGCCCCGTGCGACCAGGGTGATCGAATCGTGGGGCATGCCCTGCGGTGATGCATGGAGCTCAAAGGACTGCTGCCAATGGTCCAGGCCATGCTGAATGCGTTCGCCCTGAAACGACTCAAACTGCGCCATCACATTGCTGGAGAATCCATCCAGACCCGGGATTGCCGCCAGGGGTCGCCCCTCGAACGCAGCCAGGGGTGCGCGCAGGATCCGCGTCGCACCGGGGTTGGAAGAGAGGACCACGCCCTGCGCATCCAGCACGATGACACCAGCGGTCAGGTTGTCGAGGATGGTCTGCAAGTTGGCACGCGCATCATCCAGCTGCGCCATGCTGTGCTCCACGGCCCCGCGGGCATCCGCCAGTTGCTGGGTCATGTCGGCAAATGAACGGGTCAACCCGCCGAGCTCATCCTTGCCTTGCAAGACGGCTTTGGGGGTGAGGTCCCCGGACGCCACCTGACGCACGCCGTCGGCCAGCAGCAACAGCGGTCGGGCCAGCTGATTGCCCAAGACCACAGCCAGCAGCACCGCACCGAACACGGCCAGAAACAGGCTGAGCGTGAGCGTGCCGATGTACATGCGCCGCAAACCGTCCCGGCCGAGCGCCCGCTCCTGGTATTCGCGATGGGCCTCCTGAACGGCAATGGCATTGGACACCAGCGTGGATGGCAGGGCCTGCGTGACCTGCAGGAAACGCGGCTCTGCCAGCAGCCCGATACTGGGGGTTGACACCACCGCAATGGCCTTGATGCGTGCGTTGCTCGTGGCACCAGCAACGGGCTCGTCAATCCCCTCCACCTGGGCCACGACACGCTGGGCACGGGCAGCACGCAATTGTTGCGTGGTAGGTCGATCAGGATTGAGCTGGAACCGCGACTGCCCTGCGCTGGCAATCATGTTGCCTGCAGCGCTCCACAGCACCACATCGCTGGCATCGAGCTGTTCGCGCACACGGTCAAGACTGAGCGCCGCGCTGGCATCGGTCGTCGCGGAGAGCTGACTCGCAGCGGCTCGGGTTTTGCTGGACAGATCGTTGCTCAGGGCATCCAGCGTGGCACGGCCCAGGCTCAGCCCCGCACCCAGTGCCCCTTCGACCTTGACGTCAAACCAGCTCTCGATCGAGCGGGAAACGAACTGGTAGGACACAACGTAAATCAATACGCCCGGCATGAAGCCGACCAGCGCAAAAATCGCCGCCAGCTTGACGAGCAGACGGCTGCCAAACTTGCCGCGCCGCAATCGCAGCAGCAGCCGGACGATGACCCAGGCGATCACGGCCACCAACAGAGCCGCGACCACCACATTCAGAACGAACAGGCGGGCATAGTTGCGTTCGTAAAGCTCCCGGTTGTTGGTGGCCTGGGTCAGGAGGAAGAGCAGCACAAGTCCCAGAGCGACCATGACCGCCACGCCGATGCCTACCGCCCATCGCATGGCGCGTGACTGATGCACGTGCGGCGTAACCCGGCCCCACCCTGGCAAGGTCATTTCCCGACCTCTGTATTCAGGCGGTAGTTGCGGGACGCCCCCAGGTTCCATTCGGACTGACCCACCACGCCAATCTGGAAGGGACGGGGCAGTTGGGACATGTCCAGCCGGAAGCGAAACTCGACGTTGTGCCGCGTATCGGCCTCCAGCGCGCTGGCGTCCGCGATCTTCCAGCGCGAAATGCGCTGTATGGCCTGGAGCGCGTCCTGCAATGAATCGAAATTCTGGCTGAAGCTGACCCCAAGACCCACATTACCGATCGGGTCGGGGGACATATTGAGGCGCCAGCGGCGCGTCAGTGGCTGGTAGGCCAGGCGGATATGCTTCACGGCCACGGACACCTTGCGGTCGTACCAGTACCAGCGGTCACGCAGAAGATCCGCTTCTGCAACAAAAAACATGGCGACACCCTTGTTCAGGGCGTCCTCGACGATGGAGGGCAGGTCCAGCTTGATCTGCGCAGTCAGAAACAGGCCGTCGTCAGAGCGATCAACCCGCAATTGGGCGATTTCGACCGAACTCACCTCGGCATGGGCCGGCAGCAGCAGCCCCGCCAGCACCAGAAACCAGGCCAGCCAGCGGCCTCGCCTACATCGGACGCTTCTGAAGCAACGCGTAAAAAAATCCGTCGTGATCACCGTCCTGATTGTCCGGGACAGCGCCGGCATGCGCCCGAAAATGGGGCATTAAATGCCCGGGCGACGGTTGCAACATCGCATTGGTGTTGTTTGCAACAAACGCTTTGATCTGGTCGCTGCCTTCCGGACGGAATACCGAGCAGGTGCAATACAAGAGTCGTCCACCCGGCTTGAGCAACGGCCAGAGAACCTTCAAAAGATGCGCCTGGATAGCGGCAAGCTGCGCAATATCGCTTTCGCGACGCAGCCAGCGCACATCCGGATGGCGGCGGACGATGCCCGAGGCGGTGCATGGAGCATCGAGCAGAATCGCGTCGAAGGGTTCGCCGCGCCACCAGGCCTTCGGCTGGGCGGCATCGGCAGCGATGACTTCGGCGACAAGTCCAAGGCGCTGCAGGGTTTGCCTGATCCGCTCACAACGCTGGGCGTCAATATCCAGCGCGGTCACGCGGGCAGCCGAGCACTCCAGCAGGTGCGCGGTCTTTCCGCCTGGCGCGGCACAGGCGTCCAGAATGTTCAGTGGCGCCGAAGCATCCAGCCCCTGGAGCAGGAGAGGTGCGGCCCACTGCGCTCCGGCATCCTGAACCGACACCACACCCTCAGCAAAACCGGGAATATCCTGCACCGCCCTCGGATGATGTAGCAGTACGCCCGTCGCGCCCTGGGCCACCGCATCGATCCCCTCCGCCTGCAGGGTCTGAAGATACTGGGCCACAGTGGCACGCCGGGCGTTCACGCGCAGGGTCATGGGTGCCGGCGTGTTGCTGGCCGTCAGGATGGCCTCCCATTGTTCTGGATGCTCTTTCTTCAACCGGTCAATCCACCAGCGCGGATGGTTCCACTTCGCCACGGGGTCCCCGTCCGTGGCGCACACCAGCGCATCACGTTCACGCAGGAAGCGTCGCAGGCACCCGTTGATGAAGCTGGCTTGCGGACGGGTGGCCTGATTCCGCTTGGCTGCCTCGACCGCCTGATCGACCAGGGTGAAAGCCTCATAGGGCGCATCGCCTTCGTTCCAGATGAGCGCCAGTGCCGTGCACAGCAAAGCGTCCACGGGATCGGGTGGCGCACGGCGGGCCAGCTGTCGGCGCAAGGCTTCGGCCCGGCCCAGCGAGCGCATGACGTGGAACGAGAGGGCCTGGACGCCGGGGCGCAGCTCCCTGTCCACGCGGTCCAGAACAGCCGTCAGGGAGCGGCCGGCGCGCACATCAGCGAGGACATGGGCGGTAGCCTGAAGTTGTCGCCACAAGGGGATTTGCACCATAGTCAATCGTCAAGGTTCCACATTCAGCATCGGGGAGCCATCCGTGCGCTGGGCATTGAGGGTTGCCGCAGGTTTGAAGCCCCACACAAGGGCCAGAAGCAGCGCGGGAAACTGCCGGATGGCTGCGTTATAAGTTTGTACAGATGCGTCAAACAGCTGTCCCGGGACCACCGCCTGATCGGCCAGGCGCGCGAGGCGCATCTGCAACCCGTCTGGCAAAGCCGCAAGGACGTTGTCGCTTGCCTGCAGCGCGGCCGACTGCCACACACCATCCAGCACATCCTGCGCGGCAGAGAGTGTGGCAATGGCATGCGGATCCAGAGGCTGTGCGCGTGCATTGGCCAGTGCACGGACGTACTGCTCACCGGCAGCGCCAAGGCGCTCCCATGGAAGCGTTGGCTGCTCCGCCCCGGTGGTCGGCATCCCCGGCATTGGAATCGAGGCCTGAATCAAGGCAGGTTGCACCGAAAGAACGTTGTCGAGCACCGAGAAGGCCTTGACCACCTCGGCGCGCAGGCGCACCAGACGGTTGTAGGCACCGATCGCCCAGAACAGCGCAACCGCCGCCAGAAACGCCATGACGAACGATGCCGTCATGACCGGGGATCGGAAAAAAAGAAAACGGCCTGCTTCACGATCTTCTCAATGAAAAACGCCCAAAGCCAATATGAAATGGTCTTTGGGCGCTATGGATAGTGAAGTTAACGCTTAATCAGCAACAGAGCCTTCGTTGCTTGCGGAAGACTCCACCACTTCGCTGGCTTCCGCCAGTTCCGCGGCCTCCGCCTCGGCAATGGCGCGGCGCTCAGCGTCGTCCATGAGGTCCTTGGCCTTGCGCGCCTGATGGTACGCCATACCCGTACCTGCGGGAATCAGGCGACCGACAATGACGTTTTCCTTGAGGCCACGCAGTTCGTCTCGCTTGCCCATGATCGCGGCCTCGGTCAGCACGCGCGTGGTTTCCTGGAAGGAAGCAGCGGAGATGAACGAGTCCGTGGACAGGGAAGCCTTGGTAATACCCAACAACAGGTTGGTATAGGTCACCGGGATCTTGCCAGCGGCACGCAGTGCGTCGTTGGTGTCCAGCATTTCCGAACGTTCCACCTGCTCACCAGCAATGTAGGTGGACTCGCCCGGATTCTCGACCACAACACGACGCAGCATCTGGCGCACGATCACTTCGATGTGCTTGTCGTTGATCTTTACACCCTGCAGACGGTACACGTCCTGCACCTCATCGACGATGTAGCGCGCCAGCTCTTCCACGCCCAGCAGGCGCAGGATGTCCTGCGGATCGGCAGGACCGTCCACGATGCTCTCGCCCTTGTTGACGACCTGGCCTTCGTGCACCAGGATGTTCTTTTCCTTCGGAATCAGCTCGTCCCAGACTTTGCCTTCCGGGTCGGTGATCTGCAGGCGGACCTTGCCCTTGGTTTCCTTGCCGAACGACACGGTACCGGTCATTTCAGCCAGCATGCCCTTGTCTTTCGGAGAACGGGCTTCGAACAACTCGGCCACACGCGGCAGACCGCCGGTAATGTCGCGGGTCTTCTGGCCTTCCACAGGAATACGCGCCAGCACTTCGCCGGGGCCCACATCCTGACCGTCGCGGACCTGGATCAGGGAGCCGATCTGGAAGCCGATGGTCACCGAGTGATCCGTGCCTGGAATTTTGACTTCGTTGCCTGATACATCGATCAGCTTGACCTGGGGACGGATCACCTTGGCCGCACCACGGCGCTTGGGGTCGATCACCACCAGCGTGGACAAGCCAGTGACTTCGTCCACCTGCTTGGCCACCGTGAGGCCCTCTTCGACGTTCTCGAACTTCGCCTGACCGGCGAATTCGGTGATGATCGGGCGGGTCAGCGGATCC
>Ga0073899_10004967_pt1 | contig 11634 bp, 13 predicted proteins | sample KloWWTmetaKNB5Ph_FD_88975 | JGI IMG/M metagenome (GOLD analysis project Ga0073899, IMG submission 88975) | Active sludge microbial communities from Klosterneuburg, Austria, studying microevolution and ecology of nitrifiers - Klosterneuburg... | ecosystem: Engineered > WWTP > Aerobic digester >...
AGCGAGCGCAGTCGCAAAGCGGAAACTATGGAGCAATTTCATCGACCGGCTTCCTGCTGCGGCGTCGATTGACGCAGGATGAATAGGCGGTCAAATCCCGCCATCAATGGTTTCATATCCAAAACCCGCCAGCCCCGATCGCAAGGCCTCGACACAGGCCGCTAGCTGATGTGCGTCGGTCGAGCGCACGACGAAATTGGCACCCACACGCCCTTCGCGGAAGAAGGGATAGCTGCCGATCTGGCATCCTTCATGGGCCTTTTCGGTATCGCCGAGCAGCTTGGCAATCTCGCTTTCAGCGACCCAGCAGCCGATCTGGTGCGACAGCAAGGGCGCACCGCCCTCCAGCGTACCGGTCAAAGCGTCTAACATCCCGGCGGTAATGTGCGGCACACCCGCCATGATGAAGATGTTGCCGATCTTTATCCCCGGCGCGCCCGACATCTTGTTCGGGATAAGGTCCGCCCCCTCCGGCACGCGTGCCATGCGCAACCGCTGTTCGGTCACACCACCGCGCGTTTCATAATAACGCTCAAGGATTTCCTTGGCGATCGGGTGGAGCACCACCGGCACGCCCAGCGCCGTCGCAATCGCATCGACGGTAATGTCGTCATGCGTCGGGCCGATTCCGCCGGTGGTGAACAGATAATCGTTGCGCGCGCGCAGTATGTTCACCGCCTCGACAATCGCCTCCTCGACATCGGGCACCACGCGCACCTCGCGCAGGCGGATGCCCTGCACGTTGAGCCAGAGCGCAATCTGGCTGATATTCTTGTCCTGCGTGCGGCCCGAAAGGATTTCGTCGCCAATGATGACGAGCGCGGCGGTGTAGATGCGATCTGAACTCATGGACTCGGGCATAGCCGCAAAGACCCCCCTCGCAAAGCACGGATAAAGCGCCTATATGCGCCCCCATGAACCAATATGTTGCCGTTACCGCCGAAGAGGCCGCTATCCCGCGTGACGGGGTGATCAAACTGCATGGCGCAGAAGCCTTTGAAGGCATGCGCAAGGCGGGCCGCCTTGCCGCCGAAATCTTGGACGCACTGACCAGCTTTGTCGCCCCCGGCGTGACCACCGGCGAGATTGACGATCTGGTGCGCGACATGACGCTGAAGGGCGGCGGCATTCCCGCAACGCTCGGCTATCGCGGCTATACGCACAGCTGCTGCACCAGCATTAACCATGTGATCTGCCACGGCATCCCTTCGGACAAGAAATTGCGCGATGGCGATATCGTCAATATCGATGTCACCCCGATCATCGATGGCTGGCATGGAGATACCAGCCGCATGTATCTGGTGGGCGATGTGCCCACCAAGGCGAAGCGGCTGGTTGATGTGACCTATGAATGCCTGATGCTCGGCATCGAACAGGCCAAGCCCGGCAACCGCATCGGCGATATCGCCCATGCGATCCAGACCCATGCCGAGGCGCATCGTTACGGCGTGGTCCGCGAATTTTGCGGCCATGGGCTGGGGCGGTTGTTCCATGACGCGCCCGAAGTGGTGCATGCCGGAAAGCCCGGCACTGGGCCCGAACTGAAACCCGGCATGATCTTCACCATCGAGCCGATGATCAACATCGGCAAGCCGCACGCCAAGGTGCTGGAAGATGGCTGGACAGCAGTAACGCGGGATCGCTCGCTATCGGCGCAGTTTGAGCATAGCATCGGCATTACCGACGATGGCTGCGAGATATTTACGGCTAGTCCTAAGGGGCTGCATAAGCCGCCTTATTGAGGCCGAATGTCAGCGCCGTTAACGTATTGGTTTACTACTGCGCTTTATGCCTCGATCTCTAATAAATGCTCCGATATTAGTTCGGTATGAAATTACCGCGTGAGCGACATAAAGAAAAGCAGGTGCAATCAATATGAAGATGGTCCACCAAAAACTGTGAATTGGTAGGACGTTTATTTCTCTAGCTACAAGTATTGCAAATAGCCAGACGTATAGAACAACGTATCGAGGCATTGCTGTGTTCGGGTTGTACGCTTCCTCGAAAATAGTGTTTTTATCAATATCGTATGCAATGCTCGTTATAATTGACGCATCTCTCCAAGCTTCGCCTTCGATCAGCAACGGACAAGCTGCTAACAAAAAAATCCAAAAAGCTAAGCTTCCGCCAGCGACGAAGAAATTTAGCATACTGATTATGAATAGAGCCACCCCAAGCAAGATTGGGAACCATGGCGACCTGTAATTCACAACCGCAACCCCGCCACCTCATCCAGCCCGGCCATGATGTTCAAATTCTGCACCGCAGCGCCGCTTGCGCCCTTGCCCAGATTGTCGAGCATCGCCATCAGCCGCACCTGATCGCCATTGGAGCTGCCCATGACATAGAGGTCGAGCCGGTCGCTCGGTTCCTGTGTGTTGAGGATCAGCAGTTCGGACGGCGCCATATCGGCATGGACCTTGACCACCGGTGAGCCAGCATAATGTTCCATCAGGCAGGCACGCATTTCTTCAGGGCTGTCGCTTCCGGGCATCACCGAGATCGGCAGCGGCACCTCCACCATCATGCCGCGGAACGCCTTGACCACTGCTGGCGCAAAAATCGGGGCGAGCGACAGGCCGGCATGCTGCTGCATCTCCGGCACATGTTTGTGGCTGAGGTCGAGGCCATAGGTGCGAAAGCCGATATCGGCCCCCTCCCCTTCAAAGCGTTCGATCAGCGCCTTTCCGCCGCCCGAATAGCCCGACACCGCGTTGACCGTATAGGGCCAGTCTGACGGGATAAGCTTTGCCGCGACCAGCGGCGCAACAAGGCCCAGAAAGCCGGTGGGGTAGCAGCCCGGATTGGAAACAAAACGCGCCGCCGCGATCCGTTCATGTTGGCCCTTTTTAAACTCGGGAAAGCCATAAGCCCAGTTGGGATCGACGCGGTGCGCTGTCGAGGCGTCGATCACGCGGGTGCGATCATTGGCAATCATCGCCACCGCCTCAATCGCCGCATCGTCGGGCAGGCAGAGGATGACAAAATCGGCATCGTTCAACGCCTCACGGCGCGCGGCGGCATCCTTGCGCTTTTCCTCAGGCAGGATGATTTGCTCAAACTCGCTGCGGCCCGAAAGCCGGTCAGCGATTTCGAGGCCGGTGGTGCCAACGGCGCCGTCGATGAAGAGGTTGTGGGTCATCGTCCTCTCCCTTTACGGGAGAGGATATGGAGACTTGGCAACTTGTTGCCTAGTCGGAATTGGAGAGGGTTTGTGGAGATCACCCCCTCTCCAAGACTTGCTAGGCAGCAAGCTGCCAAGCCAAGTCTTTCCTCTCCCGCAAGGGGAGAGGGAAGGAAAATTGAAGAAGCGCTCACAACGCCACCCTCTTCCGCGCCAATACCGGCACCTCATGCTCGGCAAAGCGCGCCGTCGCGTCTGACAGCGGCTCGATCGAAACCGCCATCGCCGCGCCATTGGCGTGGATCAGGTTGCTCTCATCCGCCATGATACCGACATGGCCGGGGAAGAAAACAAGATCACCGCGCTGCAGCTTTTCGTCCGCGCCCAGTTCCTCACCAAAGCCCGCCTGCTGCATATCGGCATCGCGCGGGGCCTTGATGCCTTTCAGGCCAAAGACCAGCTGCACCAGCCCCGAGCAATCGAGCGCATCTCCGCTGCGCCCACCCCAGCTATAGGGCACGCCGACCAGCTTTTCGGCCAGATCGGCAGGAGAACCTTCGACCTTGCCCGGTTCGGACAAATGCACGCGTGGGATCCAACCGCCTTCGCAGGCGAGGAACTTGCCACATTCGCTGGGTTCGCCGCAGACGATCTGCGCGCCCATCGGATAGCGGGCCAGCACCGGAGCCTTGATCGAGGGCGTTGCCACCAGCAAGGTGGCAGGTGCGCTGACCACATGGGTTGCAGTGAAATCATCACCCAGATCGGCAAAGCGCAGATAACCCAGATAATCGTCGTGCAGGCAATAGCCCCAGGCCCATTCGCCCGCGACATCGAGCACGGCAAATTCCTCCCCATGCATCAGCGCGCTGACGGGCATTGAGGAGAGATGCGGCTCGGCATGGATTTCGGTGACCGGCGCAATCCCCGTGCGCAGCATCGGTACCGCATAATGCGGCGCAAACAGTTTTCCGGCGAGCTTGATGTCCGCCAGATCGCCGCGGATCGGCGTCGTGCGCTTGTCGCCTTCGATGCTATGCCCGCTAAGGCGATAGGTCGCGCGCTCTTTTGGTGGCTGTTTTGCCAATTCTAACCCTTACCCTGTTATCGTCACCCCCGCGAAGGCGGGGGTCCATCACCGGCTGTTGAAATTTCCAAGTCAGGTGATGGATTCCCGCCTTCGCGGGAATGATGAGATATTCGAATTTAGTCCTTAGCGGACGGGATAGGCCTGCGACAAGTAGCGATAGACCGCACGCAGCCCCAGCGCCTCTCCACCCTTGGGCCGCCCCGGCTTGGCGGTCGGGCGCCAGGCGAAGGTATCGAGATGCGCCCAGCGTACGTCATCGGGCACGAATTTCTGCATGAACAAGGCCGCCGTGATCGCACCGGCAAAGTTGCCACCGGCATTGGCGGTGTCGGCAATGTCGCTGTCGAGCATGTCGGCATAGGGCTTCCACAGCGGCATCCGCCACAACGGGTCGGCCACCGCCTTGCCCGCATCGAGCAGGCCATCGGCGAGTTCGTCGTCATTGGCGAAAAGCGCAGGCAAATCAGGGCCGAGAGCCACGCGGGCCGCGCCTGTCAGCGTCGCAAAATTGACGATCAGGCCCGCCTTGTCCTCGACCGCCTTGGCTAAAGTATCGGCAAGGATCAACCGCCCCTCGGCATCGGTATTGTCGATTTCGACATGGATACCCGCACGGCTTTTGACGATGTCACCGGGGCGCAATGCGCCACCCGCGACGCAATTCTCGACCGCGGCCACCAGAAGGTGCAACCGCACCGGCAGATGCGCCTTCATGAACAGCTCGGCGAGCGCCAGCGCATGCGCGGCACCGCCCATATCCTTTTTCATCAGCCGCATACCGACCGCGCTTTTCATCGAAAGCCCGCCCGAATCGAACACCACGCCCTTGCCGACAATGGCGATGCGCGGATGGCGTTCATCGCCCCATTCAAGTTCGATCAGTCGAGGCGCATAATCGCGTGACGCTGCCTTGCCGACCGCATGGATCAATGGATAGCCGGTTTCGAGATCATGCCCCTTGGTAACATGCAGCTTGCCCTTATGCGCCTTTGCCAGCCGCTGTGCCTCGGCCTCCAACTGGTCAGGACCCAGATCACCTGCGGGGCGGTTGACGAGCGTGCGCACCAGATCAGTCGCCTCTGCCTGGCGCACGGCATTTTCGATCCGCCCCAGCTCGCTGGTGAGCAGGACGCGCGGTCCTTTCAGCTTGGGTTCGCTGCGATATTCGTCAAAACGATATTGGCCGAGCAGCCAGCCAAGCAACGCATCGCCGGTTTCGGCTCCTGACAACCGGTAGGTGCCCTCTGGCAACGCCTCCGCCGCCTTGGCAAGCGACCAATGTTCGAGCTTTCCGGCATCGGCCACAACCAGAGCGGCCTTCCATTCATCACTGCCCGGAATGTGCAGGATGGCAAAATCGCCCGTGCCGCCATCAAATTTCTGCGCGCTGGCCGCAGCCCGCACGGGTGAGGGCTGGCCTGAAAACCAGTCAGCAAAGCCTTCTTTCGCAACGATTTCGATCTCGGTTGCGGCTTGCCCGCTATCGGGCTGGATTAGTGTGGAATAATCGGTCATGACGCGGTGTTAGCGATTTCAACCGCCCGGGGGGAGAATGTTTTCCGTCATGCGACAGTTTTTTCTGATTATCCTGTTTTCCCTCGCAATATCATGGGGTTTCGCAGCCCAAGCACAGACAGCTGACAATCAAGCGGAGCTCGAGCAGGCCAAGCAGGTCGCTGTTCAGTTTCTTACGGCGGCACGCGAAGGGCGGATGGATGACGCCAACCGCCTCGTCACCTCTACAGCGGCGGACGAATTGCAAGCGCAGTTCAAATCAGACAGCCAACGGCTGAAGGCGGCACCCGCGCCCGAATTCCAGTTCGCACTGCCTTTGAAAACCAAGTCGTTCGACCCTGAAGAATATGAGGCACAACTGGTCTACGCATCCAAGAATAACGGCAAATGGACGACCACGACGTTGCGCCTGTATCGCTATGACAGCGATCCCTATCGCGTCGAATATTGGAAAATCGATGGTCGCGAACCTAATCTGTTCGCGATGTCGGATGACCCGGTTTTCAAGAAAATGCCCAGCATCATGCGCGGGCTATTCCTCGGCATGGCCGCCGTCGGATTGCTGCTGCTCTTCCTCATCCTCTGGCTGGTGCGTCGCAAGCCGCGGCTTGTTGCACCCGAGAATGAGGCGGAACGACGTGTCGCGGCGATTACGAGGCGTGACGACCAGGCAGCGGAATAAGTCTTACTCCGCCGCTTCCAGCATCGGCTCTGCAGCCACTTCTACCGGTTTCACCATCTGCCCGGCCTTTGAGAACAGCATGATGCCATCCTCAATCGGCTCTTGGGTCAGGATCTTCTTCTCTGCCTGGTAATCCTGCAGCACACGCCAAGGATGGCGGTCGCCATTTTTGGGCAGCTTGTCAAACGAGCGCGCGAAATAGCCCGACGAGAAATCGTCGACCCAGGGCAGGCGCGGCATATCGGCGTCGGCAAGATGCGGGTTGGCGATTTGCACACCCTTTGTATCCATCGTTTTCAGCAAGCGGCAGACATAGTCGGCGACGATATCGGTCTTCAGCGTCCAGCTGGCATTCACATAGCCAAACACGCTCGCAAAATTCGGAATATCGTTGAACATCATGCCTTTATAGCTGACATGTTCACTCGGTGCGGTCGCCTTGCCGTCGATGCTGAGATTGGTCTTTCCCATCATCACCAAATTTAGGCCGGTTGCCGAAACGACAATATCCGCGTCCAGCTCGCGGCCAGATTTCAGCTTGATTCCGGTCGGGGTGAAATGGTCGATATGGTCGGTGACAATCTCTGCCTTGCCGTCCGAAATCGCGTTGAACATATCGGCATCGGGCACAAGGCACAGCCGCTGCTCCCAAGGGGTGTAAGGCGGCTGGAAATCTTTTTCGAAATTCGGATAGTCGGCAGGCAACATCTTGCGCGCCATTTCGAGCAGCCGCTTGCTCATTTTCTCCGGTTTCTTGCGCGCCATGTTGTAGGCAAAACGCTGCATGATGATGTTGCGCCAGCGGGTGATCTTATACGCCATCATCTCAGGCAGGACGGCGCGCATGCTGTTGGCCAGCCAGTCCTTTGCCGGTCGTGAGACCATATAGGTCGGCGTGCGCTGCAGCATATAGACCTTCTCGGCGGTCTCGGCCATCACCGGCACGATGGTTACAGCAGTCGCGCCAGATCCGATGACAACTACCTTCTTGCCTGAATAATCAAGGTCTTCGGGCCAATGCTGCGGGTGGATGATGCGTCCGGTATAGCTCGCCTCTTGCGGGAATTCGGGGCGATAGCCTTGATCATAATCATAATAGCCTGCGCACATGAACAGGAAGTTGGCGGTGAACTGCACCTCCGCACCATCCTCTTCGCGGCGCGCGGTTACCGTCCAGCAGGCCTTGTCCGTCGACCAGTCTGCACCCAGCACGCGGTGGCGGAAACGGATATTGGGCGTGATGCCATATTCGTCGGCGGTTTCATGGACATATTTGTGAATCGCCGGGCCATCTGCAATCGCTTTCACCTCGGTCCAGGGTTTGAAGCGATAGCCGAGCGTGTGCATATCCGAATCCGAACGGATGCCGGGATAGCGGAACAGATCCCACGTCCCGCCCATATCGGCGCGCTGTTCGATGACGGCATAGCTTTTGCCCGGACATTGCATGGTAAGATGCGCGGCAGCCGCGATCCCCGAAAGCCCCGCTCCCACAATCAGGACATCAAATTCGCCACCATGCTGCTTCGCCGCCATTGTCATCTCCTATGCGCTTTTTAAGTGTGCGCTTAAGAGGAAGACTTACTTAAATGGTTGCTGATTGCAACCCAATAGCGTCAGTCGTCAGCTATCGCCCCGAACAGGTCATGCTCGTCGGCATCTTCTATCGCAACTTCAACGATATCGCCCGCCTGCAGCGTTCTTGGAACATCGCGCAGAAAGACATTTCCGTCGATTTCAGGCGCATCGGCTTGGCTGCGCGCGGTGGCACCGATACTGCCGTCCTCATCCGAATCCCCGACCTCGTCGATAATCACGGGCAGCGTTCGGCCGACCTTCGCGGCGAGTTTTGCAGCGCTGATCGCGGCGGTTTTCTCCATGATGCGTTGATAGCGCTCTTCCTTGACCTCTTCGGGCACTGGATTGGGCAACGCATTGGCGGCGGCTCCTTCGACGGGTTCAAACCGGAAGGCGCCGACACGGTCCAACTGCGCCTCATCGAGCCAGTCGAGCAGATATTGGAAATCCGCCTCGGTTTCACCGGGAAAGCCAACAACAAAGCTGGAACGGATCGCGATATCGGGCGCGATGCTGCGCCAGTTGCGAATGCGTTCAAGCACCTTGGCCTCATTGGCAGGCCGCTTCATCGATTTGAGTACCGAAGGCGCAGCATGCTGGAACGGGATATCGAGATAAGGCGTTAGCAGCCCTTCAGCCATCAACGGGATGACATCATCCACATGCGGATAGGGATAGACATAGTGCAACCGCACCCAAGGCGCTTTGCCCTCCAATGTCCGCAAGTGCCCCAGTTCGCGCGCAAGATCGGTCATGTGCGCACGCACCTGTCGGCCCTTCCACTCGCGCGGTTCGTGGCGGGTATCGACGCCATAGGCCGACGTATCCTGGCTGATAACCAGCAGTTCCTTTGTGCCCGCCGACACCAGTTTCTCTGCTTCGCGCAGTACCGCATCAATCCGGCGGCTGGCCAGTTTCCCGCGCAAGGACGGGATGATGCAGAAGGCGCAGCTATGGTTGCAGCCTTCGGATATCTTCAGATAGCTGTAATGGCGCGGGGTCAGTTTCAGCCCGCCTTCGGGAACCAGATCGACAAAGGCGCCGCGCGCAGGCGGGGCGGCGGCGTGCACCGCAGCGACGACATCCTCATATTGATGCGCGCCAGTTACGGCCAACACTTCGGGGAAGCGAGCACGGATCAGCTCGGCTTCATTACCCATGCAACCGGTCACGATGACGCGGCCATTTTCGGCAATCGCTTCGCCAATCGCCTCAAGGCTTTCTTCCTTGGCGCTGTCAAGGAATCCGCAGGTGTTGACGAGAACCACGTCTGCGCCCTCATAATCTGGCGACATCGCATAGCCATCTGCGCGCAACTTGGTGAGGATGCGTTCACTGTCGACCAGCGCCTTTGGGCAGCCAAGCGACACCATGCCCACCTTGGGCGCTTCTTGAATTTTCGTTGCCATGATGGCGGCGCGCATAGGCGTTTTGCACGCACTTGTCACGAAGTGCGTTCACGCGCATGATGGAGCCGGGAGGAAACAGACATGGCAAACGCAAATCTATTGGCAATTCTGGTTGCGGCTGCAGCAGGCTTTCTTGTCGGCGGCCTTTGGTATGGCCCCTTGTTCGGAAAGGCTTGGCAGCACGAAATCGGGCTGTCGGACGACGACATAAAATCATCCAACATGGCCAAGATATTCGGGCTGACTTTCCTTTTCAGTATCCTGTCGGCGGTGTTCCTCGGCCACCTACTCGCACATTTTGACACAGACTTTTATCGCACGATGATGATCTCGACCGGCATCGCCCTAGGCTTTGTCGCACCTGCAATCGGAACCAACTATCTGTTTGGTCGCAAATCGGGCAAGCTGTTCGCCATCGATGCAGGATACTGGATCGTCTTTTACGCCGCGATGGGGCTGGTTTTCGGGCTGTTAGGGGCCTGATCGAAAGCCTTCAACTGCCTCAGGAAACGGTTTCGATCGGGTAGCAGATCCGAAAGCATATATTCGTCAAGCTTGTCGAGAAACGCCGCCAGCGCTCCGTTCAGCACGCCCTGCAGCCCGCAAGCGCCAGCAACCGGACAACTGTTTGACCCGCGATCGAAACATTCGACGAAGCTCTCGAGACTTTCCAGCTTGCGCACGACAAAACCGACATTGATCGCTTCGGGAGCCACGGCAAGCGCGAAGCCACCGCTGCGCCCGCGCCGGGCCTCTATCAATTGCAATTCCACCAGACTGCGTGCCACCTTCATCAGGTGGTTGCGCGAAATTCCGTAGGCCCCTGCGATTTCATCGACCGACGCCTGATCGGATTTAGTCGCCAGATACATCAGTATCCGCAGCGCATAATCGGTGTGCAGGTTCAATCGCATTAAAGTTGTATATCAAATGTTGCTTTTAGGCGCAATGCACTTATAGGTGCATTTCAAATACCACTTAATGAGTCGTATCATGACAACGCATCCCTATTCCGCCTCTGCGCGCCAGGCCAAGAAAGCAGCTGCCGAGGCTGTCGGCATTGACGAGGCCTATATCGGCCTAATGGTCGAAAGCTTTTATGCACAAATCCGCAGCGATGCGATGCTGGGGCCGATCTTCAACAGCCGAATCAAGGCTTGGCCCGAGCATCTTGAGCGAATGAAGCAATTCTGGCGGTCGGTCTTGCACAACAGCGGCAGTTTTTCGGGCAATCCGATGCTGAAACATGTGGCAATCCCGCAGATCGAGGCCATCGAGTTCAATCACTGGCTCTCCCTTTTCAAACAAACCCTTGCGGATACCGCGCCATCTGAGGCCGCCCAGGATCTGATACTCGGTCGCGCGCACATGATTGCCGATAGCCTACTGACCGGGATTCGCATCCATCGCGATGGCCACCTCGCCTCCAGTATGAAGGATGTTCACCATGCTTGATGAATTGCAGAGCGCAGCCCTTGTCGAACAAACGCCCGTACCGCTTGATGCTGCACGCCCCGTTCGGATCATTCCTGACATCCCTGTTCAGCCAGAGGCAACCGATCTGCAGATCCCCAAATCGGTATGGCACGTCATGTGGGCATGCTACGCATTGTTCTTCCTCGGCCTGCTCGCAGCCATTGGCACCGAACTTTCGGGCCTGTTCATGCTGACTATAAGCGCTGCTTATACATTCATGTTTTTCGGGACAGCCGCTGTGTTGTTCGGCCTGAATCCGCCCCGGAAAAAATCGCACTTCGAACATGGCATTGGCGTGCTCGAAACCTGGACCGGCCCGATGAGCCGCAGCGCAGTTGCAGGACAGATATTGGCCGTACCGCTTTGTATTGCGCTGTTCGGCATTTCGATAGCGGTGATCGCAAGGGCGGTCGGTTTGTGAGCGATCCGGCCGCCTTACCTGCATCGGCCGCGCCCTATCGCAAAATCGGGCCGTTCGATGCGACGACACTTCCTTCAGGCCTGCGCGCGGAGCACCGCCTGAAAGAGGATGTGTGGGGAAAACTCGAACTGCTGGAAGGCTCGGTAGACTTCGTCTGGGACGATGGCCGCACCGCTAATCGCCACAGGCTCGCCACAGGCAATATCCAGTGGGTTACGCCAACGACCCCGCACCATCTGGAAGTGTCGGGGCCGTTCCGGCTGACAATCGAATTCTGGAAATAGCGCCGTTCAGGAATAAGCGGCGCGCAGCACGTCCAGCGATTCACGATGGGTCAGA
>Ga0073899_10004969_pt1 | contig 11629 bp, 14 predicted proteins | sample KloWWTmetaKNB5Ph_FD_88975 | JGI IMG/M metagenome (GOLD analysis project Ga0073899, IMG submission 88975) | Active sludge microbial communities from Klosterneuburg, Austria, studying microevolution and ecology of nitrifiers - Klosterneuburg... | ecosystem: Engineered > WWTP > Aerobic digester >...
CGCGTGCGGATCTGCACTTCGAGCGGCAACTGGCCGGGCCCGATGACAGCCGTGTGCAGCGAGCGGTAATTGTTGCCCTTGGGGGTCGCGATGTAGTCGTCGAACTCGCCCGGAATATACGGCCACAGGCCGTGGACGCTGCCGAGCGCTGCGTAGCATTCGGAGATCGTGTCGACCATGACGCGGACCGCGAGCACGTCCATGACCTGGTCGAACTGCAGCGACTTGCGCTGCATCTTGCGCCAGATGCTGTAGATGTGTTTCGGCCGGCCCGTGACCTCGCCGCGGATGCCGAGTTGGTCGAGTTCGCGACTCAGCTCGCGCTTCACGTCTTCGATGTACTGCTCGCGCTCGGCTCGCTTGGACTTGAGCCAGCCGGCGATGCGCTTGTACTCATCGGGGGCGCTGAAGCGGAAGCCAGGTCCTCGAGTTCCCACTTGAACTGCCAGATGCCGAGGCGGTTCGCCAGCGGCGCGTAGATTTCCTGCGTTTCGAGTGCAGCCCGGCGCAGTTCGGTCTCGGGTGCGGATTTCATGCCGCGCATGCGCACGAGTTGCAGCGCCAGCCGGATCAGGACCAGGCGGACGTCGGACGCCAGTGCGAGCAGGAGCTTGCGCAGCCCCTCGGCCTGTTCGGGGCGAAGGTGCTGGCCCGGGTTCCAGCCAGCCGGAATGCCGCTGTCGCCGACGCGCTCGAGTTCCCGCGCCAGGTGCACTGCCGGTTCCCCGCAGAGTTCGAGCGCCCGGGCCTCGTCGACGAGCCCCCCCTGGCGCAACGGCACCAGCAGCGCCGCAAGGAGCACGTCGTCGTCCGCCTGCAACTGCGCGAGTGCCGCCATCAGTTCGACGCTGCGCAGCGTGTGTTCGTTCGGCGCGAGGACGCTCACCGCCTCGAGCGCGGCGCGCACCTTCGGTGCCAGCGAACGGATGTCGATCTCGGCGGGCTTCACGACAGGATGCTCGGGGAACTCGCGGGCGTGCGGCGCCCGGCAGAAAAACGCTATCATACGACGACCGATTTTCAGGCTCAGTGCCGGGTGCTTATTTGCCGAGAATCAACCGCGGCGGACGGCGCTGGACGCTCGCATCGGGCGCGACCGGGACCGCCGGCGAGTCGATTCGAATCCTCGGCATCGATCCAGGTTCGCAGGCGACCGGTTTCGGCATCATCGACTGGCAGGATGGTGCTGCCCGTTACGTTGCGAGCGGTGCCATTCGCACACGCGGCGAGGCGTTTCCGCCCCGATTACGCCAGATCTTCGACGGCGTCCAGGAACTCGTGAGGCAGTACGGCCCGCAGGAGGTCGCGATCGAGCGCGTTTTCATGCACCGCAACGCCGACAGCGCACTGAAGCTGGGGCAGGCGCGGGGAGCGGCCATCTGCGGCGTCTTTCCGGTCATTGCAACCGTGTGCGAATACGCGCCGCGCGAAGTGAAGCTGGCGATCGTCGGGCAGGGTGGCGCGCAGAAGGAACAGGTTCAGCTCATGGTGATGTCCCTCCTGAAACTGCAGGGTGAACTCGGGCCCGATGCCGCCGACGCGATCGGTCTCGCACTGTGCCATGCATACTCGCGCGGCGCGCGGCGGGCCGTCGACGCCGCCAGCGGGCTGCTCGGAGCCCGGCCTTGATCGGCTTCCTGCGCGGACGACTCGCCGCCAAGCATCCGCCAGTGTTGCTGCTGGACGTGGGCGGTGTGGGCTACGAGATCGAAGCGCCGATGTCGACGTTCTACGGCCTCGCAGCCGTCGGCGCTGACGTGACGCTGCATACGCACCTCGTCGTGCGCGAGGACGCCCACATCCTGTTCGGTTTCGGCACGGAGCGTGAACGCGGCCTGTTCCGCGAGCTCATCAGGATATCGGGCGTGGGTCCGCGCATCGCGCTCGGCATCCTCTCCGGTGCCAGCGTGGACGAGTTCCACCGTTGTGTCGAAGCGCAGGACGCCGCATCGCTCACGCGCATTCCGGGCATCGGTCGCAAGACGGCGGAGCGCCTCATCATCGAGATGCGCGATCGCCTGCAGGCACTGGCCACGGGTCAGTCGTTCGAAATTCGCGGCGCGAGCGGCCCCGGTACGCCGGCGCCCAGTCCGCAGTCCGAAGCATTCAGCGCGCTGGTTGCGCTGGGCTACAAACCGCCTGAAGTCACGCGCCTGCTGCAGAAGGCCGACCCGGCCGCGACCACCACCGAAGAACTCATCCGCCACGCCCTGCGCGCGGCCAGCAGCTGATGCCGCACCGAGCCAGGACAAGCCCGTGACGATCGAACCCGACCGCGTCGTCTCCGCCACCGGCCCGCGCGAAGAAGAGGTGTACGACCGCGCCGTGCGCCCGAAGACACTCGCCGACTATGTCGGCCAGCCAGCCATGAAGGCACAGATGGAGATCTTCATCGCGGCGGCGCGCAACCGTGGCGAGGCGCTCGATCACACCTTGATCTTTGGTCCGCCGGGCCTCGGCAAGACGACGCTTGCACACGTCGTTGCAAACGAACTCGGCGTCGGGTTCAAGCAGACGTCGGGGCCGGTCCTGGAGCGGGCGGGAGATCTTGCGGCTCTGCTCACCAATCTACGGCCCAACGAGATCCTGTTCGTCGACGAGATTCATCGCCTGAGTCCCGTGGTCGAGGAAATCCTTTACCCGGCGCTCGAGGATTTCCAGCTCGACATCATGATCGGCGAAGGCCCGGGCGCGCGCTCGATCAAGATCGACCTGCCGCCATTCACGCTCATCGGCGCCACGACGCGCGCAGGCCTGCTGACGTCGCCGTTGCGTGATCGTTTCGGTATCGTGCAACGACTCGAGTTCTACGGCCACGAGGAACTGCAGCGCATCGTGCAGCGATCGGCCGGCATCCTCGGCGTGCCGGCCGACGTCGAAGGAGCCGCGCAGATCGCGACCCGTTCGCGCGGCACGCCCCGCATCGCCAACCGGCTGTTGCGTCGGGTACGCGATTTCGCCGAGGTGAAGGCGGGTGGCCGCATCTCGCAGGAGGTGGCGCGTGCGGCGCTCGACCTGCTCGAGGTCGACCCCCAGGGCTTCGATCCGATGGACCGCCGCCTGATGCTCACGATCATCGAGAAGTTCGACGGCGGTCCGGTCGGTGTCGACAGCCTGGCCGCCGCTCTCGGCGAGGAGCGTGGCACGATCGAGGACGTGATCGAGCCGTACCTGATCCAGCAGGGCTATATCATGCGCACCGCGCGCGGCCGGGTGGCTGCGCGCAATGCGTATCTGCATTTCGGCCTGGCGCCGCCCGCGATCGAGGCACGGCCAGCCAATCTCGGACTGTTCGAAGGCTGACGAGGTGTTGCAAGCATGATCGGTGAGCATTCCATCCTGGAACTGCTGCTGCAGGCCAGCTTCATCGTGCAGCTGGTCATGCTGTTGCTCATCGGTGCATCGGTGGCCTCGTGGGCCATCATCTTCGGCAAGCGCAAGCTGCTCAACGACGCGCGGCAGGCGGCGGACCGGTTTGAGGATGACTTCTGGTCGGGCGGCGACCTCGCCGCACTCTACAAGTCGCTCGAAGGTGGCACGCACACCGGCATGGCCGATATCTTTGTCTCAGGTTTTCGCGAGTTTTCGCGGCTGCGGTCACAACTCGGTCTCGCGGGCGCGCAGTTGCTGGATGCGAGCCGGCGTTCGATGAAAATTGCGCAGCTGAAGGAGACCGACCGTCTCGAGCAGAGTCTCTCGACGCTGGCGACGATCGGCTCAACCAGCCCGTACGTGGGCCTGTTCGGCACGGTCTGGGGTATCCTCACTGCGTTCCAGGCGCTCGGCAACGTGCAGCAGGCGACGCTCGCCACGGTGGCGCCAGCCATCGCGGAAGCGCTGATCGCCACGGCGATGGGCCTGTTCGCCGCGATTCCGGCCGTGATCGCCTATAACCGCTATGCGGACCAGGTGAGCCGGCTGGAACTGCGCTACGACACGTTCATGGAAGAGCTGTCGTCCATCCTGCAGCGCCACGCTGGCGGCGTCCAGGGTTGAGGAGGTGCCGACGATGTCGCGCAGGCGCGGCCGCAAGCTGATGGGTGAGATCAACGTCGTACCGTACATCGACGTGATGCTGGTGCTGCTCATCATCTTCATGGTCACCGCGCCGATGCTGAGCCAGGGCATCAAGGTCGACCTGCCGCGGGCTGCGGCCGAACCGATCGCGCCCGACGACCTCGAGCCTTTGCTGCTGAGCGTCGACAGCGAGGGGACGATGTACCTGAACCTCGGCGACCCCAGACAGGCCCTCGACGAAAAAAGCTTGCTCGAAGTGGCCGGCGCCGCCCTGCGCCGGGAACCCGAGCGCCCCGTACTGGTCAAGGCTGACAGGGCCGTGCCATATGGGCGCGTGGTGGAGGGCATGGTGCTGTTGCAGCAGGCGGGCGCAAAGAAGGTCGGTTTCGTCACGGAACCGTTGTCAGCCGGGCACGGAACCGGGTCGCGCTGACCAATGGCTCTCGCTGCGAGCGGTAATCTGCGGCCCTGGGTCGGCTCGGCCGTCGTCCATGGGCTGGCCGTGGCTGCGCTCGCGCTCGCGGCCATTCAATGGCGCACGGATCCACCGCCGCCGCAGCTTGCGATCGAGGGCAACGTTGTCCGTTACGAGGACCTGCCATCGTCGGTGCAGGCGGGTAAGGCCATGCGCGAGCCCACACCCGTCGTACCCGTGAAGCAGGCTCTCCCGCCCGCTCCCAAACCAGAGTCCGAACCGCAGCTCGAGGCCAGGCCGGCCCCGGCCGTGCTCGAACAGCAGGCTCAGCAGCAAGCGCAAGCCAGGGCCGAAGCCGAGGCCAGGGCGGAGGCAACAGCCGAACGCCGCCGCGAGGAACAGGCGCAGGCCGAGGCAACGAAGGCGCGGGCGACGGCCGCGCTTGCCGCAAGGAAGCAGGCCGAGGCAGACGGGAAACGCAAGCAGGAAGAAACGCGCAAGCAGGCGGAGGCGGCAGCGAAGCAGCAACAGGCCGAGCAGGAAAAGACTGCGCGAGCAGCAAAGTTGAAGGCTGCGCAGCAGGCCGAATTGCGTCGTGCACTCGAAGACGAGGAGGCCGGCGAGGCCCTCGCACGCTCCGGTGTCGTCGACGAGTATCGAACCCTGTTGATCCAGACCATCGAGCGCAACTGGAAGCGGCCGCCGTCGGCGCGCGCGGGTCTGGAATGCACGCTGTACGTGACACAGGCACCCGGCGGCGCGGTGCTCGGCGTAAAGATCGGCGACTGCAATGGCGACGATGCCGTGCGCGATTCCGTGTCCAATGCAGTGTATCGTTCCTCACCGCTGCCGGCGCCGCGCGACGCGCGCGCCTTCGAGCGCCGGCTGGTGATCGTATTCAAGCCTGCGGAGTGAGGTGTAGATGAGGTTTCAACGCGCCCTGCCGCGTCCCGTCGTGACGTGTCCTGCCCGGCTGCTGGCCTGGCTCGTCGTGCTCGCGGGCACGCTTGCGACCAGCGCCCACGCGCAGCTGCGCCTCGACATCACCCAGGGCGTGCGCGATGCGGTGCCCATCGCCGTCGTGCTGTTCGGCGGCCAGGCCGAAGGCGGCCCGAGCGACGCCGCGGCCGTCATTGCGGGCGACCTGCAATTGAGCGGGCGCTTCAAGCCGCTCGAGCGGCGTGACCTGGTTGCGCGGCCGACGCGCGGCGAGCAGGTCCGCTTCGAGGACTGGCGCCTGCTCAAGTCCGATTTCCTCGTCATCGGCCATGTCACGCCGGAGGCGAGCGGGCTCGCCGTCGAGTTCGAACTCTTCAACGTGCAGACGGGCCAGCGGCTGCTGACGCAGCGCCTGGTCAGCAGCGAGCGCGGCCTGCGCGCGACGGCGCACCGGATTGCCGACCTGATCTTCGAGCGGCTCACGGGCATTCCAGGCGCGTTTTCGACGCGCATCGCCTACGTCGCGGTCGACGGTCGGCCGCCAAAGCAACGCTATCGCCTGATGGTTGCGGACGCCGACGGCTACGGCCCGCGCATCGTCACCGAGTCGTCGGAACCGATCATGTCGCCGGCCTGGTCGCCCGACGGGCAGAGCCTCGCGTACGTTTCGTTCGAAAGCAAGGCGTCTGCGATCTACGTGCAACGGCTCGCGACGGGCGACCGCAGGCGTGTCTCGGCGCGGTCCGGCATCAACGGCGCACCAGCCTGGTCGCCCGACGGCCGCAAGCTGGCGCTGACGTTGTCACGCGACGGGAATCTCGACCTGTACGTGCTGGACCTGGCCACGCAGGGTCTCACGCGCCTGACGTCCGACAGCGCCATCGACACCGAGCCGGAGTGGTCGCGCGATGGTGCGTCCGTCTATTTCACTTCGGACCGGGCGGGCAACGCGCAGGTCTACCGGGTAAGTGCTGGCGGAGGCCAGGAAGCACAGCGTCTTACCTTTACCAACGGCTACAACGCGCGACCTCGCCTGTCGCCGGATGGCGAGTCGCTGGCGCTGGTCACCCTGGACCGTGGCGCGTTTCGCATCGCGAGCTACGATCTCAAGACTCGTAACCTGCACGTGCTGACGGATGGCCGCCAGGACGAGGCGCCCAGCTTCGCGCCCAACGGGGCGATCCTCATCTACGCGACCCGGGCAGGTGCCAAAGGCACGCTGGCGATGGTCTCGGCCGACGGCCGCTTCCAGCAGCGGCTCAGTTCGGAGACGGGCGACGTTCGCGAGCCGGTCTGGTCGCCATCCCCGCCCGCACAGCGGTGAAGCGCGCCGACGCAAGGTATCATTCGCAACATCTACCGGCCGACGCTGCGCGGCCCGACTATTCAGGAGTTCGATGATCATGAAATGGACCCATGCCATTGCCTTTGCCTTGCTTGCCGTCGGTGTCGCGGGATGCTCGAAGCCGAAACAGGTGCAACCGGACACGACGGCGCAGGCTCCGGTCGACGGCGGCGCGCAGACCAGCGGCCTCGGCAACGAGACCGGCCCGGCCACGGGGGCGACCGCTGGCGCGATGAGCGCGGCGCAGCAACAGGCGCTTGCTGCCCTGCAGTCCCGCAATGTCGTGTTCTTCGAATTCGACAGCAGCGAGATCCGTGCTGACTACCTCAGTGTCGTTGCGGCGCACGCGGCCTACCTGACCAAGTTCCCGACCGCGCGCGTGCGGCTCGAAGGACACACCGACGAACGTGGCTCGCGTGAATACAACATCGGCCTCGGCGAAAGGCGCGCACAGACGGTGCGCAAGGCGCTGATGCTGCAGGGCGTCAATGACGCGCAGATCACCACGGTCAGCTACGGCGAGGAGCGACCCGCGGTCGAGGGTTCGGACGAATCCGCCTACGCGCAGAATCGGCGCGTCGAAATCGTGCAGGTGCAGTGATCCGATGAATACCGTTCTGCGGGGCGCCGTCGTGGCGTCGGCCCTGCTGGCCAGCTCGCTGGTACATGCGGCCGCCAGCAACAAGGAACTCGAGGCGCGGGCGGATGCCAGCGACCAGCGCCTGGGCACCCTCGAAAGCCGGGTCAACCAGTCGCTGCTCGAACTGCAGCAGCAGATCGAAAAATCACAGCTGCAGCTGCGCACTCTGCGCGGCCAGATCGAGGAAGCCAGGCACGAACTCGAATCACTGCAACAGCAGCAGCGTGACCTCTACGGCGATCTCGACCGGCGCCTGCTGGTGATGGAGAACGGCGCCGGCGGCGTACCCGTCGCGGCGGGCGGTGCCACCAATGCGCCCGATGCGGTGTTTGCGGACGAATCCTCGGTGTACGGTGAGGCGTTTGCTGCGATGAAAGCAGGCCGTTACGAGGAAGCCGCGCGTGGTTTCCAGACGTACCTCGCGAAGTATCCGCGCGGCCCGCGCGCCGACCATGCCACGTACTGGCTCGGCGAAGCGCAGTTCGTCCAGCAGCAATACGAAGCGGCCCTGAAGTCGTTCCAGGCCGTCGGCGCCTTTGCCGAGTCGCGGCGCCTGCCGGATGCGATGTACAAGGCAGGCCTCTGCCAGTACGAGCTGAAGGCATTCAAGAACGCGCGCGCAACGCTGAACAAGGTGATTTCGACCTATCCGGACGCCGACGCCGCCAGACTGGCCCAGGCCCAGATCGAAAAGCTGAACGCCGAGGGCCGGTGAGCCGGCTCAAGGTCACCGAGACCTTCGTCTCGATCCAGGGCGAAGCCGACGCCGTCGGCTGGCCCACGCTCTTCATCCGCCTCACGGGCTGCCCGCTGCGTTGCGTGTACTGCGACACGCAGTACTCGTTTTACGGCGGCGAGTGGCGCACGCTCGATGAACTGCTCGTCATCGCGCGGGACAGTCGTGCACACCACGTGTGTGTCACCGGCGGTGAGCCGCTGGCGCAGAAGGCGTGCCTCGAGCTGTTGGCCGCGTTGTGTGAGGCGGGTTATTCGGTGTCGCTCGAGACGAGCGGCGCCCTCGACGTCGCCGCGGTCGACCCGCGAGTCAGCCGCGTCGTCGACCTGAAGACGCCGGAGTCCGGTGAAGTCAAACGCAACCAGCTCGAGAACCTCGGCCTGCTGACGTCACACGATCAGCTCAAGTTCGTGCTCTGTTCACGCGCCGATTATGAATGGGCACGTGACCTGCTGCGGGATCTCCCCGTGCCGTTGCCGGCGCAGGTGCTGTTTTCGCCGGTGTGGGGCCAGGTCGAGCCGCGCGAACTTGCGGACTGGATCCTCGCCGATCGCCTGCCGGTGCGACTGCAGGTGCAGTTGCACAAGTATCTCTGGGGCAACGAGCCGGGTCGGTGATGACAGAGCACGACGTTGACAGGCGCGGCACCGACGCCCCGCGACCGGCCATCGTGCTGGTGTCGGGCGGGCTCGATTCCGCGACCTGCCTCGCCATCGCAAGCGCCGAGGGTTATCGCTGCCACGCGCTCAGTTTCCAGTACGGCCAGCGTCATCACGTCGAGGTGAACGCTGCCCGCAAGGTGGCCGCCCAGCTGGACGCCGTCGAACACCGCGTCATGCAGATCGACCTCGGCGCATTCGGCGGGTCGGCGCTCACGGACGCGTCCATCGCCGTCCCCGAAGCAGGCGCAAGCGGCCCAGCCATCCCGGTCACCTACGTGCCGGCGCGCAACACGATTTTTCTCGCCCTGGCCCTGGCGTGGGCCGAAGTCCTGCATGCGCATGACATTTTCATCGGGGTGAATGCCGTCGATTACTCCGGTTATCCGGACTGCCGTCCCGAGTTCATCGAGGCGTTCACGCGCCTGGCCAATCTCGCCACGCGGGAAGGCGTGGAAGGCCAGGAGCCGTTGCGGGTCCGCGCGCCTTTGATCGCCCTGAAGAAGGCCGAGATCATCCGCCGCGGCACTGCCTTGGGCGTGGACTATGGCACGACGGTCTCCTGCTACCAGGCGGACGACCGGGGCAGGGCCTGCGGCCGCTGCGACTCCTGCCGCCTGCGCGCGGCCGGGTTCGTGGCAGCCGGGGTGCCGGATCCCACCATTTACCGATGATCGGCTATTATAGGCGGCTAGTCGAAACGGGCCGTTAGCTCAGCGGTAGAGCAGCTGGCTTTTAACCAGTTGGTCGATGGTTCGATCCCATCACGGCCCACCATCTGGAGCGGCTGCCTCGGGTGCCGGCCAGGATGGACCGGGCAGCTGGCAAGGAAATCCTCTGCAAGGAGCCCGGCACGCGCTTAGTCATCACCGCCTCCGCGATCGCTTGCCTGGCCGGTTGTGCCTCCCAGTCGACGTCTCCCGCAGCCTTGGTGGCGGACCCGGTCGCAGCCGTCCCCGCTGCGACGGTTGCTGCGGAGCCCCGGAAGACCGGCGTACCGCCGGCTTACAAGGCCATTGAGCGCAACGGCACGACGCGCTGCTGCACCAGGGTGGCCAGCCTGGGGACGAATTTCAAGAACGTGCTGGCGCCGATCCCTGATTGAGTGGCCGGGACAGCCCTGTTAAATTGCTTCGTACCACTCCCACCGATCCGAGACAGCCATGAAATACAAGGTGTTCGCTTCCCTGGCCGCGGTCGCGCTCGCGTTGGCCGCCCCGGCGATGGCCGAGAAGTCTGCGGGCAATGTGGTCGACGACGGCGCCATCGCCACGTCCGTGAAGGCCAGCCTGCTGGCAGAGAAGGGCGTGCCATCGAGCGACGTCAACGTCGAGGTCTACAAGGGCGTCGTGCTGCTGAGCGGTTTCGTCAAGACGCAGGCCGAGAAGGACGCTGCGGGCAAGGTTGCCAAGAACGTCAAGGACGTAGGGTCCGTGCGCAACCAGCTGTTGGTGCATCCGGCCACGTCGATGGGCACCAAGCTCGACGACACCGTGCTGGTCAGCAAGGTCAAGGCCGCGCTCGTGGACGCCAGCGACGTGAAGTCCGGCCAGATCAACGTCGAAGCCCGTGGTGGCATCGTGCAGCTCGGCGGCTTCGTGTCCGGCGACAAGATGAAGGCACGCGCGATCGCCGTGGCCAAGGGCGTCTCTGGCGTGAAGCAAGTCGACGACGCGTTGTTCGTCAAGCCGGAATAGCAAGGCGTACGGCGACGCCTGTTTGTTGCGAGATGAGGCCCCGTTCGACGGGGCCTCTCTGCGTCTGGGGAAGGCCGAATCGACATGACCGTTGCGACCGAGCCGGTCGGCAGCTTCGTGGCCGCGCCAGACCACCGCCTGGGTCGAACCGATTGACCCGCTGCCGCGTTCAGCTACCATGTCCGCCTACAGTTTCATTCGTAACTAACTGGCGAGAGCGCTGCCATGGCCGACCTCTTCGACAATCCGATGGGTACCGACGGTTTCGAGTTCGTCGAATACACCGCGCCCGACCCCGAGCTGCTGCGTTCGCTGTTCGAGCACATGGGATTCCCGGTCACGGCGCGCCATCGCAGCAAGAATGTCACGCTGCACAGGCAGGGCGACGTCAACTTCATCATCAACGCCGAGCCCGGCAGTTTCGGCCAGCGCTTCGCGCAGCAACACGGACCGTCCGCCTGCGCGATGGCATTTCGGGTGAAGGATGCCGCGCAGGCGTTCAAGCGCGCAGTCGACCTCGGCGCCAGACCGGTGCAGAACCCCGTGGGTCCGATGGAACTCAACATCCCGGCCATCGAAGGCATCGGCGGCAGCCTGGTGTACCTCGTGGACCGCTACGGCGAGAACACGATCTACGACGTCGATTTCGTCCCGGTGCAGGATGGCGGTTCGCTGCGCTCGACCGGCCTGTCGGTGATCGATCACCTGACTCATAACGTGCATCGCGGCAACATGGCGAAGTGGGCGGGCTTCTACGAGAAACTTTTCAACTTCCGTGAGATCCGCTACTTCGACATCGAGGGCAGGAAGACGGGCCTGTTCAGCAAGGCGATGACCAGCCCGTGCGGCAAGATCCGCATCCCGATCAACGAATCGCAGGACGACAAGTCGCAGATCGAGGAATACCTGCGCGAGTACCAGGGCGAAGGTATCCAGCACATCGCCCTGCACACGTCGGACATCTATGCGACGGTCGATGCGCTGCGCGGCAACGGCATCCATTTCCAGGACACGCCTGCGACCTACTACGAAGGCGTGCCGGCACGCGTCGAGGGCCACCGCGAGAAGCTCGAAGAACTCTCCAAGCGCAGCATCCTGATCGACGGCAGCGCCAAGGACGGCGTCCTGCTGCAGATTTTCACGACCAATGTCATCGGGCCGATCTTTTTCGAGATCATCCA
>Ga0073899_10004970_pt1 | contig 11629 bp, 14 predicted proteins | sample KloWWTmetaKNB5Ph_FD_88975 | JGI IMG/M metagenome (GOLD analysis project Ga0073899, IMG submission 88975) | Active sludge microbial communities from Klosterneuburg, Austria, studying microevolution and ecology of nitrifiers - Klosterneuburg... | ecosystem: Engineered > WWTP > Aerobic digester >...
GTCCAGGGGGCGGCGGTAAAACTCCAACGGCGGAGCGATGTCGCTTTCGAACGACAAGCTTTCGCCGTCCAGGCGGTAACGGGTCGAGGCTTCAAATGCCCTGATAAACGCTGTTTCAAACTTCATGTGTCGGGGCTCGCAGGCCATGCGAGTGGTGATGCCGTTGGAGACCTTCAGTTCGCCCCTATGGGGTCCGAAGACGATGGCCGCACTATACCGATTGCACCCGGCATGGCCCGACACTCGTCTATCCTTGAACGAGAGGATCACGGGTTCTCCGTCGTCGCCGTAGGGAACCGAACGATCACCCCAATGTGTCAGCTCCCATCGGTTTTTCTCAGCGCGCCTGTTCATTTCTTCCGGCGAAGGGGAGGTGACGCAGGCCGTCAGCATCAATGCCATGCACATCGTGAGGGAAAGATGAAGTAGGGGCGTTCGCATGGACCGGTCCTCCTGTCGGCAGTTTGGTGGGACGCATCCGGTTGAGAATCGAGGCGAATTCTACGATGAATTCGAATCGATTGGGACGGGCTCAGGTGCGGGCAACCCTCAATATGGCCGCCCTGGTGGCCACGCGCAAGAATCCTGTGATTCGAAGCTTCTATCAGCGTTTGTGTCAGGCGGGAAAGGCAAGGAAGCTCCCGTTGACGGCCTGCAAGCGGAAGCTGCTCACGATTCTCAATGCGATGTTGAAGAGTGACATGCCGTGGCGGATGGTGGCCAGTCAGCCCGCTTGATTTTTAAGACAGGTGCTGACCCTTTTTACCGCTTGTCGTCTGACACCCCGCCTCACGAGCAGAGTGAGGGATGCACGATGTGTATTGCCCTCTTGACCGGAGCCTTCGAGATGGGCGATCCCTTTCTTCCCCCCGTTCCCGCGATCGTTGTCGGTGGGACGAAATTCCATCTCTTCGCCATCCTATGAGCGTGAGTGGGAGAAAACCCTGGGATAGCTGCTCAGGTTCCCCATCGCTCACTCGCGTCTATAACGCTCCGGTTCAGCGGCGGCGGGACGCCGTCCGTTGCACCCGGTGTTAACCGGCCTCACCATGTCCGAGCAGTCCGCACTCACGCCAGTCCCAGGCTCACAAGCCGCGCAGGTGAATAGAAGACCGCAGTGTCCCGCGCCAAGACTTGGTACGGGGCTATTTCCCTCGCGAAGAGCGGTGTCAAGAGTCGAAAATCAAGAGCCTTCTTGGGGTCCCATACTGTTTGCAGGATGCCACGCACGTTTCCGGCCAGCTGATCCTTCCATGTGTCCGCCACGAAATCGAGGATATCAGATCTGATCGCAGCGGCCAAACCGGCTGAAGAGGCGTATCCCCTCGAATAACTCCCGTCTTCTGCCCCGAACTCCAACTCGACTGCCTCAGCCATACACTTCTGAGCTGCCCGCTCCCAATGCTGACTCTCCGGGTTCCGGAAATCTCCACCAAGGGCCACAGCCAAGGCCACACACAGCCCGAAGCCGTGGCACAGGTCCTCATCACCATAGGGTAGCCGACGTAGTCCATCCCACAATCGCGCGAGCCTGGGTGCTAGTTGGGCCGGGAAGTCTTGGGGCAGGTGATAATCCCCCATCACCTGTACTTCCCAGCCCACGAGTTTGCTGCGGATACCAGGAAGTTTAAGCAGGTCGTGCAAGAGTTGCTCTGTGACTTTTTCCACCACATACGTCGTGTTTCGCGCATCTGGCAGTCGGATTCGAAAATGCATCGCCGTCCGCGCGTTGGCGAAGGTTTCTGGACGCAGCTGTAGCCATGGCCGTAGTGCCGCATCGGACCAAGATGAATGCTCTGGGAGTCCCTTCGGAAACACATCGGGCTCACATCGGCCTGCTGGAGCTTCAAGCACAACTTTCTTGACGCCCTCAAGTCCCCCCGCGAGTTCGAATCCTATCATTCGCTCATTCATGAAGTACTGGTCAAGAAGCACCTCCAAATGGCTCTTATGCTCTGGATAAATGTCTTCGCGTCTCATGCCGCGCAGAGGGTGCGTATTTGGAAAGAGAATTCGGTCGAAGTCATACAGGTGTTCTACGTTGTCGAAGGGACAGAAAAGAAAACACCCATGTTGTGCTTCAAGCCTCCAGAGGTCGGGCACCGTCATCTCGAGGAATTCGGGCGACGGGTACCGTCCCGCAAGGGGTTGCCAGAATTCTTTAAGATCCTCGACATCCAGACATATAATACAGGCGAGATCTTCGGTCGTGTCGGAGCACGCCCTCTCCGAAGCGAAGAAGCCTGCAATCTCTGGTTGGGTGGTAAAATCGACGAAGTTCGTGGGCAATCCGTAATGCTGACCGACGGCAATGGTAGCGTCGGTATTCGCGGCGAGATTCTCAAGCCCCGGTGTCCGCTTCACCCACGCTTCGTATCGCGCAACCTTCTGCAAGGCAAGCTGACGATCCTCCGGTTTGACTCGTACTAAGCTTGATCGAATAGGCCAGTCCTTTGCTTGCCCCCGAAACCAATAGGAGCGGCCAGTGCTTTTGAGTTGGTTCGCCGCTCGGACCGCCTCTTCAACGCTGTTGACCTTGATTCTCTGCATGCCGCCCTGTGCTTCCGCACCCATTGTGACGCCTAACTATGTATTATCTGGTTCCGGATAAGATCCCAATCGTCTCTCGTTACTGGGTTAGACCCCTACGGTATCCTGCCAGGATTGGGACCTCAGTCCAAGAGATTTCTTCGCGGATCGTCTCTGGGTCGTATTCACGTGGAGTCTTATATGGAACCGTATAAGACCCGCACCTTTCATCGGCGTCACAGGCAGCCGGTTGGATTCCGTACACCCGCGGTCTACGATTGAGCACATGGGTGCGCTGCACTGGGGTCTTGCCGTCTTTGTAGCCCAGCAATTCATCAGCCGTCTGGATCTCATTGCCCCTTCTTCCTGCAAGTGAGTTGTAATCGAACGGCGAAAGGTGTGAGAGGTCGTACACTTGATGGGCCCTGCTTGTTCAAGATCCTTTCGAGTTGCCTGCTAAAACTTGATCCACACATACGGTGAAGGTTTTCTTCGTATTGTCACATCATGCAGTTCTACATCGTGGCCGGACTGGGCATATCTGCAAAGCAGAAGGTGGAGGAGTTTTCTCCATTTCCATCAGGACGGTTGTTTCAGTTGGAAGTCTGGGCTTCCATAGAGTAGATAGTCAGCCCAATCGACCGACTTGATTTCATGCAAGACCTTTCCCCGGCCGGCACGAAGTGCCGCTCCCACTGTTCTGCCCTTCAGAAGCTCTGTATAGAATGTCTCCGCGAAAGCGGCAGCGGACTCATCACCAACAGGCCAGTATGTCCCCAGATAATTGGCCACTCCTCCACGAAGGAATGCTTCAGCCAGACCAACGCTCGCCGTAAGGCGTTTACGGACATTATTATTCTTCTTCCCGACTGGGGCCGTTCTGGATGCACCACGAACCCGTCCTGCTTCGCACGCATTAAAAAACATCAGTGCCGGAAGGTTTCCTATGCCGGCCAAGTCTGCTCCGCTCAGGACCTCATCCTGGTGACAGCGGATTCCGCTACGAGCCGGATCTTCCTGGTCGAAAAAGGCGTGCCCTGCGTAGTGCACGACATCGAATTCCCCAGATCGGAACCGAGCCAGCAACATATTCTTCGTAGCCTGTGCTCCCCGAATCTCATGGATCTTTATGAATGGTTGGTTCTGAAACAACTTCTGAATGCGATCACCCTCTCTCTCCGCGCCCGGTAGATCTTGGGTTGGATTGACGACCAATAGCACATCAAGCGTAGGGCCGAATTGTCTCTGCTCGAGCCACTTCGCAACCGACAAATTCTCGGCCACGTAGCGGCGGCTGACACCATGATCCGATCCCGGACACCATTCACCCATACGGAGCGTTTCCCAAGGGATGCGCGAACCAGTCGCATCGTGAACTACAACAAGGTGACGGTTTGGGATGCCACGAAGTGCGGTAGCGACTCGATCCGGGAGAACCAGCCGGGCGAGGTCTTCACCGAACTGCTTTAACGTGTCCAGCGTGAAAGCGGCGGACCCGGTTTGAGTCAGTTTCTCCAAATGGGCGGCAAGGGCGGGCGTCGTCACAGCCTTCGTATCAGAGATGACGGCGGCCTTATTCCCCGCCGTGAGCACTGAGAGCCTGAGCAGGGTTTCCCGCTTTCCCGGCCCGCTTTCGTCTCTCACGATCAGGTAGATGGGGTCGGGCTCTCGTATGAGACCGCGGGCGGGCTCGGCGAATTGTGCCGGTTCCGGCAGCGTCACCTCGTCGAACGTGGCTTCCACCTCGCCGAACAGATCCGTGCTGGAGAGACGTAAGAGTTCTTGTTTGATTTCCTGGTAACGCGAGGCGTTCATCTCGCAGAGCGTGATGCGACGAAAACTATGATCATGATCGGCGTCCCGCAATCCACGGAAGAATCCCGTCAATAAGTGCTTGAGCGCCGTCGCAGTGGATCGACCGGAACCCGCCCCAAAGAGCACGGTTGCTACCTCTTCAACGTTGGTGCGGACACAGGTGCGGATTACGTTTTCCGCCGTGAGCTGTAAGACCTCATCGTCGAACTCATCGAAGTGTCCGAGGCCGGCCAGAATAATGGTGTCAGCCGAAACGGGGTGCCGTCCTGTGGGCATCATGAACAGCTCGCCGACATTGCCGGAAAACATGCGCCGCCGCGTAAAGTCTCCAATCGCGCCCCGCAGCCGTGAATCCAACGCAACTGCGGCTCCGCTGGGAGTGACATCACGGTAGATACCCAGTACGTAGGCCCTCGCATCAACCTCCGTAATGCTACCCATGGCCAGCCGGACATCGACACGGTGCTGCCTGCGGCGCCCTACTACCACCTGCTCGAAGCGGTGGCCGTAGGGAGTTTCGACGCCCGGGATCTCCGGGGTAAGAGGCCCCCTGGGAGTGACGACCTCATGGGCCTCCGAAGACAGCAAGGGCTCAAGAGCCATGCGTAGTTCTCGCTGCGTTAACTGGCCGGGGCCGCGGCGACCTTCGAAAGCCGGCGCGCGGAGCTCGGAGTCCCTTAGGGGTTGTGCCGGTCCGCGCCGGACCTGGGTCCACTGATCACTCAACACGGTCGTCTTTCCGGTCGCGATCAGATCGATGACGGCATTTCCCACTGAGCGATTGTTAGGCAAGCTCCCGTGGGACTCCTCGACGTAATAGGTCTTCGCCCCTTCAAGTCGGCAGAAGGCGAGGGGAACGGTGCTGTCACCTTCGTTGGTCTGTTCGTAGAGAAACTCGCTTTGCTCTATTCTCAGGTTTGTGACGGTGTCCTGATTCACTCCCGCAATCAGGAAGAATCGATCATCGGCCTTGGCCAAGGATTGTTGTACCGGTTTGACCTTCGCCAGGATCTCCGATCTCGGTCTCGGCCCCTGTTGTGGCCACACGGCGGGATCATACAAGTCTAAAGCATTGAATTTTTCTGTGGTGGGGAGCATCTGGTACAGGCCGGGGAACGTTGTGAACACGAGTGAGGAGAGTTCCTCGGCGCTATGAAAGGGGTCCAGGCCAGCTACTTGCCGGACGACCGAATAGACTGCTCGGATCGCCTGAACCGGAACGAAGGACCCGTGGTTGGGTGTACCCAACATGACGAGCTGTTTCACTTTCGGCGCCTTCTGCGCGAGCGCCGAGCGGGAGACCAGGCCACCCATGCTGTGGGCGACGAGAGAGATCTCCTGAGCGCGCTCCTGCTTGAGCCGGCTCACAAGTTCATTTCCGAGCTTGTCAAGGCTCTGCCGCCAATCGTAGTGGTGGTAGTCCACGTCATATCCAGCGCTCGTGAGTCTCAGCTTCAGAACGGTATAGGCGATCGGTACCACACCGAGGGATCGGTAAGGGCTCTGATGCGACGTCAGGGCCAGCTCGACCAAGTTACCCAATGCAATGTCCTTGGGATCAAACCAGATGACATCGTCCCAAAGAGTGCCCGGTTGCCCGATGGTGGATCCCATAATTCCGGGAAGAATCAAGACGCGCGGGCCACCCCGTTTTTTGCGCTGTTTGGCTTGCTGGGCCAGCTGTGTGAGTTCCTGATAGGTCGCCTCGCCGAAATATGTTTCGAACCACTGTGCATCCTTACCGGTAGCCAGGGCATCTTCGAGCGCGTCAGGTTTGGTCGTATAGAGACGGAGCTTGTTTTCAGAGTCTGGTGTCCGCCGTTTGCGTTTCGCCATGTTGGGTTCCCTTCCTCGTCGGTTCCTCACACCCTACTTGCCCCATAGTCCTGATTGACGCGATTCCCCTTCGTTATTTCTGCTGAGGGACGAAGTGTTCGCGAACGAGGGCCCGTCAGCCACGCCGTAACTCTCATGGAATAAGACCGGAAAAATTAAGGGGTCGGCCCCCTTTTATTCGCTCATCATTCAGCGGCCTCGCCGGCATGCGCCGAACTCAGCCTGTGAGAACGATCTTGAAGACGAGTCCGACAAGACTTGCATAGACGCCGCAGCTGAGCCACAATTTGATGACTGTTGCACAACTCGCCACTCGAATCCACGCACTCTGCAGACGGCTCCCGCCCAGAGACGCATCTTGGTAGTGCGCAAGCTGTCCCAATTGGATGAGGTTTTCTGTCCAGTCTGCGATCATCACGATCGCAATCGCTGCCACCATCCACATCGGTTGAAAAGATTCGTTCACAGTTGCCTGCGCCCACAACAGGCTTGCTGCGAGTGTTCCTCCATAGAGAAACGGGAAGGCCAAATCGAGTTGGAGGGACGTTTTCTCAGCCCGGCGTCCCGACTCTTGGAGAGCGTGCCAGTAGACCTGGACCTCTCGCGTTCCATATCCGAACCACCGTCGGTTCAGGGCCGTGGGGACCGTATGGCCTGCTTGCGTGAGCTGATTGACCACGGAGCCCAGGCCGCTCACCCGAGACAGAATCCAGCCGCCACTGAGCAGCACCGCTACGGGTAATCCAAGAGCAGTGATGGCTTTCAGGATCATGCTGATCATGAGGCATGCTGCCGACACGGTTCGAACCGGATATTTGAGCAAGACAGATGCCTGGATGTGCGGAGAAGAGAAACGTGGTGGTGGATGTGGGGGATGAAGGACTTCGTGAAGGAATGAAGGACGAAGGGCCCTGCGCGATGTTCGACCTCAGTATCAGAAAAGATACCGAGCCGTATCGAAACGGATACGGCGAAAATTAATGGGTACGACCCCTTTTATCCCTCGGCGTCTTCCTTGCCCCATGCTCTACCGACCGGCAGTCACTCCTCCGGTGCCCAGAGCCGGCGCTCGCCGAGTGCTTTCACCACGCCGCCGTATCCTGGGAACAGCTCCGCCGCGGAAATTCCTTCGAAGGCCAGTAGACGAAGGAGTTCCCGAGCCCTCGCGATGGGCAGGAGGAATTTCGTGAGTGTGACCTGAACGTCCTCATCGACGAGAATCTGATCCATGGCGCGCCGATCGGCAGGACTGGTCACTTTCATCGTCCTCGGCAAATGAAGCGTAAACACCCCTTTCTGCGCGTGCAGATTCTGATTGCCCGCAGCTGGGGCCGTGACAACGGCGTACAGGTTCAAGAATGGAATTCGACTCTCACCCTTGGGTAGCTGCCCCTTTTTTTCAAGACTCACTAACACCTCGGTCAGCAGGTTGTCCACTTTGAGGTCGGATCGAGAGATCGCCCACACTGCGAGTTCGGACACGCGCGAAGGCGCTTTGGATGGCTGGACCACCCACTCAGCGGCTTCGCGGGCTGCGAAGTATGCGGCGATTCGCGCGTCCAAAGACCAGTCGAGCAGTCGCGTCGGAAGGCCATGATGCTGCGCGAGGGCCAGAAGTGACCAGATTTCCCGAGGCGGCCAGAGCAGGTCCCCTTGTCCTCGGAGAGTGAAGTTGTAGTTGCCCACGTCGGAGAAGAGATCCCGCCGATGAATTTGCGAATCTTCAGGCAGAGACAGGCCACAGCGATCTGCCAGCCAGAAGAAGTTCTGAATCGCCTCAAGCTCGTACCTCACTTGATCCTCATTAGAGGGCGGCCTATCCCATTTCGCGCGATGTGCTGACGGGAGCAGCTGAAATCGCGCATCCGCGTGTCCACGAAAGAGCACGCGGTAGGGCTCCCCCTCATCGAAATACCTGCTCCGCGGCGAGATGGCATCGAGGAATTCGTGTTCAGTCGTGCAGCGCACCTCCCGAATGCGCGTTCCGCGTTTCCGGCTGCCCATGAACCCTCCTGTACTGCGCTGAGCGCTATCGCACGGTCCTGGCCAAGGACGCTTATCCCGTGGGGGCTCCAGCGTGTGGACTAACCATCCCGCTCCGAACTTGGAGCATCGGCACAACCTCTAGCTGGCGCAGCACCGTCTACCTGCCCGCAAGCTTGTGCTGTCAAGATTAAGCTGATGCTGGATGCCGACAGTACTTCATTTTGGGCGGGGAAAATTTAAGGGGTCTGACCCTCCCGCCGTTCGTGTAAGTCGCTTGTTAGACACTTATCTCGGGCTGCATGCTTCTTTGACTTGCGACCAATAGCTCCTTGTTAGCAACAGCAGTGAAGTGCTGCCATAGTTCTTGTAAAGCAGGATCCCATTGTTCAGGTCAGCCTTGATTCGGCTATATCTTTGAACCGCTTGAAGATGAAGATCAGCACATCGCACCAGGTTTTCTTTGGCGCCTCGGCGGCGAGGCCAGACCCGAAACGGGTGCCATTGAAAAACAGGGATGGGTACAGACAAATCCCGTTGGCATGGCCGACTTGAAGAAGGCTTGGAGTTATCATTGCCACTTCGGGCTCAGGGAATGAAGCGGGGCTGAGACGGTCCCTCAATCTTGATCCCTCCAGTTGGTATTCAACTTGCCCATCCCGCGCTTTACTTCACCAAGCAGCACGTCTGAAGCTCTCCTTTTCGGCACCAGGACCGTCTGATCACTCAGCGCGATACGGGAATCTGACATCGACGATGTCGCCATCACTTAGTTGGCTTCCTTTGCGGGTTGGGTGAACCACGAAGTTTGTAATGGTGAAAAAACCGTTGAGCCTGACATGCCAATGAGCGAGTTCCTCGGGTTTCATCATCGGCCCCATCGCGATTTCGTCTGTCTAACTATGCATTATCTGGGTTCCGGATAAGCTCCCAATCGTCTCTCGTTGCTGGATAAGATCCCTGTGGTATCCTGCCTGGGGTTGAGCTGAAAAAATAAGGGGTCTGACCCCTTTTATTCTCCGCCGGGAGATGGTAGGCCCTTGGTGATGTTCGTTGCGCAGCAGCAGCTTATGGCTGAGTGCCGCCGGTATGAGTGAACGTCAATCGGTTTCCAAAGGGATCAGTCACCGACATGTCGTGACTGCCCCATGGTGTCGCTTCGATGGTCGGCCGGGCGTATCGATACTGCTTCGCCGCAAGTTCTCGCTGAAAGGCTTCCAGACCGGCCGTTTCGATCCGCATGGCCGCGCCGGGACTGCAGTCGCCATGATGCTCGGACAGATGCAGAATGCAGCGATCTTTCGAGATCTGCATGTAGAGCGGTAGCCCTTCTTCGAAGCGGTGTTCCCAGTCCAGCCTGAAACCTAGCTCGAACTATTCATGAATACCTGCTCCGTCGTCCGATCCTCTCACCCGGCGGGGCTTTTCTCGTTCGGCCTCCTCGACGGACTGCACGTACGCCTACATCGGCCTCACGTGCGAGAAACCCCGGCGGGCTTCGGTCTCGAACGCCTCGCGACGGCACTCATGAATAATCTGGGCTAGGAAGTCGAAGTAGAATTCCTTCGCCTTCGCTTCGTCGAAGATGCGAAGAATGGGGATGGGCGTCTCCAGTTTCATGGAGTCGGATTGTACGATGAATTCGAATTGCTTGTCATACGAAGGACAGATGATTCGATTGAATACTCGTAACCATCAAAATGATGGTTTTCTTACACCGGCGAGCGAAGACGATACAGCACATGCCGGCGCAGCCCGGACTCGACGGGCACCTGAGAATGATCGAATTCGGCGGAGAACTGCATGCCGAGCCGTTCCATCACGGCACGCGATTTCAGGTTGATGATGGCGGTGAATGCCACGAGTTCTGCCGGGCGGAGTTGCTGGAAGCCGAACGAGATGGCTGATTGCGCGGCCTCCGTGGCATAACCCAGGCCCCAATACGATTTTGCCAGACGCCAGCCCACTTCCACGCAGGGAGAAAATGGGAGATCATTGGAGGGGATGTGCAGACCGACAAAGCCGATGAATCGCCCTGACGCCCGTTCCTCAACTGCCCAGAAACCCCACCCACGTTCGTCGATCAGTCGCATCACCCGTTTGGCAAACGCATCACTCTGCTCTCTAGACCAAGGCGCCGGATAGTAGCGCATGACATCGGTATCAGAATTCATCGTTGCGAACGGTTCAAGGTCTGATGGTTGCCACTGTCGGAGACGAAGGCGGGGAGTGTTGAGTTCAGTGGGATAGGTCATGGCGGTGGGATAAAGAACGTGCGATTGCGTGTTGGATGCCTCAAGCGTCTTTGCATAAGGTCGACGACCAGTAGCTCCCTTGCGGTCAAGGCCTTCGATCCGGCGCGAGAAAAATGGGGTGAGCCAAATGATTGGGGCCGATGCGAAACAGCGTGGAGCGCGCCCCGTGAGGTTACCGAACCGGAAGCATCCGCCGCTGATACGTCACCGATCTACGTCCGATTCAAACTATATGAACGGCATTACCCGACGAGGAAAATGGACCAGACCGGCCTCGCGGTAACCTCGCCGTCGATAGAATGCGAGTGCCTGTGGATTCCCGGAGTATGCGTCGAGGCGTAGGCCTGCAAATCGATAGTGCTTCGCATAGGTCTCAATATAATCCATGAGTTGCCGCCCCAAGCCACATCCTTGCGCTGCTGGATCGACACAGAGTCGATGTACGCTCAACGCGGGCTCAGTGGTTGTCCACGGAACAGTTGCGCATTCCGCTTCCTGCTGCACATCAATCGTGACGACTGCGCGGCATAGGCCTGAGGCCGTCAAGCAGTACAGCCGTTTGTCGGCAATATCCGCAGCGACAGATTCGCGTGCGGGGTAGAGGTGATCCCATTGTCGAATGCCTCGCTCAAGGAGTGCTGTACGACACCGGTCGATGAGGTCCCACATCATGTCCAATTGGGAATCGTCGGCGGCTTTGATCATGAGCGACGTACTCTTTCCAACAAGAACTTGGTGTGTCTTGCTTTCCGATCCTGTTGCTCCAGTCGTTGTCGGTACGGAGGCTGATCAAGAGTGAGCCAGATCAGCGCCTCTGCCCCTTAGATTCTTCAATTCTTGAGTCATCATTCAATGTCGATTTTCGAATTCGCCTCTGCAGCTGTTTGCGGCTGCTTGGGCCGCTGAAGCGCGAGTTTACTTTGAACCCCAACCGGTATCCAGTCCTTCGCCCGGCCACCTTCAGGATCTCTTGTGAATCCTGCAGGCTATTCAGGGATCGGCCAAGCAGCATGGTGGCCACTTTGTCGAGTCCAGTTCGGCTTAGGCAATGTGCGTAGGTATGGATCTGTATCAAGACGGATACGGAAGCGTATCGGAAGAGATACGCCGCCACGCGGCATTTCTTAAGGACAGCGCAGCGCACCTCATGCTTTTGCGGAGTTTTCAGACTGCACTATCGTGGCGGGCAGTTTGCAGGATCATGTTCACGA